>JAABUM010005175.1_pt1 | contig 13939 bp, 22 predicted proteins | sample 5559161 | NCBI WGS metagenome assembly JAABUM01 (sample SAMN10711868, study PRJNA513369) | rock metagenome | isolation source: Antarctica rocks | place: Antarctica: Victoria Land, Siegfried Peak nord
TCTCACATTCTGAAAACACGACACTAGCAGAGTGCTGCTGCGTGTCCTCAAGACCTGGCTGTATCAAGAAGGTGGCAAGAACAGCGCACCTGGGTGGGGCTCTTGGGCAGCAGCAGGCCCAGACCCTTGACAAAGTCCTCGAAGTACTGGACCACGGTGTACGCCTTATGCATCTGTAGCCCCTGCCGGATGCCGACTGTATCCACGTATGGCTCGACGGACATTGCGGCGTGCAACAGGTCGCCCACCGTCTCGCAGGTGAAAGCACCTGTGCAATGTGCAGGGGTGTCAAGGCAGTTTAAAAAACATCGGTTTATGCGTCTGCGGTCGGGAGCAGCTTGCAGGACATGCCATGGGCGTATTCGAGTGTTGCTGGGCACGGGAGCGATGACTGATTGATCAGTTTCTTGCAGGCACATTGGCAAGTGTTGCTGGTCACTACAATCTGTCGGCAGGACCGAAATGACGACTCGCCTTTGCCGCAGTACTCCTCTGTGGCATTGCTGATGATGTCCAAAATCTCCTGCCCGTCCCTCACCACCGCCGCTCTCCCCGCGGTGTGCAGCTCGCGCAGCCTGGCATCCAGGTCCGCGGTGTCCACGGCCTTTGCAGCCGCCTCTGTACTGCCGTGCACCGTCTGCTGCATCTTCCGCACCGTTGCAACCGTGCCCAGACGCCGCTGCTCCGCAGGATTCTCAGTGTTTGAGTAATCACGGTCCGGGCTCTTGTGCTTGAACTCGTAGGACTGCGGGGCACACACGGGACATCGTCTCAAAGACATCGGCGCAGCTGACGGCACAGGCCCTGCCGAGCAATTTCGCCGCAGTCGTTGGCCCTGACGACGCCGCTGCTCACCATATGCGCGAGCACAAAGCGGCGGCAGTGAACCATGACAGCACATGGAAGCTGCCAGCTTGTATTCGAAAAGCCAGGAGCCGTTCAAAGCGTTCCAGTGTTCCACCGCTCCGACCCTTGCATCGTCTGCTTCGTCCTGCCTTGCCGACGAGGGGGCTGCCACACCTTCTGTCGGAACGGCGCAAGGGCCTGTTGTTGGATGCGCCGCCACAATTGCCACTGCTTCTGCTACTGCCGCCACTGCCGCCGCCGCCGCTTCCGCCGACATCGCTGCCTCTAGAGCAGATCTGCCACGGCTGCTGCTGCTGTTGCTGACAGAGGTGTCTCCTGATCACAAACAGCAGCTGCATTTGCATGCTACATCCATGCCGAGTCGTACTGCACTCGAACTTGGCATCGGGCCACAATGGCAGGCGACATAATGTGCAGCCGGGCGGGCAGCTGAGGCCACCACCAGGCTCTGCTGCACGCGCCACGCCTCTTCCAGCGTGCCCACGAGCCGATGCTCCACGACGTTGTTGGACTCCAGGACCAGCGGCGGTAGCTGGAGGAATCCGACCAGTACTGCATGACACCAGCACATACCTTTTGGATGTTCATTCATCATCCCCGCCATGCCATGCGCGTGCCTTCGGCAGACGTGGCTTCTGAGGGTGGCTTATTCTGAGGGTGCCTCAACTGCGGCCACGGCGGCTGCATACACAAGTTGCTGCACCACACCATGGCGGCGGATTGAACTGGAGATTCATGTATCGAGATGCCAGGCACCGGTCAAAGAGCTCCATTGCGCACCTGCTCAGACCCTGTTTCGTCTGACTCTGACGAGTCTGACTTGTCCTGCACACGCTCGTCCTTCATGTCCGCGCACGCTGCAAGCCTCTGCTGTGTGATCGACTATAAGAACAGCACAAGGAACAACAGGCAGGATGGTTTTCGTTAAAATTGCAACGGCCCAGACAACGAACGCAATGGTCTAAAGTCACGTCTCTGCGACTCCCTGATCCAGCGCGAGTAGAGCGCCCCAAGAAAGGCAGAATTTCAAACTACGGTCGCTGAAGTTTGGTCAAATGTTATGGTCGCGCGGCACTTTGCACATTGCTGTTCCGGGCGGTTGGAAGGGTTGGAGTTCCGGAACGGATGGCAGACGCCACGTCACGATCGTGCAACAGACACAGAGCCTAAACATTTGACTGCATCCTCTCCTCGACTCGCGATGTGTCTGTTGCAGGTGTGGCAAGGGCGCAAGATTGCACTCGATGCGAGGGCGTAAGGATGCAATAGTAAACCCGAAAGCGTTACATTTCCAGTTGCGCCTGCACGTTGTTCCCACAACTGCCCGAAAACAGCATATGCCGCAGGCCCGACAGTGATGTGCAGCAATGGCCACCGACTGCATGGCAGCTGTCAGAAGCGGACCAATGCAAACCACTGTACGATTACCCAAGCCTTCTTCCGCAGGCGTTTCGCGTCAATCCCCCTGGCCAAACATACTCCACGCAGATTTGCCGGCGCTGCGAAGCTCCGGGCATGCCCCCGCCGCATGGCCCGCCGGTCGCTGTAGGGCCATTCTCTTTTAAAACACCTCACTGCATGCTGCGGAGGTGGTCCTGGAGGCTGAGCTGCGGCTGCGGCGGGCCGCCGGACGCGATGTTAGGGTTCAGCGACCCTGGGGCTAGCTGTGAAGCGCCGGCCTGCTGCAAGAGGCGCAGCAAGTCGGAGCTCGCTCCGCCGACGTTGCCGCCAAAGCCGCCGCCGAGCACGCCCGCCTGCGGCGGCTGCGAGGGGAACTGGCCAACGCCCGGCGCGCCGCTGGCTCCGCCCTGCGATTGCAAATAGTTTCGGGTTCAGGAGGCAGGTTGATGTCCATGGCGATGGCGATGGAGTGGCGAGTCCAGAAGAGCAGGCCCAGCGTGGTTCATGCATGCCAGTCAGGAAGCCAGAGCAAAGACCACGCCAGCAGTGTTTCGCAAGCTGAGAAAGCACTTCGGACCTGGAACAGGCGGGCGAGGCCGCCGCCCGGCTGCTGCTGCTGTGGCGGGCCGCCGCCGTATGGAGGGTAGCCCTGGTAAGACACCTGCTGGCCGCCCTGGGCCGACCTGCGGAGGTGGAGGGACTGTGGACACCAGCCTAGCATGTGATTTCCAGGACACTTGAGATGGCGGGACCAGGAGCGATGAACACCCCCAGCGTGTGCAGCAGCCCCATGCGGCGGTCTGATATACAGGCCAGGGTCTTGCGGGACGTGAGCGAGTAGGGCAGGGGTGACAGGCAGGTGCAGACGCCCATGTCGAAGGACAATGAAAATTCCAAGGCGAGATGTGGGGGCGCACCCTGAGCGCTGACAAAGGGGCGAGCCCGGCTGCTGGCCTGGCAGGCCCAGCTGCGGCAGGCCCAGCTGCTGGCCGGGCGGCGGTGTGCGCCGTTGCTGCTGCAGCTGCACCTGCCGCATCTGCGGTGAGCCGCAGATCCTCAGTCGTTTGACATGCTTCTGACATGTGTGTCGGCGGCCAGCGAACTCAGTATCAAGTTGGAACTTGGCAATGCGAGTCCACACGCAAAGCTGCAAAAGCGCATGCCAGCTGCAAACGTACCTGCTGTTGGAATTGCTGCTGCCGCAGCTGCTGCTGCTGCAGCTGCTGCTGCTGGAACGCCTGCTGCTGCTGTTGCTGCTGATACACCTGTTGCTGCTGCTGCTGCTGCTGCTGCTGCTGCTGCTGCTGCTGCTGCTGCTGCTGCTGCTGCTGCTGTGCCTGCTGCTGCTGCTGCTGGAAGCGCTGCTGCTGCAGCATCTGGTTCTGCTGCTGTTGCTGCTGCTGCAGCTGCTGCTGGTACCGCTGCAGCTGCTGCGCCTGGTGCTGTGGCTGCAGGAAGGCCGGCGGGCCACCCTGCAGCGACTGCTGCTGCGAGAAGGGGGTGCCCGACGGCGGCTGCTGCAGCGCCCCACCGGGGGACCCCGGCGGCCGCGACGCCTGCTGCTGCTGCTCCAGCAGCCGCAGCAGCTGGTCTGTGCCCTGCAACGCCATTGAATACAATTCTTGTACCCACACCAAGGAGTACGCAACAGAGCAGATAGAGAAAGTGGGCCCGGCCCCAGCTGTGAATCGGCAATCGGGACTTCCCCGGTGTACTTCGTGCACGCATAATCCGAGGTGTCATGGCACTAGAATCGTTCACGCTTGTTAGCAGGATGAGGTGCAGATCTTGCACCTGGGGCTGAGACATGGACGGCGGCGGGGCGCCGCCAGCGCCCATAGCGCCCGCGCCGATGGCGCCGCGCCCCTGCAGCAGCGACAGCAGCGTGTTGCCGCTGCCCGGCGGCGCGCCGCCGCCGCCGCGAAAGCCCGGCAGCTGCTGCTGCTGCTGGAACTGCTGCGGCAGGCTCTGCTGCAACGGCGGCTGGCCGCGGCCCAGGCCGCCTGAGTGGAGCTGCAGCAGCGACTGCGCCATGCCTGCGGCGGGGGAGGCACACAGACGTCAGCGCAAAGTGCAAGAACCAGGTGTCGTCAACACACAGCGGAAAGCGCATTTGCACGTTGCAGTCGCTGCGTGGTCGACTCCTTCAGGTGACCTACCGCAGCCTTTCGCTGCGTGCAGACTGTGCTGGGGCAGAGGCACGGATCTGCCCCAGCGAGTCTTGCAAGTCACAACAAGCGCCCACCTGGCGAGGCGCGAGGCGCGCCAGGGACAGGGCCGCCGCCACCGCCCTCTAGCTCCGCCAGCGTGCGTGCGCGCACCGGCATGGCCGGCAGGCCCCCCAGTCCCTCCGGCTGGCCGCCGCCGAAGCCGCTCTGGGTCGTGGGCGGCGGGCCGCCGCCGCCCTGCAGCAGGCGATCAGGCTTGGGGCACATCTGTGGTGTCTTGCGCTGTGCACCAGTCTTAGTGGCGTCCAGGTTAGGGCTGGACAGATGGCAGGCCAGCATGACCATATACTTGCCTTTCCGAGGGCGACTTCCAGAAGGCGCACAGAACGGCAGCAGCAGGCACAGCCTTGTGTAACGCACCTGAAAGAAAGCGTCAAAGCTGAAGCGCTGCTGCTGCTGCTGCTGCTGCTGCTGCTGCTGCTGCTGCTGCTGCGGTGGCTGCTGCTGCGCGGGCGGCTGGAAGGGCAGCTGCATGGACGAGTGCGGTGACGGCGGCGGCTGCTGCGCCAAAAATGCGCCGGCCATGGGCTGCTGCGCCGAGAAAGCATTACCCAGCGGCTGCTGTGCCGAAAAGGCGCCACCGAGCATCAGCGCGCCAGACGACGGCTGCACGGCCAGCTGCTGCATGGACGCCGCCCGGTTTGCACCTGTGGGAAGAAACAGCTACGGCAGCTGAGTAGCAGCACTGCGGGACAATTGCATGACCGGATATCCTTTCAGGGCGGAATCCTGACCCAATGTCCAGAGAGAAGGCAAGGCGACCCATGCATGCACAAAGGCAGGGCATTCCACTAGTGCAGACAGTCGCACCACGTACCCGCAAGCAGCTGCTCCAGGCTGGACGAGGCTGTGAGCTGCGGCGCCGGCGCCTGCGCCAGGGCGGCAAACGGCGAGGTCGCCACAGGCACCGAGGAGCCCTGCTGCTGCTGCTGCTGCTGCTGCTGCTGCTGATGCTGCTGCGGCGGCGGCGGGCCAAAGCCCTGCGGCTGCGTGAGGGGGCCGGACGCCACGGCGGCAAAAGGAGATGTCGAGGGTCCTGGCGGCGAGGCCGCTGCGGGCGCCGATGCGTCTGCTGTTGTGGCGGCTAGCGCCGCCGGAGGGGCCGCTGAGGCGGCCAGTACCAACGCGGAAGGCTCGGACGGATCGTCCTCCAGCTTGATGAAGCGCTGGAAGCGGGAGCGCATCTGCTTGCCGCCGTCCGCCGCCGGCTGCGCTGCGGCGGCCGACTGGGACGCCTCCTGCAGCAGGTGAAAGGGAAAGGATGCTAACCAGCAACTATCACTGCCATGCACTGCAGCTTCGACAACTGCAAGCGGGGTCCTGGATGATCTCAATTCCACCGACACGCATGCAAGGTACCCGGCTGCAGCAGGACGGCGCGAAGTCCCGATTGCGTACAGCCCCACTGATGTGCATGCAAAGTGGCTGGCACTGCAGCATGAGGCCTGCCGCTCACCGTTGTGGGTGCAGAGGCTGCCGGCGCCGCGGGCGCCGGCTTCGCCACGCCGCCCATGAGGGCTGCCAGCGCCGCGTCGCCGCCGCCAAAGGAGAAGCGGCCGCCGCCGCCCTCCGCCGGCTTCGCCGCGGCCTCCTGCGGCTGCTGCTGCTGCGGATTGGCTGCCGCTGTGGCGTTCTCGAAGCCCGGTGGTGGCACCTTACTGGCGGCACGGCCAGCCGGTGCCGTTGCCGCGGGAGGCTCGCCCGCGCCGGCCTTGAGCTTGTCGCCATCATCCCGCAGGTCGGCCCAGTCCTTGTCCGTCATCTGTTCCGGCTCTCCCTGCAGGGCAGCCAGGCGAGGTGTTTGGGTAAGGCCCTTGCAGCATGTTGTGGCGTGAACGCCGCGTGCTGTGCAAAGTGCAGTATCTCCACATGTCTCATGCCTCATGCAGCTACGACCTGATTTTCATGCACCAGACTCTGCAGCATTCCATAATCAGCAGACTCCTGACAGAAAGGGATGTGCAGCCCAGACCCGTACTTCTGGGAGAACCAGGGGAGGGAAGGCTGCCAGGGAGGCGCTCTGAGAGACACACCACAGTGCGCACGGGCTTCGATGGCGCGTTGCGTGTCTTGCGGAACTGCTCCTGCATCGCCTGGCGCTCCGCCTCCATGTCCGCCGCCGTCATCACGGGCCGCTTGGCGCCGCCGCCGCCGCTCTCGGCCATCCACGGCGGCTGGTGGCCGCCGCCGCCGGCGCCCGCGTGGCTCGGGTCGCCGTCGCTGACGCCGGCCGGCTCCCGCCGGCCGTCCCTAGAGTCCTGGTCGCGCCCGCCGTCCCGGTGGCCGCCGCCCTGCGGGCCACGGCCGTCGCGCTGCTGCGGCTGCTGCGCGGAGCCCTGGCGCTGCGGGCCTATCGGCTGCCCCATCTGCTGCCACTCGCGGGAGGGCTCTGGGCGCTCGCCGCGCCCCTTGGCTGAGCGCCAGTCGCCGTCGCTGCGATTGCGACACGCATGTAACTCAGCCCAGGAGAGCAATTCAGCCCAGGAAAGCCCGAAAAGCTGACCTGGGAGCTTTCAATGGTGGCGCCGCGAAAGCTTTGCTGGCAGGTACCAGACCCGCATGCTGACACAAAGAGGAACCCAAACCGAATGCAGTCGCACTCTTGTATGTGAAGGTGCAAGCAGAGGCGCACCTGGGCGGCGGTGGCGCGTCGGGGGGCGCCTGCTGCTGCTGCTGCTGCTGCTGCTGCTGCTGCTGCTGCTGCTGCTTGGCGGCCGGCGGCGCCAGCGGCCTGCCGCGGCCACCGGGCCCGCTGGGACCGGCGGGCGTGGGCGGCCCTAGTGGGCCGCTGCCGCGGCCTCGCCCGATGGCAAAGCCGTCCGATGGCGCGCGCGATGGCTGCCGCGGCCCCTCCGGCGCATCTCGTGCCTGCAGCAATGACAGCACAATCAGTACAGGTGCAGCCGATAGGTACATGTACAGCACAAGAGAAACACAACCGGGAGTATCACAGCCCCCATGTGGTGCACCAGCAACCATGTGCTGCCGGGAGGGGAAGACAACCGCTCACGTGCATCATGCCGCCGGGGCGCAGGGCGCCGCGTGGCAGCGGGCCGTCGCCCGCGTCGCCGCCGCCGCCGCGCCAGCCGCTGCTGCGCTGCCACGACGTCGGGCCGCTGGCGGCGCGCTGGAAGCCGGGCGGCCCGCTGGGGGAGCCGGCGACCGGCGGCGGCGGCCCGCTGCCCTCGCCCTCGTCCACCAGGCGGCTGCGGATGCCGCCCATCATGTGCCCGCCCGAGCCTGCGCCAGGAAGACGTCCGACTTTCATTACGGGACCACTTGGCTGGCATCATGCAGCTGGGCAGTGTTACATGAAAGGCAGACCCATCCACGGATCGTGCCCTGGGCAGAAGGCGGCAGCAGCGCTGCAACCTGTATGCACTGCAGCAGTAGATGTACCATACCTACGGAGCCAGGCCCGTTGAAGGGGCCGCGCCAGTTGGAGCCCTTCCACCCGTCTGGCGGGCCGCTGCCATTGTGCTGCGGGCCACTGCCGAGCGGCCCACCGGGGCCCTGGGCCGAGCATAAGCAGGTTACATCGGTGTTGTATGTGGCGCAGGATCAAGCCACCTCCCATGTACAACTCCTAAAATATCCTGTCCATTGGGGCATTACCTGCGGCCGCAGAGACATGGGGCGGGCTGGGCTGGCGGGGCCGGCGCCAAAGTGGCCTGGCGGTGGCGGCCCCACGGGACCTCCCTGCTGGTCGAAGAATGTCGCCTCGTGCAGGTCCCTGCATCCGAATCAAAATTGCTCTGACGAGTGGAAGACCTTGCTGTGATGCCCATTACCTTGTGCAGTCCGTGAGCTGGTTGCCATCGCTGAATGATGTGGGCCAGCACACCAACTGCATGCCTCTGGTGCGAGAACGCTTTTTCACTCGTCTCTTCGTATGGATCGGGTCGTCTCATTTCAGTCACCTAAAGGCATCGGCGTCCCAGTCTGCCGGCGCCTCATGGCATTCTGGCTTCTCGCCAATGCTGCGCAGCACGTCACTGCGAGGCGAAAGAGGCGTTGATCACACACAGCACCTGTGCCCAGTTGGTGGTCTCTGTGAATGTTGTTACTACAGTGCAAATTGGCATTCGCCAAACCAAGTGGCTTTGGTGCGCTACTGGCTCGACAGCCATTGTGTGCCAAGCTTTGGAGTGTGACGCTTGCTGGTTGAGTGCGCATCCTCTCATGCTGTAACGGTGCACTTGTTGCAGCAGTCAACTACCGGCAGCACCTGCTGTAAGTTAATCTCGTAGTGCTTCCTGAATCGGCCCCATCGCTGGTCACGCTGAGCTGCGCTGCAGCCCCGTTTGCTTTCCTGCGTGAAGCCCAATCATCGTTTTACGCACACTTGCGATCACACAGCTTGGCCCGACGCGCAAGGCTGTACGAAGCATGTTTGGGGGTTCCACTTCTCAAGTGCAGACTGTTACTCACCCGGAGGCTTCCGTAGTCACGTCCGCAGCATCTGCTGCTTTGGATTGCTGAGTTTCGTCGACTCTGGGCTCTGCATCTGAAGACTGTGCGGCCTCGTCAGGTTTGCTGACAGCTGCATCAGCTCCAGCAGCACTAGAAGCGGAAGTCATCGTGGAGCTGCAACGCCGGCTGCGATGCCTTGCAGGCGGTGATCTAAATAATCACGAACTTGTTCTCCGTTTGCAGACTGCACGCAAGCAAGTCTTCGCGCAAGCAAGTCTTCGCTGAAGATCAAGAAGTGTCCCACAGGGAGCCTAGGTAAATGCATCCCCCGGTTGGACTCTCATGCCATCTTGCAGAATGCCGAGGGGGACCGCTCGCCAGCTCGGCAATGATCTCACGCTCGCAGCCTGATTGCCACTTCTCTGCCAAGTCAAGCCCGTCTCCAATCGTGCGGCTGAATCATCGAGTTCGAAAGTGTTGTATTGCCGTGCAAAAAATTTACTTGAAGGATTTCGAAGTTGCAGCACTCGCTGTAGCGGCCAGTAGCAGCTACGACACACAGTTCAGATCGGTCTGACTCCTTCGTCTGTCTACTGATCACAGGATTCGCCTCGCAGTCCTCAGCCAGCGACTTTTGAGAAGCCAATTCGATGCATTGCGGCCACGGCCACCGGGTTGCGCCAACGTGTCACACCCCCCTCCCTGCCCAGCGGCTGAGCTTCAGCAGCTGGGGCGCCAAGCCGTGCTGGCGCGCCAGCGAGCAGCCCAGGCAGCAGCAGCAGCAGCAGCAGCAGCCCAGGCAGCAGCGCGCTCGGTGCATTCGCGTCATGGCCGCCGGCTCGCATGACGCGGCGCCGCCCATCATGGTCAACGCCTGCTCCGGCAAGGTTTGTCATTTTAGCCTGCAGACAACTCGAACACTCCGTAACAGGGGTAAGCAACCAGTGGGCAAGCTCAGAATGCAGCATGCCAGGATCGGGGCCCCTGCCACCCGCCGCCCCGCGGCACCGCATGCATGCACATGCGACTGCATGCAGCAATGATAGAGCTATATTCACAAGCAGGGCTGCACCCTGAAGAAACAACAGAGCTGTCGTACCGCAGCAGATGGGGCGCTGCGCGGCAGCAGATGGTGCTAATACAGCAGGGGGGGCGGCGCGCACGGGCCCGGCCACTTTGCTTGTCAGATTCCCAGTCCCTTGATGTTCCGTTCAGATGGGGCATGCAACGCGGGGGCCTGGAGCTGTCCCTACTGACATTCCCGATCATATATGCATGATGTGAAGAACCCTTGCCGTGTTTATATCTGAAGATGGGGCATGCGACGGCGGAGGCAGTGGTGCAGGCGGCCCTCACCGGTTTCTCTCATAACTGTATTCATCCAAACTCTGTATCTACATTTCCAAAAGGGCACGCGGCGGCAGAGGCAGTGGTGCGCGCGGGGCTGCAGCTGGTGCCCTACCAACAATCTTTGTCTCTAGACACAATGACTATTCTTTCTCTGTTTGTGATTGATCAGATGGGGCACGCGACGGCAGAGGCTGTGGTGCGCGCGGGCCTGAAGCTGGTGCCCTACACCTTCACCGGCGAGTCGGAGGGCGTCGCCGTGGAATCCATCGGCGTGTCCGGCATCCCCGTGGAGCTCATCGCGCCCGACGCCCGGCAGCAGGCCATGGAGAAGGTGCATCCAAAATCGAAAACACAGGATTCTCCTATTTGCGACCCTCTGTCGGCATCCCCGTGGAGCTCATCGAGCCCGACGCCCGGCAGCCATGGAGAAGGCAAGCACGCACTCATGGAAGATGACATCTGCCCTGCTTGTGGCCCTCGATGGCGGGCTGCCATGTTTTGCCTCAAGTTGGCAGTCCCGTGAAGCTCTTCCCGCCCGACACCCGGCAGCATGCCATGGAGAAGGCAAGTCATTTATTTGAGGTTGATCCTTGTCGCATCAGACAACCTCTGCTGGCTCCGGCCCTAACCGGATCTCTGTTTGAACTCGACTGCCCTGAGTCTGACCGCGGCAGCACCGCCTTGCAAATGCTGCGCCATGCTCCCAGCTTTTGATGCACATGGCATCGAGCGGCTCCCGCTGTGCGGTGTGCAGGTCAAGGCAGAGTTCCCCAACATGCTGATGATCGACTACACGCTGCCAACTGCGGTAAACGGTGCGGCCGCATGCCACCGGCCTTCGTGTTATGACACAAGCTTGGTAGGCCCCTGCATGCTGCTGCGCCGCTCCCCCTAGGCCAGTTGGCAACTACCCGCGCCACTTGTTTGTGGCTCCGCGCAGACAACGCGCGGTTCTACTGCCACAACGGGGTGCCCTTTGTGATGGGCACCACCGGCGGCGACCGGGAGCAGCTGGTGGCGGATGCCGAGGCGGCGGGCACCTACGCCGTCATCGCCCCCAACATGGGCAAGCAGGTCGGGAAAACCCTTTTGACACTATTTGCAGGTTTTTCTCCCACTGAAGCTTGGCCGGTTTCATCCCTCCTTTGGGCACCTACGCCGTCACCGCCCCCAACATGGGCAAGCAGGTCAGAAGCCTTTCATCGATACTTCACAGAGTCGGCAACTGTTCATGATTGAAGTCTTTTCCGAGTGGCGGTGTGCTGGGCGACGGCTTGGCTCATGGCGGAGCAGCGCCTTCAGCAGCTACACCCTTCAAAACCTTACAGCTTGAAAGTTCATGTGGATTGCCGCGGGTGGTGACGGTGCGCCGCAGGTGGTGGCGTTCTAGGCGACGATGGAGCTCGTGGCGGAGCAGGTTTCTGGTCTAAACAAGCCGGACTAGGCAAACAGGTGCATCCAATGGGTTTCAGCTGTGCCGCAGGTGGTGGCCTTCCAGGTGCTCCATGGCGGAGCAGCCTCCCAGCCCGGATACATGGATTGTGAACCTGAAATGCTGTATGGATTGCCGCAGGTGGTGGCCTTCCAGGCAACCATGGAGCTCATGGCGGAGCAGTTTCCGGGCGCCTTTGCCGGCTACACCCTGGAGGTGGTGGAGTCGCACCAGCGCACCAAAGCCGACACCAGCGGCACCGCGCGCGCCGTCGTGGCATCGTTTCAGAAAATGGGCCTCGACTTCACCGAGGTGCAGAAGCTTCCCTTGATGTTGTCCTGTGAAACAGGTTCTAAAGCCAGGCCGTCACCAGCGGCACCGCGTGCGCCGTTGTTGTTGGCTCCTTCCAGAAGTTGGACCTCGACTTGACCGAGGTGCGGAAATTGCTCTTTTGGGGAAATGTTGTGGCTTGAAAAAGGTATTCCTGTTGAGTATGTGGAAAAAGTAAGGTCAACATTAGCGGCACCGCGCTCTGCTTTGGGCTCCTTGCAGGAGATGGGCCTCGACTTCACCGAGGTGCAGGGACTGCGCCAGTCATCGTAGATGTGTGCAGATTGGGCACTGAAGCACAGGCGGACACCAGCGGCAGCGCACGCGCGCCGTCCTCGCCTCCTCACGAAGCATGGGCCTTTTTGGACTTGACCGGGGCGCAGAGGTTTTCCAATCACCCCGCTGCCGCACAAGGGCTGTTTGTGGTGCTCGTGTCGGAAGCAGGAGCGTGCTGCTGCTCCATAGGCGGCGGGAGGCACGAGACGGGTGCCTGTTAGGAGTGACGCCTGGAAAAGTTCTTGCTTGGACCTGGGCCAGGGTGTGCGCCTAGTGCGGCACCAGCCTCAGCTGCGCGTCGGATGTCGCGCTCAGTTCCGCGCACCTGAGAGACCAACGGTCCTGACAATCTCAGATCCACAGTCCTGATCCACAGTCCTGAGGCTGCCTGTCCAGTAACATCGGATTATGCGTATTTTGACACCTGGTGCAGGACCAGATCGAGCGGGTGCGCGACAAGACGCGGCAGCTGGACATGATGGGTGTCCCGGAGGCCAATATCGACGGCCACGCCTTCCACACCTACAGGTGCACGCGTAACTACTCTGCATGTTCGAGGAGCTGCTGTAGAGCTCTATTTCATTGCCTGCGGATATCAGAGCCCTGGAGGAACCTTGACCGCCGCGCTTCAACAGGAGCGCATTATTGTGTTCTTGCAACGTGCTGACGATGCCCGGCGAGTCCTCATGTTGAGCCCCTGCACGCCCGCATGATGTACCCAGGCGGCTGTTGTGCTCGAACCTGTCTGGCGCCAGCACAACGCCCCCATTTACATTCAAATCTCCTCAAAGCAATGCAAATAAATGACCAGCGTGTGCTTGCGCGGCTGCAGCCTGCTCTCGCCGGACAAGTCGACAATCTTCAGCCTCTCGCACAATGTGTGCGGTCGTGGTACTTTACACTTTATCGACACTTGAGAGTCAGTTCCGTTGACGTTATGTGGTTTGCGCCGCGCAGCCTGCTGTCGCCGGACAAATCGACATTCTTCAGCTTCACGCACAACGTGTGCGGACGCGAGATATACGCCGAGGGCTCCGTCGACGCCGCGCTGTTCCTGGCGCAGCAGATCCGCGCGGGCTCGGAGAAGAAGATCTTTAACATGGTGGACGTTCTGCGGGCGGGTGCCATGCGGTGACAGGACTGGGGCTTGCCTTGACGGCTGCCACACCTTCAGCACGGAACGCAAATGGTGCCAGCACTTTTGGGGGAGGCGGCGCCATGAGGACGCACCTCGGAGCGCACTGCCAGCCTGTTTCTATAACCAGTTTTGGGACGCTGTCAGCGGCACTGACTTGTCTCGACACGGATTCAGAAAACAACTCCAGATGGGATCGGCAACGAATAGCAGGTGGTGCACAGTTTAAGAAATACATCAGAGTACCGTAGTCACGGGCATGAATCGCGCAAAAATAATTCGGCGGCCGCTGCGCGAAGCAATTTCGCGCGGGTTTTCAGCACTGCACGAAATCCGCGCGAAAGGTTGATAATAATTCCAGCAGTGCTGCGCGAAACGGCCGGATATTCGAAAATTACAGTCATTTGAACTGTAGATTAAGAAACGCGCCCGTCTCCGCTGCAAACGAGCCCAGCATCGTCATTAAGAAGCCTCACTGCCCTCTTTACGCAGTTCAGACACTATGTG
>JAABUM010005178.1_pt1 | contig 13929 bp, 14 predicted proteins | sample 5559161 | NCBI WGS metagenome assembly JAABUM01 (sample SAMN10711868, study PRJNA513369) | rock metagenome | isolation source: Antarctica rocks | place: Antarctica: Victoria Land, Siegfried Peak nord
CTGGAACTCGGCCTGCCGGGCGCCGACTCGATCAATGACAAGAAGATCCCGACCTTCTCTCGTGGAGAGCTGCCGCACTTCGCCGGCATCAACACCTTCCTCAAGGCGCCCTACCTCGAGGACGTCCGCCAGGTCGGCAACTACGACGTCGCGATCGTCGGCGCGCCCTTCGACGGCGGGACGACCTACCGTCCAGGCACTCGGTTCGGGCCGCAGGGCATTCGCAAGATCAGCGCGCTGTACGGGCCGTACTCCTTCGAGCTCGGGGTCGACCTGCGCGAGTCGATCAGCATGGTCGACCTCGGCGACATCTTCACCATCCCGGCCAACATCGAGAAGACGTTCGACCAGATCTCCAAGGCGGTGGGGCACGTGTACGCCTCGGGTGCCTTCCCGGTGGTGCTGGGCGGCGACCACTCGATCGGCTACCCCACCACCCGCGGGGTCGCCGAGCACCTGGACGGCAAGAAGCTCGGGATCATCCACTTCGACCGGCACGTCGACACCCAGGAGACCGACCTCGACGAGCGGATGCACACCACGCCGTGGTTCCACGCGACCAACCTGCCGAACGTGCCGGCCAAGAACCTCGTGCAGATCGGGATCGGCGGCTGGCAGGCGCCGCGGCCGGGCGTCGCCGTCGGGCGCGAGCGCGAGACCACGGTCATGACCGTCACCGACTGCGTGGAGATGGGCATCGAGGCGGCGGCCGCCAAGGCGCTCGAGGTCGCGTGGGACGGCACCGACGCCGTCTGGCTCTCGTTCGACGTCGACTGCCTCGACGCCGCGTTCGTCCCGGGCACCGGCTGGCCCGAGCCCGGCGGCTTCCTGCCCCGCGAGGTCCTGAAGTTCATCCAGCTCGTCGCCGAGCGCCCGCTCGCCGGCATCGAGGTCGTTGAGTGCTCGCCGCCCTATGACAACGCCGAGATCACGGCGTTGATCTCGACCCGGGTCATCTGCGACACCCTCGGCTGCCTCGTGCGGGCGGGCCACCTGCCCCGCCGCGCCACCCCCAGCGGTCCCTGACCCCCGACGCCAGCTGAGAGGCCCCGCATGACAGCCACCACGTTCGACGCCGGCCGGCACGTCTCACCGCACCTGGTCGACACGCACGACCTCACCTCGCTGGGCTACACCCAGGAGCTGCACCGCAAGCTGGGCCCGTTCGCGTCCTTCGCTGCCGGGTTCTCCTTCGTCAGCATCCTCACGACGGTCTTCCAGCTGTTCGCGTTCGGCTACTCCTTCGGGGGACCGGCGTTCGTCTGGACCTGGCCGATCGTGTTCGTCGGGCAGCTGTGCGTCGCGCTGGTCTTCGCCGAGCTCGCCGCCGAGTACCCCCTGGCGGGCTGCATCTTCCAATGGTCTCGGCGGCTCGGTGGCGCCCTCGTGGGGTGGTTCGCCGGCTGGTTCATGCTGATCGGCTACATCGTCAGCGTGGCTGCGATCGCCATCGCCCTGCAGAGCGTGCTGCCCGAGGTGTGGTCGGGCTTCCAGCTGTTCGGCGGCGACTCCTCGCTGTCCTCGACGTCCGGCGCGACCAACGCGATCATTCTCGGCACGATCCTCATCGCCGTCGCCACCGTGATCAGCGCGATCGGCGTGCAGGTCATGGCGAAGATCAACGCCATCGGCATCACCTGCGAGATCGTCGGTGTCGTCGCGCTGATCGTCCTGCTGTTCGTGCACACCAAGCGCGGTCCCGCTGTCCTCACCGACACCGGTGGCACAGCGGGCTCGGGCAGCTACCTGTGGCCGCTGCTCGCCTCCTCGCTCATGGCCGCCTACGTGATGTACGGGTTCGACAGCGCTGCCGAGCTCTCGGAGGAGACGCGCGACCCGCGGCGCACCACGCCGCCCGCGATCGTCCGTGCCCTGGTGGTGTCCGGGATCGGCGGTGCACTGCTGCTGATGGCGGCTCTGATGTCGGCGCCCGACCTGCGCAGCGGTCGGATGAGCACCGAGGGCATGTCCTACATCGTCACCTCGACGCTGGGCGACGGCCTGGGCAAGGTGCTGCTGGTCGACGTGGCCATCGCCGTGATCAGCGCCTGCCTGGCGATCCAGAACTCCGCGTCGCGGGTGATGTTCTCGATGGCCCGCGAGGGCGTTCTGCCGGGGTCGCGCTTGCTGAACCGGGTCGGCCGAACGACGGGCACCCCCATCGTGACGGGCGTGGCGGTGAGCGCCCTCGCGGCAGCGGTGCTGCTCGTCAACCTCGGCCAGTCGCAGGTCTTCACGGCAGTGACCAGTGTCGCGGTCGTGGTGGTCTACCTGGCCTACCTGTTCGTGACCATCCCGATGCTGCTGCGCAAGCTGCGGGACCGGAGGCTGCCGCGCGGGCAGGGGCTGCGCAGCGGCGAGCCGGCAGCGGCCCGTGGCCACTTCTCCCTCGGGCGCGCCGGGTTGCCCATCACCGCGCTGGCCGTGCTGTTCGGACTGTTCATGACGGCCAACGTGGCGTGGCCGCGCGCGGCGGTCTACGACCCGGCCGGCGGACATTGGTACCTGCGGTACTTCTCGCTGCTGTTCCTCGCGGGTGCGCTGCTGCTCGGCGGGCTGGCATACGTGCGTTACCGGCACATCCCGGCTCGGGGCGTGAATGTCAACGAGGTGTAGCACGACACGTACCGCGTGGTGATCATCGCGTAACACGAGGTCGTCAGGCTTAGGGCACCACCCACCCGCCGGCTCGCAAGGAGAGCAATGACTGCCGTGGACACCGCTTCCCCGCCGGGAGCTCCCGCCCCAGCCTCAGGACCTCAGCGCGGAAGGACGTACTCGTCCTGGGTCGGCAACGAGACGCTCGAGGACTACTCGCTGCGCTACGCGCCGACCACCTTCCGGCGGTGGAGCGAGATGACCGTCGCCACCACCGCGCTCGGCGGGATCGCCTACCTCGCTGACTTCGCCATCGGCGGGTCGATCATCCTCAGCCACGGCTTCATGAATGCCGTCCTGGCGATCCTGGTAGCGGCCGTGACAATCTTCATTACTGGCATCCCCATCTCGTACTACTCCGCCAAGTACGCGATCGACATGGATTTGCTCACCCGGGCGGCGGGGTTCGGGTACTTCGGGTCGACGCTGACCTCGGTCGTGTATGCGTCGTTCACCTTCATCTTCTTCGCCCTCGAGGGCTCGATCATGGCCCAGGCCTTCAACACGGGCTTCGGGCTGCCGCTCGCGATCGGCTACCTGGTGGCCTCGCTGATGGTGATTCCGTTCGTCATCTTCGGCATGACCGCGCTGGCCAAGCTCCAGGTGTGGACCCAGCCGATCTGGCTCGCCCTGATGGTCGCGCCGTTCATCTCGATCGCCATCCAGGAGCCCGGCGCCTACGCACGCTGGACCCACTTCACCGGCACGGGCAGCACCTCGAGCTTCTCCGCCATCGGCGTCGGCGCGGGCGCAGGCGTTGCGCTCTCGTTGATCGCACAGATCGGCGAGCAGGTCGACTACCTGCGGTTCATGCCGCAGAAGCACAAGGGCAACGCGGGCCGGTGGTGGTTCGCGGTCATCGCCGCCGGGCCCGGCTGGGTCGTCCTGGGCGCGCTCAAGCAGCTCGGCGGCGCGTTCCTCACGTTCTTCATCGCCGGCAGCGTGGGGCTGAAGGTCGCCAACGAGCCGATCCGGCAGTACCTGGGCGGGTTCGGGACGTTCATCGGCGCCGGGCTCATGGCGCTAGCCGTCTTCTTCATCGTGCTGTCACAGATCAAGATCAATGTGGTGAACGCCTACTCGGGCTCGCTGTCCTGGTCGAACTTCTTCTCCCGTGTCCTGCACTGGCACCCGGGTCGGGTCGTTTGGATCTTCTTCAACATTGGCATCGCGCTGGCGCTGATGGAGGCAGGCGTCTTCGGGTTCCTCAACACGGTGCTCGGGTTCTACTCCAACGTCGCCATCGCCTGGATCGGCGCCATCGTCGCCGACCTCGTGGTCAACAAGCCGCTGCGCCTCTCACCGCCCGTCATCGAGTTCAAGCGGGCGCACCTGTATGCGGTCAACCCGGTCGGGTTCGGCGCGATGCTCGTCGGGTCCGTCGTGTCGATCGCGGCCTTCTACAAAGCCTTCGGCGCGATGGCGCAGGCCTGGTCGCCGTTCATCGCGCTCGCCCTGGCCTTCGTCCTGTCGCCGGTCATCGCCAAGCTCACCAGGGGCAAGTACTACATCGCCCGCGAGGACACCCTCGAGCCGCCGCTGCTGGCGGACTCGGGGCAGCTGTCGACGGCTGCCTTGTCCTGCACCGTCTGCGCCACCGACTACGAGCGACCGGACATGGCCGCGTGCCCCTTCCACGCGGGCCCGATCTGCTCGCTGTGCTGCAGCCTCGACAAGGCGTGCCACGACGTGTGCCGCAAGCCCCGCTCCGGTGTGGTTGATCTCAACACGCCTGCCGTCGGGGCCGTCAGGTCGGCTGCCCGGTGATCTGATGGCTTCGTGAGCCGAGGACGCGAGCCGCGCTCCGGCCCTGCCCCGCCGGACCGCCTCGTTTCGCAACCACCCGACCTTCGCAACCGCCCGACTGTTCAAGCCGCCCGCCCGCCTGGCTCAGAGAGGAGTGACCGTGCCCCTGTACGACTTCCGGTGCCCCGCGTGCGGACCGTTCCGGCTTCAGCGCTCGATGGCCGACTCGCCGGCGTCCGCGCCCTGCCCGCGCTGCGCCGGCGCCGCCAGCCGGCTGGTGACCGCCCCGGCCCTGGTTTCACGCGGCTCGCCGCTGCGGGTGGCCCAGGACCGGGCGGCAGCCAGCGCCGATGCTCCGGCGGTCGTGGGCCGGGAGGCGCTGCGCCGCAGTTCCTGAAGAACCCGAGCACCCACGCAACGGCCTACTCCCCACGTAACCCGTTCACCACCCGTCCAGTCACGACTCGTCAGGAGCACGGATGCCCGAGGTTGTCTTCAGTGTCGACCAGTCGAAGTCCATGCGGGACCAGGCCGTCCCCGGCCACAACCGCTGGCACCCGGACATCCCGGCCGCAGCCAGCGTCAAGCCGGGAGACACCTTCCGGATGGAGTGCCGGGAGTGGACCGACGGGCAGATCGGCAACAACGACTCGGCCAACGACGTCCGTGACGTCGACCTCTCGCACGCGCACATGCTGAGCGGCCCGATCCACATCGACGGCGCTGAGCCTGGCGACCTGCTTGTGGTCGACATCCTCGACCTCGGCCCCGTGCCGCAGCAGGACACCGGTCCGGTCGCCGGCCAGGGCTGGGGCTACACCGGCATCTTCGCCAAGGACAATGCAGGCGGTTTCCTCACCGACTGGTACCCCGATGCGGCGAAGGCGGTCTGGGACTTCTCAGGCGGAGAGGTCACCAGCCGACACCTGCCCGGAGTTAGGTACACCGGCATCACGCACCCGGGCCTGTTCGGCGTGGCTCCTTCGGCGGAGCTGCTGGCGCGGTGGAACCGTCGCGAGCAGGCCCTGATCGACACCGACCCCTCCCGCGTCCCCGCTCTCGCGTTGCCGCCGCTGGCTGACAACGTCCTGCTCGGCACCCTCAGCGGTCCGGAGGCCGACCGCGTCGCGGGTGAGGCCGCCAGGACCGTCCCCGCCCGGGAGAACGGCGGCAACCACGACATCAAGAACCTGACCAAGGGCTCGCGGATCTACTACCCGGTGCACGTGCCGGGCGCGAAGCTGTCCGGCGGCGACCTGCACTTCAGCCAGGGCGACGGGGAGATCACCTTCTGCGGCGCCATCGAGATGGGCGGCTACATCGACTTGCACGTCGACCTCATCAAGGGCGGGATGGCCGCCTACGGCGTGAGCACGAACCCGATCTTCATGCCGGGGCGCGTCGAGCCCCGGTACACCGAGTTCCTCACGTTCGTCGGGATCAGCGTCGACCACGAGACCGACACCAACCGCTACCTCGACGCCACGCTTGCCTACCAGCGGGCCTGCCTGAACGCCGTGGAGTACCTGAAGAAGTTCGGGTACTCGGGGGAGCAGGCCTACCTGCTGCTGGGCTCGGCTCCGATCGAGGGCCGGATCTCGGGCGTCGTCGACATCCCGAATGCCTGCTGCACGCTCTACCTGCCCACGGCGATCTTCGACGTCGACATCCGTCCCTCTCAAGCCGGGCCGACGCCGACCGACCGGGGTAGCTGTGCGCTGACCTCGTGAGCCGTGGTGTAGACAAGCGCCGTACCTGTATCGGAAGGGAGCAGACGTGCGGCTCACCCCGCACGAGCAGGAACGACTGCTCGTCCATGTCGCTGCGGGCCTGGCGCGGGAGCGTCGCGCCCGCGGGCTGCGGCTGAACGTCCCGGAAGCGACCGCGCTGCTCAGCTCGTACGTGCTCGAAGGCGCCCGCGACGGGCGCAGCGTCGCCGATCTGATGCAGGCCGGCCGCACCGTGCTGGGCCGGGAGGACGTGATGGACGGAGTGCCCGAGATGCTGGCCGACGTGCAGGTCGAAGCCACCTTCCCCGACGGCACCAAGCTGGTCACCGTGCACCAGCCGATCCCGTGACCGGCGAGCCGCTGGCCTCCGGCGTCGTGCCGGGCGAGCTGCTGCTCGCGGATGATCGCGTCGAGGTCAATGCGGGGCAGCCGGTCACCCGGCTGCTGGTGCGCAACACCGGTGACCGGCCGGTTCAGGTCGGCTCGCACTTTCACCTGGCCGATGTGAACGATGCGCTCGAGTTCGACCGCGCCGCAGCGCGAGGCCTGCGGCTCGACGTGCCGTCCGGTACCGCGGTCCGCTTCGAGCCCGGCGTCGAGGCGGAGGTCGCGGCCGTGCCCTTGGGCGGGGCTCGCATCGTCCCCGGACTGCGCGTGCCCGCCGCCGGAGAGCTGGGTCCGGCGTGAACGGGGTGCACCGGTGAGCCAGCACCTGGACCGAGCCCGCTACGCCGACCTCTACGGGCCGACGACGGGCGATCGCGTCCGGCTGGCCGACACCGACCTGCTGATCGAGGTGGAGCGCGACCTGTCCCGCGGCGAGGGGGCCGGCGACGAGGCCGTGTTCGGCGGCGGGAAGACCATCCGCGAGTCGATGGGGCAGGCGCGGGCCACCCGGGCCGACGGAGCGCCCGACCTCGTCATCACCGGAGCGCTCGTGCTCGACCACTGGGGCGTGGTCAAGGCTGACGTCGGCGTCCGCGACGGGCGGATCGTCGCACTCGGCAAGGCGGGCAACCCCGACACCATGCCCGGGGTGACGCCAGGCCTGGTGATCGGCCCGTCGACGGAGGTGCTGGCCGGCAACGGGCGCATCCTCACCGCCGGTGCCGTTGACTGCCACGTGCACCTGATCAGCCCCCAGCAGGTGCCTGAGGCGCTCGGCAGCGGCGTGACGACGCTGATCGGCGGCGGCACCGGCCCGGCCGAGGGCACCAAGGCCACCACCGTTACCCCCGGTTCCTGGCACCTGGCCCGGATGCTCGAGGCGATGGACGGCCTGCCGGTCAACACCGTCCTGCTGGGCAAGGGCAACACGGTCAGCCGCGATGCGATGTGGGAGCAGCTGCACGCCGGAGCGGCAGGCTTCAAACTGCACGAGGACTGGGGCTCGACCCCCGCCGCGATCGACGCCTGCCTCACGGTGGCGGATGCGGCCGGGGTGCAGGTCGCGCTGCACTCGGACACCCTCAACGAGGCGGGCTACGTCCAGTCGACGCTGGATGCGATCGGCGGCCGGGCCATCCACGCGTACCACACCGAGGGTGCCGGGGGTGGGCACGCGCCGGACATCATCACGGTCGCGGGGCAGCCCAACGTGCTGCCGTCCTCGACCAACCCGACCCGGCCCCACACCGTCAACACCCTCGACGAGCACCTCGACATGCTGATGGTCTGCCACCACCTCAACCCGCGGGTGGCCGAGGACCTGGCATTCGCCGAGAGCCGCATCCGGCCGTCGACGATCGCGGCCGAGGATGTGCTGCACGACCTCGGTGCCATCTCGATGATCGGCTCGGACAGCCAGGCGATGGGACGGGTCGGCGAGGTCATCATCCGGACCTGGCAGACCGCCCACGTGATGAAGCGTCGCCGCGGCGCCCTCCCCGGCGATGGTGCCGCAGACAACCTGCGGGCCAGGCGGTACGTCGCCAAGTACACGATCTGCCCGGCCGTCGCGCACGGGCTGGACGGCGAGCTCGGGTCCGTCGAGCCCGGCAAGCTGGCCGACCTGGTGCTGTGGGAGCCCGCGTTCTTCGGCGTGCGCCCGCATGTCGTGCTCAAGGGGGGGCTGATCGCCTGGGGCGCGATGGGGGACGCGAACGCCTCGATCCCGACCCCCCAGCCGGTGCTCTCGCGGCCGATGTGGGGGGCCTACCCGCGGGCTGCCGCCGCGACGTCGATCGCCTTCGTCGCGCCGGCCGCATTGGAGGGTGAGAGCGCCGTCGAGCGGCTCGGGCTGGGCAAGCGGCTGGTGCCGGTGATCGACGTGCGGCAGCGCGGCAAGTCCGACATGCCGCAGAATGCCGCCACCCCCGACATCCGCGTCGACCCGGACACCTACACGGTCAGGATCGACGGCGACGCGGTCGAGGCCGACCCGGTCAGCGAGCTGCCCATGGCCCAGCGCTACTTCCTCTTCTGATGGCTGCCGCATCTCAAGAAGCCCCCCCGGCTCCCGCCTCTGCATCGGCGGTGCTGCTGCTGCTCGCCGACAGCCGATTGCCGGCCGGCGGCCACGCACACTCCGGCGGGGTCGAGGCCGCGGTCGGTGCCGGGCTGGTGCACGACGAGCAGAGCCTGCTGGACTTCCTCGACGGTCGGCTGCAGACCGCGGGCCTGGTGGCTGCCGCACTCGCTGCCGCTGCCTGCGCGGCCGTGACTGGTGTGCCTGGGGCGGGCCCCGTCGAGCCGCCGCTTGCCGGCTCCCGCCTGGCCGCGTTGGATGCGGAGGCGGATGCCCGGACCCCCTCCCCGGCCCTCCGCGCTGCCAGCCGCGCTCAGGGGCGTGCGTTGCTGCGGGCGGCGGCCGCTCTGGTGAGCGCGCCGCTACCCGTGGGCCGGCCGGACCCGCACCACGCCGTGGTGCTCGGGGCGACCGCCGCCGCTCTCGGCCTCCCGCCGCACCAAGCTGGACTGCTGGCGGCATCGGCGGCGGTATCCGGGCCGGCCTCGGCTGCACTGCGGCTGCTCGGACTCGACCCGCTCGGCGTCACGCGGGTACAGGCGGAGCTCGCCGGCGCCATCGACCGGGTGGCGCGCGTGGTCGCTCGCTGTCCAGGCAGCGGTGGCGAGCGCCTTCCGGCGTCGGCCGCCCCCATGCTCGACCTGCTAGCCGAGCGGCACGCCGCCCGCCAGGTCCGGCTGTTCGCATCCTGACCGCACATCACCCGCGCCAGCAGCGCCAGCTCAAGGAGACCCGATGCACCTGCACCCCGCACTTGCCGACGACGCGGTGGCCGAGCGACCGGCAGGCGGGGCAGCGGGCAGCTCGAGCGGCACGTCGAACGCAGCGCGGCTGCCGACCGGCCGGGCGCTTCGGGTCGGCATCGGGGGGCCGGTCGGCTCAGGCAAGACCGCACTGGTCGCGGGGCTGTGCCGGCGGTTCGGCGGCGTGGTCAACATGGCGGTGGTGACCAACGACATCTACACCACCGAGGACGCCGACTTCCTCGTCCGGGCAGGGGTGCTGGCGCCCGAGCGGATCCGCGCGGTCGAGACCGGGTGCTGCCCGCACACCGCGATCCGCGACGACATCGCCGCCAACCTCGACGCAGCCGAGGATCTCGAGTCCGCCTTCGGCCCGCTGGACCTGCTGCTCGTCGAGAGCGGCGGGGACAATCTCACTGCCACGTTCAGCCGGGGGCTGGTTGACCGGCAGATCTTTGTCATCGACGTTGCCGGCGGTGACAAGGTCCCGCGCAAGGGCGGTCCGGGCATCACCACGAGCGACCTGCTCGTCGTCAACAAGACGGACCTGGCACCGCTGGTGGGCGCCGACCTCGGGGTGATGGACCGCGACGCGCACGCCTCGCGCGGCGACCGGCCTGTCGCCTTCCTGTCCCTGGTCGAGCAGCCTGACGCCGGACCGGTCGCCGCCTGGCTCGACGGCCTGCTGACCGAGGTCGGGGCTGTCCGGCTCTCGGCGTGACGCTGCCGGCATCGCCGGCCGACGCGGCACAGTCGACGCTGACGCCGCCGTTGCCGTCGACGCCGCCGGGCGCCTGAGCACGCTGCGCAGCGCGGGGCCGCTGCAGCTGCGACCGGGCCGGGTGGGAGAGCCGATCGTCCGGCTCGTCACGGGTGCGGGTGGGCCGCTCGTGGGTGACAGCTGGTGCCTGCGCCTCGACGTGGCGCGCGGCGCGGTGCTCGTCCTGCGCGCTGTTGCGGCATCCGTGGCGCTGCCGGCTGCGGACGCGGAACCGGGCTCCTTCTCCCGGTTCGAGATCCATGCCCGGGTGGCCCGCGGGGGGTGGCTGGATGTCGACCTCGGCCCGACCGTCGCAGCCGCCGGCGCGCGGCACCGGGTCGCCGTCACGCTGGACGTCGAGGAGGGTGGTGGCGCCAGGTGGCACGAGGAGCTGGTCATCGGGCGGCACGGTGAGCGGGGCGGCCGGCTCATCGCGACGCAGGACATTTGCTTGGCCGGACGTCCGCTGCTGCGACAGGAGCTACGGCTGGGAGAGCGCAGCTCGAGCTCCAGCGCGACGACGGCGGGGGCGCGGGTGGTGGCGAGCGAGTTGCTCGTCGGTGCTCGCGCCCTCGAGGATGGTGGGACGGCGGTAGGCCTGCATCCGGCGGCGCCGGCCGCCCGGCTTCCGCTGGCCGGTTCGGGCTGGCAGGCGACGGCGCTGGCCGATGACGTCCCGACCGCCCGCCGACGGCTCGTCGCCGTGCTGCCGGTGCGCCCCGGACACCCTTTGACCTGAGCGTGTGTCGTTGCCGCCGCGACTACGCTGGCCGTGCCCGACAACAGTGAGCGAAGGAGACGGCGTGGCCCAGATCGACGACCCGGGAGTTCAGCTGCTGCTGAGCCAGCAGAAGAACCACGCGGTGATCTCCACCCACAACGATGACGGCACGATCCACAGCGCGGTGGCCTGGGTCAATGTCGAGGGCGGCAAGCTCGCCTTCAACAGCGCAGTCGGTCGCAAGTGGCCGACGAACCTGGAGCGGGACCCGCACGTCACGGTCATCGTCTACGACGAGACCAACCCGTATGACTACGTCGAGGTCCGTGGAACGGTCACACCGAGCACCGATGGCGCCGACGAGCACATCGACAGGCTGGCGAAGCGGTACCTCAACGCCGACAGCTACCCCTTCCGCCAGCCCGGCGAGCAGCGCATCTCCTTCTTCGTGGAGCCGTCGCTGGTGAGGCACCAGAAGCAGGGCTAGTAGCGATCGTCAGCATCGGCAGGCTCAGCCTGTGGCGAGGGTGAACTCCCGGATGAGCTGACTGAGCCGGCCCGGCTGGTCCAGGGGAACGAGCGTGTAGCTGTCGGCGACCTCGACCAGCCGACCGCCCGGCAGCAGGTCAGCCAGGCGCCGGCCATGCTCGAGTGGCATCACTTTGTCCTCACTCGCCCAGACCAGGAGGGCCGGATGGGCAAAGTTCGGCAGGCGCTCAGCGGCCGTGACCAGGAACCCGGTGTTGGCACCGGCTGAACGAAGCATGCGGACGGCATCGCGGCAGATATCTAGCTGTGTCGTCACCGGGGTCATCCACCGCGCGGTGGCAGCGTCGCCGCGCTTGGTCAGCCAGCCGAACGCGATCGGGAGCCGCCGAACCGCACGCAGCCGCATCTGCTGCATGAACAGCCCGAACATCCGCGGCGAGAGCCTGCCGGTCAGCAGCAGCGTCTTGCCGGTCAGCCCTGGCGGGAAGTTGTCGAACGCGTCGCACGAGACCAGGACGGCTCGGCTGACGCGGGCGGCCCCGCCATCGGCTGTGCTGCCGACCATGAGCAGCTGCGCGAGGGCTCCGCCGGTGTCGTTGCCGACGAGCGTGACGTCGGGCAGGTCGAGGCGCTCGAGGAACTCGGCGACGAGGCGCGCGATCGCGGGCAGCGAGAGGTCGGCATCGGCGTGCATGGGACGGCGGTGCGCGCCCAGCGGCAACGTCGGTGCCACGCAGCGGTGGTCGACGGACAGGTCGGCGACCACGGCGTCCCACAGGGAGGCGTCCATGAGCAGTCCGTGCAGGAGCACAAGGACGGGACCGCTACCGGCGCTGTCCTCGTACTCGATGGTGCCCGCAGACAGCTCGATGGCTAGAGTGCCCTTCCGCTCCACATCCGCGTCCATCACGCCCTCCAGGTGCGGTGACTTGGGCCCGCAACGCGAGTGAACCACGAGGTTCACATGAGTGTCCATGGGGTGCGCCCCGGCAACGTCCGGCGGGGCGCCTACTCGCTCGCGGCCTCCTCCCGGTCCAGCGCGCGGACCAGAGCCTGGAAACCGGCCCCTGCCCGGTCGGTGTCGCTCCCGGTCAGCCAGTCGACGAGGAAGCCTCGCAGGGCGGCCAGGATCATCTCGGCGACCTCGGTCTTGCGCTGCTCTGACCAGTCCTCCGGACAGATCGCGACGAGGGAGGGCAGGTACTGCTTCGACGCCTCCCGTCCAAGCTCGCCGTAGCGCGCGGGGTCGTACATAGCCAGTCCGATGGCCTGGTCGAGCACCCGCAGTCCGGAGTCCTCGGCGATGAGCGTGGCCCGGACGGCGCGAACCCGAGCCGCGAGTGGCCGTCGCCGCGGTCCGTCGGCAGCGGCGGCCACCGCGTTGCCGAGGCGCCTCTCGCGCAGTCGGATGATCGCCTGCGTCAGCAGGTCGTCGGGACCGTCGAAGTAGTACAGGAGCACCTTGTGCGTGGTGCCGGCCGAGCGCGCAGCACGCCGCAGTGAGAAGTCGACCAGGCCGTTGGCTACGAGGTCATTGGTGACCCGGTCGAGCAGGTCCTCGCGCCGGGCCTCGCCGCGCCTCGAACCCGCCGATCGCCGGTAGCTGACTCGCCCCGCTGCTGCCCGCGACTCCTGGTGTACAGCGCCGTCCATTCCGACAGCATCCCCTAGCATCATCCCGGCGTCTGCGGTTATACCTTTCTGGGGTATGGTACGCAACGTGCCGAACGAGGACGGGGCGGTGCTGCCCGGGTACACCGCGCACAAGACCGATGTTCAGAAACGGCTGCGCCGCATCGAGGGCCAGGTCCGCGGGCTGCAAAGGATGGTCGACGAGGACCAGTACTGCATCGACGTGCTGACCCAGATCTCGGCCACGACCAAGGCGCTGCAGGCGGTGGCGCTGCAGTTGCTCGAGGACCACCTGGGCCATTGCGTCACCAACGCGATCGAAGGCGGCGGGCCGCAGGCGCAGGACAAGGTCCGCGAGGCAGCCGCCGCAATCGAGCGCCTGGTGAAGTCATGACACACAGCCACGCCGGCACCGGACAGAGGCCGGGACAGTGAGCGCGCTCGACACCATCGGCCAGAGCCTGTCCGACGGCTTCGGCATGTTCTGGGAGACTTTGTGGGCGCTGGTGCTGGGCTTCGCCCTGTCCGGGGCGGTGCAGGCCTTCGTCTCACGCGCCGAGATGCAGCGGGCACTGGGCGACCACCGGCCGGCCACGGTCGCGAAGGCGAGTTTTTTCGGCACCGTCTCGTCCTCGTGCTCCTACGCCGCCTCCGCTCTAGCGAAGACGCTGTTCTCACGCGGCGCGGACTTCACCGCGGCGCAGGCGTTCATGTTCGCCTCGACCAACCTCGTGCTCGAGCTCGGCATCGTGCTGTGGCTGCTGATCGGCTGGCAGTTCGCGGTCGCCGAGTTCGTCGGCGGCGCCATCATGATCGTGTTGCTGGCCGTGGCGCTGCCGCGGGTGGTTCGCCCGGGCGAGCAGGACCGCGCCCGGCAGCGACTGGTCGCCGACGAGCAGGCGACGACGGGGCACCAGCAGCAGCACCAGCACGGGGACGGGGACGAGCCCGACGACGCGGCCGGGGCGCAGCTGCCCTGGCGC
>JAABUM010005179.1_pt1 | contig 13925 bp, 7 predicted proteins | sample 5559161 | NCBI WGS metagenome assembly JAABUM01 (sample SAMN10711868, study PRJNA513369) | rock metagenome | isolation source: Antarctica rocks | place: Antarctica: Victoria Land, Siegfried Peak nord
ACGCCAGCGCACTGCCGACTTGACGCAACGTGAGCAAGCAGCGTAAACAACTTATGCCCGCGCGCAAAAAGTATGCGACCCGCTCACGTTGCCGAATCCACCGCTCATCTTCACCGAAATACGCACACCTCACGCTCAAAGCCCGGCCCCGCTTCGCAACTCGAACGCCGCTTTGAGCAGATCAAGCTCTTGCCGCGCAAACGCCAGCAATTCATCTTGCAGTTTCTCGATGCGATGATTAGCGTGGAGAAGGCGTAAGGCGCGGGTGTTGAAAAGAGGCCGCCAGCGCCAGCCACCCAGCGGGGGGCGTGAGCGAAGAGAGCAGGGCGAAGAATGAGCGCGCGAACGGAGCGAGGCGCAAGGGGGGAGAGTCTGTGAAAGCGTGGCGGACGATAACGCCGATTATGAAAGAGACGCAAGGCGCATGACGCGTGACGTTTTATCAGCGCGGCGTGTCGCCTGTGCTCCGATTACATAATCTTTCGTTATCGCTGCCGACTCTCCGATTCGTTCCCAACGTGCGGAACGGACAAGGTGAAGGACGACGGTATCAGCCGATACATAACTCACTCCACAATTTCAACAATCTTATTCACTTCTATGCTTACGTTGATTTGTGGACTGGGATTTCCAACAATATTCCCAATACTGATCGTTACCAGAGAGCGATGGTCACTTGTCGGAATTAGATTGGCATGTATCCAACTGGGACCCTTTGAAATAAGAGGGGTGACGATTCCTCTGAACTTGCTTGGTTGAATAACTTTGGAGAGGGGGACACTCCAAAGTGCTCCATAATTAACGTCTGCATCCATAGCAAACACAATTTCATTAAGGCTCACTGTTGGCTTACACTGAGCATCCAAGAAGCGATTAACGCTATCAATAATTTCTTGAGAGTAATCAGTGTTCATGGCTGTCCAACAATGTGCCTATTGAACAACAGCATTTGATCTGGTGTTCTCAGCGGAATTTCAGTTGAATTTATTCTTCCTCCAGAGAAGCCGGAGTAATTACGTTCAAAAGGTGCGAAGTGTCGCTCGAAACTAGACATCGGGATTCTCGATTCTATTATTCCCGGATCAGCCGCCATTCCTTGTGAGACTTCATATCGGAATGGCCCTATTGCGTTCCTCGCAGCGTCTATATCCCTGCTCACAAAAGCTGTACCTCTACTAGGATCAAGTCCGTTAGCACGGATATTACTGGCATCATTGATGCTTCCATGAAAAACGGAGACGGTACTCTCTACACCTTCCGCTGCTCCTTGTGATGCACCACTTCGGAAAAGGTTTACAAGACTATTAAGCCCGCTTTCCACAAGCCCGGCGCTTAATGAGCCGACCATACCCGCAATGCCCTTTTCCAGAGCGTACAGCGGACTGTTGCCAATATTATTTGCGAGCACTCGCTGTGCAGCGTTGTTATCTGCCAATCCGCTTGTGTAGTTATTGCTAAATGGATTCAAAGAGACATATCCGGTTTGCTCTCCGCCATAATAGGTATATGACGTAGTTTTAGTATATCCGTCCTCCGGCTTGTCCTTGAAGTATGTAGGCGACTCTCCTAAGTGATGAGTCGGGTCGCCGTCCTTGCCTTTGAAATACCAATCCAAACCTGTTGGATCAATCAGCACGACCGGATTGTTATTACAGTAGGTGTAACGATTCCACGTTTGCGGCATTGATGGCTTCGCGCTTGCCATCAGTGGATCAGGCGAAGTGAACCGTCCCTGAACATTTGCATAATACCGAGCCTTCGCATAATCCAGTCCGGTTTCATCATCTCTTTCGAGCTTGGCAAACCGAAAGCGATTTGAGTCGCCAACATAACCTTGCCCTGCGGTTCTTCCACCCACACCCGCATAAAGTTCCTCCCCGAATGGTAAATAATCATGGCGTGCTTTGACAGCACCGCTCCCATCCGTAATCACTCGCGGCGTCCCTAAGTTATCTGTGGTAAGGTAACTAGTTCCGCTTCCACTTTGCTGTTGCTGATTATTGTACTCGGCGACGAGTTGCCCGCCGACATCATAAACGAAGACGGTCGTCTCGCTCACCGTTACCTTCTTCACACGCTTGCCATCGCCATCATAATAATAATTAGCGCCGCCATTCGCTGCTCCGCCAGCGTACACACTCTGCTTATTTTCCGCATCATAAGTGAAAGCAGTATTAGCCACGTCTCGATCCAGATTGCCCGCACTGTCATAGCGATAATACTCATTCGTCTGCGGCACGATTCGATTATTCGCCGCACTGATAACAGGGTTTGCACCTAACACATTCTGTGTTGTATTAGCTGTATCGAAGTTGCGATTGCCGTATCTATCGTAAATGAAAGTTTGCTTCCAACTCGCGCCGTTATTCTCTTGCGCTACTTTCAATCGGTTCAAGGCATCGTAAGTATAGTTTTGCGTGGCGGCCATGCCCGCTGCGGTGATCGTCTGACTCTGAACGTTGCCATTGTTATCAGCAGCATTAGGCGCGTGATATGTATAATCAAGCTGCAACACACTGGCATTCGTGCTTAGTGTTCCCAGACCTATTTGTTCGGGCTGCAACCGATTGTTGAAACTAGAATGCTCCCATAGATTATTGCCAAGCTGCATCGCCTTGATCGCACCGTGCGCGGCATAACTGAACTGTGAAGCGTAGGTCTTACTCGCGCCGCTCATCTGCCCAGCAACACTCTGCTCTCGTCCCGCACTATCGTAACTATTTGTTATCACTCTGCCTGATGGATACGTTTCGCTCGTTTCATGTCCCGCTAAGTCATACGCATAGCTCATCGCAAAAGCCGATGGCGCGCCGCTCGTCGTCTGCGTGCTTCCCACGACTCTGCCAAGCGCATCATATCCGGCATAGCTCGTTGCAGACACACTACTGCTCACAGATGTTAATCTGCCTTTACCATTCGTTAGCGTGTCATATGTGTAAGTCACAGCAGGCGTGGAATCCGAATAGCTGCGACTCGTCGCTCGATTCAGTGCGTCATAAAGATAAGTCGCTGTAATGCCGCGCGCATCCGTCTTGGTCAGTAAGTTGCCGTTGTTATCGTAGTCATAGCTGATAGCACCGCTCTCTGGATTCGTTGCGGTCTTCAGTCTTTTCAGCGAATCATAAACAAAGCTACGTGTCTGTTGTCCCTGCGCCACGCTTCTTAAGTTGCCAAGTGTGTCGTATTGATAGTTGGTCTGATAGTTGAGATGACTCGCATCGCCCGCATCTTCCGTGACGCTCATCAACCTACCCAATGCGTCCGTCACACTCTGCCTTGATTTACCCGCTTGATCCGTCACTGTTACTTGAGTGCCATTGTAATTAGTCGTAACTACTGCATTATCGGCGGTCGTGACATTCTTTGCTCTGCCCAGCATGTCATAACTGGTTGTCGTATAAATCGCGCTTTCATTCTGCGATGGACGGTACGGATTGCTCGCCCTCTTCTGTCTGCCCAACTCATCATATTCTGTTTCTACTTTGACATCGCCCTGCGGGTCTCGTGTCCACGTCTCCCTCACTCTCCCGAAGCCGTCCGTATGCGTCCACCCGCGCAAACTCGCGTCATCTAAAGTAGTTTGATCCTTTGCTGTCAACACATCATCATTCGCCAGCGTCACTCCGAAGACAGTCGCGGGCGCATAATACATCTGCGTATGCGCTTCCACGCCTGCGACTCCGAGCGCCGTCTTTATCAGCGTCGGTCTATCGAAGCTATCATTGTAGATGCTCTGCGTGACGACATTATTGCGGTCTCGAAAGCCGGTCAAAAGTCCCGAATAATAATCGTATTGACTTCGTGCCGTGTGCGGTGCGGCTCCCGGTGTCGGCGCGGCGCTCGTTATCAAGGTCGGCAACGCATAGGTCGGCACTCCCGCAGGCGCACTTCCATTGATGCCCGGATTGCTGCCATCTCCGTAATCGTCCGCATAACTAATCGTTGAGACAAAGCCGCGCGCATCCTTTGCTGAAACCACATTGCCTAATATGTCATAGCGCGGATAGCTATAAAGCAAAGTGTTCGTCGTATCGAGCCACTGCCCGACGGCTGTCACAAGCCCCCGCACCTGCTTATTCGCATCATATGTGGCATCGTGGCCTGTCACATTTGCGCCGTAATCCTGAAGCGCCGCATGATTAGAGTCCGCCGCATAGTTGTCATACTCTGTGACGCTTCGTGCCGCGCTGTTGCCGCTTCCGTCATAAACAGTCGCTTCTTTCGGCAAGCGAAGCAAATGCACCGACGTATCCGTGCTACCCGTATAGTTCACCCCGTTGATTGGATTCGTCGTGAGATAGCTCGTCACCGTATGCCGCTTCAATGTGTTATCGAAGTCGTACTCGCTGACATCCGTCGGGTTGTTGTAATCATCGTAGAGCGTATGCACTCTGGCCGTTTGTCCAGTCTCCAGTATCTTGCGTTCTTCATTGACACGATTATCGTTCTCCGGCTGCTCCTGTGCATATGTGGTCGGCGACCAATTGACCGGCACGCGTTGCGACCAATCCTGCTCGCTTGCCGCTATCAGAGTGCCCGTTGCATCATAGGTTTCGGTGCGCCATTCCAAGCCCGTTGACCACACTGTGTAGCCCGTGCCGTCGCTCCGCCCTGCTTGGAACAGATAACGCCCTCCGGCGAGAAATAGATGCCTTTGGTCAACTAGCAGAGCGCCTGCGATTGAACCGGCATTCGCCTTCACCGTCGTGCAATGATAGTTAGTGCCGTTGACTGATTGCCATCCGTAACCGTAACTCCACGCAGAGTCCGGCACAGTCCCGTTTGTGTAGACGCGACGTGCGACAAGTGCCCGGTCTATGTCCTGAACGGCGCTAAAGATAGGGCTTCCCGTCGACTTCTCCCATGAAAGAGTGTTGCCCGAAGGCAACGCTCCTGCCACATCATAATCGTACTGCATTTTCCCGCCCGTCGGCGTTTGCACTTCGGCCACTTCCCCATGCTCATTATAAGCAAAGTGTATCGAGCGGTGATCGGGCAGCACCATTTCCGTGACTACGTCCTGATCGTCGATGCGTTGCATGTACTTGCCCCACGAGTTCGGGTAGAGAGACGTGTGCGGGCCGGGATAGGCATAAAAGTTTGAGCCGGTATCTAAATCCTGATCGCCGGTGATGACGGGAAGCTGAGGATGGGTGTCGCTGCGGTAATAATCGTGCATTGTGCCGAGCTTGATTTTGTAATAGCGCGATTGTCCCTGATAGCCCGGAATGGTGACGAGCAGCGCCAGCGTGACGCCCGGATTCTCCGGGTCTGCGACATTCTGCTGAACGCGCGTGACGCGCCCGAGTTGATCCGTATAATCGATTTCCCCGCCGCTCGGATAAGAGATTTGCATCGTATTGCCGTTGCGGTCGGTGATCGACGTGCAGCGCCCCAGATTGAATCCGTTGTATGGATAGGTTTGGCTGGGAGCGTTGATGTCAACAAAGCGGTAGCGCGTGCCTTCGGACGTTATGACGACGCCTGCGACAAAGCCTGACACCGGCCCGTTGTCGCTATCCGAGATGTAGATGGTGCCGGAGCCATCGCTTGCGTGCCAGTGCGAGCCGCGATAGCCGTCATGGTAAGTGCCGCTTCCGCTCGGGTCGCGCGACGGAGCGCCGTTCGTCAAATCATCCCGAAACTGCACTTCGCCTTTATCCGGCAGCACAAGCGTCAGAGTAGTCAACCCGTATAGATTGGAATTGCTTCCGATCTGGCGGTTAATGGCCTTTAACGAAGGCTGCGCGCCGATTGTCCAGCCCGGCGCGACGCGCGTGTAGAAATCCGTGCTGATGTCGTCATTGGCGTAGGAAGCATAAACGACCGGAGCCATTCTGAGTTGGTTGGCGGGAGCGCCGTTTTGGGTATCGCCGCCGCTGAACATATCCTCGCCGCGACTCACTGACCACACTTTGCTGCTGTAGTTTAAGGAAAGCGGCACGCCGAAGCCGCGCCCGCCGACGCTGCCCAAAGGTAATTTGATGTTAAGGGCGCCGTTGCTTAAGTTCACTGTGCCGATGTCGGCCGAGTCGTAGCTGCCGAGCGACGAAATACCGGCGGCGTGCTGCGGCGGCGTGCCTCTGTCGTACTGACTTTGCTCCTGCGCTTGTGATTCACGAGCAAAGGCAGCGAGCAGGAAAAGAAGAAGCATCGAGGCGGCGAGGCAGCGGTTCGCGCGGCGGGATGAGTTCGGCATGATAAATTCGGCTTTCAAGATAAACACGTCAATGAACGACTCTTACGATGACCGGTAAATGAACGATTGTTAGGACTGCGGATCGACGATGAGTTCGGCATAATTGCCGGGACGGTTCGCCATATAAACAAGGTAGCGTCCCGGCGTCATCACGAGTTCTTCGCGGCCGCGCCAGTGATGAGCGTAATGCTTGACGGCTCCGACGCGCGCTTGGAGCCGGGCGGCTTGGCTGTTGTTGCCGGTCTCGCGCTCGACGACGAGGTCTGCCGCGCTGCCCGATAAATCTTCAATCGAGACGGCGACAATGCCCGTTTGCGCATGAAGCGTGCGCGGCAGGATACCGACATCGTAAACGGTGAAGCGAATGTTCTGGACGGGGCCGTGATGCCCGGCGGAAGCAGCGTTTTGTGCCGCAGGTGCGCTATGCATTGTCGTTGCGGCGGCAGGATAACTGCTTTCATTTATCGCCAGCGCATCATTTGAGACAGTTGGCGTTGCCGGAGGAGCGAAAGAGAGCCAACCACTGCGTGCGCTCACCGCTACAATCGCGATGAATAAAAAGGAAGCGATAATCAGCACCAGTGAAGCAAAGCCGTGTGAAGGCGCTGGAGATACTTTCGTACCCTCCGACTTAGCCTTAGCTCGCGCCGTGCCGCACAATCTTTCGTTTCTTTTATTGGAATTGGTTCTCATCGTGTAGACCTCGCCTCGAAAGTTGATTCCGGTTGTCTTTCACTTCAAAGGGTTATTGCAAACTTAATAGCACTAAGATTTCTCCCGTTCCCTTTTCCAAAGGTTCGAGAGCTTTGCCGATCAGTGTGCCGGGACGATGAATCTCCGCGCCACCTATACTGAGCGGCTCGGACTTCATCGCCATTCCCTCCGTTGTGCCTGTCACCAATAGATCACCGACATGAATAGGAGCGTGCGTGGCATCGGCTTTGACTTTTACTCGTCCGGTTGTTGCGACCAGCACTTTGTTTGCACCGCTTTCGCCTAAAGCAATGCCGGGACGAGCGGAAACCACACCCGCAACTTTCGTATCGTAGGATTTAGAAGAAGAAGTGACGTAGTTGGATTGTGTTGCGTCGAGCACCGCGACCGTGCCTGCGGGCATCGTTTTGTGTGTTGGCACCCACTCGGCAACATCCTGATACTTGGCATTGATGTTGCCAGTGACGTTGATATTGCCCGTGATATTAGCGTCACCATTAACATCGAGCTTCGCCGTAGGCGACGTAGTTCCGACGCCGATGTTGCCGCTCGGGAGAATGGTCATGGCTAAAGTGTTGTTCGCACGTAGCCCGAGCGCGTGATTGGAAAGCGTCCCGACGATCCCGTAAGACGAGGTGTCGGAGCCAATGAAGGTATTGACCGCTCCGTTGCTGGCAGAGATATACGAGTTACTGCCCAAGGCCACATTAAGGCCCGGCAAGGTGGTCACAGACGGTGTCCCGGAACCGACGAATAACTGTGAACCGGGGCTTGTCGTGCCGATGCCGACATTACCGTTGTTGTAGTAAACGGAAGAGCTGTTTGTCGTCCACTGGCTGCCTCCGCCTCCACCGACTTGCAGCGGCGCACCGTTGACGTAGAAGCCTGTCGCATTGATCGGCCCGGCGACATCCAATTTATAGGCTGGTGCAGTAGTGCCGATACCAACATTGCCCGCTCCGGTTATTCTCATCCGCTCAAGAGGTAGATTGTTCGGGTCTGTGACATCACCACTCAATTCAGTAAAGAAAGATAGATTTGAACCTCTGTACCAAGGCGCTCCTTCGTATGAAGCGCGTATCCTCGAGCTTAACGCTGTGGTGTAATAGCCTGCACCAAAACCAATCTCACCGATAATGCCGTTAACAACGTTATTGGTAGTTTTGACGGCGATGTTCCCGTCCTGAACAGTTAATTTATGCTCGGGCGTATTAGTGCCAATGCCGACATTCCCGGAGTTGGCGCTGTTGATGTTAGTTCCGTTGGTCGTCCATTGTGTTTGGGAAAGCGTCTTACACGGCTGCAAAATCACGAGACCTAAGATCAGAGTGCAGATCGTTATAGCCATGCGGCGATGTTTAGATCGTTTGAAGGTGATCATCGGCTTGTCCTCCTTTATGTTGTCTGCTCGACAATGTGAAGTTGATCTACTGCAAGCTGAGGAGAACCAGTATCTCCCCTGCACCCGAAGCTAGCGGTTCTAAGGCTTTGCCAATGAGTGTGCCCGGCGAATGAAAGGGACGACCGGAGATCATCACCGGCTCGGACTTCATCGCCAGTCCCTCTGTGTCGCTCGTCACCAAGAGATCGCCCACTCTGATTGGTGAGCGCGAGGCATCGACTTTCACTTTCACTCGTCCGGTTGTTGCTACTAACACTTTGTTCACACCACTTTCACCTAAAGCGATGCCCGGTTGAGTGGAAACGACGCCGGCGACGCGCGTATCGTAGGTTGTGAATGAAGCTCGAACTTGGTTGGATTTGTCAGGATTAAGGACGACGACTGTTCCGGCGGGCAAGGCATGAATGGCAGGCACCCACTCGGCAACATCCTGATATTTAGCAACGATATTGCCGCCCGTAATCGTGCCGGTGGCATTCAAGTTTCCGCTGGCATTCACATTACCGGCGACATCGAGCTTGGCAGAAGGTGCGGCAGTGCCGATGCCGACGTTGCCGCCGTTGATACCGAAGACTGCGGCACCATTATAGAAATTGATCTTGGCACTATCGGTGTACGCTCCGCCGACCACATCGCCGAGCCGGTAGCCGAAATGCAGCCAGCGTTGTGTCGTCGCATCAGTAGAGCCAATCATTGTCCAATCATTGGGGACAACGGAGGTGTCTAGAGTCCAATAAGCGCCGTTACCTTGAGTAATCGTGCCTGCGACTGCTAATTTTGCTGCCGGGGTTGTGGTGCCGATGCCGACGTTACCATTAAGAAAGGCGGCGCTCGTCGCGTTACCTGCCGGGAAATACAATTTGGTGAGCGAATCATCGCTTCTGAAGATTTGGAACGAGCCATCGTCGCCCGAGTGCAGATTCCATGTTCGGCCAGTTGTTGCAGTTGTATTATTTACCGCGATTTGAGCGGAACCTGCACCGTTATATGCTCCCGTCCCGGAAACAGTAAATTTGTAAGCTGGAGTTGTCGTGCCGATTCCCGCATTGCCATTGTTGTAGTAAACGGAAGTACCGTTTGTCGTCCACTGGCTGCCACCACCGCCTCCGACTTGCAGCGGCGAGCCGTTGACATAAAAGCCTGTCGCGTTGACCGGGCCAGCGACATCCAATTTATAAGCAGGTGCGGTCGTGCCGATACCGACATTTCCCATCAGCGTGCCGTACTGACCGCCTCCGGCCATGATGACATTGCCGCTCTCTTGGAAAATCAGTGGTTCGGTGTAACCTCCGTCTTTGCGCCCTCCAACAAAAACCAAGTTGCGTTCGCCTCCTATTCCCGAAGCAGCGTGGGTATACGCCACAGACCATTCAACAATATCGGTTGGATTACTGGTTGTTCTAGTCTGCTTATTGAATTGTAGTATGGAATAATGCGCTGAATTGCCATCGCTCTGTAAAGTAAATTGAGCGAGGTTAGCACCGGCAGTTTGAGTGATGTTTCCAGTCGAGGAAATACCACCGGCCACATCCAATTTGGCCTGCGGAGTAGTTGTCCCAATACCAATATTGCCTGACGGAGCGACCGTAAAGAACGGAAACGAATTTTGCACTCCAAAGTGAAACGTTCGGTTCGGAGCGATCATCATTCCTGAATCTCCCTGCGCTGTTCCACCCATGTACGCACCGGCATTACCAGCGGCAAACAATCTAACAAAACCGGCCGGATTGCCAACTTCAAACAACGGGTTGTCAGTCGCATTCGCACCGCCGAAGCGTCCCACCAGTCCATCGCCAGCCTTAACAACATCGAGCTTTACCCCCGGAGTGGTTGTCCCGACGCCGACATTGCCTGTATTGGTGTTAGAGATATTGTTGCTGGCATCGGGCGCCGTCCACGGCTGTGTTTGCGCTTGTGCCGATGGTACGTGCGAGGAAACAATCAGCAACGCTAAGACGACAGTGCCGATGATTGTTAGCAAAGTTGTGCGGCGTCTTTTAGGCTCAAGGTTATTCATCATTTCGGTTCCTTTTATCAATCTACCAATAGGGTATTCGTATGGTTAGGTTCGCCCTTACTTGACGCGCTGGCGTAATTCCTCGATGTGTGTCTTCTTTACACCTATGCCAATCAAGTTCGGATCGGTGTAAGGCTGTGTGGCGAAGCCGAGTGTTGAGAGTGCCTGATCCACATTCGTGCGCAGTTCCTGAAGATGCACGGCTTTGATTGCCACTCCCTGCGCAGATGCATCCGTCCATGTTGCGGCACCGAGTCCGGCTGTCGCGCGCACGGCATTCACCGCTTGCCGCAACTCTGTTAAGTGCTGCGCTTTGATGACCGTGACGCCGCTCGTCAGCGGATCATCCGTGAAGATGATCGTCGTCGCCAGATCGGTATTGCTGTACTGCGAAAGATTGCTCGCAGCATCCACAGCACATACACGGTAGAGGTAAGCAATGCCGCTCGCCGCCGTCGTGTCGGTAAAGCTCGTCCCCGTCGGGCTGGCCTGCACAGGGATAAAGGGAGCGCCGAGACTCGTGCTTCGCTCCACACGATAATGATCCACCGCTCCATTCGTCGAAGCCGTCCATGAAAGAGCGACCTGTGTGGCAGAAGTAGCCGTCGCGACCAGATTCGATGGCGCCGTTAGTGATGAGCTTCCGGTGCCCGTAAGCGTTGCCGCCTGCATCGCCACGTTGCCGCCGTAATCGCTTTGCATCGTAAAAGTGACGGTCAGCGTTTGATTACTGCTTGCCGCGTGATAGTTAAGCGTATAAGCGCCATTGCTCACGCCCGCATTCGCATTCAGTGACGTATCGACGTAAGCCGGGGAGCTATTGTCGCTCAAGGTGGCCTCCAGCCGTCCCTGCGCATAATAGGCTCCGACATGCAGCTTGAGTGTTCTCGTAGAAGTATCGGCAGGTACGGTGATGCGATAGCCATTGCCTGTGCCTGTGACATAAACGCCGGTTGTGGTTGTCGCGCTCGGCGTCGGCGTGCCGTTTGTCCACGCAAACGCATAACCGTGATTGCCGTAGGCGTTGACCGTGCCTGTGCCGACGACGGAATAATTGCTGATCTGCGAGCCAACGCCCGTTTTGTGATCGAAGCTCGCGGCGTTGAACTGTCCCCAGTGCGCCCAGTCCGCCGTGCCTTCCTGCGTGAGATTGGCGGTCGTTGTACCCATTGAAGCGACGGAGCCGGAGAGCGCGCCGCCGCTCGGTTGAGCAACGACTGTAATGCTGATGTTAAGCGTATAAGCGCCGAACCATTCCACGCCGTCCTGCACCATTTTCCACTGAAAGTTGTAAGTACCGGCAATTGACGGAGCCGTCACCGTAAAGTTGAAGACGGCCTGCTCTCCCGGCGCTTTCGAGGCCGGTAGATTAATGCGCGCCGCTGTTACCCACGTGCTGTTGTCCTGCAGATTCTGTGAGCCGAGCCGGTACAGCGAGTTATTCGTCCAGGTCGTGGTGCCGGTGTTTTGCATTGTGACCGTGGCTTGATAGCTTTGCCCGGCGGTCATTGTGGTCGGCACTGTTTGTGAAATGAACGAGGCATTATTGACGGGTGCGGGCGGCGGTGTCGGAGTAGCTGTGGGAGTAACAATTGGTGTCGGAGTAGGTTCTTCGGTGGCGAGGAGACGACCACCGGCATAAATGTATTCTTTGGCCGGTTTGTTCGGAGCAAGGTTAGTGGCGTTCTGCGCGAGCACCACCGTGCCGTATCCACGCCACTCTTCAAAGGCGGCTCCGGCGCCGATCACGCTGAGTAGCAGGCACAGGAGAGCAATCATTTTGTGGCGGTGACCGCGCGCCGATGGCGCTTTCTTGTTCCCGGCTGGAATGGGCTTTGGTTTTCGGACTCTTCGCTTCGACATGCGCTCTTTCCTTTTGTCCTTCCACGAATGCTCTTGGGCGACAGTAGTAGTGCTGTAGAGCAGTACAGGTCATCGCACGCACCATAGGCGTGTTTGATGGTGTCGGCGGCGTGCCTTATCTTGGCACTGATGAATTGGGTGGAGCGGTGGAGGGCTGCGGCGTGGCAGAGGCTCCCGGCACCACAGGCGGCGCTGATGGCGCGGGCACCGGCGCTGAACTTATGACGGCGGTTGGCGGCACATCGCTCCACGGCTTCCACTTCACAAGCGAGCGGAGGTCTTTGGTGAGATATTGCTTGTCCTTGTCGGCTTTCTTGCCGTATGCCTTTTGCAGCTTGCTGGTGGCTTCCACCGCCGCATCCGTATCAGGAAGATTGAGGCCTGCCGTCATCGAAGAACGTCCGAGATGCAGCGTGCTTTCAGCCAAAGAGTGAAACTGTGCGCTGGCATCGATGGCAGTTTTTGCGAGGTCTTTGAATTCCTTTGAGTTCTTGACATCCGAATCGGCTTTGATTGAGTGCTCGACCGAATCCACCCACAGGCCGAAGGCTATTGCCGCCGCGGTGTAGCGTTCTTCGGCAGTTTTATATTCGATGGAGTCTTGCGCATACCGGCTCTTGATTTGTCGGGCGTATTCTTCGGCGTCTGCTTTGTGGAGCGAGAGCGTATTCAGTTGCGGCAAAGCGTCGAGAGTGGGATTGGGAGTCGAATGCTGGCTGACGGCAGGTCTGCCGAAATAGATGATAAGCAGGAGCGTTGCAGCGAGCAGCCCGCAGACTTTCAATCCTGTTTTGGTGTTGAATGGACGAAAGAAGCGATGAGTGGAAAGAGGGCGAGAGTTGCGCGGCATAAAGGAATGGCTCCTCGAAAAGAAAAGGGTTGAGCCGGTGCCGCTTTATGCGCTAAGATGCAGGTTGTTTAGGCGGTGCAATCTTTGGCGCTATTATTTAGCGGCGAAGGCTGTATTGTTAAAGAGTCCCGTAATCACTTGGCGGTGGTTACGGGGCTTTATTATTTATGTTAGGGCAAAGGCTGTGACCACGAAGACACACCGGTGTCTTGGCAAGGCATCGGAGCCTTGCAAAAGACGGTGAATGACAGCGTGGGAAAGCTGCATATCGATCCTTAAAATGACTGTCTGTTTAAGAGAAAGCTGTTTAGTAACTGTAGCGTTGAGGCAGGTCTTCGACGCCAGTGAACTCTTGAGGCACACAGCATACGCCTGTTTCATAGAGTGTCAAGAAATATTTTTACAGAAATATTTTACGGACAGTGAAACTGCCTTTAATTGTAAGCGGTTTTGTATGATCGAAAGCGCATTAAACACAACACAATCTGCCCCGTTTGTGTAGAGTTTAATTCATAGACACTCATTCTTTAATGCATTTTTTACACCTGCACCGTTTCGGATTGATATGCTTCTCCAAGTATTCTTTGCCGTAATCGAGGGTAATCTCTTCTCCCGCTTTGATTGGTTTCCTCGACCATATCCATATTCGTTTACCAGTCACAAAGGCTTTGGCGTTTGGTCGGCACGAGTGGTTGAGATAGCGCGCAGTGTTGGTGCGCGGGCTGCCGTCAATGGCACGCTTTCCATCAATTTCAAATAAACTACCCCGCAGCAAGCTGACGGGGTATTAAAAAAGCGTCGGTTGCGCGACTTCGTCCATCTTGCCCGGTTGCTTGACATAGTTCTCGATCGTTTGTTCGGTGCCGTGTGCGCCGACCAT
>JAABUM010005180.1_pt1 | contig 13925 bp, 14 predicted proteins | sample 5559161 | NCBI WGS metagenome assembly JAABUM01 (sample SAMN10711868, study PRJNA513369) | rock metagenome | isolation source: Antarctica rocks | place: Antarctica: Victoria Land, Siegfried Peak nord
GGCGGAAACCCGGTGATGGCAGTGCCTGGGCTCAAGCCAAGGTCGCCGTTGAGCACACTCGGGCCCGTGTTGGTGACCGTGCTGCCGCCCAGGACGCTGAAGCTGCCGGCGGTACCCAGACCGACGGACGCTGCCTGAGCGCTGCTCGTAAGAGCCGCCACGAGGAGCAGGGCGAGCGGGAGCAGCCCGATGCCGCGGCGAGCACGGCGAGCGACGATGGATCCAGCGGGCGCGTGTCGAGGTCGACGGACGCGGTCATTACCGACCGACTGATTGGTCTCTGTGGCCATGTGATCCTCCATGCTGCGGCGCAGGACGCCGCGGTTCAGTCAGAGGATCAAGAGTGGCGCTGCGCGTTCCGTTTCGGTCCTCGGACCTACGAACAGGGTCATGCTCAAACCTCCCGTATGAACGTCGCATCGGCTGGCACCCGCGCCACCTTGAGCCGCCGAGCCCGACCCTGGACATTCGGGCCGCCACCTCCCTCACTCAGGCGCGCCGCTGGAGCTGTGATGCGCCGCCCAGTCGCGAATGCGACTCGCGAAACCGGGGCGTGCCGCGGCGGCGGCAACACCCGGCGTTCGGCCAAGAGTCTCGATCAGGTCGCGGGCGTGTACGCGCCGGCGGGTGGGGCCAGGGAGAGCTCCGTTGCCGGGCGCGGTGGCGCGAAGAGGTAGCCCTGGCCGAGCGGACAGCCGAGGAGCTTTGAGGAGCTGGCGTTGGCCGGGCGTCTCGACGCCTTCGGCCACTACTCTGAGTCCGAGTCCTTGGGCGAGCGCCAGGATCGCCTGCACGAGGGCGGCGTCCTGCCGGTCGCCTTCCAGTAGCGCCTTCACGAAGGAACGGTCGATCTTGAGCTCATCGATCGGAAAGCGCTTGAGGTAGCTCAGGGAGGAGTAGCCGGTGCCGAAGTCGTCGAGGGAGATCCGCACGCCGAGCTCGCGGAGCCGTTGAAGGTTGCGCGACTGGAGGCCGCCCGCCCCGATCAGACAGCCTCGGTGAGTTCGAGCGCGAGCGCAGAGGCGGGCAGCCCGTGGTCGGCCAGCGCAGACGCGACGATCTGTGCGAGATTCGGGAGCTCGAGCTCGAGCTGGAGCGAGCGAGGTTTACCGCGATGTAGATCGCGGCGCCGTTGCGGCGCACTCGGCGAGTTGTGAGCACGCTGCGCGTAAGACCCATTCGCCGATCTTCACGATGTCGCCGGTGCGCTCGGCCACGGGAACGAAGTCGACCGGCGACACCGATCCGAGCTCTGGGCTGGTCCAGCGGGCCAAGGCTTCGAAGCCGACCGCGGCCCCGCTAACCGCCTACTCGAGCAGGCCGTGGCCACCGGTCCGCACCCCTACGACGCCCTCGCCGGCCGATCCGCCGCATAGCCAGGCACCACACCCAATCCGGGGGAGCGAAGCGGATAGCCCACTTGAACAGTTCGCCGCCGCCCTGTTGAAGACCGAGACCGACAGCCGTGACAGCCACGGCGGCCAAGTCCGGATCAAGGCCGCCCGGTTCCCGGCCCGCAAGACGCTCGAGGAGTTCGACTTCGCCTTCTAAGCCTCCCTGCGGCGCGAGACGGTGCTGACCTCAGGCAGCTCGACTTCCTCTACGGCAAGGAGAACATCGTCCTGCTCGGTCCGCCCGGCACCGGCAAGACCCACATCGCGATCGCGCTCGGCATCCGCGCCTGCCTCGCCGGCCAGCGCGTCGCGTTCAAGACCGCCACCGAATGGGTCGCGCTGCTCGCCGACGCCCAACGCCAAGGCCGCCTCGACCAAGAGCTCGACCGCCTCCAACGGATCCCCGCTGCTGATCGTCGACGAGGTCGGCTACACCCCCTTCGACCCCCCAACCGCCAACCTCATGTTCATGCTCGTCAGCGGCCGCTACCAACGCGCGAGCCTGATCGTCACCTCGAACAAGCCCTTCAGCGCCTGGCGGGAGATCTTCGGCGACGAGGTCACCGCCGCCGCCATGATCGACCGCTTGGTCCACCACGCCGAAATCCTCGCCCCCAAAGGCGACAGCTACCGCCTCAAAGACCGCGACCTCGCCCGCCGCGCCGCCCCTCCCAGCGAATGACGCGCGCGGCGAGCGCCGCTCCGGCTCGCCCTCCGGGCTCACCTCCACAATGCCCGCCGCCACCCCGAGTGGGCCAGTTTTCAACCGGCGGAACCGGCCCACTATTCGACCGGCCTTGACAGCCATCACACGCGGCCGAACTGGCCTTGCACGCTGGCGCGACGCTGGGGGGGGGGGTTCAGCCGGTCCGGGTTCCTGCCGATACGTGCTCTAGCTCACTCAAAAACAGAGGCATCCTTCCGATAAAGGCACTCCCGTCGCGAGGCGGGTTCGCAAAGCCACGGTTCTCCATTCTCCTTGAGGAGAAGGCCGGGCTACCGAAAGGGTTTTCGGTGGTTGCCGTTCCCGAGGTCGTCACATGCAACCATCTTCCCCTGCCTTCAGCGTGCCCGCAGGCGGCACGGCTACCTTCGCCCCGCCGCGCCGGGACCCGCGCGTCAGCGTCGTCATTCCTACCCTCAATGAGGCGGAGAACCTGCCGCATGTGCTCCCGCGACTGCCGCGCGATCTATTCGAGCTCATTCTCGTCGACGGGCATTCCACCGACGGCACGATCGAGGTAGCCCGAGCGCTCTATCCTTCCGTCCGCGTCGTGCGCCAGTCTGGGCGAGGCAAGGGCAACGCTCTGGCCGCTGGGTTCGAGCGTTGCCGCGGGGACATCATCGTCATGCTCGATGCCGACGGATCCACCGATCCGGCGGAGATCCCCGCGTTCGTCGCAGCGTTGGTCGAGGGAGCAGATTTCGCGAAGGGCTCGCGCTTTATGGCCGGAGCAGGCAGTGCTGACATCACCAAGCTGCGCGGCCTGGGCAACCGCGTCCTCAGCGGGATCGTCAACGTCCTGTTCGGCACGAGGTACACCGACCTCTGCTACGGCTACAACGCGTTTTGGTCACGGTGCCTGTCGCAATTCTGCGTGGACTGCGACGGGTTCGAGGTCGAGACGCTGATGAACGTTCGCGCTGCCAAGGAGCAGCTGGTGGTTGCCGAAGTGCCGAGCTTCGAGTCCGAGCGCCTGTACGGGACGAGCAAGCTGAACACCCTTCGCGACGGCAGCCGCGTCCTGGCGACCATCATGCAAGAGCGCTTCGGCTCGCGCTCGGCCCTCGCGCCTCGGACGGCCGCCGCTCTCCTCCCCGCGAAGGCCTAGCGGGCCGAGGGCCGCCCAAGCTCTCCGTGCGACGACGCAGGCGCCAGCCGATCATGCGGATCGCCTTCGTCGCTCCGCGCTTCGCTCCAGACACCGGCGGCGTCGAGACGCACGTCGAGCGCATCGCCGAGCGGGCGGCGGCGGAGGGCTGGCGGGTCGCTGTGCTGACGCAGCAGACGGAGCGCGCCCGGGAACCTGCTCAGCGCCACGGCGATCTGACCATTCACCGCTTCCCGTCGGTCATCCCAGGGGACAACTACTCCTGGTCGCCGGCGCTGTGGATGCATCTCAGGCGCCGGCGGGCCGACTACGAGCTCGTCCATGCGCACTCCTACCACAGCCTCTGTGCACTGGGACCGGCGCTGCTGCGCTCCCGGCCACTTGTGTTCACCCCCCACTTCCACGGCACCGGTCACTCGTGCATCCGCCGTGCCCTTCATTACCCGTACCGGCCGCTCGGGGCCCAGATCTTTGCGAGCGCGCAGAGGGTCATCTGCGTCTCAGACGCCGAAGCGGAGCTCGTACGCCAACGCTTCCCGCGGGCCTCTGATCGCATCCGGGTGATCCCCAACGGCGTGGACGTCGGAGCGATCCGCGCGGCGCCTCCTCACCGGCTTGACTCCCCGAGCGTTCTGTGTGCCGGCCGTCTCGAGCCCTACAAGAACGTTGCTGCCGTCATTGACGCAATGTCGGAGTTGGATGGCTTCTCGCTGTGGGTGGTCGGGGAAGGTCCCGCTCGTCCGGCGCTCGAGCGTCACATGGCTCGCTTGCGGCTCGGTGGCCGAGTGACGTTTCTGGGTCGCGTCTCCGATGCTGAGCTGCACCGTTGGTACCGGTCGGTTACCGCCTACGTCAGCATGTCGCGCCAGGAGGCCTTTGGGATCACGCCGCGGGAGGCGCTGTCGGGCGGTGCGGGCCTCGTGCTCTCCGACATTCCGGCCCACCGCGAATTGGCCCGGGAGCTGCCGACCGACCGCGCGCGACTGGTTCCGATCGACGCGGCGCCCGGCGCGCTGGCGCGCGCGATCCGTGAGGCAACCGCCGGTGGGCGCTCGGAGGCGCCGGGTCCGGTGGCAACCTGGGATGACGTCGCTTCGCGCACGATGATCGCCTATCGCGAGGTCCTCGCTGACTTCTCGGCAGTGGCGATGCCCTGTGGCTGAGGTCGCCGTCCCGCCGCTTGCGGCGGCCCCCGTCGTCGGGCTTCGTGACCGCGCGGCGCCGACGCTGAGCCAGACCTTGGTCTGGATGGGTTTCCTGGTCGGCACCGTGCTACTGGTCTGGTCGTATTCGTACGCCGGCACCCACGATCGAGGCCATGTGCACCTGGGGCTGTTCGTGGCCGGCCTGGCGGTGTTCGTCGTTCCCGCCTTCGTGCGCCTGACCGCGGCCGATGCCTCACGCGACGAGCGCCTGGCGATCGTCGCCGCGCTCGGGCTGTTCTTCTTCGTGCCGAAGTTCCTGCGCGACCCGACGATGCCGCTCTTCTTCGACGAGCTCGGGCACTGGCGCCAAGCGCAGGAGGTTCAGGCGACAGGGACGCTGTTCCAAGCCAACGGCATCGTGCGGATCGCGCAGTTCTTCCCTGGACTGCACGCACTCACCGCGGCTCTGCAGAACCTGAGCGGACTCTCGACTTTCCAGGTCGACGTGACGCTCGTCGCTCTCTTGCACGTCATCGGGCTGTTCGGGATTTGGGTCCTCGCGCAGAGCCTGTGGCACTCGGATCGCGTTGCTGCCGTCGCCGCCGGCTTGTATGCGCTGAACCCTAGCTTCATGTTCTTTCACTCGCAGTTTGCCTACGAGTCGCTGGCCATCGTGTTCCTCATCTGGACCTTGGCCGCCGTCGCGTCGGCGCAGGCGGCCGAGGACGATCGAGCGGTGCGCCTGGGGTGGTTCGCCGTGGCGCTCATGCTGGCCGCGGCTTGCATCGTCACGCACCATCTCAGCAGCTACATGCTGGTGGGGATCCTGCTCGTGACGACCGCGGTCACGGCGGTGCGCGCCCGTCGTGGGTCCGAGCGCAAGGACAACGCCTGGCTGACCGGCGGATTCACGCTGGTGGTTGCAGCGGGAGCCGCTGCCTGGATGTTGCTGATTGCGTCGGACACCTTCGCTTACCTGTCCGCGAACGTTACGGGTGGCGTCAGGGAGGTCGTGAAGCTGATTGCGCACGAGCACTCGGCGCGCCGCCTGTTCCTCGGGAGCTCTGCTCCGCTGTATGAACGCATCAGCGCTTTTGTGGCCCCGGCGATTGTCGCGTCGGCAGCGGTGTGGGGCGTTGTGCTGCTGCGCCGGTCACGGACCCGGTGCTCGTCTGTCGGCCTTGCCGTGGCGGGCGTCGGCCTGCTGTACCTGCCCTCGGCCGCTTTTCTCTTCTCACAGGCCGGCAACGAGGGCGCGCGGCGGAGCTGGAGCTTCACGTTCATCGGCCTCTCCCTCCTGGGTGCGAGGGCAGCTGTGTCGCTGCGCCAATCTGCGGCGGGCCGACCGCGCCTGGCTCGCGGGGCGCGCGTCCTCGCGCTGTGCGCCGCGGTCGTCATCGTCATGGTCGGCGACAACGCTGCCGGCGTCAACGACGAGTACCGGTTTCCCGGACCGTACGTCTACGGGTCCGACGTGCGGTCCTTGACGGCAGAGCTGCTCGACACCACACGGTGGTTCGCGCGTGTGTACGGACCCCGTCGGCAGCTCATCGCCGATCGCTCAACCGGCACGGCGTTCACGGCCTTCGGACACGAGGACCTCGCCGTGCCCTACGCCGGCCTGCCCGTGTGGCGGCTGTTCTTCTCGGCTCGGCTGCCCGACGCGCCGCTGCTCAGGCGCTTGGCGCGGGCGGGCGAGGAGTACCTGGTCATCGATCGGCGGATGGCGACCCAGACGCCGCGGATCGGCTTCTACTTCGACCCCGCCGAGCCGCTCGCCTTCCGGCGCGACGTCCCTTTGCCGCTCGCGGCGATCACCAAGTTCGACCGGCTGCCCTGGACCATCAAGGTCTTTCAGAGCGACAACCTGGCCATCTACCGCCTGAACTTCGCGGCGCTCGCAGAACAGCCCGCCGCGCAACTCTCGGGGCGCGGGCGATGAGGGGCGGCGGGCTCAGGACACGGTGGCCGTCGCTCGGCCGGCGCGCGGCTCAGCCCGGCGTGCCGGGTCCGTCGCCGGGCGGCTCGACGAGAGACCGGCTCGGCGCGAGGGCGCTTCTGACCGTTCCGCCCTCGACCGTGGGTCTGCTCGGCGCTGGTGCACTGATGACCGTCGCGGCGTTCCTCCCGCTCGAGCCGCTGCGTGCCGTGATCGTGGTGCCGGTTGCTCTCCTGGCCCCCGGAGCAGGTGTCTTGCTGCTCACTCTGGGACCGCGACGTCGACTCGACGCGCCGATCGCCGTCTCGCTCAGCGCGCTCTTGAGCATGGCCACCTACGGCCTGCTGTCGCTTGCGCTTTACGCGGCATCGGTCAAGCTCACGCGAGCCAACCTGCTCGTCAGCACGGACGCGCTCATCGCGGTTCTCGCGTTCGGCGTTGAGCTGGCTGACACGTCATCGGTGAGTGGCTATCGCCGCGGCGCGCTCGGCGGCCGGGTCCGTCGGTCGCTGAGCAGCGCCCGCCCGGGGCTGCTGTTCGCGACCCTGATCGCGATCGTCGTCGGCGCCGTGGCCGCGACTCTCAGCGCGCTGCCGGGATCCGCACCGACGCCCTACAGCGCCATCTACCTAACCGGCAGCTCAGCGCACATCGACAGCAGCCAGACGATCTTGGAAGGGCGGGCGGCGGTGGTGCACGTGGGAATCGCCAACCAGACGGGCCGGTCCCGCTCCGAGCGCCTGGTCTCCTACGTCGATCTGCGCCGGGGGTCGCAATCGACGGACGTCGCCATCCCCGCCGGCGGCAAGGTGGTCAGGACGGTCCGCGCCCCACTTCCCCGGGACGGTTGCCTGCACCGGCTGAGCGTCAGCTTGGCGCCGTCCGGCCGCACGGCAGAAGAGCATTCGATCGACGTCTGGGTTCGTGCCGCCGGTCCCTCTATCCCCCTGTGCCTTAGATGAGGGCCCCGGCGGGGATGGGTGACCACGAGGCGAGCCGCCGCTCGCCAGTGCGTCAGCGGGCGGCGCGCATCCGCGTCCTGCCGGCTCGCCTGGCGGCGGATTCGCTCCTGCGCAACAGCGCCTACATCATGACGACCTCGCTCGTCAACGCGCTGCTGGGCTACGTCTACTGGGTGACCGTGGCGCGCACGTACTCGGCCCGCGACATCGGTGTGGCGACGGCGCTCATCTCGGCGATGATCCTGGCGTCCGTGATCTCCGACCTCGGGCTCGGTTCGGCCCTCGTGGCGCTGCTGGCCGGGCGAGGCGCCGGGCGCGACTGGTCTCTGACCGTGAGCTCTGCGCTGGCGACCGGCGTCGCAAGCGGCGTGCTCGCCGGCGCCGTTCTCATCGTCCTCCTGCCGCTCCTGTCGGACGCGCTCTCGGTCGTCGACCGCAGCGTTGGCTACGCGGCTCTGCTGCTAGCCGGTGTCGCGCTGTGGACGCTGGCCACGCTCGTCGACGCCGTCTTCGTCGCCGAGCGCGCCGCCGGCAAGACGCTCGCCCGCAACTGCGCCTTCGCGGTGCTGAAGATCGCCCTGGTCCTGATCTCGGTGCTGTTCTTCAGCACGGGCCCGGGCGGCATCTTCGCTTCGTGGGTCGTCGCGTCGGGCGTTACGGCGCTGGCCGCGCTCGTCGTGCTCGTACCCAGGCTGGGGCGGAGCTTTCGCCCGGTCTCGCGCGGGCTTTGGCGGGAGGCCAGGTCGATGGGGAGGGCGATGGGAGGACACCACCTGATCAACATGGGCGGCCTACTGCCCATGTACGTGCTGCCGCTGCTCGTCGTCGGCCGGCTATCCGCGCCGGAGAACGCGTTCTTCTACATCACCTGGATGCTCGCCAGCCCATTCTTCATGGTGTCGCCCGCGGTGGCGTCCGCCCTGTTCGCCGAGGGCTCGCATGACGCGGCGCAGCTGTGGCGCAAGGCACGTGCCGGCGCGCTCGCGATCGGGCTGCTCCTCGGAGGGCCGATGCTGGTCTTCCTCGCTGGCGGCGGCTGGATGCTCGGCCTGTTTGGGCCCGAGTACCCCAGCCACGGAGTGGTGCTGCTGACTCTCCTGGTCGCCTCGGCTGTCCCGGATGCCGTCACCAACATCGCCGTCAGCATGCTGCGCGTCAACCGCCGATTGGGCTCCGCCGCCGCCCTCAACATAGGTATGGCGATCTTTGTTCTCGTCTTCAGCTGGCTTCTCCTGCCGCGGCTGGGGATCGCGGCCGTCGGCTGGGCGTGGCTGATCGCCCAGAGCCTGGGCAGCGCGGCCGTTCTCATGCCTGCGCTCGCCGCGCGGCGGCGTCGGCCAGGCCCCCTCGGCAGTCAACGCTCGGTCCGCCCGAGGGCGGGTACCAGCGATGCGTGACGGTCTCGACATGGCGCCCGTGCACGTCCCCCACCAGGAGCTTCGGGACGTCTTGGTGCGACGGATCACGCCCCGCAATCTCGCCGGCCTTTGGCGCTACCTGCGCCTGCGCCTGCGCTTCCGCAGGCTGCGCGTCGGCCTCTTCTATCTCGACCGCGGCGCGGACTTCACCGTGGGCCCGAGCGCGAACGTCCGTTTTGGCCGGCGCGTGCGCTTCATGCGCGACGCCACCGCAAAGCTCTACGGAACCGTCACGATCGGGGACGACGTGTTCTTCAACCGCGGCTGCCACGTGGTCGTCCATAGCCGCCTTACGGTCGGTGCGCACTGTCTGTTCGGCGAGCTCGTCTCCATCCACGACGAGGCGCATATCCCTGGCGCCGACGATCGCCCCTTGGCGTCGCGAGGCCTCGTGGCGCGCCCCATCACGCTCGGTGACAACGTCTGGGTGGGCGCTAAGACGACCATCCTGAGCGGGGTGCACATCGGCGACAACGTCGTCATCGGCGCCAACTCCGTAGTTACGCGCGACATCCCGTCAAATACGGTGGCGGTTGGAGCACCCGCCCAAGCGCTCAGGCGGCTCTGACTCCTGATGGCCAAGACGCATCCACTCACAGCGTCACCCGAGGCTCTACGCATCTGCGTGGTCGGCTCGGGCACCCGGTTCTTGAGCGGGATCAGCTACTACACCAACCGTCTGGTCGATGCCCTGGCGCCGCGGCACGACGTCTCGGCGATCCTGATGCGCCGGCTCCTACCTCGATGGCTGTATCCGGGGCGCCAGCGCGTCGGGGCCGCCCTCAGCCAGCTGCGCTATCCCGCGGGAACGCCGGTCTTTGACGGCATCGACTGGTACTGGATCCCCAGCCTGCTGCGCGCGCTGCGCTTCCTGCGCGCGCAGTCGCCGCAGGTGGTCGTACTGCAGTGGTGGAGCGGGACGGTCCTGCACTCCCATCTCGTCCTCGCTGTGGCCGCCCGGATGCTCGGAGCGCGGGTGGTGATCGAGTTCCACGAGCTCCTCGACACGGGGGAGGCGCGGCTGGCGCTCGCCGGCGCCTACGCGCGCGCGGTGGGCGCCGCGGTCGTGGGTCTCGCGCAGGGTTACGTGGTGCACTCCGAATTCGATCGCGCCGAGCTCGCGAGCACCTACGCCACCCGGGACAAGCCGGTGGAAGTGATCGCTCTCGGGCCGTTCGATCATCACCGCGCAGAGACGCCCGGCGAGGTCACGCGCACCGCCCCGGCCGACGCCTGCAACCTCCTGTTCTTCGGGACGATCCGTCCCTACAAGGGGCTCGAGGACCTGATCACGGCCTTCGACTCGATCGCGCCGGACGACATCGGGCGCTACTGGCTGACCGTGGTCGGCGAGACGTGGGAGGGCTGGACAGCTCCGAGCCGGATGATCGCCGCCAGCCGCCACCGTGACCAGATCACCTTCGTCAACCGATACGTCGACGACGCGGAGGTCAGCGCCGTCTTCGCCGGCGCGGATGTCGTCGTGCTGCCCTACCACCGCTCCTCGGCCAGCGGACCTTTGCACATCGCGATGAGCCATGGTCTGCCGACCGTCGTCACGCAGGTGGGGGGGCTGACCGATGCCGCGTCGGGCTACGAGGGCGCCGTGCTGGTTCCGCCCCGCCGCCCCGATGTCCTGGTCAAAGCTCTGGCGACCGCCGCCGAGCTGAGGGGTCAGCGGTTCGCCGACCGCCACTCGTGGGAGACGACCGTCGGAGGCTTCGAGAATCTCTTTGCGCGCATGGGGATCCCCGGGCAGGTCGCGGCATGAGCCACGAGCCAACGCCTGCGGCGGCCGTCGCGGAGACGACTCAGCCCCTGCGTGTCCTCATGCTGTCGGATTTCTACGCGCCGGTGATCGGAGGGCTCGAGCGTCACGTCCAGACGCTCGCTCACGCGCTCGTCCGTCGAGGCCACCACGTGGCCGTCGCCACCCAGCGCCATCCCGACGCCGCCGACTTCGAGCTCGACGGCGCGGTGCCGATCCACCGGATGCAAGGGTGGAACCAAGCTCTGGCGGCGGCCTACATGAGCGTCGAGCGGCCCTTTCACCCCACGGCGCCCGATCCCGGGCTGATGGCCGCGCTGCGGCGAGTCATCGCCACCGAGCGACCTGACGTCATCCACGCCCATGGGTGGGCGCTCTACTCGTATCTCGCGCTCAAGCGCCGGCTCGGGATCCCGCTGGTGGTCTCGCTTCACGATTACGGCCTGGTCTGTCCCAAGAAGAGCTACCTGCACCAGGGGAGCGAATGCAGCGGGCCCGCGTACCCCAAGTGCGTCCCGTGCGCCTCCGGGCAATACGGGTTCGCCAAGTCGCTCGCCGTCACGACCGGACTGCACGCCAGCCGTCGCCTCCACGCGCGCGTCGATCGCTTCATCGCCGTCAGCCAGTCCGTCGCCCGCGCCAGCTGGCGCGGCACACGGCAGCCGCCCGCCGCCACGCAGGTCATCCCGAACTTCCTGGCCGACACAGCGGAGGAGTCCGGGCGGGCCGTCGCGCGTCCGTCGTTCCTACCGAAGCGCGACGGCTACCTGCTGTTCGTCGGTGCGCTCGCCGGCCACAAGGGACTCAACGTGCTGCTTCGCGCCCACGCCGTGATGCGCCAGCGCGTTCCGCTGGTCCTGATCGGCACGCCCCAGCACGACACCCCGGCGGGCTTCCCCGCCGACGTAGTCGTCGCCCGCGACGTGCCACACGACCAGGTGATGGCGGCCTGGCAAGGGTGCGCGGTGGGGGTGGTGCCGTCCCTCTGGCCGGAGCCATGCGCGACCACCGTCCTGGAGGCCATGGCCTGCGGACGGCCAGTCGTGGCCTCGGACACCGGCGGGTTGCCCGAGGTCGTCGAGGACGGACTGACCGGGCTTGTCGTCCCGCCCGCTCGCCCGGAGCCGCTCGCCGCGGCGCTGGACCGGCTCGTGGCCGACGCGGGGCTGCGCGAGCGGATGGGTCAGGCGGCACGCGAGCGCGTCCGCGGGTACACCGATTCGGCGGTCTCAGAGCGGATCGAGCGCGTCTACCGAGACGTCGTGCGACCACCGACCACGGCTGGTGTGGCACGCACCGGCGGAGCCCGAGCCGCCTCTCGACAGCCCGCCGTCTGGCGGGGTGCCGTGCCGACGGCGTATGAACCGGCGCAGACGCAGCCAAAGACCGACGCCTAGCCCGGTGGCGAGGAACACCGCATAGACCCCATCGGGCACCAAGAAAGTCCGGTCGTCGAGCGGCCACAGCAGCGCCAGCCCGCTCTCTGGCTCGGCGAGGTCTCGCACGAAGTGCGCACCCAAGCCGATCAGCACCCCGAGGCCAGCCTGCTGGGCACGCTTCCATGGGCGCCCGCCGGCGCTGAGCGTGAGCACGAGGGTCATGACGAGCAACAGAGTGAGCAGCGAATGCGGATAAGGCCGTGCGGTGCCCTCGGTGATCGACAGATCACCGAGGTACTGCGGCACGTGATCGAGGTCGATTAGGACCGAGCTCAAGAGAAGCGCCCGAGCCAGGGTCACATCGACGGCGGTACCGAGAGCACCGATGACGATCACCGCCGTCGCCAAGTGCGCAAGCTCGTCGAGCGGCCCCGCAACGAGCGCCGGGCGCGCCGGCACCGGCGCGATTGCGTCGACCGCCGCGATCAGCCCGAGAGCGAGTACGAGCACGATCGACGGGAGCTGATATGAGCGATGCCGGTGCGCCGCAGGCGCCGAGCAGCGCTCGAGGTCGTGCACCGCCGGCACCGCCTCCGGCGCCCGTGGAGATGCGAGCGAGTTGGCTCTGTGGGGCATCATGTCCCTTGGTCAGGCGCTTTCCCTGCGCCGAATGATCTGACCTGCCGTCCGTGCGACTGCGCGAGAGCGAGCGCGCACTCTAGTGCGGGGTGCGCGCGTTTGGCAAGGAGTCTCCCTTTGGCGAGGAGTCTCCGGTCAACGCCGTTACGCGGCGAACCACCGATGTTCGCGCTCGACCAATCGCGATCCGGAGCGACCCCGCCGGCGAGCTGGAATCGGGCGCGTCCTTCTCGGTCGCGAGGACGCCGGGCGTGAGCCCGGCCAGTCCGGAGGCGATGACGAGCGGTCGGCCGGAGCCCTCGATCGCCGCGCCGAGCGTCGCGAGGTAGCCAGACATGTTCTGCTGTTCGACGTCGAGTCCATCAGCCAGCGTTTGCACCGGCGTCTCACCGCGACGCTCGAGGAATCGACGATCGGGGTCCGCGTCCGCGGAGCTAGGACGCCGTAAGTGGGTGCTCGGCGGTGCAGGAAGCCGCGACGGCGACGCACACCGTCGCGAGGATCAGCGCCGCGTTGCGGAAGATCGCTCTCTCGGCTCGCGCGCACCCGGCTCCCGAGAGCCACTACGCGCCGGACGGCCCCCGGCTGGTTGGCGCGCTACTCGAGGGGGGCGCGCCGAGACGCTCGACGAGCTCGGCGCTGGCGCCCTGTCGGGCAGGTTCGTGTGCGATCGGCCTCGCGTGAGCAGCTGATCGACCTGAGCGAAGAGCGTGCAGTCCTCAAGGCTGGAGCACTGACAGGCGACGGCGTCCGGCAGCCATCGCCTGACCACCCCGACGCGCTCGATGAGCGCCTCGAGCTCGGGCAGTTTGCGTTCGGAGACCCGGCGCAGGCGCATGATCGCGGCCGGTCCTTAAACGGGGAGGATCCGAGCACTTCACTGACCTCCTGCAGCGACAGGCCGGCCCGCTGAGCTGTGTGGATCACGGCGAGGCGGCGCACCGCCTCGGCCGGGTAGCGGCGCCGGCCGCCGACCCGCTCGGCTCGGGGCATGACGCCCACCTACTCGTAGTAGCGGATCGTCGAGGTCGGCCGGCCCGCGCCAACTCCCCGATCGTGAGCTCTGCGGGTTGAGCCTGTGCCATCGCGACTTGACCTCAAGTCATGTTGAAGAGCGACGATAACGGTCGGCAACCTCGGTCCGACGCGACGGAGGACAGTTGGAGTTCGTGATCGTGCCACTCTGGCACCGTGCTCTCTGGCGAAAGGCGACCTCGCCGCGCGGCGCGAGCGCTGGCTGCGCTTTGCCGATCGCGCCTTGTCGGAGAAGGAGCTGACTGAAACCGGCGCTCCACGCTTTCGAAGGCTCGAAAGCGTGGAGAGAGAGAGAGCTGCGGGAGCTCGCTGCGCCCGTGCTGCTCGTTCGCCGCCTGGTCGGTAAGGAGCGATGGGGAAGACCTCATTCTTTGAGGTGTGCGCCGAGGGCGACGCCGCGGCGACGGCACGCGC
>JAABUM010005183.1_pt1 | contig 13922 bp, 14 predicted proteins | sample 5559161 | NCBI WGS metagenome assembly JAABUM01 (sample SAMN10711868, study PRJNA513369) | rock metagenome | isolation source: Antarctica rocks | place: Antarctica: Victoria Land, Siegfried Peak nord
GCGGTGCAGCTGCCGGGCCGCAGCGAACACGTGGGTGGTGAGTTGACGGTTGAGGTCATGCCCGCTCCGCAGCTGGCGGCTGCGGTGGCTGCCGCCCTGCCGCCGGCTCCCCGTGGGCACGAGCCGGCCCTGCGGTTGGCGAGCAGCGAGCTCACCCGCGAGCGTTCCGACGTGGTGGTCCAGCCGGTCGCGCCGACGCCCAGCCAGCGGGGCCGCGCCCAGCTCGCGGTGCTCACCCAGGGGCCGCTGGCCGGTGCCGGCCAGTTCGGGGTCAGCGCCTTCAGCGGCGACCACCCGGTGCGGACAGGCGCGTTGCGTTGGTTCGATCGGCCCGGCGACGGCCGTTACCTGATGTCCACTGGAAGCGCGGTCACCGTGCGTGCGGCGGACGTGGCGCTACTGGCAAGCGCACTGGACGAGCAACTCGGCCAGCTCCCCGTGCACGCTTAGCCGACCGTCGTGCCTCGTGGCACGATGATTCCGCTGTGACTGAGAACTCTCCCGACGCGTTGTCTGTGCTTGCCGTCGACGACGAACCGCCGGCTCTCGACGAGCTGGCGTACCTGTTGCGCGCCGACGAGATGGTGGGCGAGGTGCGTACCGCCGCGGATGCCACCGAGGCGCTGCGGGTGCTGCACAGCGGGGGACTACGGCGCGGTGGCACGGAGGACTGCAACGTCGACGTGGTGTTCCTGGACATCAGAATGCCCGGGCTGGATGGCCTGGAGCTCGCCAGGGTGTTGTCGGCGTTCGCGCATCCGCCTGCGGTCATTTTCGTCAGCGCCCATGACGATCGGGCGGTGGACGCCTACGACGTGGGTGCCGTCGACTATCTGCTCAAACCCCTGAGCCCCGAACGACTGGCGGAGTCGCTGCGGCGCATCAATCGGTTGCGGACCACGATCGGCGCCGCGACGAGCCACTCGACGGACACCACCGACGACGTGATCCCTGTCGAGCTCGGCGGCACCACCACTTTGGTGCCGCGCTCCACCGTCCGTTGGGTGGAGGCCCAGGGTGACTACGCCCGGCTGCACACCCGCACCGGCAACCACTTGGTGCGCATCCCGCTGTCGGTGCTGGAGGAGCGCTGGCGCGAGGCCGGCTTCCTCCGGGTACACCGGTCCTACCTGGTGGCGCTGCCGCTGATCACCGAGCTGCGGATGACCGGCAACGGCTATGTGGTGCAGCTAGACCAGCGCGGCGCGCCCGGTGCGGTGGAGCTGCCGGTCAGCCGTCGACACACCCGCGAGATCAAGGACCGGTTGGTTCGCGCCGCGAAGCAGAGCTGGGGTTCGCGGTGACGAGCCAGGGCGTGCCGCCACCGCGCGTCCGGGTGGTGCTGGCCGAGCGGAACAGCTCCCGGCGATTAGTGCGTACCCGCGCGGAGGTGGAAGACCAGACCGAAGTCGGTGAGGTGCTGTTGCGCGGCCTGTTGCGGGCTCAACTGGGTCTTTCGCTGCGCCTGGCCGGACTTGTCGTGCTGCCGCTCGCTGCGCTGCCGCTGCTGTTCGCCCTGCTGCCGCAGCTCGGTGACGCGGACCTGTTCGGGGTGCGATTGCCCTGGCTGGTGCTCGGCCTGCTGGTGTACCCCTTCTTGGTACTGGTCGCCTGGGCCTACGCACGGCTGGCCGATCGCACTGAACAGGACTTCGCCGACATCGTGGACGACTGAGCGAGCGGCCGTGCCCACCGCCACCGGCATCACCCTGCTCGCCATCGGCCTGGTCGCGGTGGTGACGGTAGCCATCGGCGCCTACGGGCTGCGCATGTCGCGCACCACTTCCGACTTCTTGGTCGCCTCCCGCAGCGTCGGCCCCCGGTGGAACGCCGCAGCCATCTCCGGCGAGTACCTGTCGGCGGCCTCGTTTCTCGGGGTGGCCGGGCTCGTCGCCAAGTACGGCTCCGACGCGCTGTGGTACCCGGTGGGCTTCACCGCCGGCTACCTGGCGCTGCTGCTGTTTGTTGCCGCTCCGCTGCGTCGGTCCGGGGCGTACACGATCCCGGACTTCGCCGAGTTCCGCCTGGGCTCCACCCGGCTGCGCCGATTGGCGACGCTGGTCGTCGTGCTCATCTGCTGGCTCTACCTCGTGCCCCAGCTGCAGGGCGCCGGTCTGACGTTGCGCATCCTCACCGGGCTACCCAGCTGGGCCGGTGCGGTGGCGGTCGGCGTGGTCGTCGTCGCCAATGTGCTCAGCGGCGGGATGCGTGCCATCACGCTGGTGCAGGCGTTCCAATACTGGCTCAAGCTCACCGCCATCGCCGTTCCTGCGCTGGTGTTGTTGCTGCACTTCGCCGCCGAGGATCGGCCGGTCGGTACCGCCGCACCGCCCACCGTCACCGCCCAGACCGCCATCGACGTGCGCACCGAGGTGCTGCTGCAGGTGCAGCACGCGCTGCGGCTGCGGGCCAGGGGCGTCGTCGACCAGACCACAGTGGACGGTGAGCTGCTGCTCGCGCCTGGCGAGCACACGGTCGCCGCGCGCTCCACCCTGACCCTGGCTGCCGGTTCCGAGGTGCCCGTGGTCGCCGGAGTACCGGCGTCGAACGAGCAGTGGCTGCGTCCGGTGAACGGTCTTGGCGGCGGGCATCCGCTGTTCGCCACCTACTCACTGATTCTGGCCACCTTCCTGGGAACCATGGGGCTGCCGCACGTGCTGGTCCGCTTCTACACCAATGTGGACGGTCGCGCGGCCAGGGCGACAACCGTGGTCGTGCTGGCCCTGCTCGGGGTGTTCTACCTGTTTCCGACGGTGCTCGGCCTGCTCGCCCGCCTGTATGTGCCGCAGCTGCTGGTCACCGGTACCACCGATGCTGCGGTCCTCTTGTTGCCCGGTGCGGTCCTCAGCGGGCTCGCTGGTCAGTTGTTGGCGGCGCTGGTGGCGGCCGGGGCCATCGCCGCGTTCCTCTCGACTTCCTCCGGTCTGGTGGTGACGGTGGCCGGGGTGCTGTCCGCGGACGTGCTGCGGGGTCGGGTGCGCGACTTCCGGTTCGCAGCCCTGTTGGCGGGGGCGGTGCCGCTTGTGCTCACCCTGGCTCTGGTGTCGCTGGACCTGTCGCAGTCGGTCGGCCTGGCCTTCGCCGTTGCCGCGTCGACTTTCTGTCCGCTCCTGGTGCTGGGCATCTGGTGGCGGGGCCTGACGGCGGCAGGCGCGGCGTGCGGGCTCACCGTCGGTGCGGCGCTGTCGGTGGGCGCCGTCGCGATGGCGGTCCTCGGCCTCGGCCCGGACGGCTGGTGGCGCTCGGTGGTCACGCAGCCGGCCGCGGTGAGCGTGCCGGTGGCGTTCGCGGTGATGGTGCTGGCGAGTCTGGCGACGCGGCGGACGGTGCCGGTGAACGTCGGCCGGGTGCTGCTGCGGCTGCACGCGCCGGAGCGCCTGGGAATGGGCGTCGACCGGGACGTCGAACGCTGGGGCCCGTAGGAGCACGCCTGTGACGGGCGCCACTCACCGCGCCGGTCCGACCACTGAGCGCGCGGGGCTGCAATCTGGCGCGCGGATGTGCAAGAGAGTATCCATTGTGACAGAGGTCTCTTTACCGTCAGCACAGGCAAGGATTACCGACGACGAGGAGTCGCGCTGATGAGGAATCCACGATGAGCACCATCGACGACCGGATGGCCACGCCGGCGCCACCGCCGGACGCACAGGCCTACCTCGACATGCAGGCCAGCCCCGAGTTCCAGGAGCTGCGCCACCGGCTGCGCACGTTCGTCTTCCCGATGACCGGCCTCTTCCTGGCTTGGTACCTGATCTACGTGCTGCTCGCCGACTACGCGCACGGCTTTATGGCCCACAAGCTCCTCGGCAACATCAACGTCGGCCTGGTCTTCGGCCTCCTGCAGTTCGTGTCCACCTTCGTCATCACCGGGATCTACGTCCGTTTCGCCAACCGGGACCTGGATCCACGCTCCGCGGCTCTGCGGGAGAAGCTCGAAGGCGCCGAGGGAGGCATCCAATGACCACACTCGCCCAGGCCGCCACTGCCAAGGTTGGCGAGCCGATCGTCAACATCTCGATCTTCGCGGCGTTCATCGTCATCACCCTGGCCGTGGTATTCCGCGCCAGCAATAAGAACAAGACCAGTGCCGACTACTTCACCGGCGGCGGCTCGTTCTCCGGCGCGCAGAACGGGATCGCGATCTCCGGTGACTACCTCTCGGCCGCCAGCTTCCTGGGCATCGCCGGGGCCATCGCCGTCTACGGCTACGACGGCTTCCTCTACTCCATCGGCTTCCTGGTTGCTTGGCTGGTCGCCCTGCTGCTGGTGGCCGAGCTGCTGCGCAACACCGGCCGTTTCACCATGGCCGACGTGCTCAGCTTCCGGCTGCACCAGAGGCGGGTGCGCACGGCCGCCGCACTGTCCACGCTGATGGTGTCGTTGTTCTACCTGCTCGCTCAGATGGCGGGTGCGGGCGGTCTGGTGTCGCTGCTGCTCGGGGTCTCCGGTAGTGGGGCGCAGGCCCTGGTGATCGGCCTTGTCGGCCTCGTGATGATCGCGTATGTGCTGATCGGCGGCATGAAGGGCACCACCTGGGTGCAGATCATCAAGGCATCGCTGCTCATCGTCGGCACGGTGGTGATGACGGTGCTGGTGTTTTCCCACTTCCACTTCAATCCGTCCGAGCTACTGGGCGCCGCCCAGAGCAAGGCCTCGAGCATGAAGAAGCCGCGCGACGTCCTCGCGCCCGGCGCCCAGTACGGCGCAACCGGCACGTCCAGGCTGAACTTTTTGTCGCTGTCCTTGGCGCTGGTACTCGGCACCGCGGGTCTGCCGCACGTGCTGATGCGCTTCTACACCGTGCCTACCGCCAAGCAGGCGCGTCGCTCGGTGGTGTGGTCGATCGGCATCATCGGGCTGTTCTACCTGCTGACCCTGGCGCTGGGCTACGGCGCGGCCGCGTTGGTGGGCGCCGACCGGATCCTCGCGGCGCCGGGTGGAGTGAACTCAGCGGCACCGTTGCTGGCCTTCGAACTGGGCGGCACCATCCTGCTGGGCATCATCGCGGCGGTTGCCTTCGCGACCATCCTCGCCGTGGTGGCCGGTCTGACGATCACCGCCTCGGCCTCCTTCGCCCACGATATCTACGCCAGCGTGATCAAGAGGGGCGTGGTCGAGGACCACAAGAAGCTGGTGGTGTCCCGCGTCACCGCGGTGGTCATCGGCATCGCGGCGATCGGGCTGGGCATCTTGGCCAAGGACCAGAACATCGCCTTCCTGGTGGCGCTGGCCTTCGCCATTGCCGCCTCGGCCAACCTGCCGACCATCGTCTACTCGCTGTTCTGGAAGCGCTTCAACACCTCCGGGGCGCTGTGGAGCATCTATGGCGGGCTGTTCAGCACCATTGTTCTGATCGTGTTTTCCCCGGCGGTGTCTGGCAGCTCGACGGCGATGGTCAAGTCGATGGACTTCGCCTACTTTCCGCTTGCCAACCCCGGCATCGTGTCCATCCCGCTGGGCTTCGTGTTGGGCATCGTCGGAACGCTGCTGAGCAAGGACAAGGGCAGCCTGGAGAAGAACGCCGAGATGGAGGTCCGCTCGCTGACCGGCATCGGCGTGGAGAAGGTGTTGGTGCACCACTAGCTCCCCACCCCCTAGCTGCCGCTCCCCTCGCCAAGTTGTGCAACGTGGCGCGGGGAGTGGCTCCCATTCACCCCAAGTTGCACAACTTGGGGTGAACGGGACGGCGGGGACGTGGGAGCATGAAGCCGTGATACAGGTACCGAGCACGACCGTCGCTGAGCTTCCCGCCACACTGCCCGACAATGTGGTGTTGCTGGACGTGCGGGAAGACGACGAGTGGGCGGCCGGGCACGCCCCGGACGCGGTGCACATCCCGATGGGCGAGGTGCCGGCCCGGCTTGATGAGCTTCCCGCCGAGGGCGAGCTGCTCGTCACCTGTAAGGCGGGTGGACGTTCGGCGCGGGTGGTGGCCTTCCTGCAGCAGGCCGGGCGGGCATCGGTGAACCTCGACGGCGGGATGGCGTCCTGGGCAGCGGCGGGGCGCCCACTGGAAGCCGACGGAACCGCAGCGCCCGACATCATCTGATGCAGCAGTTCTGCCACCGCTGTACGGCGGCCCTGCCGGTGCTGGGCCGCCCGATGCAGTGGTGCCCACGTTGCGGCGGGGTGCTGTCGGAGCCGACCACGCAACGCCCGGTGACGCGCCGCTGGGTGGCCAAGCCGCCGCCCCGGGCAGCGAGCCGTTCGCGAGGCCGCCGCGAACTCGGTCCGACCCCCCGTTACTTCTCGACACCGCGCTGGGGGCTGCCTCTCGTCTCGTGGGCACCGGCGATGACGCTCAAGCCGCCTACCGCGCGGGAGCGGATGGTGGCGCACGCCAACACTGCCCGCCCGTTGCTGATCGGCGCGGCCGCCATATTGGTGCTCGCGGCGCTGGCCGAGCTGTGGCGTTACGCGTTGTTACTGCGCAGCCGCACCGAGTTGCTCCCCGCTCGCACGGTCGCGATCTCCGACTCCGCGGTGATCACGGCCGGCGTGCTGGCACCGCTGGCGGTAGCCGTCGCCCTCGTCACTTGCACCCTCTGGCTGATCCGGGCCCGACAAGCCGCCGCGGAGCGGATCGGGCGTCGAGAGCCCCGCAGCACCCGCAGGATCGCCCTGGCGGTGGTGGTGCCGGTATGGAACCTGGTGATGCCGGGCGTGCTGCTCACCGAGCTGGAGCGAGACGTCAGCACCGAGCTGGAGCGAGACGTCAGCACCGAGCCGGAGCGAGACGTCAGCACCGAGCTGGAGCGAGACGTCAGCACCGAGGAGACGAACGGCCCCTCGCGTTTGCTGCGCACCTGGTGGGTGAGCTGGGTCGTCAGTGCGGTGCTGGCCGCCGGCGTCTGGCTCTGGCGGTTGCGGGGCACGGTGCAGGCCCAGGCCGATGGCGTGCTGCTGGCCGCGCTGTCGGATCTGGTGGCGGCGGGCACGGTGGTGCTGACGCTGGTGCTGGTGCAGCGCTGGACTGAGGCGGTGGCCGGGGTACGAATGTCCCGGCGTTCCCGCCGGCGCCGGTGGGTCGCTTCGGTGCCGAAGGCCGCGGCAGGCACGATCTAGCTCGTGAGCAGTAGTTCGGCCGCCCCGTTGGTGGTAGCGCACCGTGGTGCCTCTGGCCATCGGGCCGAGCACACGCTGGCGGCGTACGAGTTGGCGTTGCAGCACGGAGCGGATGCGCTGGAGTGCGATGTCCGCCTCACCCGGGACGGGCACCTGGTGTGTGTGCACGATCGCCGGGTGGACCGCACCTCCACCGGCCGCGGTGTCGTGAGTGAGATGACTTTGCAGGGATTGGCGCAGCTCGACTTCGCCAGCTGGCACGACCCGCTCCCGGACAACGCCGACGAGCTGGTGAACGAGCGCCAGGCTCCTAGAGACGGCGTGGTAGCACCCAGCATGTTGACGTTGAGCCAGTTGCTGGAGTTGGTGCTCGACTCCGGCAGCCACGCGCGACTGTTCATCGAGACCAAGCACCCGGTGCGGTACGGCGGTCTGGTCGAGGCCAAGCTGCTCGCCGAGCTGCACCGGTTCGGACTGGCCTCACCGCCCTCGGCCGCGCACGCCAGGGCGGTGATGATGAGCTTCTCGCCCAGCGCGGTGTGGCGGGTGCGGCGCTCGGCTCCGATGCTGCCCACCGTGCTGCTCGGCCGGAACTCCGCGGCGCTGGGTGCCTTCACCACCACGGCGGTGGGCGCGACCGCCATCGGGCCGGGCATCGAGGTGCTGCGGGATGACCCAGAACTGGTGTGGCGGGCGGCGGAGCAGGGCCGCGCTACCTACACCTGGACCGTCGACACCGCCGAGGATGCGCGGCTGTGCCACGAGTTGGGCGTGCGCTGGTTGGCCACCAACCACCCGCAACGTATGCGGGGCTGGCTGAGCTGAGCCGTCCTCGATCGGGTTCCCGCGCGCGGTAGGTTACCGATCGTGGGTAAGAAGAGCGGACGTAAGGCGGGTCCCCGAGCAGGACGTACCCGCGCCGAACAGGCACCTCGGCCCGCCGTCATCAGCCGGCCGTTCGAGGGTTTGGCTGGCGAGTGCGACCTGGTGGCACTGCGGGAGTTCGTTCCCTCGGCGACCGCGCAGCTCACCCTGGCCGAGCCCGGGCGTCCGGTGCTGCTCGGCACGGTGCTGCCGATGGCCTCTGCCGCACTGGTCCGCGCTGGTGACGACGACGGCGCCGCGGAGACCGGCATCGTGGGTCTGCAGGTGCAGAACCGTTCCGAGGACCTCAGCCGCGACCTCGGCGCAGCCATCGCCTGGTCGCGCGGGGCGGAGCCGGGCCAGTCCCTGGATGCGGTGGACACGTCCGAGCCCAGCGCGAATCCGCGCACCCAGGACCTGCTCGACCCCACGGCCGAGCTGGACATCACCGTGCACGCGGATTTCGGGTGGTGGCTGCCGGAAGGACAGACACCCACGGGTGAGGTAGCGCTGAGCCTGGAGCGGGCGAACGACGCCATCATGCCGACCGCGCTGCTCGGGGCGGACGGCGTGCGCAGCGCCTGGTGGGTGGATGCCGGGGAAAGGGCGCACCTGCGTTGGGTGCGCCCGGAGGACGAGGACGCGCTGATGCTCGCCCTCGCGAGAGTGCATTCAGCAGGTGGGCTCACCCTCGGCGAGGGCTCCCGGTACGCGGGGTCCTTCCGCGCCCACGGCCTGCTGGTGCCCGTCTTCGACCTTGATCGCGACAAGCATGCGCAGGAGTGGGCACAGGCAACTGCCGCCCTCGGGACGGCGCTGGCCGAGGCCTTGGCCGTGGACGAGCCGCTGACCGCGGAGCAGCGCCGCTCCCGGGACGGCTTGCGCAACCGTCAGGTGACCATCCGCTAGAGCCATTGCCGCAGGCCGCGCGAGGAACCACTGCCCGGAGAGCAGGCCTCGTCACCGCATCGGTGTTCTCGCGTGGCGTTGGCGGTGGCGCGCGAAACGCGCGGTGGCAGCGAACGCGACCAGCAGGCCAAGCCTGGCGCGCCGCATCGTGTTACCGAGGTGCTGCGGGGCCCCTCGGTGGGTCCCATATGCCGTTTCCCGGATGATTCTGGTGATGGCTTGCTTGCGCCGGTGCTCATCCGACCACCAGCTGGCCTGCTGCAGATCCATGATCTCCTCGACCATCCGGGACACCGCCGCACGCGCAGTGGAATGATCCTGTCGGCGTAGCTCCTGTTGCCGGCGAATGGCGGCCTCTCTCCGACGAAGCCAGTCCGGGTCCGTCACGGGTGGCGTGCGATGCAGTGCGGTTGCGTGATCCAATTCCTCGGACCGAGTCATAACCATGGCGACGAACGACTCGTGGGCCCATAGCGGCTGGGTGGCATTGGGGCCGGTCAACAGCTTTGACGGTGGCCGATCCCGATAAGGCTTCGTCCACGCAGTCATCCCTGCGGCACGCCGCTGGACATAAGGTGCAAGGTCACGGATCGCCGCGATGCGGGGCGCGGGAGACGAAGCATTGCGTTTCGTGACGGTCACGACCACGTTTTCGCTCACCACCCGCCACGCGGTGTAGTCGCCCATCCGCTGCACCACGCCTGACACCGATACGTCATCCACGACAACGTCGTCAGGCTTGGCCCGCGGCGCCTCCGGCAAGACACCGGCACCGCCAGGGGCCGGCAGCGCCCCCGCAACCGGATACTCCACACGGTCCCTGAGGTACATCGCCGCCACCCAGTAGTCCAACGACTCAATCGCGTCGCCGTAGAGGGGCTCGCTGGACACCTCCCACTGCTCATTGGCCGCGGCCGAGCTGGTCAAGGATCTGCGACGGCTGCCGGGGGGCCAAGACGTAACCCGCGACATCCCAGCAGTGCCTGCGCGGCCGTGGCGTGGCACCCAGGCACACGACCACGTCGGGGTCGACCGCATGCAGCTCGGCCGTCAGCAGGGACGGTAGGCGACGATCTCGGTGCGGCCGGGCTTCTTTGTGGATACGCCGCTTCCCGCGTTCGGCTCGGGTGAACTTGAAGTGCTTCACCGCGTGGGTGACGTAGGTGAGCTCGCAATCGATCCCGGCTTCCTCGAGGGCCCGGTCGAGCAGTCGACCCGCCGGGCCGACGAAGGGCTCGCCGCCGCGGTCCTCCTGGTCACCGGGCTGCTCACCGACGAACATGCTGACGGCATCGGCATTTCCGGCGCCGAACACCGTCTGCTCCGCATCCTGATAGAGGTCACACCCCTGGCATTCCCGTGCCACCGTGCGCAGATTTGGAAGGCTGCGACTGTCCGGTAGGAACGCCTCGGCGCCCGGCTGTGCGGTCATCTTCCTTCGCCTCTCGGTTGCGTCACGGCCCCTTGGTCAACAACTCCTTGGGTACCTGCTTGTCCGCGGCGATGGCCGCCCAGAAGCGCGGGGCATCCGACGTCCACCGGGAGCTTCCGTCGAACGGCACGGTGGTGGTGACCAGACCACCCCGCATGGCCCAGCCCAAGCCCGCCAGGTTCCACAGGTGATCACCGGAGTCAACGGTGAAGGAACTGACACCGTTGGTGAGCAGTGGGAATGCCCGGAACGGGTTGAGCAGGGTCCCCGCACTGGAGGACTTGGCGAGCAGCGCGGAAAGGAATTGCCGCTGGTGCTTCACCCGGCTGATGTCCGAGTCAGGGAAGTCGTGCCGGTCGCGGACATACGCCAGCGCCTGCGCCCCGGTCAGGTCCTGGCACCCGGGTGCGAAATGCGCCCCGGAGAAGGGGTCGTTCATTCCGGGTGGATCGATGCACATGTTGACGCCGCCCACTGCGTCGACAAGGTTGGCGAAACCGCCGAACCCGATCTCCGCGTAGTGGTCGATGTGCACCTTGGTCGCCTGTTCCAGGGTCTGCACCAGCAGCGGCGCACCGCCGAAGGAAAAGGCGGCGTTCACCTTGTCCCTGCCGTGACCGGGAATGGGCAATTCGGAATCACGCGGGATGCTCACCAGGGTGCTGTCGCCGCTGCCCGAAGGAATGTGCAAGATCATGATCGTGTCGGTACGCGAACCGCCGGCGTCTTGGGCGGTGCCGGTGGACAGGTTCTTCGCGTCTTCCGCGGTGAGTCCCGCGCGACTGTCGGAGCCCACCATCAGCCAGTTCGTTCCGGGCGTGTCGGCGACCCGGCCCGGGTAGCTCACCAAGGCGTCGGTGCGGTGCAGGGTGGAGTCGAGGTAGAAGGTGAGCCCGACCAGCGCCAGCACGAGGATGAGCAACACGATCCCGATGCGCCGGCCCCAGCGAGGGCGCCGTCGACGGCGAAGCGGTGGTGGTGGCTCGATCGGCCCGCCGTGTCCTCGGCGTGGGGCACCGGGAGGCCGCCCGCCTGGGGGTCGCTCACTGGGAGGCCGCCCACCTGGGGGTTGGGCGCCGTACGGGTCCTCGCGGTAGGGCTGCGGGTTCTGGGTCGGCATGTATTGCGTGGAACCGGCGCCGCCCAGCTGTTGTGGCCGCTCGCCCGCCTGCGACCACGCCCGAGGCCGCTGCTGCGGGCTCTGCGGCATCGCCCTGGTCGGCTCCTCACCACTGCCGCGCGCCGGATTCCTGCCGCCGTTCCACCCATCCATGCCCAGCGACGATACGCAGTGCCGCTGAAGGAGAGCTGAAGAACACGACCGTCAGGCCTGGGGCCCGCCGAGCGGAGCACGGTCGATGGGGCAGGACATGCAGCGCGGACCGCCTCGCCCGGAGCCCAGTTCCGAACCGCCGATGGGCAGTACCTCGATGCCGGCTGCGGCCAGCCGCGCGTTGGTCCGCACGTTGCGTTCGTAGGCCACCACGACGCCGGGGGCGAGCGCGAGGGTGTTGTTGCCGTCGTCCCATTGCTCCCGCTCGGCGGTGACGGCATCGAGGCCGGTGTCGATCACCCGCAGGGCGTCGATGCCCATGGCTTGGGCGGCAGCGCGGACGAACGGCGCCGGACCGGCCACGCACACGCCCTCCTCGTCCGGACGGATGGTGAAGGCGGACAGGGTGTTCTCCACTGCGGGGTACATCACCACCGCGTCTCGGTCCACCATCGTGCACACCGTGTCCAAATGCATCGACGCGCGTTGCTGGGCAATCGGTACCGCCAGCACGGTGTGCGCCACCCCGTCGGCGAAGGCGCTGCGGGCGAAGGCCTCCGCGCCGGCGGGGCTGGTGCGTTCACCCACGCCGATCGCCAGCACCCCGGGCGCGAGCAGCAGGACGTCACCGCCCTCCAGAGGCGCCGAGGCGTGCCCGTATGCGCGTGGAGTGCCGGCGAACCGGGGGTGGTGAGTGTAGATCAGGTCGGTCAGTGCCGTCTCCCTCCGGCGCGCGGGCATCGCCAAGGAGGTGATGGCGACCCGTTCACCGACCCAGAAGGAGGAGTCGCGGGTGAACAGCAGATTCGGTAGCGGGTCGAGGACGAAGTCGGCGCCGTGGTGCATGCGGCGCACCAGCGAGACACCCGTGGTGCGTTCCGAGAAGGGCAGCTCTTCGAAGGTCATACCCGCGACCAGCACCTGTGCGAGCTCGACGGCCGGCACCGCACGCAGGTGCTCGGTCAGCGCCGTCGCCAGGCCGCTGCCGAGCCGACGCCCGTCCACGGCAGCAGCGATCCCCTGTTTCCGTGCGGTGTCGTCGCTCAGGGTCTCGGCGAGCAGGCTGCCCAGCAGCAGTACCTCGACTCCGTGCGCGGCAAGCGTGGCTGCGAAGGCGTCGTGTTCTTCCTGCGCGCGTTCCACCCAGGGCAGACCGTCGAAGAGCAGCTGGTCGCTGTTGCGCGGAGTGAGCCGCAGCAGCTCGGTACCCGGGCGGTGTAGCAGCACGGTGCGCAGCCGGCCGACCTCGGAGTCCACCCGGTTGTTCATGGCATGCACGTTATCCGCTTCGCCCACCCGCCCTTCCCCTTCCGCCAAGTTGTGCACCTTGGCGGTTTTCGGGGGCCGCCTTCTCGCCAAGTTGCACAACTTGGCGACAGAAGGGAGGGGCGCTAGAGCCAGTTGACGTGGTGCACCAGCAGGGCGTAGCCGACGAACGCCACGACATCGATGGCGGTATGCGCTATCACCAACGGCCACAGCCGGTTGCACCGCTGCCATACGCGCCCGAAAACCAGGCCCAGCACCACGTTGCCCAGGAAGCCGCCGAAGCCTTGGTAGAAATGGTAGCTGCCCCGCAGCACCGCCGAAGCCAACACCGAGCGGTTCTCGCCGAGCCCGAGCTGACGCAGCCGGGTGAGCAGGTAGACCACCACCAGGGCCTCCTCCGCCCAGGCGTTCGCCCCGGCGGCCAGGACGAGCACCGGGATGCGCCACCACGTGTCGCCCAGGATGCTCGGCGCCACCGTGAGGTTGATGCCCAACGCCCTGGTCAGCAGGTAGAAGGCCAGCCCCGGAATTCCGATGAGCGCAGCCAGACCGGCTCCCTGCAAGGCGTCCCGCGCGGGACGGTCCCCGTCTACGCCCACCGACCGGAGCGCAAAACCGCTGCGCCACAGGAGAAACAATCCCAAAGCGCCGTAGGCAAGCAAATGGGTGATGGAGAGTAGCTGGCCCAGCAGATCGAGAACGTTCGCCTTGGCCTGCGGCACGTTGATGGCCACGGTCTGCTGCGCCAAGGGCGTAGGTGAGGCAAGCGAGTCGAGCAGGGCGAGGAGGCTGCGCAGCCCTGACATGCCGAGCGTGACCAAGAGGACCAGCGCAATTTCCCAGTACAGGGCACGCCGATCGGGGCCTTGGAGCACGGCAGTACCGGGCGGGGCGGGCCGCAGCCAGGCTCGGATCACCTGCACGACGTTAGCCGCGCGCCTCGCCCCGCCGTCTCCTGGTTACCGTCGCCAGGTGGCCACCTTCCTCTCGCTCAGCACGCCCGAGCCGGGAAACTCCGCGCCCTTGCTCGCCCACCTGCTGGACAACCGAGCCGGCACCGCCCTGTCGGGACCGCTGCACGGGGCGCCGGTGCTGCTCGCGTCTCGGCTC
>JAABUM010005184.1_pt1 | contig 13921 bp, 12 predicted proteins | sample 5559161 | NCBI WGS metagenome assembly JAABUM01 (sample SAMN10711868, study PRJNA513369) | rock metagenome | isolation source: Antarctica rocks | place: Antarctica: Victoria Land, Siegfried Peak nord
TACTCATGATCGGCGGGTAACTCCACGAATACCGATTGGCCAGCCACCCGATCGGTAGTGCGATGAGCAGAGCAATGACAACGGGCAATATCGAGAGCCAGGTGTGTGTCCAGAAAAGTTGCAGGTCGGTGCTCAGATGATCCATGAAGTAGGCCCAGAAGCTGAGAGGTGAAGAGCTCACCTCACTCGCGAGGCCGATCACGCTGTCTCCTGCGCGCTGAGACTTGAGGACTCGTTCTTGATCAACTGGATGACCTCGTCCAACTGCACACTGCCGAGCAGTGTCCCGTCACCGTCGATGACGACTCCGCGCCCTGCCGGGGATGACAGGCAGGAATCCAGCGCGGCTCGCAGAGAGCCCCCCTGGGTCGCCAGTGTGCCGCCGCGATACAACATCTTCTCGGCGACTTTCTTGTCGGCTCCCTGTCGGGTGTTCACCCAGCCATAGGGCTGTAGCGAGTCGTTGACGGCCAGCACCCATTCGCCGATTTCGGATTCGGCAGGCACCGATGCGCCCATCGGCACGACTTCTTCGTGGTGGATCGGCAATTGGAAGCCGTCAGTGAACCCGAGAGCGCGGTAACCGCGGTCACGACCCACGAAGCCGGCGACGAAGGCGTCGCTGGGCCGTGCGAGAAGATCGACCGGCGCGGCGAGCTGCGCCAGTCCGCCACCAACGCGCAGCACCGCGATCTGGTCGCCGAGCTTGATCGCTTCGTCGATGTCGTGGGTGACGAAGACGATCGTCTTGCCCAGGTCGTGCTGCAGGCGCAGGAATTCGTCCTGCAGCTGCTCACGCACGACAGGGTCGACGGCAGAGAAGGGTTCGTCCATCAACATGACGGGGGGATCGGCCGCCAGCGCCCGGGCTACCCCGACGCGTTGCTGTTGACCACCGGAGAGTTGAGCGGGGTAGCGCTTGGCGAAAGCCGGATCGAGGCCAACCCGCTCCAACAACTCGAGGGCATCTTTACGTGCCTTCTTCTTGTCGGTGCCGAGCAGCAGGGGCACGGTTGCGACGTTGTCGACGATCGTGCGGTGCGGGAACAGCCCCGCGTGCTGGATGACGTAGCCGATCTCCCGGCGCAGCTCGTGCGTCGCGATCTTGGAAGTGTCTCGCTCGTCCAACCAGATCGAGCCCTCGGTAGGTTCGATCATCCGGTTGATCATTCGCAGACTGGTTGTTTTGCCACAACCGGACGGGCCGACGAAAACCGTGATTTTCCCGGTCTCTGCTGTCAGGCTGAGCGAATCGACGGCGACGGTGCCGTCGGGATAGCGCTTGGTGACGTTGTCGAAGCGAATCATGCCGGGGTCTCCTAGGCATACGGGTGCATGGATTTCCGGCGCGCGTGATCCTGGGAGGGATGGAATCGAACTCCCGTGCGCCGCCACGAGCTAAGCACAGTTCTCGGTTGAACGAACGAGCTGCACCCCTTCGGGGTGTTGATTTGTCAACGCAGCGGCGACGTGACGGCCTTGCAACGAGAAGGGAGCAGGAGTGGAACTTCCCGCTGCAGGTCTGGGCATCGACGACGTTGTCCGGATCGCTGTCGACCGGGTTCCATTGAAGCTCTCAGCGCAGAACATCGCCTGGATCGACGCTGGCGCGTGGCGGGCCCGGGAGATGGCGCAGTTGCGGCCGATCTACGGACGCTCCACGGGAGTGGGGGCGAACCGTTCGGTGTCGGTCCACGACCCGGACAGGCAGTTGGATCGTCTGCTGCGCTCGCACTCGACGTCGCTGGGTGAACCGCGCGCCGTGGTCCGGGTGCGGGCGATGGTCGCGGTGCGGATCGCGCAACTGGCGCTCGGCGGTAGTGGTATCAGCGTCACGGCCGTCGACGGACTGATCGACGGTCTCAACGCCGACGCTCTGCCGGTGGTGTTGGAGGGTGGAAGCATCGGCACGGGCGATCTGACGGCTTTGGCAGGGATCGGCACCTGGCTGCTGGATCACCCAGGCGGGGCCCGCGTCCTGCCCGGCGACGGGTTGCCGCTCATCTCGAGTAACGCGGGAGCGATCGGTGACGCGGCCTTGGCCGTGACCGGTCTGCGCAGGCTGGCCAGGGCGGCGGTGCGGGTGGCCTCGCTGTCCTTCCGCGCGGTCTGCGGCAACATTGAGGCGTTCGGACCGGCAGTCGAACGCGCTACGCCGTTCCCGGGTGCGCGGCTCGTGTGCGAGGGGATGCGGCAAGGGCTCGATCAGGACCGGTACGTCGACGAGCCGGCACGGATCCAAGACCCATTCGGGTTGCGCGCGATGCCCCAGGGGCACGGGGTGTTCTTGGACGCACTCGACCGAGCTACCGAGGTCGTGGAGGCGATGATCAATGCGCCGAGTGAGAACCCCGTCTTCGACGAACAGAGCGGTGTCACCCATCACGGCGCCTTCCACGCCGCGTACCTCACCCAGGCGCTCGATGGGCTGCTGCTGTCCCTGGTGCAGGCCGCCCAACTCGGAATGGGCCGGATCACGATGCTGGCCAGTCCGGATCTCACCGGAACGCCCGCGTTCCTCGCCGACGGCACACCCGGCGCGTCCGGGACGATGGCGTTGGAGTTCGTGGCTGCCTCGGCGCTTGCTCGGATCCGCACCTTCGCTGCGCCAGTTGGTGGGAACACCGTCACGGTCTCGCGCGGATTGGAAGAGGACGCCAGTTTCGCTTCGCTGTCGGCCCGACATGCGTCGGACGCGATCCACGCCTACCAGGACCTGCTCGCGTGCGAACTGGTCGCGGCGGCCAGAGCCTTGGCTATCGGTGGGCGGCTGCCGCAATGGTCGGAGCTGGAGCCGATGCGACCCGGTCTGGCCGATGTGGCAGATCGAGACCTCACCCCCGATCTGCAGCTGGCAGCCCTAGTCGTTCCTGAACTCGCCGGGCGTTTCACCGCCCACCGGCACCGATCTGTCGACCTCGACCACTAGCTCTGTGGATTCCGTGCACCGCCGGCGATTTCGGACCTCCGGCCCGTACCGGCACGATGGGGCCAGTGAACGAAGCCCCGCACGCACCCCTCGGTGAGCCGGACGTCCCTCCCTCCACGCTGCTGACGGGTCTGCCGCTCGGCCTGGCACTGCTGTCGCTGGCGCTCGGCGGATTCGCCATCGGCACCACCGAGTTCGTGACGTTGGGACTGCTGCCGCAGATCGCCGACGGCGTACACATCAGTATCCCGCAGGCCGGATACGTCGTGTCGGCCTACGCACTCGGGGTGGTCGTCGGAGCGCCCACGATCACCACGCTCTCAGCGAGATTGCCGCGCAAGGGTCTCCTGATCGCGCTGATGATCGCGTTCGCCGTGTTCAACACAGCGTCGGCGCTCGCACCCAACGTCGAGACGCTGCTGGTCGCCCGGTTCCTGTCCGGACTGCCGCACGGCGCGTTCTTCGGAGTCGCCTCGTTGATGGCCGCCGGGTTCGTTCAGAAGGACCGTCGAACATGGGCGGTCGCGATGATCCTGTCGGGTCTGACCGTCGCGAACATCGTGGGCGTACCGGCCTCGACCGTGGTGGGGCAGCGTTTCGGCTGGCAGTTGCCGTACGCCGCAGTGGGGCTCATCGCGGCTTTGACGGCGCTCGCCGTACTGAAGTTCGTGCCCCGCAGACCGGGTGCGCACGCCGCCTCCGCGGGCTCAGAACTGCGCGCGCTGCGGCTACCGCAGGTCTGGCTGGCGCTCGGGGTCGGCACCGTCGGGTTCGGTGGCATGTTCGCGACCTTCTCCTATATCGCGCCGACGTTGACCGAACTGACCGGCGTCGAGAACTCTGTCGTTCCGCTCTTCCTGGTCTGTTACGGAGTAGGCATGACCACGGGCGCATTCGCCAGCGGGCGGGTCGCGCAGATCGGGATGCAGCGCGGCATCCTGCTTTCCCTCGTGTTGATGGTGGTGCTCCTAGCCGCTTTCGGGCCGTTGGTGCACACCGTTCCCGGTGCCGTCGTCGCCGTATTCCTCCTGGGATTCGTCGGCACTTTGCTGGTACCGATGCTGCAGACCCGGCTGATGGACGTCGCGCACGACGGTCAGGCGCTCGCGGCCGCCTTGAACCATTCGACGTTGAACATGGCGAACGCGTTGGGCGCCTGGGTCGGGGGACTGGTGCTGTCCAATGGTCTGGGGTACGAGTGGCCGAGTCGGGTGGGGGCGTTCCTCGCTGTCGGCGGCATCGTCATCACGCTCGCCTCGGCGGCGCTCGGGCGTCGTTCGCCTCGGCGAGCCGTGGGAGACTGAAGGTCTACCTCACGCCTACAACGCACCTTTCCTTCCGACCCACCGAGGACTTCTACGTGTCACCCATGGCCCGCACCGCGCTGCAGCCTGCCTCGACGCCGCCGGACCTGATCCGCAACTTCTGCATCATCGCGCACATCGATCACGGCAAGTCGACCCTCGCCGACCGGATGCTGCAGATGACCGGTGTCGTCGACGACCGCGCGATGCGCGCGCAGTACCTGGACCGGATGGACATCGAACGTGAGCGCGGCATCACGATCAAGAGCCAGGCTGTTCGAATGCCGTGGGCCAGCTCGGCCGACGACGGTTCGCAGATCGTGCACTGCCTGAACATGATCGACACGCCCGGTCACGTCGACTTCACGTACGAGGTGTCGCGCTCTCTGGCCGCCTGCGAGGGCGCGGTGCTGCTCGTCGATGCAGCGCAGGGCATCGAGGCGCAGACGCTCGCCAACCTGTACCTGGCGATGGAGAACGAGCTGACCATCATCCCGGTGCTCAACAAGATCGATCTGCCGGCGGCCCAGCCCGAGAAGTACGCCGAAGAACTTGCCGGTCTGATCGGGTGCGAGCCCGAGGACTGCCTGAAGGTGTCCGGTAAGACCGGCGCGGGTGTGGAACCGTTGCTCGACCAGATCGTGCAGCAACTGCCCGCCCCGACCGGTGACCCGGACGCACCCGCCCGCGCAATGATCTTCGACTCGGTCTACGACACCTACCGCGGCGTCGTCACCTATGTGCGCGTCATCGACGGCGCCCTGCACCCGCGCGAGCGCATCACCATGATGTCGACAAAGGCAACGCACGATCTGCTGGAGATCGGGGTCATCTCACCGGAGCCGAAACCCGCTCAGGGTTTGGGGGTAGGTGAGGTCGGCTACCTCATCACGGGGGTGAAGGACGTACGTCAGTCGCGGGTCGGTGACACGGTCACCACGTCGCGCACTGGTGCTGTCGAGGCCCTGGGTGGCTACCGCGATCCGAAGCCGATGGTCTTCTCCGGTCTGTACCCGATCGATGGGTCGGATTACCCGGTCCTGCGGGATGCGCTGGACCGCCTCAAATTGAACGACGCCGCACTGGTCTACGAACCGGAGACGTCTGTCGCGCTCGGCTTCGGCTTCCGGATCGGCTTCCTCGGCATGCTGCACCTGGAAATCGTGCGGGAACGCCTGGAACGCGAGTTCAACCTCGACCTGATCTCGACTCTTCCCAGCGTCGTCTACGAGGTCACCCTCGATGACGGTCGCACTGAGATCGTCACCAACCCGAGTGAGTTCCCCGAGGGCAAGATCGCCTCGATCACTGAGCCCGTCGTGCGCGCGACCGTCCTCGCCCCAGCTGAATTCATCGGTTCGATCATGGAGTTGTGCCAGAACCGTCGCGGCACCTTGCGCGGGATGGACTACCTCTCGCCCGAGCGGGTCGAGATGCGCTACACGTTGCCGCTGGCCGAGATCGTGTTCGACTTCTTCGACGCGCTGAAGTCCAAGACGCGTGGGTACGCCTCTCTCGACTACGAACCCGATGGTGAACAGATCGCTGACCTGGTCAAGGTCGATGTGCTGCTGCAGGGCGACATGGTCGACGCGTTCAGCACGATCGTGCACCGTGACAAGTCCTATGCGTACGGCGTGATGATGGCGGGCAAGCTCAAAGAGCTGATCCCCCGCCAGCAGTACGAGGTGCCGATCCAGGCCGCTATCGGTGCCAGGGTCATCGCCCGCGAGACGATCCGCGCCATCCGCAAGGACGTGTTGGCCAAGTGCTACGGCGGCGACATCAGCCGCAAGCGCAAGCTGCTGGAAAAGCAGAAAGAGGGCAAGAAGCGGATGAAGATGGTCGGTTCGGTCGAGGTGCCGCAAGAGGCGTTCATTGCCGCGTTGTCCCAGGACGGTTCGGCGGACAAGGCCAAGAAGTGACCGTTCCCACGGGTGGCAACCGGTCTTTCACCCGTCGCGGCGGCCGAATGCCTCCGCGTCATCACCGCACGTTCGAAGCGCACGGGTCTACTTACCTCCTGGAGTTGTCGGCCGACGGGACGACGATCGACCCGGATGCCCGGTTCGATGCGGTCGAGACTTTCGGCCGGACCGCGCCGCTGATCATTGAGATCGGATCGGGCTCAGGCGATTGTGTTGTCGCGGCTGCCGAAGCGCACCCGGAGCAGGACTTCGTGTCCGTCGAGGTCTGGACACCCGGTGTGGCGCAGACGATCGCCAAGGCGGCTCGCGCCGAACTGTCGAACCTGCGAATTGTGCGGGCCGATGCGTCCGGCCTGATTGCGACGTCACTGCCTGAAAAATCGGTCGAAGAGTTGTGGGTCTTCTTTCCCGACCCCTGGCCGAAGAAGAAGCATCACAAGCGCCGTCTCGTCGATCCGCAGTTCGCGCAGACAGTCGCGAGGGTCTTGCGGCCAGGTGGCGTCTGGCGGCTCGGAACCGACTGGGAAGAGTACGCATTCGCGATGCGTGAGGTGCTCCGGGCAGATGCGGCGTTCGAGAACGACGGGTCGGCGCCACAAGAGACCGTGGACTTCACCGATCGTTTCCCGGGCCGGGTGATGACCCGGTTCGAACAGAAGGGTCTCGACGCCGGCCGCGCCGTGTACGACATTGCTGCCCGACGCCGGCCGTCCTGAGCTGCAGATGCCCAGTGCCCTGCCCGACGGCGAACCCGTCCCCGCCGACGGCGAACTGCCGGTAGCTGCCCTCAGCGGTAGCGAGAGCCGACAGTTCGGCATCTACCTGCATGTCCCGTTCTGCCGGGTACGTTGCGGATACTGCGATTTCAACACCTTCACGTTGCCAGAGTTGGGCATGCCCGGTGCCGGTGTGAGCACCTACGCGGACGCCGCCTTGTCCGAGATCGACCTCGCTGCCCGGGTGCTACGAGCGAACGGAGCCCAGCCGCCACCCGTATCGACGATCTTCGTCGGCGGCGGAACTCCCACGATGCTCGACGCGCGGGATCTCGTGCGGATGATCGACGGTGTGCAGTCCCGATTCGGCCTGGAAGACGGGGCTGAGATCACGACTGAGGCCAACCCGGACACCCTCACACCGCAGGTTGCCGCCGTACTTGCTGCCGGTGGATTCACCCGGGTCAGCATCGGGATGCAATCAGCTGTGCCGCACGTCCTGGCGACCCTGGACCGCACCCACGACCCGGCCAACGTCGAACGGGCTGTCGCCTATGTTCGGGACGCTGGGCTGCAGGTCAGTCTCGATCTGATCTACGGCACACCGGGGGAGAGCCTGCAGGATTGGCGGCAGAGCCTCGAGGCGGTCATCGCCCTCGCTCCGGACCACGTCAGCGCGTACGCGTTGGTGGTCGAGCAGGGCACGAAACTCAGCGCCCAGGTGCGGCGCGGGGTCGTCACGATGCCCGATGACGACGACGAGGCGATCAAATACGAGCTGGCCGACGAACTGCTGCGCACAGCCGGGTACGGCTGGTACGAGATCAGCAACTGGGCGGCGGGACCTGATGCGCGGTGCGCGCACAACGAGAGTTACTGGCGCGGCGAGGACTGGTGGGGGATCGGACCGGGTGCGCACAGCCACGTGGGTGGTGTGCGGTGGTGGAACGTCAAGCACCCCACCGCCTACGCTCAGCGGCTGACCGATGGCGTGTCGCCGGGAGCCGGTCGTGAGTTGCTGACCGACGAGCAGCGGTATGACGAGTCGGTGCTACTCGGCATCCGGCTGGCCGACGGGTTACCGCTGGACGTACTGAGCGGGTCGGGGCGTCAGGCCGTGGCGGGCCTCATCGCAGACGAGCTGGTCGAGCTGGTCGAGCTGGTCGAGCCTGGCCTCGCCCTGAGCCGGTCGGCTCAGCGCGTGGTGCTCACACTGCGCGGACGCATGCTGGCAGACACCGTCGTTCGCCGTCTGCTCGGTTTCTGACAGCTCAGCTGAGCAACGTGATCTGGAACGGGTAGCTGTAGGGCTTGCCGTTGGACGTCGCGAGGGCGCCTCGGACGTGGCACCACAGGCTGACCGCGAACGCAAGGATCAGCAGCGGAACGCCGATGATCGCTCCGGCGATCGTGATCGTGAGCAACCAGCCGACCAGGTAGACGACCCAGAACGCCAGATTGAAGTTGAAGGCACCGGCTGCGATCGACCGCACGGCCGGATCGTCTTTCTTGATGGCCCAGATGATGAGCGGTCCGACCAGGGACAGCGACCCGGCGGACAGCACGGCCGCGATGATGGCCGACAGGTGGGCGATGATGCCCCACGTCTGATCCTGACTGCTGAGCGCAGAAGTTCGATGGGCAGTCCCGTAGTTCGTCATACCGTCAGTCAATCAGCGTCCACCGACGGACCCGCGCAGGTCGAGGCCGAAGTCGAGCTCGCGCACGCTGTGGGTGAGCGCGCCGATCGAGATCACGTCGGCGCCTGCCTCGGCAAGTGCTCGTACGCTGCGCTCGTTGACTCCGCCGGACACCTCGACGACAACGGGCGCTGGGTGCTTGCCCACGAGTGCGGCCCCATCGGCGATCTGGTCGGGTGTCATGTTGTCCAGCAGCACGGCGTGCACGACCGGGGTGAGGCCGGAACCCGTCCGCTCGTTGTCGAACGCGAGCACGCGCTGCAGTTGCGCGATGGTGTCGACCTCGACCTGCACCCGGGTGAGGTGACCGGTGTGCCGGGCGAGCCGCCGGAGCACCGCGTCCAGACCGCCACCCAGGCCGATGTGGTTGTCCTTGACCATGATTGCGTCGAAGAGGCCGAAACGGTGATTGATGCCACCACCGTGCACGACGGCTTGCTTCTCCATCGCTCGAAGGCCCGCTGTCGTCTTGCGGGTATCTGCGATCCGCGTACCGGTGCCATCGACCAGCGCGACGAATCCCGCCGTTCGGGTGGCGATCCCACTGCAGTGCGAGAGCAGGTTGAGCCCGACCCGTTCGCCGGTGAGGATCGACGACGCGCTGCCGGTGATGGTGGCGACGACCTGTCCGGGCCCTACCGCGTCGGCGTCTGCTGCGCTCCAGTGCACCTGTAGTTCCGGGTCGACGAGAGCGAAAGCTGTTGTGACGCATCGCGACCCAGAGAGCACGCCGTTCTCGCGCGCGACCACGTGCGCCGTCCCGGTTGCATCTGTCGGCACTGTCGCCCTGGTGGTGATGTCGCCGATCCCGCCCAGGTCTTCCTGCAACGCGCGGCGGATCAGATCCTCGAGCGCGAGGTCGGTGCTCACGCTGGGCTCCCTGCGGTAGAGATCTGCACCCGTCGGTGCGCCCCCACACTTCGCGGATCGGCGAGGGCGGATCGGGCGATCAGCCAGGCGACGTACGCCGCGTCATCGGTGGTCCACGCGTCGAGGCGCTCGACCGCCCTGATCAGGTCGGGCTCGGCGCGCAGCACACCACAGGCCTGCTGGAGGGTGTCGCGGACGTCTTGAAGCTGCACCGTCGAGTCGGTCCCACGCGGACGAACCGCGCCGCCCTCGGCCTTCGGGACCTCCGATGTAGTGCACTGCCAGGCGTTGCCGCCCAGGTCCAGCGCTGCCGCCTCGCCGGTGACCACCGCTTCGAGCAGCGAGTTCGACGCCAACCGGTTGCCGCCGTGCAGGCCGGTGCGAGCGACCTCACCGACAGCCCACAACCCCGGGACGCTGGTGCGGGAATGCCGGTCGACGGTAACCCCGCCCATCGAGTAGTGCACGGCAGGAGCGGCCGGGAGCAGATCGTTGAGCAGGTCGAGCCCCGTCGCGTGGACCAACTCGGCGACGGCCGGAAAGCGGGTCGCGACGTCAGGAACGGCACGCGCGTCGAGCATGACGCGGCGCCCGGCTTGACCTTCCGCCCATACGGCGGCGGCCACGATGTCGCGCGGCTGCAGCTCTTCGATGAACCGCTCGCCATCGCTCAGGAGCAGGGCTCCAGCGCCACGTAGAGCCTCGGTCAGCAGCGGCATCGGGTCGAGCCCGACATCGAGTGCGGTGGGGTGGAACTGAACGAAGTGCAGGTCATCGGTGCGAGCCCCGGCGCGGGCGGCGATGGCGAGGCCTTGCCCGAGCGCGGTGCGCGGGTTGGTGGTGTGTGCGAAGAGCCCGCCGAGCCCGCCGGTGGCCAGCACGACGCGGTCCGTGTGGAGCTCGATGAGTCGGCCTGCGGGGTTCTGCACAATCAGCCCGGCAACGTACCCGTCGTGGTCCAGGATCAGTTCCCGGGCGACGTGCCCCTCGCGGACGTCGACGCTGTTCAGCGCGGTCACGTGCGCTTGGACCGTAGTGGTGATCGCGGCGCCGCTGCGGTCGCCCGCGTGCGCCACCCGATTGCGGGAGTGACCGCCCTCCAGGGCGAGGTCGAGGCTGTGGTCGCCAGCGAGATCGAACGGGACGCCGAGCGCCTGCAGGTGCCTGATGGCGTCCGGTGCGGCGGCGGTGATCCGCTCGATCGCCGCGGCGTCACCGATGCCGGCACCGGCCGTACGAGTGTCGGCAGCATGCAGCGCGGGAGAGTCGTCGTCGCCGAGAGCGGCCGCAATGCCGCCCTGTGCCCACATGCTCGCTGCGCCCACGGTGATCTCAGCTGGCGTGATCAGGATGCAGGACGCCGGGGAGAGCGCCTTGGCAACGGTCAGTCCGGCCAGGCCCGACCCGACGAGGATCGGGATACCCATCTAGGACACCGCCAGCATCAGTTCGATCGAACGTCGTGCAGCGACTTCGGTGCTCGCGTCGATGGTGATCTCGTTGGTGCCGGTCTCCAGCGACGCGCGGATGCTGGCGAGGGTGTTGCGTTTCATGTGTGGGCACAGGTTGCAGGGGCGGACGAACTCGATATCCGGGTGGTTGGCCGCGACGTTGTCCGACATCGAGCACTCGGTGATCAGCGCGACCTTGGCAGGGCGTTTCTGCTCGACGTAGGCCTGCATGTCGGCGGTCGATCCGGCGAAATCGGCGACCTGCACGACCTCGGGCGGACATTCGGGGTGCGCCAGCACGACGACACCCTCGTTGCCCTGCCGGATCTCGGCGATGTCGAGCGGCGTGAACCGCTCGTGTACCTCGCAGGCGCCGGGGTGAGTGATGACCTCGATGCCCATACGGGCGGCGATGTTCTTGGCGAGGTACTGGTCGGGAATCATGATGACTCGCTGCACGCCGAGGGAGGCGATGATGCGTTCGGCGTTGCCCGAGGTGCAGCAGATGTCGCTCTCGGCCTTGATGGCGGCTGAGGTGTTGACGTAGGTGACGACCGGGACGCCGGGGTGCTCGGCCCGCAGATCGCGCACGTCCTGCGGGGTGATGCTCTCGGCCAGCGAGCAGCCGGAGCGCAGATCGGGCAGCAGCACCCGCTTGGCCGGGTTCAGCAGCTTCGCGGTCTCGGCCATGAAGTGCACTCCGGCGAGCACGATCGTGCCCTGCTGCACCGTCTGTGCTTCGCGGGCCAGCGCCAGGGAGTCACCCACGATGTCGGCGACGCCGTGGTAGATCTCGGGTGTCATGTAGTTGTGGGCCAGGATGACGGCGTCCTGCTCGCGTTTCAGCCGTTGGATCGCCGCGATGTCGTCGGTGAACGTGGCCCATTCGACCTCGGGGATGACGTGGCGCACCTTGTCGTATGCAGTCGTGGTCATCGCGTTGCCTCCAGCGTCGTAATACTCCATCTGAGTAAATGCTAGAAATGAGCATAACACTACGGAGACTCCCTGTGCCGATCCCGGCAGTATTGCCCGGCCCGACACCCACGGAGAGCCTCAGCTAGCGCCCGCGCGGGATCGGAAGCTTGGTACCGATCTGGGCTCGCTCCGCGAACACTTCGCGCCGGAAGCGGTAAAGCCGCGCCGGGCGGCCTCCGGTCCCGTGGTTCAGTTCGTCGGTGGGCTCGACCAACTGGTGCTGTTGTTCTACGAGTCGGCGGAAGTTCTGCTTGTGCAGGTCCTGCCCGGCGATCGCCTCGACTACTTCCTGCAGGTGCCCCAAGGTGAATGTCGGTGGCATCAGCTCGAAGACGACCGGGCGGTACTGGAGTGCCGACCGCAACCGGGAGAGCCCCGTCGCCACGATGCGCCGGTGGTCGTGCAGCATCGCGACACCGGACTCCGCGTGCGGGGTGTCACCCACCGGAGACTCGGCTACGAGCCCGGCCTCCCACATGAGTTCGTAACGCTGCAGCGCCAGTTCAGGTCTCCAGGGCAGGTCGCCCAGGCCGAACACATGATGCAACCGCTCCTCATCGCCCGCCGCACCCGACCACCGCTGCAACTGTGCCAACAGTTTTTCGGAGGTGCCCGTGGTCCGCCGGTCCTCCCACGGCAGCAGGTCGTACATGCCCAGCCAGGTGGGCGACTGGCCATCGGACCTGGTCAGACCCAGATAGGAGATCGAGATGACTCGACCGGAGTTGTCGCCGCGGCCGGGGTCGGCGAAGGTGTACAGCTGCTCCACGTAACCGAGAGAGTGACCCGTCTGCTCGGACGCGAAGGCACGCACACCTTCCTGCAGAGAGTCGTGATCGGCGCCCAACTCGCCCGCAGGCAGACGACGTGGCGCACCGGAGGCCAGCACCGCAGGACCCTGCGACCCCACCGTCGCGACCACGGCGACCAACTCCGCACGGATCAGGCGCTCGGAGCTCATACGGTCGGGGCAGTGACGAAATCGATTAGTTCCTCGACCCGCCCGAGCAGTTCTGGCTGTAGGTCGGCGTAGGTGCGCACCGTCGACAGGATGCGTTTCCAGCCATGCGCGACATCGCGCTGGTCAGCGTGCGGCCAGCCGAGTTCGGCCAGAATCCCGTGCTTCCAGGATGTCCCTCGGGGGATCTTCGGCCATTGCGTCCAGCCGAGGCGCTCGGGTCGCACAGACTCCCACACGTCGATGTACGGGTGGCCGACGACCAGTACGTGATCGCCCTTGTACGACGCCAACGCCGTGCCCACGATCCGCGCTTCTTTGGTGCCGGGCACCAGGTGGTCCACCAGGACGCCCATCCGGCGACCGGCGGTGGGTTTGAAGTCGCGGATTACCGACGTCAGATCGTCGACGCCCTCCAACAACTCGACGACGACGCCCTCGACACGCAGGTCGTCACCCCATACCTTCTCGACCAGCTCGGCGTCATGGCGCCCTTCGACGAAGATCCGTGAACCTGAGGCCACCCGGGCGGGGGTAGGGGCGACGGCGCGCGACCCGCTAGCCGTTCGTTTGGCAACCGTGCGAACCGCGTCGATGGCGGCGGTGTCCTTGACAGCGACCAACTCGACCGGCTTGCCGTCCAGCAGGAAACCGGGCCCCAACGTGAAGGCTTTACTGCGCCCGCGCCGGTCTTCCAGGTGGACGACCTGCATGCCGCCGGCCTTCTCGACGTGGGTTATCGCCCCGCACCAGCCGCTCTCGACGTCCTCGATGACGAGCCCGATGGTGGCCGGGGTGGCGACCGAGCGGCAACGCTGTCCGGTGATGGGCGCACGCCAGTCTCCGGACAGCACATCGGCGCCATAGCGATCAGTTGTCACCGAGCGAGCCTAGGCGGCACATCGTCGTGGTCCCTCAGGCGACACGCGTCGACGTCAGACCGGGCACGTAGACTTGGCACTCGACCGAAGCGAGTTGCCAGTACAGGCCATTGGGAGGTGACATGAGCGAAGAACGACGCCAGCACGTACTACGGGCGATAGTGCAGGACTACGTCGCCACGTCCGAACCCGTCGGTTCCAAGGCG
>JAABUM010005185.1_pt1 | contig 13916 bp, 14 predicted proteins | sample 5559161 | NCBI WGS metagenome assembly JAABUM01 (sample SAMN10711868, study PRJNA513369) | rock metagenome | isolation source: Antarctica rocks | place: Antarctica: Victoria Land, Siegfried Peak nord
GAGGAGCGGGGCGGTGCCGACATTCTCGATGGTGAGGCTGACGATGTAGCGCCGACTCCCGGCGGGCGGGGGGAGCGCGTCGGACGGGGCGTTGTCCTGCATGGCGTTGAGGGTGATCGCCGCGCCACCGATGATGACCCGCTCGCCGAGCTTGGCGGCGGGCGCGGCGGGGGCCGCCGAGGCGGTGGGGAGGGCCGCCACGGCGGTCGCCGTGGCGGCGAGGCCGGGGGGCACGTTCGGAAGCGGCCCGCCGGTGACGGTGCGCGACGGCACACCCACGCCCCCCCCGCCAACCGTGGGGCGGGCAGACGCTCCCGGCATGGTGACGGCGCTGGGGGTGAGGGCCACGGTGGTGGTGCCCACGGCGGGGCGGAGCGCGCCGGAGGTGGTGGCGACACTGCCGCACCCCGCGAGCAGGGCGAGGAGGAGCACGAGGGCGGAGAGGGCGGGGTAACGTTGCAGCATGGTTGGCGCTCCTATGTTATGCCGCGATGCGTCTCCCATCGGTGGGTACTCGTAGGATAGCGACCGAACCTAAACGAAACCTAAACTGAGGTTAGCCCGCTTTCATTTTCATAGACACGTTACCGCTAGGCGGCCGGTTCCTGCAACAACAACAAATGCTGCTGCTCATAGGCGACAGGCGCGCGATAGCTGAGGGCGGAGTGGCGGCGTTGGCGGTTGTACCACCCCTCGATCCATTCGAAGCGCCCCCGGCGCGCCGCCGCCCGTGTCGGCCACGGGTGCATGGCGACCAGCCCCGCCTTGAGGGTGGCGAAGAAGCGCTCCGCCGTCGCGTTGTCGTAGCAGTCCCCGGCACGAGACCGCGAAGACTGAGTGTGTTACCTTGTCATAGCGGCGAAGCGGGAGCGATGACGGGAGGGTAAGGATATGCCACCGTGCCCACGCTGTGCCGGGACTGCGGGCAAGAAGGACGGTCAGGTCGGCGAGACGCGGCGCTACCGTTGCCACGCCTGCTGCCGCACCTTCATTGCGCGCACGGGCACCCCGTTCGCGGGGCACCGCTGGCCGCAGGAAGTGATCGTCACCGCGGTGCGGTGGTCTTGTCGTTTCCGCCTCTCGGCGGCTGACGTGCGCGACCTGCTCGCCGAGCGCGGCGTCGACGTCGCCGCCCGCGCCATCCTGTACCGGGTGCAGCAGTTCGCCCCGCTGCTGGCCCGCGCGGGGCGGCGGGCCGCCGCGCGTCCGGGTGCGCGCTGGTGGTGCGACGAGACGTATGTGCGCGTGGGGGGCACGTGGGCGTATCGCTACCGCGCGATCGACGGGCACGGGCAGGTGGTGGACGTGCTGCTGCGCGCGCACCGGGACCTGGATAGTGCCCGCGCCTGCTTCGTCCTCGCGGTCTACCGGCGACAGCGCGCGCCGGAGGAGGTCAGCACCGACAAGCATCCGGCGTATGGGCGGGCGATCCGCGACGAGGTTCCCGGGGCGACGCACAGGCACAGCGGGCTGCACCGCAAGCGCGGGCCGGATACCAAACCGATCGAGCGGCCCCACGTCCCGACGAAGGACCGGCTGCGGCCCATGCGCGGACTCCAGTCGATCCGCACCGGGCAACGTGCGATCAGGGATTGAGCTGGCGCGGGCGGTGCAGCAGGGCCATGTGACGGTACCCGGTGCCGTACCGGATCGCGACGCCGGGCCCCACGCACGGGCGCGAACGGCAGCGAGCTGCTTCGACTGGCTCGCGGACGGCCTGCGTGTCGCCGCCTGAACGGGGCACAGCGCAAACAGGATCTCGGCTCGACGCGCCACCACGTCTCGGAGCCCACCTGAACTTCGCGGTCTCGGCGGGACCGACCCATACCGCTCCGGTTGTCAATGCAGGCCATATCCATACACCAGAAACTACACAACAGGTTCTGGAGACACATAGGAGGAGTTAAGCAGTTGAACGTGCATTCTAGGCAATATCCTGCTTGATTTGTGCCCAACTGCGTAGATCTAACTTGGTTGACTCATGCGAAATTGTCGGTGAATGAGGATCGGAATCCACGATGGCTACAGTGCGCGATCGCTTCCTCCCCATGAGTATCCCAGCCAATCGTCTGGCGGCGTGCTTCGGGCTAATTGGCGACACACATATTCCCGAGCGCCTCGTTGCTCTACCGGACTCTCTTTTCGAAGCACTACAAGGTGTCGATGCGATCTTGCACACCGGCGATCTCAGCGAGCTTCGCGTCCTTGAAGAGCTGCGGCGAATCGCTCCCGCAGTTGCCGTACAGGGGAATGATGAATCGGATGAGGGTCGGCATGTCCTACCGCTGCATCGGCAGATCACGATCGCAGGCACGCGTGTCCTGCTGATACATGGCCACTATCTCAACCGCGCCGAAGAAATCGCTTCACGCCAAGACGAACGCTGGGAATCGAAGCTTGCCTATCGCGCCACGCTCGGGGCCGATCATGGAGCCTCCGTGGTCATCTTCGGCCATATCCATATTCCACTGGTTCGACAATTCTCCGGTCGATTACTCGTTAATCCGGGAGCGCTTGCCGCCGCTAGTGGCGCGACACGCCAGCGCCGTCAGACCATCGCGCTCCTTTATGTACGCGACGACGGAGCAGTACGCGTTGTCCACCTCGATCTAGAGGATCTCACTCGGCCGTATGATCCGAAGATCGACTGGGACAAGGATTTTCGTGCGGCACATGAACATTATCATGAGTCGATCCTTTCAACCGAACTTGCGGCAGATTTCGCCTACTTGCGCACGCAACGATGGTGGAACCACGCCGAGGAGGGCCGATCACTATGAGCTCTGTGGTACCGGGTCGCCCGCCGTTGCTGGGCCGGGGAAATCCCGGCGCTAACCAGGGATGTAATCCTCACTGCTGCCCGCGAAGACACGGCTATAGATCCTGTTACCCGTGCTCGACTCGAATCGGCGCTCACGACACCTGCGCATGATCGCTGATGGTGTCGAGTTAGAGCTGTGTTGGCCGTTTGGGATATCCGTCCGCGTGCAGCGCCACCTTGACGCATCGAGCGACGGCGTGACACGCCGACGGCGCGATCGGCGTGGGCCGGTCCTCGCTGCCTGCACGCGAGGTGGAGCCTCCGAGGCTATCTGGCCTGTCCCGGCGTTGTGCCCAGTGCGGGCGAGCCCTTGCCCGCGCACTCCGGCAACGCCCGCTCACCGCGACGCAACCCGCCGAACCCACGGTTGCCGCGGGCGCGCTCGCCGACCTCGCGCGCCGCCGACCCGCCCGCATCGCCGAGAGCGCCTTCCTGCGCCAGCAGCGCCTCGTCCTGCAGCGTCGCGTCAAGCGCCCGCGCTGCACGCCGACCGGCCGGGCGCTCCTGCTCCTGCGCGCCGGTCGCCTCCGGACCCGGCGACACGCCCCGCCGATCGTCCCGCCTGACACGCGCCTGCGCTGGCATCGCGATCGGTTCCGTCGGCACTGGCGGTGGCGGACGCGGGCCGCTCGGCGCTCACACCGCACCACGGTTCCCGCCGAGACGATCGCGCCGATCCGCGCGCTAGCCGGGGCGAATCGGCGCCCTGGGTCCGAGCGCATCCGGGGCGAGCTGCTGAAGCCGGGCATCCGCGTCGCCACGACCACCGTCCGGCGGCACATGCGCACCGCGCGCCCGCCCCACCAGGCCGGCCAGCCGTGGGCCACCTTCCTGGGCAACCACGCCCCGGCGATCTGGGCGTGCGACTTCCCCCCGGTCACCGACCTGCTGTTCCGCCCCGTGTACGCCTTCTTCGTGATCGCCCTCGGCACGCGCCGCGTGGTGCACGTCGGCGTGACACGGCACCCGACGGACGCCCGGGTCGCCCGGCAACCGCGCGCGGCCACGCCTTTCGGGGAGCGGCAGCGCTACCTCGTCCGCGATCGCGACAGCAGGTAGGGGCCGGCCTTCGCGCGCGTCGCGGCGGTGCGCGGTATCACCGAGCTGCGGACGGCGTATCGGGCACCGCGACAGAACGCCGCGTGTAAACGGTTCCTCGGCAGCGTCCGGCGCGAGTGCCTCGACCATGTCCTGGCCCTGGGCGAGGACCATCCGCGGCGCGTGCTCCGGGAGTACGTGGCCTACTTCAACCAGGACTACTTCAACCAGGACTACTTCAACCAGGACCGCCCGCATCAGGGCATCCGCCAACGGATCCCTGGCGGCGCCGCGGCAGGCCCGATGCACGCGGGCGGCGTGGGCAACATGCGGGCGTCCCCGGTGCTCGGCGACCTCCACCACACCTATCGGCGCGCCGCGTACCACTGACGGACAGACGAAACGGCCAGGACAGGGAAGAGCGTCTCCACTCCGGGCACGATATTGTGCACATCGGCGTCGATGATCGGTGTGTGCCCGTCGGCTTCTCCGGTCGCGCATCATCTCGCCTCCTGATCGCATGGGGTGGCGCTCAGCCGCGCCGAGAGAGTCGCGGGTCGAGCGCGACGCGGAGCGCGTCGCCGAAGAAATTGCACGCCAGCACGGTGATGAAGATCGCGCCGCCCGGGGCGAAGGCCAGGATCGGGTTGATCTCCATGTACCGATAGCCGAACTGGAGATCGACCCCCCAGCTCGGGTTAGGGGGCTGGACCCCGACGCCGAGGAAGCTCAGCCCCGCCTCGGTGGCGATCGCCCCGGCGAAGAGGAGACTCCCTTGCACGATCAGCGGCGCGGCGATATTCGGCAGGACGTAGCGGAGGATCAACCGGCGATCGGAGCACCCGATCGCCCGCCCCGCGAGGACGTAGTCGGACTCACGGGCGGTGAGGGTCGCCGCGCGGGCGAGCCGCGCGAAGGCCGGGATGCTGACGATGCCGATGGCGATCATCGCGTTGGTGATCCCGCGCCCGAGGGCCGAGGTGATCGCGAGCGTGAGGATGAGGGCGGGGAAGGCGGAGATCGCGTCGATGCAGCGCATCAGCGCCGCCCCTCCCATGCCGCCGAAGTACCCCGCGACGACCCCGATCGCGGTCCCGGCGAGCAGGGCAATGCCGACCGAGACGATGCCGACGGTGAGCGAGACGCGCGCCCCGAAGAGGAGGCGGCTGAGGATGTCCCGCCCGAGGTAATCGGCCCCCAGCAGGTGCCGGGCGGAGATCCCCTGGTTCGCCTCGGCGTAGCGCTGGTCGGTGATCGGGTTGTACGGCGCGAGTTGCGGCGCGAAGATCGCGCAGACGATCAGCGCGATCAGGATCACGAGCGCGGGGAGCGCCATGCGCGTCCGCGCCAGGGTGCGGAGGAAAGCGAGGGCCGGATGCGTCCGGCGGAGGACGCGCACCGGGTGCGCCTCCGGCCGGGCACCGTCACGGGTGGTTCGTCCTGTCACACTCATTGCTTCCGGATCCTCGGGTCGACGAAGGCGTACACGACGTCCGTCAGGAGATTGACCGACAGGACACCGAGCGCCAGGATCAGGCACACCGCCTGTACCACCGGGAAGTCGCGCTGGAGGATGGAATCGACCGACCAGCGGCCGATGCCCGGGATCGAGAAGATGCTCTCGGTGAGGACCGCGCCGCCGAAGAGCAGGCCGATCTGCAGGCCGATGATCGTGATCACGGGGATCAGCGCGTTCTTGAGCGCGTGCCGGAGCACGACCTGACGCGCCCGCAGCCCCTTCGCACGGGCGGTGACGATGTAATCCTGCTGCATCACCTCGAGCATCGAGGAGCGGGTCTGGCGCATCAGCACCGCCGCCAGGCCCAGGCCCAGCGTGAGCGCGGGCAGGACCAGGTGCTTGAGGTTCTCCCCGGGATCGGCCCCGAACGGCACGAACCCCGAGGGCGGGAGGACCCTCGCGAAGAGCGCCAACCCGTAGATCAGCAGGATGCCGAGCCAGAAGTTCGGGATCGCGACCCCCGTCAGGGCGAGGACGCTGAAGATGCGATCCCACCAGGAGTTCGGGCGCACCGCCGAGATGACCCCCGTGGGGAGGGCGATCACGAGCGCCAGGATCATCGCCAGAGCCGCCAGTTGGAGCGTGACCGGGAGCCGCTGGCCGATGCCGTCGATCACCGGTTGTCGGTCGCGGGTCGAGATGCCGAGATCGCCGTGCAGGGTCTTGCCGAGCCAGCTGAGGTACTGGATCGGGACCGGCTTGTCGAGCCCCAGTTCCGCACGGAGCGCCTCGTAGGCTTGCTGGTTGCTCGCCTGCTGATCGCCGAGGATGAGGAGGGCGGGGTCACCGGGCAGCAGGTAGAGGAGCGCGAACGAGATCATGCTGACCAGCAGCAGGACCGGGATCATCTGCAATGCGCGCCCGGCGAGATATCTCCACATGCTACCCCCTCGCGTCTTGCCCACCCGCGATCGCCTCAGCTCAGCCAGTTCTGGTTGAAGCGCCAGAGGTTCGTGACCGGCTCCTGGAAATCCTGGAACTTCGCCGAGTAGGCCCAGTTCCAATTCTGCTGCCACATGAAGCCATACCACGGATCGTCGTAGGCGCGCTGCGCGAGATCGCGATAGATCTGCTTGCGCGCATCGGTGTCATAGCTCGCCGACGCTTTATCGAGCATGGCATCCCACTCGGGATCCTTGAGGTGGGCGACGTTGAACGAGCCCTTCGAGTGGTAGTAGGTGCGCCACTGGATGTCCGGATCGTCCGCGGTGACCGGGTTGCGCATCGTGGCGACCTGGAACTTCCCGCCCGGCTGACCGGGGGTCTGGACCAGCTTCGCCGTCCAGGCCGCCCGCTCGAGCACCTCGATCGTCACGTCGAAGCCCACGGTATCCGCGAACTGCTTCAGCATCTCGGACTGCTGCTGATCCACCGCGCGCTGGATGACGGTGAGGGTGACCGGGATCTTCCCGCTCGGCCCGGCGAGCGCGGGCATGGCGGTGAGCGCATCCTTCACGATCTGCGTCGCCTTGGCGACATCGAACGCGTAGAACGGCACGCTGTCGGGGTAGGCGAACGAGCCTTTCGGGAGCAGGTAATTGCGCGTGGAGCCCGCGCCGAAGCCGAGCGTTTGCAGCATCGCGTCGCGATTGAGCGCGTAGAGGAACGCCTTGCGCAGATCCTTCTGCTTCACGAACGGGCTGTCCGGGTTCGTCGAGTCGAAGATCAGCCGGTAGTTGTTGCCGGAGGTCTCGGACTGGGAGAGCGTCAGCCCGGCCGACTTGATCCCGGCGATATCCTTCCCCTGGATCAACTCGGTGAACTGGATGTTGTTGCTCTTCAGATCGACGAGGCGCACCGAGTCGTCGATGATCAGCCGGTAGACGATCTTGTCGAGATAGGGCAACGGCTTCCCATCCGTGCCATTCTGCCAGTACTCGGGATTGCGCTCGACGGTGATCTGATTCCCCGACTGCCACTCCTTGAACTTCATCGGACCGGTCCCCACGGGGTTGCGCGCGTACCCATCCTTGCCGGTCTTGTTATACGCGGTCGGGCTGATCGGCATCGCGCCCGCGCCGCTCAGGACGGACGGGAGTGAACCGAGTGGGTTCGTGAGCTTCAGTTGCACGGTCGTGTCGTTCACGATCGTCACGGCCTTGGAGGCAAAGGTGAAAGGCCCCGAGGCGTTGGCACGCAACGTGTCCAACTGGGCCTGCTCCTCGCCGGACCTGTCGACGCCGGTGAGATTCGCCTGCACGCTCGAGGCCGGGTGGAAGATCAGCCGGTCGAGATTCCATTTCGCGGCCTGCGTGTCCCACGCCGTCCCGTCGTGGAACTTGACCCCTTTCTTGATCGTAAGGGTCGCCTGGTTGGCCTGCAGGTCCCACGACTCGATGAGTGAGGGCTGCGGCCCCCAGACGCCGGTCTTGGCGTCTTTGCCCCACCGGATCAGATTGTCGTACATCATGGCGAAACCGGTCGGCTCGGCGGTATTGAAGAGCGGGTCCATCGTCACCCAGTCATTCTGGACCGCCACGGTGAGCGTCCCGCCGCGCTTCGGGGTCCCCGCGGCGGGCTGGGCCGAGGACGAAGCGCCCGGTGCGCCCCCGGATACGGTCGGCGCGGCCGAGCCGCCACAGGCCTGGAGCAAACCGACGGTGGCGATCCCCGCCAGCAAACCCGCCGTCCGCACGAGGAAATCACGGCGTGAGATCGGACCGAGGATATCCGCGCGTACCATAACATCCTCCTAGCATCACCCCCCTGCCCATCGGCAGGCCATGGGTTATGTGAACTTACCGTCGGCCTCACGGAGCGGGACGGCGGGCCACGCGGGTGGGCCGAGCGGCCATGCGGCAAGACGAAGCAACGCAGATGCAACGGTGCGCCCGTCCACCCGCTCGTGATATCCTCGTTCTGGATTGCATGAAAACCTTATCATAGGTCAAGGTGCTTGTCAACGCTGAAATACGATGTAGAATATGACCAACTGCCCGACAAAAAAGACGGCCATGGTTCGCACGAGAAATCGTTTTCAGGTGTGCCGATCGGCCCCGGCAGCCCTGGAAGCGTCCGGGAAACGACCCTGAGAATCTCCTCGGCCGATCCGTGACGATCATGGGGGGCACACCGCTGCGTGGCTATGATTCCCTGACGACGGGAGTACGATGATGGCCGTGACCATGAAGGCAGTAGCGGAGCGCGCCGGGGTCTCGCTACCGACGGTTTCGCGGGTGATCAACGACGCCGCGTATGTCAACCCGGAGACTCGTGCCCGGGTTCTGGCGGCGATCGAGGCGCTGCAGTATGTGCCGAATCAGGCCGCCGCCAGCCTGCGCTCCAATACCACGAAGACCCTGGCCCTGCTCGTGCCCGACATCGCCTCGTCGTTCTGGACGACCCTGCTCCGCGGGGTTGAGGATGAGGCGATGGCGCGCGGCTTCCATGTCTTCCTGGGGAACACCGACGACGATCCCGGCAAAGAAGCCCGCTACATCGAAGGGCTCATCCGTCGGCGCAACGAAGGGCTGCTCATCGCGCCAACACCGAAGAGCATCCCCCTCCTGCGCCGCCTCGAGCAGCAGGGGATGCGCTGCGTCATCGTGCATCGCCCCTTCCCGGGCGTCGAGATCGACTCCGTGCGCAGCGACGCATATACCAGCGCGGTCATCCTGACGCAACATCTGCTCGCCGCCGGCCACCGCCGTATCGCGTTCATCGGCGGTGAGGCCGAGCAGCGCCGACTGTGCGCCTATCACGATACACTCACGGCGGCGGGATATGCGCCCGATCCGGCACTCGTGCGGATCGGCACCCTGAGCGAGCGGGTCGGCGAACACCTCGTCGAGGCCCTGCTCACCCTGTCCCCGCCGCCCGATGCCATGTTCATCGGCAACAATCGGCTGGCGGCGGGGGCGCTCCATGCCCTCGGGAAGGCCAACGCCGAGCGGGCCACGCCGATCGCGATCGCGGCGTTTTACGATAGCGCGGCACTCAGCACCTACGCGCCGCCGATGATCGCCGCCATCCAGCCCGCGTATGAGATCGGGCGCGTCGGTGCCCGACGCCTCTTCGATCGTCTCGGCGGCAAGCCGGTGGAATCGCGGCATATCCTCCTGGCCAACCAGATCATGGTGATCGGAGGGCCCGAACCGCGCACCAACGGCATCGATCCGCGCGACGTCTCGCCGTATGCTGTATGACACGGGCGTGTCGTCAGCGTGGCAGGAAAATGGCGCATCGGGCGGGAGCGAAACGGCTTACCAGTGCCGAAATTGCTCCCCTTGCCTGCCGATTATGCTGCCAACTCAGGTACACGTCGGCGTCACCGATGTTGGGTCTTGCCGCCATTCGATGATCGCACGTCAGGCAGCGGCGATCGTGCGCTGCCGCAATAGGTCAAAGTCAGCGCGCCCGTGGCCCTGGCGTTTGAGCGGTTGTGTCAGGATTGAGACGGCGGGGCTGGCAGCCTTGGCTTTCGTCCGGTAGCGTTGGGCGGTTAATACGAAGGAGGGGAGGAGCCCGTGCCCTGTCCCCGCTGCGCCCAGGCGAGCGCCCCGCCACTGCCCCGGCGGACGGCGCTGGGCTATCGCGCCTTCCGCTGCCTGCACTGCCGCCGGAGCTGCAACGAGCGGACCGGCACGCCGTTCAATCAGGTGCAAGCGCCGACGGAGATCGCGCTGCTCGTGGCGCTGTGGCGGCTACGCGACAAGCTTCGCCTGCACCTTCACGCAGGAGACGGTGCGCGACCGGGAGACGCGCTTCACGCCTGTACTGGCTGAAAACACATCCGTCGGTCCTACGCGGCACGCTGATACGTATGGTGCAGGCCGCCCAGCACGCCGCGTAGCGGCCCCGGACGAAAATGTAGCCATGACAACGGTAGGTGACGACGAGGAGGAGCGGCAGGGCAGCGAGCGTGCGCGCAAGGGCGCGCAGCAGGTCGAGACTGGCGGCATCGGCCCAGTGCAGGTCCTCGAGCGTCACGACGAGCGGGCGCTCGGCGGCGAGCGCGGCGAAGAACGCGATTGCCTGCGCGAAGAACGCCTCGTGGTTCGGCGCGACGGCGAGGAGCGGCGGCGCGGGCGAGGTCGGGGCCGCCTCGTGGCGCGCCTCGAAGCATTCGAGCCAGGGCCCGTAGGGCGGAGTCTCGCTCAGATCGTAGCAATGGCCGACCAGCGTGCGCACACCGACGTCCATCGCCTCCCGCGCGAGACGGGCAGCGAGGGCGGTTTTGCCGATACCCGCCTCACCGCCGATGAGGACCAGCGACCCGCTCCCCGCCAGAGCACCGACCAGGGCGTCGCGTAGGGCGGCCAGCTCGCGCTCGCGTCCGACCAGCGTGGAGACCATGTGCGGGGCGGTGGGGCGGCCGGTTTGGTCGGCCATCAGCAGCCTCGCGGTGATTTGACTCGTTATTTAGACAGTACGGAGTATAGCACGCGCACCGTGCCCCCACGCGGCGGTGTCGAAACGCGGGTAGCGGACGCGATCAGCGTCAACGGTACGCCAGTGGGCACGCGTCGCCCGCACGAAGACCCGCCGGAAGTCGATCTCGCGGAGCTGCCTGCATTAGGCTCAGCACCGTGCCTAGCGCGGTGTCGGCACGAAGACCGCGCCGAGGACCGGGCTAACGAACTCGCGCATCAGGCAGTCCATATTGATGATCGGGTCCGACGCCGCGACCGGCGGGGTGGTGTTCGGCATGACTGCTCCCATCGCCGCGTGGGATACGACGATCGCGCGACCCGACAGAGCATAGCAGGGCGGCCGGGGGTGCGAGCGCACGACGCTTGCATTATGTGTGCGGAGGGATGGTGCCGACCTCACCACCCTGTGGGCGTGCGGTGCCAACCCGCGGGCCTACCATGCCCCGGTGACGGTCAGTATCACGCCAAGCCCAGCGCTAACGATCCCGCTGTGTTCGGCTACCTGGAGATGCCGCGCGCGCCGGTCCCAGGGTCGGCGTGGCCGTGGTCGGCACGGCGTGTGGGCAGGCCGCCACGGGCGCTCAGGTCGTCTTGATCAGACCGCCATCGATGACGTAGTTCGCCCCGGTGACGTTAGCCGTGCGGCCGGAGGCGAGCAGCACGATCAGGGTGGCGACCTCCTCGGGCGTCGTGAAGCGGCCGGTGGGGATACCGCCCATCCCGGCGACGATCGCCGCACGGGCCGTGGTGGCGTCGACGCCGGTGGCCCGCGCGACCGTGCTGGCCACGCCTTGCTCGCCGAGCCAGAGGTCGGTGCTGACCGGCCCGGGGGAGACGGCGTTGACCCGGATACCGCGCGGCCCGAACTCCTGGGACAGCGCCTTGGTGAGGTTGACCAGGGCCGCCTTGGCGGCCCCGTAATCGATCGCCGCGGCGTCCGGGTGGAAGAAGGCATTGACGGAGGCGACGTTGACGATCGACCCCGCGCCGCGCGCCACCATCGGCACCAAGGCCGCGCGGATGGCGCGCAACGCGGCGAAGAAGTTCAGCTCTAGCGACCACGCGAATTCGGCGTCGCTCGTGCCGAGGAAACCGTTCAGGCGCAAGCGGATGGCACCGACGTTGTTGACCAGCACGTCGATTCGCCCGTGGTCGTCGAGCGTGCGCCGGACCAGCTGCGCCGGACCGTCCGGCGTGGCCAGGTCGACCGCCACGCCGGTGACGCGCTCCAGGCCTTCGAGACTCCCGATCGTACGCGCTCCCGCGACCACTATCGCCCCTTCGGCGGCGAGCGCGCGGACGGTGGCGAGGCCGATGCCCTTGCTCGCGCCGGTGACGATGGCGACTTTCCCGGCGAGATCGAGATCCATGTCGACTCCTTTCAGCTGGCGAGGCACGGCCCCGGCGGTTGTGCCGCCGGGGCCGAGGGCGCTCAGACGGGGACGGCGATCTCGGCGGGATGGAGCGCCCAATCGAGGGCGTAGTCCGCGACCTCCTCCCAGCCCGGCTGGCCGAGGATGTAGTGCGAGCGGCCGGGGAATTCCTTGTAGGCAGTGATCGCCGTCGACTCGCCCTGGCGCGCGGCGATCTCGCGGTTGATCGCGGTCGGGGAGACGTGGTCCGCACCACCGGCGATAATTAGCAAGGGGGCGCGTTCGTCGTTGCCGAAATCAACTTTCGTGACGGCGTGCGGGTTGAAGTTCGCCAGCGCACCCTGGAAGAGCACGCGCCCGGGGCCAGGGACGGCGTAGCGCGCATATGCCGCGGCGGAGTCCTCCTCGGTCAGGGTGTTGGTGAAGGCGTAGTGGAACTCCTCCTGCGTCAACGCGACCGCCCGGTGATTATTGACGGGGTTCTTCAGGATGGGGAGCCCGGATCGGAGCGACGATAGGGGCAGCGCACGGATCCCCTTGACCGGACCCGAGTCGATCGCCACGCCCGCCGCACCCAGGCCACGATCGATCAGTATCTGCGTGAATGCGCCGCCGAACGAGTGCCCCATGATGATCGGTGGGCGCGCCAACCCGCCGATGATCCCGGCGTAGTGGTCGACGATCTCCCCGATCCCGAGGTGCTCGATCGCCGAGGGATCGCGGCGTAGCGCCTCGATGTCGCCGCCCATGCCCGGCCAGCTCTCCGCGATCACCGTGAACCCACACGCGGTGTAACGTGCGACCCAGTGTTCCCAGCTCAGCCCGGTCATCCACAGCCCGTGGATCAGCACAATCGTGTCGGGTCCGGTTGATCCGGAGCTGTTCGTGTTCACGGTATCCTCCTTATTCGTTATTCGTTCTCGCGGTGCTTGCTGACCCGTGTCCGGCAGACGAAGAAGCCAACTCGATTCGATTGTGAGTTTGGTGCAGGGGAGCTTTACCACGATCGAATGCCACCCCGACTGGGGTCTCTCAGCTTCCCGCTCAGCCCTCTAAAGCTGCCCGAGGTAACGATCGTCCGAGCGGTGTCGGGGAAAGGGCTTACGCTATCGACGCTTCCCGGGCAGGACACTTTGGGGCCATAATCCGGCGGCGGAAGGCCCGACGCTGGCGCATCAGCTCACGGCCCGTGCCGCCCGCTCGATCAGTCTGGTGATCGCCTGGGGTCGCGAGAACAGCGCGAGATGGCTGGCCTCCAACTCGATCGTCTCGGCCCCCATGCGCCGCGCCATCCAGCGCTCGGCGTCGGGCTGGATGGCGCGATCCTGTGTCGAGACCTGGTACCACGAGCGGATCTGTCGCCAGGCGGGGGCGACCTGGAGCGGCTCGGCGAAAGCTCCGATCCCGAGCGGTCGCTGGGTGGCCGCGAGGACCGCCGCCTGCTCCCGGTCAGCATCTTGCACGAAGACGTCGCCGAAGTGCGCCCGGTCCAGGTAGATGACGGTCTGCGGATCGTCGAGCGGGCCGTCGGGGCGGAGGTACTGCGCGCTCGGCGTCGGCCCGTACTGTTGCCCGAACTGCGTGCTCAGGCTCAGCAGGCTCTCGCCGGTATCGGGCGCGAAGGCCGCGAGATAGACCAGCCCGGCGACGGCGGCGAGGCCGCTCGCGGCCCCGGTGATCACCGCCCCGCCGTACGAGTGGCCGACCAGCAGCACCGGGGCCGCGAGCCCGACGACGACCTTCCGGATGGCGGCGATGTCGGCACCGAGCGTGCCCAGGCCGACGGGGGGCGC
>JAABUM010005186.1_pt1 | contig 13915 bp, 10 predicted proteins | sample 5559161 | NCBI WGS metagenome assembly JAABUM01 (sample SAMN10711868, study PRJNA513369) | rock metagenome | isolation source: Antarctica rocks | place: Antarctica: Victoria Land, Siegfried Peak nord
ACGTCTTCTTTCAACAGGCACAGATATGGCTTCACGAAGTCCCACTCCTCATCGCTCACATCAGACGGATACGACTTGCGGTTCACACCTCTTGGTCTACTCAAACAAGTCACTAACACCCTCTAGAACGTGAGCCCCAGACGCCGATGATCTGGAACACAGTTTTCAACTTAAACCGCGCGCGCCAGAATGTTCGCCAACTCCAGCGGCCCGCGCGCATCGCTGCGCACTTTGGTGTTCAAGCGCCCGCTCATCATGTCGAGGGTGATGTCATCGAGCATCCGGTTTTGCTTGTCCACGGCGTCGAAGGGCAAAAACAGCGTTTCGCCGATGTCTTGCCCTTTGAGTTGCGCCAGAACTTCCTGACCCATAATGAGGCCCGCGCACGCGACGTTGCCGCCCCAGTAGGTGTTTTGGATTTCGGCGACGTGAGCATCAGCGATGTTTTTGGCGCGTAAAACTTCGGCGAACACGCGCATTGAAGGTGCTGCTAATGCCCCGGTTGCCAAGGTGATTTTGGGCGCGCGCCCCACCTTCGCCGGACGTTTTTCGAGTTTCTTCACTTCGTCCAAAAACGCGCGGATCATGCCGATGCCGTTGGCGTATTGCGGGAAACCATCGTAAAACCCGGCGCGCGGCATCGCTTCGCCCGCCAGTAAAACCAACTCGTCACTCCCGTAAACGAACTGCACGCCGAACTGCTTTTTCGCTTCGCGTTGAAATGGTTCGAGGCGCCGAAGTGCCGCGCGCGCTTCGTCGGGCGTCGTCGCGCGCAGTCCGCGAGAGGGCGGCAAAAAGCGCGTGAGTCCGGCGGGAACAACGGCCATTGACTCGACGCCGGGATGACGCGACATCAAATCTTCGATGGAGCGATTCAAAATCTCGCCGTCGTTGACGCCCGGACAGAGCACGATTTGCGTGTTGACCGTGATGCCGTTTTCAATCAGATAATCCAAGCGGTCTAAAATCTCGCCGCCCTTGGCGTTGCCGACCATGAAGCGGCGAACATCGGGATCGGTCGCGTGAACCGACACGCACAGCGGCGACAATTTTTCCTCGATGATGCGCGCGTAGTCATCCGAGGTCAAGTTGGTGAGCGTGATGTAGTGGCCGTGCAAAAACGACAGGCGGAAATCGTCGTCGCGCACATAGAGCGTGCGGCGCAAATTCGCGGCGCCTTTGACGCGCGGCGGGAGTTGGTCAACAAAGCAGAACGGGCATTTGTTGGTGCAACGCGTTACGCCGTCGAAGAGTTCCGAGTCCACGCCGATGCCGATGTTTTCGGCCACGTCTTTTTCGATGTCAAAGCGCGTTAGTTCGCCGCCGCTTTGCAAAACGGTAAGAGCGAGGGTTTCGCCCAGGTCGGCGCGCTTGAGTTGCAAGATGTCTGTCGCGCGCGCGCCGTTGATTTCGATCAAGCGGTCGCCGGATTGCAAGCCGAGTTCTTGCGCGATGGAGCCGTCTTCGACTTCGGCGATTTCCACGCCTTGCCGTTTCAAGTCGAGCAAGGCGGCGCCCGCACCGCGCGACGAGTTGTTCTCGCGCTCGCGCTCGTTGCGCGCGAGACGGAATTCCTCATTTTCCTCGACTTCGTTTTTATACAGCTTGGACGCGACCTGAGTGTTCATCTTCGGGGCAAACCGGACGCTTGAACGTCGGGCAAAGCCTCATTTTTCGCGTAAATGGGTCGGGAACGCGCGGCACCGCGCACGCTTGGGCGGCGTCCAATTGGGGTTCTATGACTCGCACTCCCTGGGGCGCGCGCTCCAACGTGTGGAGCGACAGCAACGCTCCGCTTACGCTCGCCATTCTCGTCATCACATCGGTTGTGTTTGTGCTGGGCGCATTTGGGGTTCACCTCGCGCAATTCCTCTGGTTTTCTGCGCCGCTGAGCTTGCTTCAGCCGTGGCGTTTGCTAACGTATCCGCTTGTGGCGACTGACATCATCGGCCTGCTCTTTTATGGCCTGATGCTTTGGTGGGTTGGTGGCTCGCTTGAACGCTCGTGGGGCACACGCTTTTACGCCGCGTTTTTCGTGGCGATGGCGGTCATCACGGCAGTCGGGATGTCGCTGGGTTCGCTACTTTTGCACGTGCCCGCTTCGGTTAATTACGTTTTGCCGATGTCGGCGATGTTTTTCGCGTGGTGTTGCCTCAATCCGGGCCAGGAAATCCGCATTTACGGCATCGTGCCGGTTTTGGCGAAGTGGATGGCGGTCGCCGAAGTGCTGATCATCTTCTTCACCCACGTTTCGATCAATCCGCTAATGGGCGTGTTCGCCCTGATGGGATGCGGCGCCGCGTTCGCGTGGGTCAAAACGCGGGCCTGGGCGGGTGTCGATTTGTATCAAACCACGCCGCGCCGTTGGGATGCCGACGCACCGCCCATCGCCTCGCCTCATGCGCCACCGCGCCGCCCACGCTTGAAGTTGGTGCCGCCCAAAACGCCCAAAGACGACCGCTTCACGCTGCGCGACCTCAATCCGCTCGAAATGATCGCCAAACGCCGCCGCCGCAAACAGTTCGAGAAACTGATGCGCGATGATTAAAACCAAAAGCCCGCTTCTGTTGAAACGGGCTTTTTCGTTGATCGTGCGTTCGCCCGACCCACTCGTAGAAACGCTGCAAGCGGCGTCTCGAAGTTGCGGCATCTCGAACAACGAACAACCCGACACCAAGCACCTCACCAAGCACCTGATAGCCAAACAACCTACGACGCCGCAAGCGGCGTTTTTACGAATGAATTCGATTTTCAGACTTCCAAACCCGCGCGCCGCGCCGCCGCCGCGTGACCAGGCAAGTCTTCGAGTAGCGCGATGGTTTCCAGATCATCCGCGAGAAGCGCCACCGCTTCGCGCGGCGCTTCAACCACCGAAGTGCGTTTCAAAAAGGTGTCCACGCCCACGCCCGACGCAAATCGGGCCGTTGCGCCCGTTGGCAAGGTGTGCGATGGGCCGATGATGTAATCGCCCAGCGGCACTGGCGTATTCAGAAACAGCGCACCGGCATTGGAGATTTGCGCGGCCCATCGGCGCGCCTCGCCGCTCCACACTTCGACGTGTTCAAGTGCCGCGATGCTCAGCAACTCGCACGCTTGCGTCATCGTCTCCACGCGGCAGATCAGCGAGTTTTCCAGCGCGTCCAACGCCAACCCAGCGCGCGGCGAAGCGTTGGTTTGGCTTTCCAGTTCGCGCTCGACGGCTTCGCACATCGCGCGTGAGGGCGAAACGAACACCACAAACGAATCTCCCCCGTGTTCGGCCTGGGCCAACAAATCCGCCGCGAGTTGCGGCGCCCGGTTCAGTTGCGATTCGTCGGCAAGGATGCCCACTTCCGAGGGGCCATACAAACCGTCGATGCCGACTTGTCCAAACACCTGTTTTTTGGCGAGGGTGAGCCAAATCGAACCCGGCCCGGCGATTTTGTCGACTTTCGAGACGCTGGAAGTTCCAAAAGCGAATGCCCCAACTGCCGCTGCGCCGCCGATTTTCCAGATTTGCGACACGCCCGCGACGCGCGCCGCCGCCAGAATCACCGGATGCGCGCTTCCATTGCGAGAAGCCGGAGTCGCCAGCACGACATCGCGCACTCCCGCCACACGCGCGGGGATCGCCAGCATCAGCACAGTCGAAGGGTAAGCCGCGCGCCCGTTGGGCGCGTAAATCCCGGCGCGTTCGACGGGCGAGTAACGCGCGCCAACACACGCGCCTTCGGGCGTTGTGAATTCAAAATCGCCCGGTTTCTGCGCGATGTGAAACGCCTCGATGTTCTTCGCCGCCCGTTCGAGAGCGCGCTTGGCCGCGTCGGGAAGTTCGCGCCACGCCGCTTCGATTTCGTCCGGTCGAACGCGCAGATCCGCCAGTTCCAGCGTTTCGCAATCGAAGCGACGCGCTGAGTCGAGCAGGGCCTGATCGCCGCGTTGTCTCACGTCATCGAGTTGCGCGCGCACTTGAGTTTCGAGTTCAGGAGAAGCATCGAACGCGCGCCGCGCATTGGCGCTTTGAACGGCTTGGAGCGAGGCGGGCAGGCCATCGAAAAATTGCATCCCTTGGGTTTAACTGAGCGCGGTTGCTTTCGTCTCCCTTTTCCTTGTCGAGCAGTTCAACGCGGCTCAGCCATTGCGCGAATAAAAGTCGAATTGCCGCGCCGTTAGGTTTTGCGCGTGGCCGTCGGCGAACAGGCCGTTGAGCAGTTCTTGATTGTGGTTGACGTGCCACAGATCGCCGTCGAACATCAGCAGTTTTTGGCCGGGGTCATCGAGGTCGTTGGCGCTGTTTTCCGCCAAACCGGACAGGGTGAACACGTAATACGAAGTGCCATATTTCGCGTAAGACGAGGGGTGAACATCGCGCAAGAGCGATTGGCTGAGCGTGGATAGGCGCGATTGCGTCCAGCCGTTGTCGGCGGGGCAATGAAATACTTTGGGCGACGACACATACGGGCGCAAGATGACGTGTTGAAAGGGCGAGTTTTTCGCTTTATCAAACAGCGCGCCGTTATAATTGCCGCCGCCCCGGTCTTTCCAGATTTCGGGATGGAATTTGTCTTCGGGGTCGGCTCCCGGCGGGATTTTGCCGTCGAAATCCTGGGCATAGAGAGCGTAGGCCCGCGAAATTTGGTCTAAGTTCGACAAACACGACGCCGTTTCGCTGTCCACGCCGCCCGCAAGCAGGGTGCGCGCTTTGGGTGGCCGCGACAGCCACAACGCGCACGCCCACGCGCCGCACAGCAAAATGGGCAAGGCGCGGAGAAAGGGCGATTTGGGTTGCTCGAAACGAAAAGCCATGTTTTGAAGAAGCCACTTCTACTCTTTCGTTTGCTTTTCCTTGGTCGAGGCTATAAAATCGACTTGAGCGCAGACGCCACAAGTTCGACTTCATCAGGGCGCAGTTCGGGAAAAATCGGCAGCGACAAAACTTCCTCGCACGCGCGTTCGGCGTGGGGAAGCGAGCCAACTTTGTAACCCAGACCGGCGAACACCGGTTGCAAATGCAGCGGATGCGGATAGTAAATCGCGTGACCGATTTCCCGTTCGCCCAGGGTCTTCATCACGCGCTCGCGGCCCACTTCGGCGGGAACACGCAGCGTGTATTGATGATAAACGTGGCAGGCATCGGGCGTTTCAAAGGGCGTTTGGAAAGGTGTTCGGGCCAGCAACTGCGTGTAATGCGCGGCGTGACGGCGCCGAGAGGTGTTCCACTCGCGGGCGTGCGGCAGTTTTACCCTCAAAATGGCGGCTTGCAGCGTGTGCAGGCGCGAGTTGTAACCGATTTCATCGTAGAAGTAGCGCCTCGACTGGCCGTGAACGCGCAGTTGGCGACACTTTTCCGCAACGCCCGCATCGTTGGTCGAAATAAGACCGCCTTCGCCGCACGCGCCCAGGTTCTTGGTCGGGAAAAACGAGAACGTGCCCGCCTCTGCCAAACTGCCAACCGATTGACCGCCACTTGTTGCGCCCCACGCCTGCGCGCAATCCTCCACGATGAACAAATCGTGCTGGCGCGCGATGGCCCGCAACGCTTCCATGTTGGCGGGCAAACCGAAGATGTGAACCGGAATTAGGGCGCGCGTTCGCGGCGTGATAGCGGCTTCAACGGCCTGCGGGTCGATGTTGAACGTGTCAGGTTCGATGTCCACAAAAACCGGAACAGCACCTAAATCCGCGACAACTTCGGCGGCCGAATAAAAAGAAAACGGCGTGGTGATGACTTCATCGCCAGCTTGCAAACCCAAAGCGCGCAGGGCGATTTGCAAGGCGTCGGTTCCATTGGCCACGCCAACGGTGTGCGCCACACCTACCTCGCGCGCGCACATCACTTCAAATTCTTCGACCACCGATCCCAACACGTAGCCGCCGGATTCGAGTTGAGCTAAAACAACCGGTTCGAGTTCGGGTTTGAGAAGTTGGTATTGGCGCGTGAGATCAAAAAGCGGAACCATTGCGCCAAGTGTAGAAAGCACAGCCGCGCGCAAGTAACGACGGAGGGCGAAAAACAAAAAAGCGAAAATCAAACCGGAGTTCGATTTTCGCTTGAAAAAGTGCCTGGAGACGGATTCGAACCGCCGACACATGGATTTTCAGTCCATTGCTCTACCGACTGAGCTATCCAGGCAAACAGAGCGTGGAGCAACGAATGACAAGTGTTGCATTAGGCGTTCACTCAACAATAGTCATTCATCGCTCCACACTTGGAAAGCGCGCCCGACCGGATTCGAACCGGCGATCTCTTCCGTGACAGGGAAGCGTGTTGGGCCACTTCACTACGGGCGCAAATTTTAACGAGTTGTTCGGGAGAAGGATTAATTTCGACCAAAACCATAGGCAAGGAGGGACTCGAACCCCCGGTAGACACGGTGTAAACGTGTTGCTTTAGCCACTAAGCTACTCGCCCTTGGACGATGCCCTTTGCAAGCTCAGCGCGTCGGCCCGAAACAATTTACAAGCATCTCTTCGCCGCGTCAAGCCACAATCTTATTTTTCGCCCTTGCAATTGGGCTTTGTCTCGGTTAAATTCTCTCTTCGCCTTCGGACAGTTCCGAAGCGCAAGCGCGCGATTAGCTCAGTGGTAGAGCATCACCTTGACACGGTGGGGGTCAGAAGTTCGACTCTTCTATCGCGCAAAATAAGAAAAAGGGACGCTTTACAGCGTCCCTTTTTCTGTTTCAAAGTGTGTGTCTGCCCATCGGCTACTGGGGCTGCACGTAAATGCGGTAACCCCAAGGCGCCAAATTCAGGGAAGGCGAGGCACTCAACTTCACGCTCTGGTTGCTGAAGCTATCGGTGTAATCGCCCGCCAAAGACGCGTTTTTCAACGTCGCGGTTTGCGGTTTATCGCCTAAGTTGACGACGACCAAAACGCGATTGCCCCCGCGTTGCCGGGTGAAAGCGTAAATCTTGTCGTCGTGGTCGGTCACGATTTTGGAAAATCGGCCCTCGACCAAAGCGGGGTTGGTTGCATAAAGCGCCAGTAAGCGGCTGTAAAAAGGCCACACCGGGGACTTGGTGCTCGCTTCGGGGTCGGCTGAGGGATCGGTCTTTTGAAAGCTCATCTCTTGGCCGTTGTAAAGAAGCGGTTTGCCAGGCAAAGTCGCGCACAAAACCATTAGCGGCGCGACGGCTTGTCCTCCGTGCGTGTCAACGGCTGGGCCGTTGCCCCAACCCCAGTCGTCGTGAGCGTGCCAGTCGTGGTTGTCCAGAAAGCGCATTTGAATCGCGCCATCGGGAAATTTGCGGGCTTCTTGCCGAAGTGCCTCGTCGATGGCCGAAGCGGGTTTGCGACCGGCGCACACGTCCCACAAAACGGGCGGCAAAGCCCATGAATAGGTCATGTCGAAGGCCGGATGCACTTCGGCGTTGTCGGCTTCGGCCAGCATAAACACTGGCTTAGTAGAGTTCAATTGGGGGCGCAACCAATTCCAGAACTCGGCTGGCACGCGGCCATTGCTGCCCGCGACATCGCAGCGAAAGCCGTCGATGTCACACTCGCGCACCCACATCATCATGTTGTCTCGCATCAGGTTCCACAGCGGCTGGTTCCATTTTCCGGCCTGCCCGTAGTCGAGTTGCGCGATGTCGCCCCAAGTTTGAGCCTGCGAGATTTCGCCTTTTGCGTCATGAACGTAGAATTCGGGATGCGAGTCGATGAGCGCGTTGTCCCACGAAGTGTGGTTGGGCACCCAGTCCATGAGAACGCGCAGTCCCAGCGTGTGCGCGGTTTGAACCAGGTGCTTAAAATCGGCTTTGGTGCCCAAATCGGGGTTGATGGCGGTGTAATCGCGCACGGCATACGGGCTGCCAAAGCCCTTTTTATAGCCGCGCGGCTGAAGCGGCATGAACCACACCAAACCCACGCCCATTTTTTTCAAGACTGGCAGATGCTTTTCGTATTCACGGATCGCTGTGCCTTTAGGGAATTTATACAGGTCGAGGTTGACTTCGTAAATCGGCTGGTTTTTGGCCCATGACGGCCCGGCGACTGTGCGCGTTGTGAGTGGCCCATCCATTTGGAGTGTCTGTGGAGCATCTGTTAACAGATACGGTTTGAAATTTTTGGCGCTGATCGTAAACGGACGCTCCGTCGCGCTTAGACCGTTAGCGCCGAATGTCTCGATGCGCGAACCGTCGGCCAATTCGAAATCATAGCTCAAGTCCGTTTTGCGATCCCAAGGAATCTGGGCGCTGTAAACCGACTCAAACCCCTCGCTGCGAACCAACTTCATCGGCACTTGGCGGCCCGACGACTTGAGTGAGACCTGCTTCAAATCGTTGAGCCGCGTGCGAAGCGAAAGCGCGAGTTGTCCGTTTTGAAAGCTGTAATCGCGCTCGCTGTGCGGATGAATCAGCGCCTTGGCATCGGTGACGCCATCGGTTGGGCTTCCGGGCTTTTCAAATCCGGTCGAAGTCACGATGAGCAGCGAGTTGTCGTTGACTTTGTCGGTCGGGTCAATCGGCACGGTCGGATCGACAACCCATTTTTCGGAGTTATCCGGCTCGAACTGCGCGAACTTGTAAACGTAGTGGCCCGGCGTGAGCGGGAAAGCGAGGCGCCACGTCAAGCCATCGGCATCTGCGACCATCGGGCTGGCGGTTTTGTTCCACCCGTTGAAGTTGCCGACCAGAGCGACGCCCTTGATCTTGTGGTCGGCTTTGAAAACGAACTCGTGAGCGGCAGGGGCGCTCGTCGGTTTGTCGTTTTGCGCGTCCACAGCCGCTTCGCCGGGCGCTTTGACGACGAGGAGCGAGTTGGCGTTCACCTTGTCGGTTTCGTCGCGCGGCGCGTTGGGATCAACCACCCAATCCTGTTCTCCCTTGGGGTCAAAGGGCGCGAACTTGTAAACGTAGCGGCCCGAACTCAAGGGCACATTTAAACGCCACGTCAGGCCGTCTGCATCTGCGACCATCGGGTTGGCGGTTTTGTCCCACCCGTTGAAGTTGCCAACGAGCGCCACGCTTTTGAGTTTTTTATCCGCTTTGAACACAAAAGGCCGGGCGACAACCAACAGCAACGAGTTGTCATTGGCTTTGTCGGTCTCGTCACGCAGCGCATTGGGATCGACAACCCACGTTCCTTCTTCCGGGCCAAAAGGCACGAACTTGTAAACGTATCTGCCCGGAGCCAGAGGCAAAGCCAAACGCCAGGTCAGGCCGTCGGCGTCCACCTTCATCGGGTTGGCGGTTTTGTCCCACTTGTTGAAATTGCCAACGAGATCGACGGATTTGAGCTTTTTATCGGCTTTGAAAACAAAGGGATGAGCGATCATGCCCTGGCTCGCCAGTTTTCCCCAAGGTTGTTCTTGAACAAGAGGATCCACGATCATCTTGATGTGACCTTCGGTTGGCCCGGCCTGAGTTGATGCGGCTAAAGTGGGGTCAGCCGACTGGCTGCAACCCGTTCCGCTCAGTAACGCCAGCGCAAAAAGTGAAGTGCCAATGGCCGCTTTAGGGAGGTGTGTCATATCGATAATTTTTGGATGGTTTGAGTGGAAGTCAAAACGGAGCGTGAAATTACTTCACGCTCCGTTTATGTTAAGCCAACAAAGACTCAACCAATTGCTTCGGGATGGAGGTATGGTGAGGCCGTTCAGATAAAAAATCCTCGAACAGCGACCGTTCCTCTTACTGCAAAGCGGTCTGCTGAGCGCCCAAGTTGTTTTGTAGCACCGTGCCCACGGTAGCATTGACTGGGTTGGTCAACCATTCGTTAACGCCACCCGCGACAGTGGACAAAGGCTTGAGCGACTTGACGTGACCATCCGCGAACAGGAAGTTGGTGGTGCCCAGGTGGCTTTGGAGCGGCGTGTTGCCGACGGTCAGGTCGCTCGCATTGTATAGATCCGAGTTGGCGGAGGCGGGCCTGCCATTCTCGAACACCAGAATCGTTTGGGAAGAACTGTCCAACTGGGCCAAAGCTGCGCCTCCTGAGATCGCACGGTTATTGTCGGCGCTACGATTCATCGGCCTCTGCCCTACGGAACCATCCGCGTTGTTTCCAAAGGCTCCCGAAAAAGAATCAGAGTAGGAACCTCCACCGTTGCAGATATACGAAACGGGAATGCCCCCATTCGCAACGTTGTTCGGGTTGCTTTGGGCCACGATGTCGGTAGCCGAGCCTGTGTTAGAAGGGCACTTGAAGATTTGCGTGCTCTTGAGATACGGCTGAGTCGCCAATTGCCAAGGCATATCGCCCTGTTTGTCGCCGCCAGCAGCAGGCAACTTCTCGTCGTAATCCTGCGTGTATTGGAAGATGCCCAAGCCGATCTGTTTAAGGTTGGATTGGCACGACGAGCGACGAGCGTTTTCGCGTGCCCTTGCGAAGACGGGGAACAAAATCGCTGCGAGAATCGCAATGATGGCGATAACCACGAGAAGCTCGATGAGCGTGAACGCAGATTTTGTGCTCTTGCGAGCGGAAGTGTTGAACATAAAAAACCAGGATGTGGGAGCCGGAACCACGAAGTGCAATCGGCTCGGTCAGGCGCCAAGGGTGGCGCAAAACGCACGTTGTTCGTCTTTCGACGATGTTAACAGATTACGACGGTGTTAACAGGAGCAGGTTTCTCTGTCAGGTCAATTGTCCTGTCAGGTAACGCGAAGGCCACTTCTCGCGGCAAGACAAGCGCGGGATGAGGCGCATCGGAACCGCACGGTGTTGGCGTTGCGGCGGCAGTTGTCCGTGCGCGCGACCCCACAACAAGTCGATGGCCTCGCGGCCTATCTCGTCCCAGGGCAGGTGGAGCGAGGTGATGTTGTGGCGACGGGAGGCCTCCGAATTGTCAAAAGCTACAATTGCCGGCCACTCGTCGCGCGGCACGCCCGCTTCTCGAAGCCCTTGCAACACTCCCATCGCTACGGCATCGTTGGCCGCAACGACGGCGCGCACATCGCCCCAATTCAGCATCGCGCGTGACAGAATCTGCCCGACGCGCGTTGCTCCTTCGGCGTCGTCCGATTCGCGTTCTGGCCAAAACGCCATTCCGTGAAAAGGAAGCCCCGCTTCGCCCAGGGCGCGAACAAAGCCCCGTTCCCGTTCGCTTGACCACACTTTGGCGCTCGTGGCAAGCGTTGGAACGTGAACTCCCAGAAACGCAATGCTCCTGAACCCGCGTTCGATCAAGTGGCGTGTCGCACGATAGCCACCATCTTCATCATCAAAGGACAGCAAATCGAGTTGTTCTCCTTCGCGCCAGTGACTTCCGATGCGAACGCAAGGCACGCCCGGCGCAAACGATTCGCGCCACGACAGAGAATCGAGCCGCTCTTCGCGCGCCATCAAAAACACGCCGCTCGCCGGAAGTTCGCGCCACGAATCGCAAGAGGCCGACAGTTCGAGCGACAACGCCATGCCACCGCGCGCCGCGACACGCGAATCGAAGCCGATTTGAACGTCCCTGCGGTATGGGTGTGGCGAACCATCATCTGTCAGAAACACCTGTGATGCCACGCCCGTATCCAGGGTTTTGGCGAACGAGCCGACTTTGGGAACCGCCCGGAACAAGCCTTCTTCTCCCACCATTTGCAGCGCGCGGTGCGCGATGTAGCGCGACACACCGTGCTGTTGCGCGATTTCGCTCACCGAAGGCAGCATCGCTCCGTGTTCTAACGCGCCGCCGCCTAACAGGGCGCGAAGCGCCTGCTCCACTCCCCGTTGCTGCTCTTGCGTTTCTCGACGGCTCGCCATAATCCCAACCAATATACCCCGATTCAAACAGATTTAAACCGATTTCAGATAGAATTTGCAAAAACTTTATTCAACCCGAAATATAAGCGATGGCTTAACCCAAACACGAGCCTGGCCCGTCGCTTCGTTTTGGGTTTCTGAGCTTGGCAAATTCCTTTGGTTGTTCCCCCACTGGTTGTTCCCCCACACGGCCAAATGTTCCCGCTTGTTTTGACGCTACGGCGTGAATTTTGAGCGGAAAAATGGCGCTTTCTCTCCTTTGAGGCGAATTGGTTTAAAATGAGCGCCATGAAACCGCTTCTTGTGGGCGCGCTGTCGATGGGCGCATTACTTCTGGGCACCCTTCCGGCGATGGCCGGTGAAAACGAGGAAGCGATGCCGCTTCCAGGGGCGTCCACTTCCCTTGTGACCACTTCCGCCGCGCCGAATCCCGCTCCCAAACCGCCGCTCATCGAGCAACTGGAAACTCTTGTCGTGGATTTGCAAATGCCGTCCGAAACCGATGCGCCGATCCGCGTGTTCTGGTTCGAGCAAGGCGCGTCTGAACCCACGCCCGCCGATTACGCGCGTATGGCCGGGCTTGAACTCAAAGGCGATGAACCCGTTGAAACGCGTTCACTGAGCGAACTGCTCGATCAACCCGCCACCGAGCAAGCGTGGATGAGCGAAGACGACAAAAAAACCGCGCGCCGTTTCGCCGACCTGCGCGCCTTTTTGAACGCCAACTTCGCCGAAATCGAAGTGCTATCTTTTGGCACAACTCAAAAACAAATCGTGGTCGCCGGAAGGATAGAAAACGGCTTCGCGGGATTGGTAACGCTCGTTGTTGAAACATAATTTTTAGCCACAGATGAACACAGAGAACACGGATAAAGCCTCCGATAAAGGATGATAAGTAGGAACATCATTCTCCTTATCTGAAGCTTTATCCGTGTTCTCTGTGTTCATCTGTGGCTAAAAATTATTCTGCTGAATCGGTTTTTTGTTCCAGGGCACCCTTGAGTTGCGGGGACAGGTTGGAAAACAGGTCGAGGTGAATGGCGCGTTCGATTTTAAGAGGCGTGGTGCGGAACGAGCGCCAGTCGGCGGTTTGGAGTCGTTTGTCTTTGGCGTTGGGAATGGCGATGGCGATGACGCGCGTTTGCGCGTTGATGCGCCGCACGTCACCACTGTTCTCCGGCAAAACGACGACGACTTTCCAGCAGCCCTGGGGCACGACGACGCGCCCGCCCGCGATGCTTCCGGCGTTTCCGGCAGGGCCAGAAACTTGGTAGACCTCGTTGCCGCTTTTCACGACATCGCGCACGTAGTTCTCGAAGTCGGCCCACACGTGCTGGTTGAGTTCAGCGCTTTGGGGCACCATGTTCGCCATCGAAAACGTGGCGCTGTTGTCTTCGGGCGAATTGGTGCGGTCTCCTGAAGGGCAGATGTGGCCCCGGTCGTAGCCGGAACCCCTATAGTCGGACGGCGTGATTTGCGAGTCGGCTGGCAACATCTCGTCGGGGTGGAAATCGTTTTTTCTCTTGACATCGCCCAGATCCGAACGCGTGGTGCGCCACGAAACCCAGTTGGGCGTGCCGCTACGCCGGTTAAAGGACAACGTGTATTGCGGCTTGGAAATCAAGAAGTTGTTGGCGTCGGCGTTGGCGCCCGAAGGGTTGCCGAGCACCAGGTTGGGATCAGCCGAACGCGAACCCGCGCGCGGCGGAAAGGGCCGCGACGAGATGGAAGCTGGCGGATTGGGCGCCGGAGGCGGCGAAGCCTGATGGCAACCGGAGGCGACGAGCAGTAAAACGGGACTGGCGAAGACAACAAAGCGAAGCGGGCGGAACATGGTGAAGAAGGCCACAGTTTGACAGCGCCTCGAATTGTTTAACCCCGCGTTGACGCAGGCCACTACGCGCATCGGCTTCAAAATGTTGCCTCGCGCAAAGCCTGAAAAGTCGGTTTCGCGTGGTGTTCCCCGATGAAAGGAGGGTAGACCCTCTTCTATAGGGTGTCTCAGAAGAAGTGCATCGTAGGGACATGGCTTGCCATGTCCGTTGTGCGACATCGTGCCTCGGCGGACATGGCAAGCCATGTCCCTACGGGTGTTGCAACCTCTGTGAGATACGCTTTAGAGGGTGTTAGTGACTTGTTTGAGTAGACCAAGAGGTGTGAACCGCAAGTCGTATCCGTCTGATGTGAGCGATGAGGAGTGGGACTTCGTGAAGCCATATCTGTGCCTGTTGAAAGAAG
>JAABUM010005187.1_pt1 | contig 13907 bp, 14 predicted proteins | sample 5559161 | NCBI WGS metagenome assembly JAABUM01 (sample SAMN10711868, study PRJNA513369) | rock metagenome | isolation source: Antarctica rocks | place: Antarctica: Victoria Land, Siegfried Peak nord
GCGACCGCCGTCCGGGGCTTCGCCATCCCCCAGCAGTTCCTCGCCCACGGCAGCCGCGACCAGATCCTCGAGCAGGTGGGCCTCACGGCCCAGGAAGTGTCCCGCCACGTGGTCGAGGCCGTCGCCGTCGCCGAGGTGCCCCTGGAGGATCCCCAGCGCCAGGGTCCACCGCCCAGGAGGTCCTAACTCGAACGCGGACTGCCCGGTGCTGGTGGTCAAGCCTCGGCTAATGCGCGCGCCGCGCGCTCTGGACTCAATCAATTTCGCCTGCCTCTGGCCCGCTACGATCCCAGGCTCAACAATTGCTGAAGCCTGGGCCGCTCAACCTCAAGTCAGGGCCTCCGGGTGCATGTCCTCGAACGCGCGACTCTCGGCAAGAGCGGTCGATCAAGGCCGCTCCGGGTGGGTTGCGTGGGCGGTGTTGGGTCGCCTGTTACCCGCGGTTGGTGAGCGCCGATGGGGCGGAGGAGGTTGCCCTGCTCGGTTTGTCGTGATGGCTATTTCGGCACGTCGCGCCTCGATGGTGGCCTGGTGGGCTGGGCTCACGGTGTCGACGGCGCTCCCGGGGGGGCTGCTTCCGGACCGGTGGGCGGGTCTGGTGCGGACCCTTGGGTGTCATCTTGCAGGGCCTCCAGTCTGTCGGTCCCACATGCCCGCGGCGGTGGGTGGGCTGTTCTGGATCCAGGTTCAGGTGTCGGCGTAGCGCGCGTGGATCCAGGCCTCGAACGCTGCGTGGGGTACTTTCCATCCGTCGCGTCGGCTGCCCTGGGTTGCCGGCAGTTGTCCGGAGCGGATGAGCTGCTGGACGACGGGGCGGGACACCTGCAGGATCTCGCACAGGTCCGCAGTGGTCAGTGGGTCCGCTGCGGGTGCGTGTGACACAGCGGGAGGCTAACCGAGCCTGACAGGCCCGGCGGAGCGGCGCCAGGCCCGAGCTGGCCCCGCCTCCATATGTGTGTCTAAGCATTATTGGGGGTGACGGTCGTGCACGCGGTGAGAGTGAAATCGGGAGGTGACGTTCACGACCTCCCGGGCGGGTGCCTTGAGGCCAGGCAAGACCGACAACGGTAATTTCGGGCCGAGGAGTCACGTCGCGGGTCAGCGGGCGTCGCGGGCCGCCTCGTGCGGGGCATGGTGCGCCTCCGTCCCCTGCAGTAGTTCTTCAGCTGTGCACCTAGTCGTTCTGCATGTTGAATCGCCCAAATCCACGAGCATAGGAGCGTTCGATCAGGGCCCAGACGCGGCGCCGCCAGTATCGCTGGCCCGTGGCGCCCGTTTCGCCTTGACAACGGACGCGTCCACCGACAGGAGCTCCCACACCTGCAAGACGTGGTCGTGGAACTGTCCGGCCACGGCGGGGTCGCGCGCCCGCAAACCAGCCACCAAGGGGTGGTGCGTATTTGCGATTTCTGCGAGGTTCGCAAAGTAGAGCCGGTTGGAGACAAGGGTGAGGTTGCGCATGCTGGCCTCGACCATCAGCCACACCTTGGGCAGCAGCCGGTTTCCTGAGGCACTCCAGACATTGCGGTGGAACTGAACGTCGGCCTCGATGAACGCGGGTAGGTCGTCAGCCGCCGCCGCGGCAAGCATGTGCTGGACGTGGCCCTCGAGCCGCATGACGAGTTCATCCGTTAAATGCGCAAGAGCCCCGCGAACGGCGAGACCCTCGAGGGCCGCGCGCACCTCGTAAGAATCTCGCGCCTCCTCAGTGGACACCTCCGCGACGAAACTGCCTCGTCGCGGCAGTTGCAGCACCAGACCCTCGTGCGCGAGCCGGCGTAGAGCTTCGCGCACCGGTGCTTGACTCACCGACAGCTGACGTGCGATTTCGGATTCCACCAGCCGGGTCCCCGGAGGGAGCTGGTGGCCGATGAGCCAACCGCGGACCAGGTCGTACACCTGGTCGGACAGCAACGCCTTGCTGACGTTGCCCCTCCTCGACAGCTCGCTGGTTGCTGACATCGCCTGACCTCCCTTGACAGGGTCACAGCATACGGGTTCAATGAGCCACGTTAAGCGACTATCGATAGGAGATAAAATGTCCCAAAATCGTCGTCGGTTTCTTGGTTCCGCCGCGATAGCGGCGGGGCTCCTGGGGCTGGCTGGCTGTTCGACGTCGGGCCAGCCGTCCGGCCAGTCGTCCGGCGCACCGTCCTCCGGAGCGAAGACCGCGATCACGTACGACACTGTCGGCAACGACTCCCTGATCGCCGCTGAGCGCAAGATCGTCTCGGCTTATGAACAGGCCAACCCAGACGTGACCGTGAACGTTCAGGCGGGGAACTTCTCCGACTACGACACCAAGATGACCACCGCGTTCCGCTCGGGATAGGCCGGGGACGTCCTGCGCATCAACCACCCGAATGTGCAGGCCTGGACCAGCGCCGGATACCTGGCAGACCTCACCCAGGCGATCGGTGACCAGAATGTGGACACGAGCATGTTCGTGCCTGGTCTGTTGGCCATCGGCAAAGTCAATGGCAAGCAGTACGCCATGCCGATCGACACCGACGCCAGAGCCTTCTGGTACAACCCCAAACTGCTGGTCAAGGCGGGGATCGTCGACGCCTCGGGCGCCGCCAAACCTCCGGCGACATGGGACGAGTTGGTCGCCGACGTCGCCAAGTTCAAGGGGAGCGGCACGTACGGGTATGTCTACCGGACCGACTCCGACTATGCGATGGCGTATGAGGCCGTTGGGCCCTACCTGAAGACCGCGGGTGGGAAGGTCCTCAGCGGTGACTCGAAGCCCATGGCGGTCGCGGCCGGAGATCCCAACACCGTTGCGGCGGTGACGCTGTTGCAGAAAATTGCGGCCACCGGAGCGGTCCCGCCGGGCGAGGCAAACATGAGCGAGCAGACGTCGGAAGACCTGTTCGCGAACGGTCAGGTCGCCATGATGACCGCTGGCCCATGGGCCAAGGACGCGATCCTCAAGACGAAACCCGACTTGAAGTATGGATCGGACTACTCGTTGACGGTGATCCCGACGCCTCAGGCGGGTGGAACCTCAGCGAGCTCCTCCGGGGGTTGGCAGATCGGCGTCAACGCCAAGAGCAAGAACGCGGCTGCAGCCGCCAAGTTCCTTGCCTTCTTCGAGAAGCCCGAGAACCTCGTAACGCTGGCCTCGAGCAACTCCTTCCCGCCCCTCATCGACGGAATGTCCGGCGCGCCTTTCGGCACGGACCCCTTCTACGACGCCTTCAAGAGGCTGCTGCCTAACAGCGGCCTGCCCATCACCCCGGTGGCGCAGCTGGCTCAGGTGTCGGCAGCGTTCGAAGTCGCCGGCCGGGCGGCGGTCAACGAGGGCAAGGACGTCAAGACCGAGCTCTCCGACTTCGACAAGAAGGTGAACGAGCAGGTTCTCCAGTGACGTCTCCGGTCGCGACCTCGGCCTCCCCGTCGGCTGCGACATCAGTCCGCTCGCAGCCGACGCGGGACAGGCGTCATTGGGGTGGGTGGACCATGGCTGCATTACCCACCGCGGTGGCGGCGGGACTCGTGCTCTACCCCCTGTTGTACAACGTATGGATCTCCCTTCACGTCGACCGGCTCAGCCCCTCCGACGGGGAGCCCGCCGGATTGCGGAACTATGCCCAGCTGTTTCAGTTCGGGGACCTCGGGGGAGCCCTGTGGACCACCGTGGTGTGGACTGCGGGTTCCATCGTCTTCCAGGGCCTCATTGGCTTCGTTCTGGCGCTCGCATTGGACCGTCCCGGCCGCGGGGTCACCCTCGTGCGCACCCTCCTGCTCACTCCCTGGGTCATGCCCGGCGTGGTGATCAGCGCGATATGGCTGGTGATCTACAACCCCATCGGGGGTCTGGCCAACGCCGTCCTCTCCTGGTTCGGTGCGGACGGTCATGACTGGCTGGGCGACCCCCACACCGCCTTAGCGGCCCTCGTCCTGACCAATGTGTGGAAGGGCGCCCCCTACTGGATGCTCATGCTCGGCGCCGGCCTCAAGTCCATCTCCCCGGACCTGCATGAGGCGGCCGCCCTCGACGGCGCGTCGTACCTGCAAAGGGTGCGCCACGTCGTGATCCCCGGACTGCGAAGCGTGATCGTCCTGACGGCCCTGCTGGCCTTCATCTGGACGTTCAACTACTTCGACCTCTCGTACGCGATGACCCAAGGAGGGCCAGGGACCGCCACGACGACCATCGCCTTCGACATCTACAAGACGTCGTTTGTCTATAACCGTTTCGACCAGGGTGCCGCACTGTCGGTCGTGTCCTTCATCCTTATGGCGATCGCGATCGGGATGTACGCCTGGGCCGCGCGGCGGCGCAGCTCATGAGCGCGAGAAGGGCGGCGCAGGGGCCGGCCCCCGCCAGAGCAACAGCCGCGGCGCAGCGCCGACGAACCGGCGGGGCCAGGTGGTTTGTTCTCGTGCCGGGGCTCCTCTTCGTCCTTGTCCCGATCTACTGGATGGTCTCCTCATCCCTGAAAACGAACCCCGAGCTGGGCCTGCTGACGCCGACGTGGTACCCGCATCAACCAACCCTCGACCAGTTCCGCAACGCTCTCGGGGACGGGTCGCTTGTCGCCTCCACCGTGAACTCGGCCGTAGTTGCGATACCCACGACCCTCATCGTGCTGCTGCTGGGATCGGCGGCGGCGTATGCCGTCACCCAATGGCCCTTCCCGGGCGTGGGTGGGGTCCTGGGTCTCACCCTGTTCACCCAGTTGTTGCCGCAGACAGCCACGCTCGTGCCGATCTACCTGCTGTGGAGCCACCTCGGCCTGACCGGGTCCGTCCTGGGCCTAGGGGGCGGCTACTCCTTGCTCTTCCTTCCCGTCGCCGTGTGGATGCTCATCGGCTTCTTCCGCAGCATCCCCCTGGAACTGACCGAAGCCGCCCTGGTCGACGGAGCAAGCCGACCCAGGATTCTGTGGGCAATTGTGCTGCCGATCGCGGTTCCCGCGCTCATCTCCGTCGGCGCATACACGCTCATCGTCTGTTGGAGCGAGTTCCTCTTCGCCTTGGTCTTTCTCACCTCCGACTCCGCAACGGTCACCGTCAAGCTCGCCTCACTCATCGGCGAGCACGACCCGAACATCGGACCTCTGATGGCCGCGTCGACCGTCGCCACACTCGTTCCCTTGGCCATCTTCTTCGTGCTGCAACGCCGTTTCGTGGCCGGCCTTACCGGCGGCGCCGTGAAGGGCTGACCACGGCTACCCATCACCCAAGCGACCCAGGAGCTCATCTATGACCGCAACCACGTCCAGGCCCACCCCGGACGTCAACCTCGACGCGATACGCGCCTCACTCTCTACCGCGGTGCTCTCGGACGCGCTCGACGCGATCGGCCTGCGCTCGCAGTGCCTCGGCACCGGACTTCTCCTGCTGGAGCCGGGCGACATGATCGCGGGGTATGCCTTCCCCGTCCAGATCGAGCGCGTCAGTCAGGCCCCGGAACGACCCTTCCTTGGACTCATCGCGGCGTTGGACGCCATCCACCCCGACGAAGTCTTCATCACCCCCACGGGGCGTGCCCGTGACATCGCCGTCTGGGGCGAGCTGCTCTCGACAGCATGCCTACGGCGCGGCGCAGCCGGTGCGATCACCGACGGGCTGATCCGCGACACAAAGTCGATACGACAATTGGGCTTTTCCGTCGCCTCGGCTGGGACGATTCCTTACGACAGCATGGGGCGGCACGAGATCGTCGCTCACCGAGTGCCCTGCACGATCGACGGCGTGGTCATCACGCCGGGGGACCTGGTCGTGGCCGACATGGACGGCGTCGTCGTCGTTCCCCGCAGCGTCGCTGACGAGGTGGTCGCCGCTGCGCTGACCAAGCGAGCAAGTGAACGCGAGTTCCGGGCCGCGGTCGCGGCCGGGACCTCGGCGGCGGAAGCATTCGCCACGTACGGGGTGCTGTAGCCATGGCCCAGGACAACACCGTCCAGAGGGTGCTGGTGATGTTCAAGTGTCACCTGGACGTCGGGTTCACCGACACCGAGGAAGCGGTCCTACGGCGGTACCACGATGTCCACCTCCCAGGGGCAATCAACGTCGCGAACCAGATGCGCGAAGAATCAGACGACCGATACGTCTGGACCGTCCCCGCCTGGTTGCTCCACCGGTATCTGGACCACGCAGGCCCGACGCCGCGACGCCGAGCGGAGCAGGCCATCCAGGCCGGTGACCTGGCTTGGCATGCCTTGCCCTTCACGTGGTACACCGAACTCTTGGACCGTTCCACCCTCGAAGCAGCATTGGGCTTCAGCGCGGCCCTCGACCAGCGGTTCGGAAGGCGCACCACGGCGGCTCGCCTCACCGACGTGCCCGGCCACACCAGGGGACTTGTCGGGCCGCTCGCCGACGCCGGGGTGACCTTTCTCGATATCGGCGTTAACCCCGGCTGCCGCGCCCCGGACGTGCCGCACGCGCCAGGAGCGCACCTGCCTGCGTCCGAGGCGGACCAGCCCGACCCGGACCAGGTCGTGTGGCACGACGCGGAACCCGTCCACGCGGACCAGGGCACCCCAGCGGCGGAGCGCCGCCGGCTGACGATCGAGGGCGAGAGCGACCCGCGTACCCACCTGTTCCGCTGGCAGGACCACCAGGGTCGGAGCGTCAACATCCTCTACCACCCCCGCAGCTACGGCAGCACGGTGCGGCTGCCGACCGTCCCGGTGGCGTTCTCGATGCGCGTGCACGGCGACAACCTGGGCCCGCACAGCGTGGCATCAGTGCGACATGCCTACGCCTCGCTGCGTGCCAAGTTCCCCCAAGCCACCGTTGCGGCGGCAACGCTGTCGCAGATGGCGGCAGAGGTCCAACCCTTGTCCCCGTCGCTGCCCCTGGTCACCCAGGAGATAGGCGACACCTGGATCTACGGAACGGGTGCCGACCCGGCCAAGACCAGCGCCTTGAGAGAGGTCCTACGAACGCGGACCGAGTGGGTCGACTCAGGTCGGCTCGAGGCAGGAGGCGCCCAGGACCTCCGTCTGCTTGGCGAGTTGATCCCAGCACCCGAGCACAACTGGGGCTTGAGCACCTCGGTCTACCTGCGGTCCCGGTCCGGCTACCGCACCGACGAGCTTGATCGGTCGCGCCGTGAAGATCCCATGTTCGCCGCCAACGACCTGGAGTGGGACGCCAAGCGACGCCGTCCCAGAGACGCCGTCCTCGTCCTCCCCGCGCCCCTGCGTGAGGAGGCCACAGAGCGACTCGACGAGCTCAGCACCCCAGCGCCCTCGGTGCCCGCCACCCTCACCCGGGCTGACCACCACCTCGCCAACGACACGCTGCAAGCGACCATCTCAGCAGATACCGGCGCGATAAGCGCGCTAGTGGACCTTCGAACGGGTCGGCAGTGGGCGCTAGGCAGCGGCCTTGGAGGCTTCAGCTACCAGGGGTTCGGGGTCGAGGACTACCGGCGCTACGCACAGCGATACAACCACGCCGCCTTCACCGCCAATGACTTCGGCAAACCCGGCCTAGACCGCTACCCGGCGGAACCGCTCCTGTGGCGTCCCGGTGGCGCCTCGATGGGTCAAGTCGGTCAGACCGCCGTCCACGTTGAGCTCGAAACCCCGCCGCCGGCGGTCGACCGCACCCGGCTCACAGCATGGCCGGCACGAGTCACTCTCAGGTACACGCTGGCGCCTGACGAAGCCGCGATCGACCTCACCTGCTGGGTAACCGGGAAAACCGCCAACCGGCGGCCCGAGGCTCTGTGGCTCTCCTTCCTGGTCGCCGGGCAAGACCGAAACGGCTGGCGCATGGACAAGGCGGGCGAGCGGATCGACCCGCACGACGTCATCGACGGCGGCGGCCGGTACCTCCACGGTGTGGGGCGCGGCGCGACCTACCGTGATGCCGGGGGCGGGTTCGACCTGGAGTCGCTCGACGCCCACCTCGTCTCTCCAGGCGGCTTCGGCCTGCTGCGGTTTGACGACGAACCACTCGACCTGACGGAAGGCATGCACGTGAACCTTTACAACAACCTGTGGGGAACGGCGTTCCCACAGTGGTACGACCTCGATATGAGGTTCCGGTTCCGGGTTCGGCTGCACGAGTCGGGCGAGGCGCGCCGATGACCCGGGGAACGAACTCCGACCTGACGGTCACGGGTATAGACGCTTATGAGGTGACCCTGCCCATCGAGGCGCCAATCCGTCACTCGTACGGCGTGCACGAGGCCTTCACTCGGACCATCATCGAGATCCACACCTCGGGAGGGTTGACCGGCCTGGGCGAGACCGCGGCCAGCGCCGAGGAGGTTCGCACACTCGGGGCCGAGGCTATCGGGCTGAACGTGTACGACCTGGGCGTGTTGCGCATGCGGATCAGCCAACGCTTCTACTGGAGTTGCAACGCGCTCGTCGCTGCGGGGCTCGAGATGGGTTTTATTGACCTGCAGGCCAAAGCGGCGGGAGTGCCGGCCTACCAGATACTCGGTGGGGCCCTGCGCGATCACATCGACATGGCCGCCTACTGCTTCTTCCGCTACCCGACCGAGGCGTCGCCGGCGGTGGACACGCCTGAAACGATGGCCGCGCACGCTGTCGACCTCGCCGGCAAGTACGGGTACCGCACCATCAAGCTCAAGGGCGGTGTTCTCGAGCCCGAGGTGGAGGTCGAGACCCTACGCGAGGTCCGCAAGAAACTGCCGGACGCCCATCTGCGTTTCGACCCGAACGCCGCCTGGACGCCGATGACCGCTATCCGACACGCCTCCGCGTTCGAGGACATTGGGCTGGAGTACTACGAGGACCCGTCCCCAGGCCACGGCGGGATGGCGAGGGTTCGAAGCCGCACAAGACTTCCTCTGGCGACCAACATGGTGGTTACGGACTTCGACGACATTCCCGCCGCACTTGCCCAGGACAGCGTCGACGTCGTCCTGTCGGACCCGTGGTACTGGGGCGGTCCAACGCGTACCCAGGCCCTCGGGCAGATCTGCCACACCCTGGGTCTCGGGCTGGGCATGCACTCGGGGATCGAGCTGGGGATCGGGATGGCCGTCATGGCCCACACGGGCGTCACCATCCCCAACCTCACCCTCGCGGTCGACGCTCACTACCACCACCTCACGGACGACGTCATCGTCGGCCCCCGCCTACTTCCCCAAGGGGACGGCAGAGTCTCGCCGCCCAGCGGGCCGGGATGGGGCGTCGAGCTCGACCGAGACCGGATTCAGACATACGTTGAGCTCAGGTTGAGCGGCCAATACGCGAACCTGTACGTCGAAGGAACGTCAGGACACGGACCTGACCCCCGTCGTCCCGGGTGGCGACCTTCCATGCCCCAATGGTGAGCACCGGCGACGGAGTGCGAACGGGCGCTGCGCTGATGCACAGGCAGCGCGTGCTGGTCACAGGCAGCACCAGTGGCATCGGGGCCGCTATCGCCGAAGCCTTCGCCGACGAGGGGGCCCACGTCCTCGTCCATGGCCTGGACCGCTCCGCAGGTGAAGCGCTGGCCCAGAGGCTCGGAGGCTCCTTCGTCGAGGGGGACCTGGCCGACCCCGTTGCCGTGGAACGCCTGGGCGCTGGGGTGTCTGCCAGCGGTCCACTCCGCGTGCTGGTCAACAACGCGGGAGTCGAACGACAATCGACGATCGCCGACCTCGATTTCGACGTCCTGGCCTGGACCATGCAGGTGAACTTCACGGCACCGACACGATTGACCCAACTCTTGCTGCCGTCGCTGCGCGCCGCCCGCGACGCCTGCGTAATCAACGTGACGTCCATCCACGAGGAGGTGCCGGTCTACGGGAACCTCGCCTACTGCGCATCCAAGGCGGCCCTCGGCATGATGACCCGAACGGCCGCGCTGGAGTTGGGGCGCGAGGGAATCCGAGTGAACGCCATCGCCCCAGGGGCGGTGGCGACCCAGCACAACGCCGCCCTCCTCGAACGGATCGGACCGTCCCTCTTCGAGGAGTGGGTGCCCCTCAGGCGGGTCGGGACCCCAACAGACATCGCTGGCATCGCAGTCTTCCTCGCCTCCGCGGCGGCGCGTTACATCAATGGCCACACCGTGGTAGCCGACGGCGGCTACCGGCACCACCTGGTGCGCTATCCCGGCGGGGAGTCCAGCGGTGCGCTGCCATAACGACCTCCAAGGCCCCGAGGGAGCCTTTCCAACCCCCGCCTGCTCGCCCCTCGAACCGCTCGATGAGGCGCTGGACGGTCTTGGGGAGCGTGCCGCAGATCGCGGCCGCGGCCCGGTAGGCGCCAACCTTTTTGGTAGGCGGAAATGATGCTCATTCGGTCCCTCGCGGACTCGAATGGAGCTCCCTGGGCGGTGAGGTGACTGGCTCCACACCGCCACCACACCGTCGAGGGGTCGACGCTCCAGCTCGACATGACGAGCAAGGGGTTGGGGACTTCTACTTGCCCACCAGCGGGGACCGCCACCTGGCCACCAGCGGGGACTTTCTCATGGTCATGGACAGGTGGTGGCCGGCGGGGCCGGTGCCGCCTGGCAGGCTGACGTAGGTGTGCAAAATGTTTTGAGAGTTGATGTCGAAGAGGCTGGCAGCCGTTCGACGTATGTGCACCAAGCAACTCCCCGTCAACCAGTAGGAGTGACCAAGATGCCGCGTTCATGGGATTCGTGAGGATGGAAGAGGGCGTCGGCACGCCGCCACAAGCGCTGTTCGACGCGATGGACGATCACATCGACGAGCGGGCCGCGAAGGGTGTGTTCCTCGACGGAGGCGGTCTGTACGGAACTGAGGACGCCGTGAACTATGTGGTCCGTCAGGGCGAGATCAGCCGGGTCGATGGACCGTACGCCGAGGCCAAGGAGGTCGTCGGCGGCTGGTCCATCCTGCAGTACGACAGCCTCGAGGAGGCCGTAGCCGACCAGCGGGAGTTCGCCGAGCTCCATGCGAAGTACTGGCCCGAGGTCACCGTGATCTCGACGCTTCGCCAGATCTCCACCGGCCCGGAGGCCACCGGCGACTGACCGGGACTCACTACGCTGGCGGTGTGCCGGCGAAGACCAGTGCGGATGACTCGAATGAGGCCGTCGTCGCGGCGTGGCGGGCCGAATCGGCCCGCCTCGTCGGCGCTCTTACACGGATGACCCGTGATCTGGGGCTCGCTGAGGACCTTGCGCAGGATGCACTCGTGGCCGCGCTTGAGCAGTGGCCGACGACCGGCGTTCCGGAGAACCCCGTATGGCGCCAAGACACCACCAAGGCTGCCGAGCCCCGGGCGAAGCTCTCACGTCGTGGCCTGCGCTGGGCGCTGGAAGGGATTGTGTGTCAGCACCTGACCGTGGCCCGGATCGCCGAAGGCCTGGGCGTGGCGTGGAACACCGCCAACGACGCGGTCCTGGCCGAGGGCAAACGGGTCCTGATCAACGACCCGGCCCGGTTCGAGGGCGTCACCACCATCGGGGTCGACGAGCACGTCTGGCGCCATACAAGGCGCGGCGACAAGTACGTCACCGTGATCATCGACCTCACCCCAATCCGTAACAAGACCGGGAGGTTGTCCCGCGCTCCGTTGAACTTCGGTGGCGGTCCTCGTGATCGTCAGGCGGCGACCACGTTGTCATCATGACGCACGGCACCGACAGTCTCGGCGGCGACATGCGCGTCGAGTGCGATGCGTAGTGCGGGCAGGTGAAGGTGGCCGTTGACGCGGCGGAACTGCTTGCCGGCCTGGATCATGCCGGCGGCGCACCAGCGCAGCGCCATGGTGCCGTTCTGCCAGTTCTTGACGTTCGTGGAGTGGTTACGCGCGATCGAGATCATCGACTCGATGCAGTTGGTCGAGCGCAGCGTGCGGGCCAGTGTCGGCGAGACGCCGAGGCGTAGCACGGTGAGCGTCTCGCTGAGCCCTTCGCGCAGCGACGCGGCCGCACCCGGATGGGTGCGGTCCAGCTCCTTGGCCAGCGCCTCGAGCTGCGCCTCGGCCAGGATCTCGGACTCGGCCCGGTGGGCCGCCCGCATCCGCTTGGTGACGGTCGAGGCCAGGTGGTCGGGCAGCTTGTCGGCGACGTTGCGCAACTTGTGGAGTTGGCAGCGCTGGATGACCGGATGGTCGAACACTCGGGTCACGGCCGCATGCAACGCTTTGCCGCCGTCGATGCCGACGAAGATCGACCGGGTGGTGTCCAGGCCGCGGTCCCGCAGCCCGGTCAGTAGGTCGGTGACCACGCTGGTGTTCTCCGTGCTGCCCTCGGCCAGCCCGAGCGGATACTTGGTGCCGTCGATCCCGATGCCCAGCGCGACGACGCATAGGTGCTCCCCGAAGTGCACCCCGTCGATCATTAACGCGACCAGGTCCAGCCCGGACAGGTCGGCGGCGAGCAGCTCGGCCAGCGCGGTCTCGGTCGCCGCGACGAACCGGCGCGACACCGCGGACTTGCTCGTTGAACGAGCCGACGCCTCGACCCGCTGACCGACCGGTTCGAGCCCGACCGGGTAGCGGCGGGTCGACACCCCGCGAGCATGCGTTCCAGCGCCATACGGCCCAACACCTCGGTCGAGGAGAACAGCTCATACACCGGCACCGCCACCTCACCCGACCCGTCCGTGGCCCGCATCCGCGGCCGGGTCACCGGCACCCGCCGCCCACCGAGGGTGACCGAACCGTCGCCGCGGCCGTGCCGCACCGCCGAGCGGCCCGGGTCGTGCTTTCCCTTCGGCCCGCACACCGCATCGACGTCGGCGTTCATCATCGCGGCCATTACCTGCAGCCCGGTCCCGACGGCCATCGCCAGCAGGCCTTCCCGCACATCAACGGCCAGCTCAGCCAACACGACGCTCACCGCCTCCGGCAGCACCGGCGTCCTCGCGGTCGTCGCGTTCTTCTGGTAGTTCTTCTTCACAGCGGTCCCCTGTCTTGGGTCGACTTGGCGGTCGCCCAACACCTACCGCAAGGCAGGAGTCAGGCGGGGGACCGCCATCTCAACTTCCACGAGACCCGGGACAACCTCAAGACCGGGCCTGCCCGGTTGTTGGACATGCTCGAAGGCCGCTCGAAGCAGGCCTTCAAGACGTGGCTCGCCGCCCGCCCGCAGGCCCGGCGCGACCGGATGGAGGTCGTCGCGATGGACGGGTTCACCGGGTTCAAGACCGCCGCCACCGAGGAGCTACCCGACGCCGCCACTGTCATGGATCCCTTCCACGTAGTCCGCTTAGCTGGTGATGCGTTGGACCAGTGCCGACGCCGGGTCCAACAGGACCTGCACGGTCACCGCGGCCGCACCGGCGACCCTCTCTACCGTGCTCGCCGGAACCTGCACACCGGCGCTGGCCTGCTCACCGACAAGCAGCACCAACGTCTCGAGGCCCTGTTCAGGGTCGAGGAGCACGTCGAGGTCGAAGCGACCTGGGGCATCTACCAGCGGATGATCACCGCCTACCGCGAACCCGACCGGCCCCGAGGGAAGGAGCTGATGACCAAGCTGATCGAGTCGGTCAGTCAGGGCGTCCCCGCCGCCCTGACCGAACTGCGCCGGCTAGGGCGGACCCTGCAGCGCGCCGGCGACGTGCTGGCCTACTTCGACCGGCCCGGCACCAGCAACGGCCCCACCGAGGCCATCAACGGACGACTGGAACACCTCCGCGGCTCCGCTCTCGGGTTCCGCAACCTCACCAACTACATCGCCCGATCGTTGCTGGAGACCGGCGGCTTCAGACCCCAACTACACCGCAACTACACCCTGCTTTGTGAAGAGCCAGTCAGACTGGATCGATGGATCTAACTCACCCCAGGGGGGCTGGGCCGATCGGTTCGGAGCGGCCTCCGATCCGCGACGAGTTGGCTCGCTTCAGCCGAGAATGGCTACGGTAAAAGGGCTCTTCACAGATGAGGGTGTAGCCGGGGTCTGAATCCGCCGCTCTCGAGGAGTGATCGGGCGATGTAGTTGGTGAGGTTGCGGAACCCGAGGGCGGAGCCTCGGAGGTGTTCCAGTCGTCCATT
>JAABUM010005188.1_pt1 | contig 13899 bp, 10 predicted proteins | sample 5559161 | NCBI WGS metagenome assembly JAABUM01 (sample SAMN10711868, study PRJNA513369) | rock metagenome | isolation source: Antarctica rocks | place: Antarctica: Victoria Land, Siegfried Peak nord
CCCTCTCATCCGGCTACTACGAGGCCTACTACGGCCAGGCGCAGAAGGTCCGGCGCCTCATCGCCGACGACTTCACCCGCGCCTTCGGGATGGCCGACGTCCTCGTCTCGCCGACGGCACCGACGAGGGCGTTCCGGATCGGCGAGAAGCTCGACGACCCGCTGGCGATGTATCTCAACGACATCGCCACGATCCCGGCCAACCTCGCGTCCCTACCAGTGAGGCTCCGTCCCGTGGCGTCTTGGTCACGGAACTGGTCACGGCCGCTTTCGAAGAAACCACACTGGTGATCGTCAAGCGCCTGGCCATACGACTGCCCTCTCCAGCCACAGTCAGGGCAAACCGATCTGCTCGTCGGAGCTGACGATTCGGCCGCTGCGGCTGGTGCGCCAGGCGGTGTGATCGTCAATCGCGCGACTCTCCGAACACCTCGTACAACGGCGCGAGGTAGGTCACGAGGGTGGGGCCACCCAGAGGCACTCCCGGCACGGGAAGCTGGCGTAGCAGCAGATCCGTTGGAAGCTCCGCCTGGACAGGCAGCAACTGAGCTGCCGCCCCAGTCCAGAAGTCACCATCAGACAGCGCCAGATCAGCCAGCGCCATCATCGCTCCCACCCGAGGATCTTCGGCCGGCTGGGCCGCCTGTTCCTCCGCAACATGTGCCGTATCGCCGCCGCGCAGCTCACGGAGCCGACTCAGGAGGGCCTTTCGGTTGCGTCCGCGCCACAGCAGGATGGCGAAGGGGTCTTCGTCGAAGCTCTCCGCGAGCAGGTAGAACGTGGCCGCGAGGTGCTTGCACGGAACCTCCCAGTCCGGGCAGGAACAGCTCAGAGCCATGTCCTTGGCCCGCTGCGGGAAGAGCGGCGCGCCAGCTCCCAGAAAGACGTCCTCGAGGTCGTGGGGCATCTCGCCGGCGAGCAGCCGGGCACTGTGGATCGCCTGCTCGGCAAGGGTTACCTCGACCTTGGCCCACACCAACTCACTGAAGGCCGGCAGGGCGATCGACACCTTGTACGGCGTCCTGCGGGAACCCTGCACCGACGCCGTGACCACGCCCGGGGCCACCTTCAGGGACAGCACCTGACCCCTTCGGGCGTAGTTCTTGCCCCGGGTCAGCCTGGAACCGAGCGCGAAGGACTCCAACACCTCGAGGAAGCGCCGTGACCACCAGTGCTCCCCGATGGCACCTCGCGCGCTGCGGGCAACGAGCCCGCCGTCCACAGCGCGAGGCTTGGAGGCTGGCGGGAAACCGCCTGACCAGCCATAACGGCCGCGATCGGGCGGCCTCATTCCACCACCGACCCGGCCTCGAGCGTGAACAACTCACGCAGGGCGGAGGTGGAGAGCTCGGTGAGCCAGCCCTCACCGGTGCCCACGACGCTGGCCGCCAGGCCCCGCTTGTCCTTGATCATCAACGCGATCTTCTCCTCCAACGTGCCCGCGCACACCAGCTTGCGCACCTGGACCGAGCGGGTCTGCCCGATGCGGAACGCACGGTCGGTGGCCTGATCCTCCACGGCAGGGTTCCACCACCGATCGACGTGGATGACATGGTTGGCGGCGGTGAGGGTGAGCCCCGTACCCCCTGCCTTCAGCGACAGGACGAACAGGGACGGCCCACCCCCGGCAGGGTCCTGGAACCTGGCGACCAGGGCGTCGCGCTGTCCCTTGCTCAGCCCCCCGTGCAGGTAGGCGACCTCACGACCGAAGCGGGCACCGAGGTGAGTGCGCAGCAGGTCGCCGAACTCGGCATACTGCGTGAACAGCAGCGCCTTCTCCCCCGAGGCGAGCACCTCCTCGAGCGTCTCCTCCACGCGCGCCAGCTTGCCCGAGCGCCCGCCGAGCCTGCTGCCGTCCTTGAGGAACTGCGCCGGGTGGTTGCAGACCTGCTTGAGCTTGGTCATGGTCGCCAGGACCAGTCCCCGGCGCTCGATCCCCTCAGTACTCTCGATGCGGTCCATCATGTCCGCGACGACGGCCTGGTAGAGCGAGGCCTGCTCACTGGTCAGCGAGCACACCACCTCCATCTCGATCTTGGCCGGCAGGTCGGTGATGATCGAGGTGTCGGTCTTCAGCCGTCGCAGCACGAACGGTTGCGTCAGGGACCTCAGCCGGGTCGCCGCCTCGGTGTCGCCGTGCCGCTCGATGGGCGTCGCGAAGCGCGCCTTGAACGCCGACGGCTGACCGAGCAGCCCGGGGTTGGCGAACTCCATTAGCGACCAGAGGTCGCCCAACCGGTTCTCCACCGGGGTCCCGGTCACCGCGAACCGGTGCGACGGCGGCAGCGACCGCACCGCCACCGCCGCTCGGGTCGCCGCGTTCTTCACCGCCTGGGCCTCGTCGAGGACGACTCGGCGCCAGCTCATCGCACGCAGCGCGTCGATGTCGCGGATCACCAGCCCGTATGTGGTCACGACCAGGTCGGAGGACGCCACGACCTCATGGAAGGCCCTTCCCTTGGGTCGCTCGGCCCCGTGGTGGACGTGCACGCGCAGCCCGGGGGTGAAACGGGCCGCCTCGCGCTGCCAGTTGCCGACCAGCGACATCGGGCAGACCAGCAGGGTGGGACCCACGTCCTGCGCAAGCTCGCCCCACATCAGCGCGAGCAGCTGCACCGTCTTGCCCAAACCCATGTCGTCCGCGAGGACGCCGCCCAGACCGACCGACTCCAGGAACGACAGCCAGGCCAGACCACGCTCCTGGTATGGGCGCAACTCACCCTTGAAACCCTCCGGCGCGGTCATCGGCGCGATCCGGTGGTCAACCTGACCTGACAGGAGGTCCGCGAGCCAGCCCTGCGCCTCGACGTCCACGACCGGCAGGCCACCGGGTCCTTCCTCCAGCGCCCCGATGGTCGCGAGCACCTCCCCGACGCTCATCCGGCCCGTGCCGCGCGATTTCCTGGCAAGGAACGCCCGCGCTCTGGTCAGGCGGTCTGCGTCGACGTACATCCACTGACCGCGCACCCGCACCAGCGGCTGCTGGGCCCCGACGAGGTCGGCGACGTCCTGCTCGCTCAGCGTGTGCTCCCCGACAGCCAGATCCCATTGGAAGTTCACGAGACCATCACGGCCGATGACTGCTTTGGTCTCGGCCGAGCCCGGCTGCGCGGGGGTCGACACCGTGAGCTTGACGCCCAGACGCATGGCGGGGTTGGTCCACCACCCCGGGAGCAGTACACCGAAGCCGGCGGCCAGCAGGATCGGTGCGGCCTCCGAGAGGAACAGGTGCGCGCCCGCGGCGTCGAGGGTCAGCGACGACGGCTTCGCTGTGCGTAGCGCACTCTCTATGTCCGGGTAGAGGCGCACCGCACGGCCCAGCTCACCGAGCAGGGTCTCCTGCGGGTCGGCGACGTGACGGGCCAGCGCGCGCAACGCCCCCTGGGCCCGCCACACCTGCCCGGCGTCGACGACCAGGCTGGGCTCCTCCGTCGACTGCAACGCGAAGTCCACCCGCCACGGGAAGTCGACCGCGTTCTCGCCCGCCGTCACCTCGGCCGCTCCCAGCGGTTCGACCAGCCGGAAACAGGCCCGAACCGCCCCGACCTGGGTGACCTCCCGCTGCCAGTCGGCGAGTGCCTGGTCCAAAGTGGCGAAAGCGACCGGGGTGGTGGCGAAGTACGGGTCGGAGCCCGTCAGTGCTGATCGGAACGACGCAGCCGCGCGCCGGCGCGGAGCGGGGCCGAGGCGTGAGCGCACCGCGGCGTCCACCAGAGCATCGGTCGCCGCGGCCAGCGAACGCACCACGGCCGCACTTCGGTCAACGTCAACCGGGCACGCAGCCGTGAAGGAGCCAGGCAGTCCCGCGGCTGACATGCGCAACCACACGGCGTCGGCTCCCGTCACCACCGCAGACCACATCGCCATCGCCCTACCGTCGCCCGTGTCTCGCACGCAGGGGAGCACCCGACCGCGTCCGACGAGATCCACGGCGAACCCCGCGAGTGCCTGCAACGCTCGCAGGTCACCACCAGCGATCGGTTGTTCCAGGTCGATCTCCGCTTCGTCCGTTGCTAGCAGGTAGCCCAGGGCGGTCTGAGCGTCCAGAGTCAGAGTGGGGACCTCCCACCGCCCGTTGGCCGGGGACTCCGGGGTGGGCGACTGCTCGCGGGTCGCGCGCACGGCTGCTGAGGCAGCCGGGCCCCGGCCCTGGTTGGGCAGGGCGAGGACAGCCGTACCCGGAATCCCAGGAGTGCCTTCGAGCGCCGTCGCGGCTGCCAGCTCCTGCGCAGTGACGGCGAAGGGATGAGCCTGTATGGCGGGGCGGCGACCTCGGCGTACGGGTGGCTGCGCTGGCACCTCGGAGTCCTCAGCCCACAGGGTCAGCTCGCCCCTGGGATCGCGCTGGATCGACCACCAGGCGTGAAGGACGATCAACGCTGCTCAACTCCCAGGATTCGTCAACCAGGATCGCCAACCTAACCGATGAAGGGACCGGTTGTTAGGCGCCACCTTGTTCTAGAAAGCTAGGCGCGGCGGAGCCGTGATTTTGGGTCAAGTCTAGTTGCGTGGGGCGACGATGGTGGTCATGAGGCCAGGCCGGTTGCGTTCGTGAGGTTGTCGATCGCCTCCTGGTAGGCGGTCGCGGCGGGATCTGCCCACAGCGGGTGAATCGGACCCCGTAGTCGTCGAGCACGCACCTGCGGCAGCCCCAATAATGTCCAGACACACTGCAAGCTGGGCTCGGTCCAGCACCTCGCTGCGCGGATCGGTCTTAAGAGATGCCCCCCTGACGCCCGTGGCGAGGCGAACCTGAACCTCGCCAACAGTCAGTCCGTTGCTGCACCAGCCGAGCTTCCCGTTCCTGTCCACGAGCGCGCTCATCCAGGTTATGCCGGTGATCGGTCGCCATGCCGATGAGCACTCATCGCACATGTCGGCGGGCGGACGTCCTGTCGTGTTGATGAGCGAGCGCGTCCTTCCGCCCACGAAGACCCGGGCGCGCGGCCTCACGAACCGCCCGGACGGCTGAAAAGGGTCCCACCATGCGCTCCCGAAGGCCGCTACGCAGGTCCGAGCCTGGCGCTGTTGCCTGCCGGCGTGCTATTCCACATGCGTCGGCGGTCGGAGTAGGCGCGGCCTTCGGTCGGGGTGCGCAGATGGACGGTGGCCATGATGCTCAGGACCTGGTTGATCTGACGGTTGCCGCGAGAGAGCCGGTGCCGGACGTGGTGCCCGGAGGAGGCGTCGATCGAGGCGGTGCCGGTCCAGGACGCGAAATGGTTCCGGTCGGGAACCGGGACATGTCGCCGACCTCGACCAGCAGCCGCGCCGGAGGGGCCGACGCCGTGCAGGCCCAGCAGCGAGGTACCGGTCTGAGAGGGCGCAACGGAGGATCCTGCTATGCGCGCAACTCTTGATATAAGCGCGACTCTTGACGCGGGCCTGGGTTGGAGAGGATTATCAGATACGAGATACCAGATATGAGATACGGAGTTTGCATTGACTGACACAGTTGCCCTTCGACCGCTGACGGCGAAGCCTGAGACACTAAGCGTGTTGGTCTACGACTCCATCCGGTCCGCGATAGTCGACAAGCAGCTGGCTGCCGGTGAGCGGTTGTCGGAGGCCAAGCTCGCCGCACGGCTGCAGGTGAGTAAGACTCCCGTCCGCGAGGCGCTGTTGCGACTGGAGACCATCGGTCTGGCGGTGGCGAACGGGGTCAACGGCCTGCGCGTGGTCACACCTTCGCGTGAGAACGTTCGGCACGCCTACGAGGTGAGGCAGTCGCTGGAAGCGCTAGCGGCGGGCCTGGCCGCGGAACGCGCCAATGACGAGCAACGGGAACGTATCGGCGAGGCCGCGTCCTGCTCCCTCTCGTGCGCCGAGGCTGAGAACACCACGGACCGGCTCAGGTGGGATCGCACTTTTCACGCCGTGATCGCCGAGGCTGCCGACAATCCGCGGCTGGCGACGCTGATCGAGGACCATTACTTGCTGACCTGGGCACTTAGGCAGCGCGACATCCCCCAGGCCCGCGACTCGGTTGACTGCGCGCGTCAACACATTGTTGTCGCGGACGCGATCCGAGCCCGGGACGCAGCGGCAGCCTCGGCGGCCATGGCCGCGCACCTTGAGCTGCTCCGCTCGATGGTGCTGTCTCTCTTGGCGACGGCGGAGGTGCCCCTGTGACCTCGACGGACAGGACGCCCACGCGCAACCGCCGCGCGCTGGTGATGGCGGCGAGCCGGGGCCTTGGCCGGGCGTCGGCGGAGGCGCTCGCGGCGGACGGGCATGACCTCGTGTTGTGTGCGCGCTCAGCCGGGCCGCTGGACGAGGTCGCCACCTTGCTGCGGCAACGCGGGACGGTGGTCGTGACGGCGGTCGCCGACGTCGCGGTCGCCGACCAACTGGGCGCGGTGTTCGACCGGGCGGAGTCCGGGGGCCGGAGCGTGGATGTCCTGGTGGTCAACGCTGGTGGGCCGGCACCGGGCGCCTTCGCCGACTTGGCGGACAAGGACTGGTATGCCGGGTTCGAGCTGACGATGATGAGCGCGGTCCGCGCGATCGGGCGAGTCCTGCCCGGCATGCGGGCGAACGGCTTCGGTCGGGTCGTTGTCATCGGTTCATCCAGCGTCCGCAGTCCCATCCCGAACCTGACCTTGTCCAACGCTTTTCGGCCCGCGCTCGCGGGGCTCGTGACGAGTTTGGCGCAGGATGTGGCCGGCGACGGGATCACGGTCAACCTCGTCGCCCCCGGCCGGATCGACACGGATCGGGTCCGTCAGCTCGACGAGTCTCGGGCCGAGCGGGCCGGTCTGGACTACGCGGCCTTCCGCGAACGTGCGGAAGGCGCCATTCCGGTCGGGCGCTACGGCAGGCCCGGCGAGATCGGTGCGTTGGTCGCCTTTCTTGCGTCCGATGCCGCGGCATACATCACCGGTCAAACCATGGTTGTCGACGGAGGTCTCATCCCGTTTCTGCCCTGACCCATCCCGTCGTCTCCAGCTGTCGATGGCCGCACCCGGCCACCGGGCACCGTCCCTTCACAGGAAGGCCCCACGTCATGAGGAAGTCCCGATTTCTCGGTGCTGCCGTGTCCGCTGCCGCGCTCGTGGCGATCAGCGCGTGCGGCGGTTCAGGCGGTAACGCGCTGGAGAAGGTGCAGAAGTCCAAAGTCATCAGCATCGGCACGTCCGGCAACAATGCTCCGACGATCTTCCGTGACGCGGCGGGAGGTTTCGTCGGCCTCGACGCCGACTGGGCCAACCAGATCGCGCAGTCTCTTGGCGCAAAGGTGGAGTGGCAGGTGCTGGATTTCGCCGGCATCGTGCCTGGCTTGCAGGCGGGCAAGTTTGACGCCGCGATGTCCGGGCTGCGCGTCACCGAAGAGCGCAAGAAGGTCATCTCGTTCTCGGATCCGATCGGCTACGACGATGCGGTCGTGGTGTACCCGACCTCGACGATCGGCATCACCGGCACGAACGACATCAAGGGCCATACCGTGTGTGTGGTCTCCGGATCGTCAAACGGGGACACCCCAGTCGCGAGAATCGGCACCGCCAAGTCAGTCAGCCGCTACCCGGGCCAGGCCGAGGCCTTCGCGGACCTGAAGAACCAGCGCTGCGAGGTGATGGTCACCGGCCGGATCCTGGCGGCCTACTGGATCAAGAGCGGCGAGGGCAAGGACTTCACCGTGTCCAAAGAGGGCAGCGACGGGACGGCCATTGCCGTGGGTGTCCCCAAGGACTCCGTCGAGCTGCTGACGGCGATCAACAAGGCCATCGGAGACGCCAAGAAGCAGGGCATGTACGACAGCATCGCCCAGAAGTGGCTCGGGACGAAGTTCGCCCAGTGACCCGGCACCCCGTCGCTTAGGAGGATGTCAGCCGTGGAGTTCGACTGGGAAGTCGTCCCGCAGTACCTGCCCCTGCTCCTGAGCGGCACCGTGGTGACGATCGAGGTCTCGGTCCTGACCTTGGTGATCGCCACGATCCTCGGGACGTTTCTGGCTTTGGCTCGGATGTCCAAGTCGAAGGCGCTGCGCGTGCCCGCGAGCGTCTACATCTGGATCATGCGCGGGATCCCGCAGCTGCTCGTGCTGTTCTTCATCTACTACGCCGCGCCGAGTTTCGGGCTACGGCTACCGGCGTTCGTCGCGGCGGTCATCGGGATGAGCCTGAACTCGATCGCGTACAACGCCGAGATCATCCGCGCGGGCATCGAGTCGATCCCGCACGCTCAGACGGAGTCGGCCCGGGCCGTGGGCATGTCCTACCCACAGACCATGTGGCGGATCATCCTGCCGCAGGCCACCCGAGTCATCATCCCGCCCTACATCAACAACGCGATCCTGCTGGTGAAGAACACCGCGCTGGTCTCGGTCATCACCGTCCCGGACCTGATGCTCAACGCGCAGCAGGTGGTGTCCAGCACCTACCGCTCGTTCGAGATCCTCGGCACCGCGGGCGTGATCTACCTAGCCCTGACCAGTGTCCTGATGGTGGCCCAGCGATGGAGTGAGAAGCGTTATGCCTACTACGTCCGCTGAACCCCAGCAGTCGACCGGCTCGCCGGTGGTCATCCGGATCGAGGACCTGCACAAGAGCTTCGGCGACACGCCGGTGCTGCGCGGAGTCGACCTGGACGTCAGAAGGGGCGAGACGATCGCCGTCATCGGGCCGTCGGGCACGGGCAAGTCGACGTTGCTGCGCTGCGTGAACCGCTTGGAGGAACCCACCTCCGGAGTGATCGAGGTGTCCGGGATCCGGATCGAGTCCGGCGCGGCAGGCCGCGAGCACCGGCAGGCGATCCAACGGATGCGTCAGCACGTCGGCATGGTGTTCCAGCAGTACAACCTCTGGCCTCACCTCTCGGTCCTGCGCAACATCACCGAGGGCCCGATGCGGGTCCTGGGTAGGGACGAGGACGCCTGCGTCGAACGCGCCAAGGAGATGCTGGCGCTGGTCCAGATGGAAAGCTTCGTCGACCGGTACCCAGGTCAGCTCTCCGGCGGACAGCAGCAGCGCGTCGCCATCGCCCGGGCGCTGGCCATGGACCCCGACGCCGTCCTGTTCGACGAGGTGACCTCCGCGCTGGACCCTCAGCTGGTGGGGGAGGTCCTCGAGACGATGCGCCGGCTGTCGGAGTCGGGCATGACCATGATCGTCGTCACGCACGAGATGTCCTTCGCCCGACGGGTAGCCGATCGCGTCGTGTTCATGGACGGCGGCGTCATCGTCGAGCAGGGCGAGCCCGCCGCCGTGCTGACCGACCCCCAGAACACTCGCACCCAGGAGTTCCTCGAACACGTCCGAAGGGCGACATGGTCGACCTGAACGGCGCAAGCAGACAGGAGACGACGACAAACGCCGGAGCCGTCCTCGTCACCGGCGCCACAGGCTTCCTGGGAAGCCACATCGTCGCGAAGCTCGCCGGCGCGGGACGCGCCGTGCTGGCCGCCGACCTCACCTCCGCGCCGCCGCCCGTGAGGTCGCTGTGGGCCGACCGGGACCAACTGATCGACACGGCGGTGCTCGACGTCGAAGACGCATCGGCGCTCGAGGAGCTCCTAGCCTCAGAGCCGATCGACGTGGTCATCCACGCCGCCGCGCTCACCGGGGCCAGCGGCGCGACGGCGGCGCGACTGCACGCGGTGAACGTGGTCGGCACCCAGCACGTGCTGACCGCAGCCGCAGCCGCACGGTGTCGACGGGTGCTCCTGGTCAGCTCCGCCTCGGTCTACGCGCCAGCACCAGAGGACGCCGTCCTGAACGAAGCGGCACCAAGACGCCGAACAGACGCCTATGCGACGTCGAAACTCGCGGCCGAAAATCGCGTCAGCGCGGCTCGGCGCGCCGGACGGGACGTGGCGAGCGCCCGAGTGGCGGCATGTTACGGACCGTTGGAGCGGGTGACCGGCTCGCGGGACTCGATGTCGATCGTGCACCAGGCCGTCACAGCCGCCCGAGCCGGGCGGCCGGTGCGCAGCAGCAGCCCGGCGGCCACCTTCGACCTCACCTACGTCGGGGATATCGCGGCAACGCTCGTCCGGCTGGCCACGGCACCAGTGCTGCGTTGGGAGATCTACAACGTCTCGTCCGGGATCCCCGTGTCCCTGGGTGAGCTCGCCGCTACGGTCAACCGGTGTGTCGGCGTGGACAGCATCCACACCGGGTCGGCCGAGCCGTTCGACCTGACACCGCCGCCCGGCTCACGCCGCGGCGCGCTGGACGTGCGACGCATGCTCGAGATCGTTGCCTGCACGCCGACCGGTTTGGCCGACGGTCTGAGCGCCTATCAATCCTGGCTCGCCGAGCACGACTTCTGATCCGGAGAAACAGGTTTCATGTCTCGATTCACCGGTCGGGGCGCGCTCGTCACCGGCGCCGCCTCAGGGATCGGCCGCGCCCTGGCGGCACGCTTGCACGCCGAGGGCGCCCACGTCGTCCTCGTCGACCGCGACCCGCACGTCCACGAGGTGAAACGCCTGATCGACACCGAGCCGGCCACCGGTGCCGGCCCGATCAGCGCCGTCTGCGCCGACCTGAGCAACGCCGCCGACGTCGCCCGAGCGGTCCAGTCCGCCGTGGACACACCAGCGGGCCTGCACATCGTGGTCCATGCGGCCGCCTCCTCGGCCAGCGGAACGGTGCTCACCATGACCGAGACACAGTGGCGCACCGTCCTTGACAACGACCTCACCTCCGCCTTCCACGTGGCACGTGCGACGATCCCGCACCTGATCGAGACCGGCGGGAACCTCCTTCTGGTCGCCAGCCAACTCGGCCTGGTCGGCACGCAGGCTTCGATCGCCTACACCGCGGCCAAGGGCGGCTTGGTCAACCTGACCCGCTCGCTCGCCCTTGACCACGCCGGCGACGGAGTAAGGGTGAACTGCCTGTGCCCGGGCCCGACCCTGACCCCGTTTCTCGAACGCAGCTTTCAACGCACCGGATCACCCGAGAGCGCACGGCAGGCAGCGCTCGACAAGGTGCCCCTCGGGCGCTTCGGCACTGCGCAGGAGGTCGCAAATGCTGCGGCGTTCCTGTGCTCAGACGAGGCTTCCTTCATCACCGGCACGACCCTTGTCGTAGACGGCGGATACCTCGCGCAATGACCACCGCCCGCGGCAACCAGCCACCATCGCACCATTCAATTGGGGAGGGACACAGATGTCCGGGATGTTCGACACCGTCATCGAAGGGGCCGATGTTGTCACCGCCGACGGAATTCGCCGGATGGACGTCGCAATCGACGGGGAACACATCGCAGCGCTCCTACACCCCGGCAGCCGACCCACCGCGCGGCGCCGCGTCGACGCCAGTGGACTACACCTACTGCCCGGACTGATCGATACCCACGTCCACCTGCGCGATCCCGCCCGACCCGACAGGGAGACCTTCACGAGCGGAACGGCAGCCGCCGCCGCAGGCGGCGTGACCACGGTGTGCGAGATGCCCACATCCGAGCCGCCCGTCAACACCGGCGAGCGCCTGCGAAATCGTGCGATCAGCGTGGCACCACGTGCCATTGTCGACTTCGCCCTGTACGGCGGCGCCGCGCACTCCAACCTCAACGCCATCCATGACCTGGCAGCTTCCGGTGCGCTCGCGTTCAAGACCTGGCTGCACTCACCGGCCGCCGGCAGGGAGGCCGAGTTCATCGGCCTGTCCTGCCCCAACACTGGCGAACTGGTCGAGGTGATGCAAGCCGTGGCCTCCACCGGTCTCATCCATGCCCTGCACTGTGAGCACGACGAAATCCTCGAGATAGCTGCCCGGCATGCCAGAACGGCCGGCGGTCCCGTCGGTGCCACGCACGCCGCGTCCCGTCCGCTGCTGGCGGAGGAGGCATCGGTCGCCTTGGTCCTCGCGATCGCTGAGCGCACCGGGACCCGCGTCCAGGTCGTCCATGTCTCCAGCCCTCGCGCCGTCCGGCGCATCGTTCAGGCGCGACGAAATGGGGTGAACGCGACGGTGGAAACAGCTCCGCACTACCTCACCCTGACCGACGAGGAGCTTCTCGAGTACGGCCCGTTCGCCAAGTGCAACCCGCCGCTTCGCGGCGCCGCGACCGTCGAGGAGCTTTGGCTCTGCGTGCAGGAGGGACTGATCGACGTCATCGGCAGCGATCACTGTCCATACCTGCCCGAGGAACTGGATCTCGGCAACCGCGACATCTTCGCCTCCCCACCTGGGCTACCAGGATTGGAGACGACGCTACCCTCGCTGCTGACCGCCGTGGCGCAGGGTCGAATGACCCTGCCGCAGTTGGTGAAGCTGACCTCCACACGCGCTGCCGAACTGTTCTCGCTACGCCAGAAGGGACGGCTTGAGCCAGGCCGTGACGCCGACCTTGTCCTCGTCGACACGACCGCCCGGTGGACCTACGATCCCGACGCGGGTCTATCCAAGGCAGCGCCAAACGCCCACTACCTCCGAGGCCACCAGTTCACCGGTCGACCTGTCGCAACCTGGCTGCGCGGACGGGAGATCTACGCCGACGGGAACCTCCACGCCGACCCGGGCTTCGGGCGATTCTTGACACCCTCAGAACTGCCGCCGGGAAGTCACACCGTCCAGCCCGGAAGCCCTGACGCAGCCGGCTGACGGTCACGAACTTCTAGGGACGGTGGGTACGGGGAGGCGCAGCTACGGCTGGTGTAGCACAAGCTGCGATGGCGGTGCCGGGAGCGGGCGCGCGCCCGGGGGTCATTCACCGAGTCCCTGCCTGCGGTGCCGGCTGGGGCGAGGCTGACGGCGCGCCTGCGGCGCGGATGCGGCGCGGGGATCGCCGAGCAGTTTTCGTCCGTGCTGTCTGGGGCACAGCACTACATGGTCTCGTGGCCGGTGGCGCACCGGCGCCCGTTGCGCATTTCAGCGGTGGCGTCGAAACCGGGCCGGATGTCGCCTCCCTCGCCGGCGGTGGCGTGGACCAGGACGAACCTGAAGCCCTCCTGGCCCTCTCCTGGCCCTCATGCAGCCCGACCGTGCCGGCGATGCCATACGCATCGACGTCCGGATGGGCGACTCACCGCTGCCAGGGTGAGCCCGGCAGTGTCCACCGGAGGCCGTCCAGTCACTACTGCCTCAGACAGGCCCACCGGCGCGGAGACGCGACATTCGAAATTGGCGGGAATCGTCGTCACAGCCCTTGACTTTGGTCGAAAGCGTCATTTATCGTCACCACATGCTAGATTTCCCCGTACTGGACGACGTGGATCAGAGCATTGTCCGAGCTCTTCAGCTCAACGGCCGGGCCTCGTGGAAGCAGATCGCGGCAGCCCTCGTGACCTCCGAGTCGACCATCACCCGGCGAGGACAGCAGCTGCTCGCCACGCGGGCGGTCGCCGTGACCGGCGTGCTCGACCACCTCCGCTGCGGCCTGGGCATCTCGATCTATCTCCGGCTTCGAGCGCGGCCTGGCCGGGTCGCCCAGGTCGCCGCAGCCGCAGCCGCCCTGGCCACCTCGCGGTTCGTGACCGTGACCATCGGCTCGTTCGACGTCACCGCCGAGCTGGTCGTGCCCAGCCATCGGGACGTCATGGCGGTGATCAGCCAGCTCGAGTGCCTCGACGACGTGGTCGAGTCCGAGTCGCTGATCGTCAGCCGCAAGTTCAGCGCCTTCGAGGAGTGGCACCCAGGCGGCTTCGACGAGCAAACGACGCACATCCTGCGCAGCGGCGGGGCGGTCATCGACTACGCCCACCGTGACTGGGTCGAACCCATCCGCCTCACGGCTCAGGAGCTGGAGATCGCAGGCATCCTGGCCCGAGACGGCCGGGCGACGTATGCCGCGGTGGCGGCACAGACGGGCATCAGCGAGTCGACGGCCGCGAGACGGGTCGAGTCGCTGGTCTCCCGTGGCTGCCTGCGCTTCCGCACCCTGTTCGAGTCACCGGTCATCGGCTTCGACGTCGAGTTCCTGCTCTGGCTGACCGTCGAGCCCGGCCGCGTCG
>JAABUM010005189.1_pt1 | contig 13895 bp, 13 predicted proteins | sample 5559161 | NCBI WGS metagenome assembly JAABUM01 (sample SAMN10711868, study PRJNA513369) | rock metagenome | isolation source: Antarctica rocks | place: Antarctica: Victoria Land, Siegfried Peak nord
CCAAGCCGATCAAGTGGACGTACAGCGGCCGCGTCATGCCCACGGAGCAAGCCGCCGCTCCAGCACCACCCACGCAGGCCCAGGCCGCGTAATATGCGGAAGGTTTTCAGGCGAAAGGTACTAGCCCGAGCGGATCGACCAGGCGCTCCACGGCCTCCCCATCCTCGTTGCCTTTACGGTAGGTCAGGCGCAACTGACGCCCCTGCCACACTGCCTCCTGCACCGTGGACAGGCATGGCGCGGACTCCTCGGATCGGCGCCAACCGGAGGGGTCCACATGGATGCGCTCACGCGCGTCCTCGGCGTCACGCCGGGACATGGCGGGCAGCGCAGCCAGCAGCTTGATGAGCGCGCCCTCCGCTGCCCGGCGCAGTCCCAGGTCGGCCAGCAGGCGCGGCGGCGCGGCCAGGAAGATCGCCTGGACCTCCGCCTCGGTCAAGCCCGTCAGGTCCGTGCGGTAGTCGTCCAGCAGCGCCCAACCGCCGCCCGCGCCGCGCTCCGCGTACACCGGGACACCCGCCCCGCTCAGGGCGGCCATGTCGCGATGGATGGTGCGCTCGGACACCTCCAGCCGCTCCGCCAGGTCGCGCGCGGTCAGGCGTCCCCGCGCCTGTAGCAGTAGCATGATCGACAACAACCGATCGGCGCGCACGACGCTACCCTCTCGCCCCAGTTCGCATATATGAGGTAGGGGCTGCGGACCCTATACAGTCGCGTATAATCCTACCGGTATGATACAGCGTTGGTATACAGTCGCGCTGGTGTGACATCCTTCGCCCTACCAGCGGTTGACCATCCCCCTCTATACCGACTTGTCGCAGACCCTGCGCCAGGGCGAAGTGTCTTGACAGATGAAGGCTCAGGGAGGCCGGCGACCCAAGCCAATGGACGTTGTCATAAAAGGTTGATATTGGTAGCGAAGTGGTCCGGCGCCTGCAAACAGGTCTGGCCTACGTTTACCAGCCGGGTTTTGTCCGAGCGTCCGCTTCTTAGATGGGTCTTAGCGATATCCGGTGTCGTCGGCTGGCCGGCCGGCGTCCTGGATCTCAACGATGTAGCGCCACGCGTCGGGTTGGGTCCCATCGAGATCCGTGAAGCCATAAATCTGCGCGAGTTGACCACTCGACACGGATTGCCCGTTCCAGCGCGCTACATCAGAATCGGCGGCGAGTGCCGCGATGGCTCTCCCGACATAGGTTAGGCGTTTCCGAGATGCGGAAATGGGGCTCACGCGTCGTCGCGTCGCGCCAGGTCGCCTCGCTGACCCCGAACAGGTCGAGCATTAACTCCGAGCGTAGCCAGCCCGGCGTCACCGCGATGGCTGTGCCGCCGCGCGGGCGTACCTCCTGCGCCTGCGCCCAGGCCAAGCGGATGACGGAGGACTTGGCGAGATCGTAGAAGATCGACACCCGGTAGTGAGTGGCGTTGTACTCGGCGGTCCCGTCCGTGACCTCGACCACCAAGCCACCCGGATGGCGCAGCAGCAACGGCAGCGCATGGTAGCTGGTGATGATGTGGGTGTCGATCGCACGCCGCAGGAGGCGGAACCCACGGTCGAGGTCGTGCTCCCACAACGGGGTGTCCCATTCGAAGAGGTGCTCGGCGCCCCAGATGTCGTTGACCAGTACGTCGAGCCGGCCCTGCTCGGCGTCGATGCGCGCGATCAGCGCTCCGACCTGGGCGGGGTCCAGGTGGTCGACTTGGACGGAGATGCCCCGGCCACCCGCCGCGTCGACGAGCAGGGCAGTTTCCTCGATTGTTTCGGGCCGATCGATATCTGAGCGCTGCGCATGCGTGCTGCGCCCCGTCGCATAGACGGTGGCTCCCGCCGCGCCCAACTCGACCGCGATCGCGCGCCCCGCCCCGCGCGTAGCGCCCGCGACGAGGGCTACTTTGCCGTGTAACGCCGTACCGTCCATCCACACCAGCCGTCCCCTCCTCACTGCTCATCATGCTCGATACAGCGAGTATACGCGCCCTTTCATGACACCTTATGCCATATTCGGATGAGACCAAAAGGCCGTCTTTGCGTTAGCGGAGTTCGATCTCCGCATCGCCGGATAGATCCGAGAGCGTACAGCCCATCGCCGCCAGCACCTTCCTGAGCGTCGAGAACACGATCTCGTGATGGCCGTGCTCGATACGCGACAGGCTTTGCGCGGTGATGCCGGCGCGTTCAGCTACAATCTTACCGTCCAGTTTGCGCGCCTTGCGCAGCGCCCGCAGGCGCTCCCCGACGCGCTGGGCCTCCTCCTCGCCGCGCCGCACGAGGTACGCATCGAAGGCGGGATCGGTGAGGGCGCGTAGCGTTAGCCATGATATCTCCATTGGCTCACCGTCCGTGGGGATTATCACCTCACGCGGGCTTGCTTGAGTGTCTTTCCAGCGTACCCCTTTGTCCTGGGGGCGCGCCAGGCGTGCGGCCTCGATGCTCGCGTACGACCCATCCGCGAAGAGCGCGTAGAGCGTGCCCTTATCCACATGCGCCGACACGATGCGCCGGTAGTCCGGCCTGTCCCATGCTTGGGGCGTTTCAGCATACGCCACGCTGCTAGTCATCATTTAACTCCTCCCATTTGTCCGCGATGGCGTCCAGATATGCGCGGGCGAGGATAAGGCCGGCGCGCGGCAAAGGGTCGCCCGTTATCTGGTTGAGGGAGGGGATCTCAAGGATCGTTTCACCGTCGGCCCACACAACGTGGCAGTGCGGCTTGTGGTGCTTGCCACCGCGCTCCACATAGACGTAGATGGTGAATTTCCCGTCCGATACTACCCTTCCCATGCGTTAATTATAACAATCTACGTTCAGTATTGAGGGATACATCCAGCGGCGCGATCTCCCGCGCCGCCGCGTCCACGAGGTCGTCGACCCGTAGCCCACGCCGGTGCAACGCGGCGGGCGCGCTCAGGTTGTGGTCGTGGATGGCGCGGTCGAGCGTGACCAGCGCCGCGCGATACTCGTGGAGCATGGCAAGCCGCCCCGTGTCGAAGGCGCGCCTATCGGCCGCCGTGGCGCGCGCCTCGGGATTGACCAGCCAGGCCCGCCGCCGGCGCGCCCGCTCGACCAGCGCGTCCGCCTCGCGCCGCGCCCGCTCCAACTCATGCGCGCGCTCCACGACGGGGTGCGAGAAGCCGTCTTGCCGGAGACAGCGGCGCAGCAGCCAGTCGGGGCCGTCGTCGTTCAGGTCGAGTTTGCGGCCGTACAGGTGGCGTAAGTCGCCGCGCTCGTGCAAGTCGCGCATGGTCACGGTCAGCGCGTCCTCGCCGGCCTCGACGACGAACCGCGCGCCGCCGCCCGGCCGATGGCCCTGCCCGATGTCGCGCGCATAGGCGCGATCCAGCAGCGACCGCCGTGGCGTCGCCATGATCGGCGAACGTCCGGCGCGTACCGGCGCCGCGCCGGTCACCGCCTCGATCCACGCGAACATCTCGTCTTGTGGCGATCGCCTCGGCGCCGCGTCGTCCATAGGCGCGCCATCCTGCTCCTCCGGTCCCACATCACCGTGCCATAGCCGGCGCATTTCCGCGCAGGTCCGCAGCAACTCGTCCAGTGTCCCCGCAGCCTCGACGCGCCCGTCCTTGAGCACGACGATGTGGTCGGCGCGCCGCAGCGCGGCCCGTCGATGCGACACCACCAGGCACGTCCCCGCCAGTCGTTCATCGAGCCGCTGCTCGTTGAGCCGCTCCCACAGCAGGCGCTCCGTCTCCACGTCGAGCGCGCTGGAGACGTCGTCGAACACGAGCAGCGCGGGCGTCCGCGCGAACAGGCGCGCCACGGCGGCGCGCTGCGCCTGGCCGCCGGAGAGGCGCACGCCGCGCGGGCCGACCACCGTGTCCAACCCCTGCTCCATCGCGGCGACGTCAGGCTCCAGGACGGCCGCATGGAGCGCCGCGGCCAGATCAACCCCGTCCAGGCCGAGCAGGATGTTGTCCCGCAGCGTGTCGCTAAAGAGGCGCGGCGTCTGTGGCGCGTAGGCGCTACGCGGCGGCGTGAAGAAAGCCGCCGGGTCCGCGACGGGGACGCCGTTCCAGCGGATCTCGCCGCCGTCACGCGGCAGCAGACCGAGCAACACGCGCAGCAGGGTGGTCTTGCCCGCGCCGACGCGGCCTGTGACCACCGTGAACGAGCCCGGCCGCAGGCGCAGGTCGATGTCCATGACGCCGCGTCCCGTGTCGGGATGGCGGTACGTCAGGCCCGCTACCTCGAGCTCACGCAACTCCTCATCATGCGGCGCCGTGCGACGCGGCGTGGTGGGATGGGGATCGCACGCGACGAGCGTCTCCGGCGGCGCGCCGTCGAGGAGCGCGACCAGTCGCTCCAGCGAGACGCCGGCTTGTTTGTACATAGTCAGGTTCATCCCAAACAGGACCGTGAAGTCGGTCACGATCGGGAGCAGGTAGACGAACAGGGCCAAATCACCCACCGTGAACGCGCCGCTGCGCAGCAAATGCCCGGCCAACAGCAGGATCGCGCCGGTACTGAATCCGACCATGTTGCCCATAAATGACAGCTGGGCGTTCAAGCCGATCAGGCTATCGCGCAGCGCGGCCTTGCGCCGGGTAGCGTTGAGCGCGCGGAACCGCGCCACGACATCCTCCTCAGCGCCGACAACCTGGATCGCCTGCGCCGCGCCGAAGATCTCGCCCAGGAAGGCGCTCACGCTCCCCGCCGCGTCACGGTTGGCGCGGCGATACTGCTGCAGGCGCGCGCTCACCACGTTGGCGATGATCCCTGCCGCCAGCAGGGGCGCCAGCGCCACCAGCGCCAGGGACAGGTTGACGCGCGCCATGAGGGCGAGCGCGGCGAGCGCGACAACGGCCGTCCCCGACACGAAGCTGGAAAAACGTAGGTACCCCACGATCTCCGTCACGTCCCACATCAGCCGGCTCACCACCTCGCCGGCGGCGTAGGGCAGCGGCTGGGCGCCGGGACGCGCCAGGATGCGCGCGAGCAGGTTGTGGCGCAGCAGGGCGGCGCTGAGGTAGAGGCAGGTGTACTCCACGGCCACGGAGCTCAACACGGCCGCGACGCGCGGCGCCGTCACCGCGACCAGCAGCGCGATCAGCGCCCACAGCCCCCACGTCACCTGGGCGTGCTGGGTCAGCGTGTCGAAGATGGCCGCCACGATCAGGCCCGGCACGATCTGGAGGCCCAGGCGCACGATCTGCAGCGCGAGGCTGAGCGCGTAGAGGGCGGGCCTGTCGCGCAGCAGACGCCAGGCCAGCGTCCAGACCGTCATACCGGCGCCTCGCGCGTATCCGGCGTTTCCAACCCAATGCGCAGCAGCCGCGCGTAATGCGAGGCAGGGTCGGCGGCGAGCGCCATGCGCGGGCCGTATTCGACGGCGCGGCCGCCGTCCAGGACCAGGATGTCGTCGGCGCGCTGCACGGTCGCCAGGCGGTGTGCGATGACGATGGCGCTACGCCCCGCGAACAGGCGGTCGATGGCCCGTTCGAGCAGCCGCTCCGTCGCCGGGTCCAGGCGCGAGGACGCCTCGTCGAGCACGACGAGGTCGGGGTCGCGGAGGAACACGCGGGCCAGCGCCAGCAGCTGCGCCTGCCCAGCTGAGAGCGCTCCCGCCGCGATCTCCGTATCCAGCCCCCGCGGCAGACTTTCGTACCACTCCATCAGGCTGAGGTCGGCCAGCGCGCGCAGGATGCGCTCGTCGGCGACGCCCTGCGCGAAGAGAGTCAGGTTATCGCGGACCGTGGCCCCGAACAACTGCACGTCCTGTGTGACCAAGCCGACGCGTCGCCGCAGGTCGGCCAGACGCAGGTCGCGCAGGTCGACGCCGCCGAGCCGGATCACGCCAGCGCGCGGGTCGTAGAGGCGCGTGACCAGGCGCGCGAGTGTGGTCTTGCCGCTGCCCGTGCGCCCCAGCACGCCGAGGACGCGACCGGGTGGTAGGTCGAACGACAGATCGCGCAGCGCGAGGGCCTCGGACTCGCCGTCGTACCCGAAAGAAACGCCTTCGAAGCGGAGCGCGGGCGGGCCGGACGGGAGCGCCGCGCCGGGCCCGTCGGGGGTGGCCGTGCGCGTATCATAGAGATCCTTGATCCGCGCGATGCCCACGCCCGCGCTCTGCAAGGTGTTGAGCTGCGTGGTCAGCTCGCCCAGGCGGGCCGACAGCAGGCTGGTATAAAAGAACACGAGGAAGACGGCGCCAACGGTCATGGCGCCGGCGCTGAGCAGGTAGGCGCCGAGCGCGAAAGCGAGCGCGCCGCCCACGGCCGTGAATACTTCCAGCACGCTCAGGAAGGCGCGGCCCAACACCAGGTTGGCGCGGCCGTGCCGCATCAGGGCGCGCGACAGGCCATTCTGCCGCCCCAGCACGTAGGCCACGGCGCCGTTGGCGCGGATATCCTCGGTCGCCAGCAGATGCTCCTCCCAGAAGCCGCTCAGGTCGGCGCTGGCCTGACGGAAGGCCGCGAACGAGCGCGCGGGCAGCCGCCGCGCGCGGCGCAGCGCCTCGAGGGCGACGCCGGTGTAGGCGAGGAGCGCCAGCCCCACCCGCCAATCTTCGCGCGCGATCAGGGCCAGGATGCCGATGAGCAGTAGCCCATTGCCCAGCACGCGGATGACGAAGGCCGAGAAGAACGTGGCGAGGACGGCCGTGTCACCATCGACGCGTTCGATTAGCTCACCGGGCGGATGCGCTTTGTGGAACGAGGGGTCAAGGCGCAAGCAGTGCAGGGTCAAGTCGGCGCGCAGCCCGTTGGTCGCGGTCCAGCCGACGTCCTCGCTCAGGTACGTCGCTAGGCTGGAAACGACCTGAGTGACGACCACGACGGCGAGGAACAGCACGGCGGCGTTGGTCAGCGTGCTCGCCGCGCCGCCGCGCCGCGCCGTGTCGATAAAGAAGCGCAGGATCTGCGGGTTGACGAGTTGCAGACCGATGTCAGCCAGCAGTAGCACGGCGAGCAGCGCCACGCGCCCCCGCTGCGGCCGGAGATACGTAACGAGTAGATCTTTGTAGCCACGGTAGCCGCCGGCCAGCTGTATCGCCATATCTCACTCCTTCACGAGCTACCCTATTGTAGGCTACGTGCTCATTCGCGGAGCCGCCCACCGTCGGCCTTCCATGCGCAACCCTACGTAAGCTACGGGGCAGGCGCGTTCAACGGGTGACTTGCGCGCGTCACGAACGCCTCGACTTTGCGGCGGAAGTCGTCCTCGCGTATGCGCGGGAGGGCTTCTGTGTCGATGCGGGGTGCGATCTCATCGAACCCCGCCACGATCTGCTCGATGGTCAGGGCGCCTGTGCGGCACAGCGCCAGCACGTCATCGACATCGCGCTCCTGCCCCCGTTCGATCTTGGCGAGGGCGGTCGAGAGTGGGTCGAACGCGTAGACGGCGAGGCCGCCGTGTTGGGCAAGAAAAGGAGAGCGATCGCGCCAGCCCTGCGGGAGTGGTATGAAGTCTGCAGGCGACGCCGGCTCGACATTGAGGTTGATGACGCGCTGCGTGGCGCGCATCGCCTGCACGAAGAGCCCATCGTCCCCGGTGCGGGCTTCGAAGCGATAGTCGATGTCGGCGGTACGCGCACGGTAGCCTTTATAGACGAGCATCGAGCCTCCGACGAGGTAGAGCGCGCCGCTGCCCGTGAAACGCCGTCCCAACTCGCGCAGGAACGCGTTGATCTCGCTTTGCGTCGCGTCACGTCGCGGCATAGTCAAGGGTTTCTTCGCGCAGGTCGTCAAGCACATGCCGCCCGACATCCTGCCATGCGCCAGTGTGGTCCATAGGGAACGGGCTGTCGCGGTTGAGCAGGCCGTCGAGGGCATCCAGTGCGGCGCGCCCGTAGTCCTCACGCGGGGAAGGCACGCCGAGCCATCCCGCTAGTTTGTCTCCGTCGATGGGTATCCAACCAGGCATATACAGATTAAGGCTGAACGCCCACATTGACTGTAGAGCGGCCGCCGCGAGGATACTGGTCTCGATCAGCAAGCGCGGCCTGCTGGCGAGGCCGTTTGCCGCATCGAGCGCATCGCCCGCGTATTCAGGGTGGCGTAGTAGGAGGGCGACAGCCGCCGTCCGCAGGCGCGCGTCCGCGCTCACGACAAGGTCGGCTAGAAGTTGCTGGACGGGCGCATCAGGGGGCGATGTGTACGGCGATGTCGCGCCGCGCCACGCGCTTCCACCGCCGATGTAGTGGGTGTCGTGGACGCGCAAGCGATCTACAAGGTTGTCGCGTACCACTTCCTCGACGGGGTCTATATCTATCGTCATAGGTACGCCGCCCTTTTAGATAGCAGTGCGGTTAGATATCCAGGTTGCGGACCTTCTTGGCGTGCGTCTCGATGAACTTGCGGCGCGGGGGCACATCCGCGCCCATGAGCATGTCGAAGATGACGTTGGACTCAGCAGCGTCCTCGATCTCCACGCGCAGGAGTTGGCGCACCTCGGGGTTCATCGTGGTCGTCCATAATTGCTCAGGGTTCATCTCGCCCAGCCCTTTGTAGCGCTGGATGTGCGGATTGCGGTTTTGACTGAGTTCGGACGTGATACGCTCTTTCTCCTCATCACTGTAGGCGTAGCGCACCGTCTTGCCCTGTGTGACCTGGTAGAGCGGCGGCTGCGCGATGTACAGGTAGCCATTGTCGACCAGCGGGCGCATGTAGCGGAAAAAGAACGTCAGCAGCAGTGTGCGGATGTGCGCGCCATCCACGTCGGCGTCGGTCATGATGATGACGCGGTGGTAGCGCAGCTTGTCGATGTTGAAGTGGTCCTCGCCGATGCTGGTGCCCAGAGCCATCACGAGGTTCTTGATGCCCTCGTAGCCCAGGATCTTGTCCAGACGCGCTTTTTCCACGTTGAGGATCTTACCCTTGAGCGGCAGGATAGCCTGGAAGAGGCGGTCGCGGCCCTGCTTGGCCGAGCCGCCGGCCGAGTCACCCTCGACGATGTAGAGTTCGCTCTTGGCGGGGTCGCGTTCCTGGCAATCGGCGAGCTTACCAGGCAGGCCCACGCCCTCCAGCGCGCCCTTGCGCGTCACAAGGTCGCGCGCTTTACGCGCCGCCTCGCGCGCCCGCGCGGCGATGAGTCCCTTCTCGATGATACGGCGCCCATCGGCCGGGTTTTCCTCCAGGTACTGCATCAACTGTTCGTTGACGAGCGTTTCGGTGAAGGTGCGCATCTCCGCGTTGTTGAGCTTGCCCTTGGTCTGGCTCTCGAACTGTGGGTCGGCCAGCTTGACCGAGATAATGGCCGTCAGGCCCTCGCGCGAGTCCTCGCCGGAGAGGTTGGCGTCTTTCTCGCCCAGCAGCCCCATCTTGCGTCCGTACTTGTTGAGCGTATTGGTCAACGCAGAGCGGAAACCGGTCAGGTGCGTGCCGCCATCAACCGTGTTGATATTGTTGGCGAAGGTCAGGACCGACTCGTTGTAGTCGTCGCTATACTGCAGCGCCACCTCGACGTTGGAACCGGGAAAATCGCGCGCCAGGTAGATTGGCCGATCGATGATCGTTTTGCGGCTACGGTTGAGGTGCCGTACGAAGGAGATGATACCCCCATCGAAATAGAAGGTACGCTCACGCTCCTGCCCCACGCGCTCGTCGCGTAGCGAGATGGTCAGCCCTCTGTTGAGGTAGCACATCTGGCGGAAGCGCTGGGCTAGCGTGTCGAAATTGTAGTCGTCGGTCTCCATGATCGCGGTATCGGCCTTGAAGGTCGTCGTGGTGCCGCGGCGACCCTCTGACGACCCGACCACCGCGACATCGTCTTGTGGCACGCCATAGACGTAGGTCTGACGCCACAGCTTACCAGAGGTCGGACCTTCCATAGGGCGCACGTCGACCCGCGCCCACGAGGACAGCGCGTTGACGACGGACACGCCAACGCCATGCAAGCCGCTGGAGACCTTGTAGCCCTCGCCGCCGAACTTACCGCCGGCGTGCAGCGTCGTCATAATCAACTCAAGCGCCGACACGCCCTTTTGATGGTGGATGCCGACGGGAACGCCGCGCCCGTTGTCGCTCACCGACACACTGTGGTCGGCGTGGATGGTGACGGTGATGGTGTCCGCGACGCCCGCGAGCGCTTCGTCGACGGAGTTGTCTACCACCTCATAGACGAGGTGGTGCAGCCCGTGGATATCGGTGCTGCCGATGTACATACCGGGGCGTTTACGCACCGGATCAAGCCCTTCAAGGACCTGAATTGCGGTCTCATCGTATGTCGAAGTCATACTCTAATTCTACTATATATGGAGCTATCTTTGTGCGTATGTCGTATGATACCCAGGGCAATCGCATTTAAATTATAGCATAACTATGGCACGCAGAGGGCCAAGCCGAGGAATTCGTGCGGCAGAAACGATTTATTCATTGCGTTCCCGTTGCACGTAGAATTACGGTTGCGGGTTCGTATGGGCCAATTGCAAGATGTTCGGCCGGATGAGCCGCATCATTCCCATTTAGTGCGAAAATTTGTGGCGCTAAAGCGAATTTAAATGCGATTGCCCTGGTATGATACCCCCCGCTTCCCCACGCGCATTGCCCCGATAACCGCCATGTGTCCGCGCATCCGCATAATAGAGGGTAAAAGTTGCATCAATAAGGCAATAGAGCGCATATGCTAGACAAATAGCGACACAACGCCACAATGGTTGACAGACGGCAAGAAGGTGTGTTACGCTTGCGCCCGACAGAGGTCAGGAAAAGGGCGGTTCTATTTAGCGACATATCAGGAGTAGTGGATTGTGAACTTTCAGGACAAGACCTTACGGTGTCGGGACTGCGGGGACGAGTACATGTTTACCGTCGGTGAGCAAGAGTGGTTCGCCTCGAAGAACTTTGTCAACGAGCCGACGCGCTGTCAGGCGTGCCGGGCCGCGAATCGTGTACGTCAGGCCGCCGTTTCCGGCGCGACGGAGGCGCCTATCATCCGCGCCCTGCACCCGGTCACCTGCGCTCAATGCGGGTACCCCGCACGGGTGCCCTTCCTACCGCGCCTCGACAAGCCTGTCTATTGTAGTACATGCTTCGACCACGTCCGCGCCGCGCGGCCGCAGATTGTCCAGTAGCCTTTTTGCTGGGCGCGTTGTTCTAACACAGCCTAACCAGACCAAACAGCCCGCTAAGCCGTCCCCTCTACCCTCTCGTTAAAGAAAGCTCCCAGGGCGTATGCCCTGGGGGCTCTCTTTATTAGGGACAGACTATGCGAGGGAGCGTACGTTTCCCGTGTGCATGAAAGCGGCGCCGTAGTCAACCTAGTGGCGCCCACCTTTACCCGTTGCGATCCGCCCACATTGCTCGGACACAATCATTTATGATACCGTACTACACGGAATAGGGAGGTGGCGTATGAATGAGCATGGTTCTAGCAACATCGGTGACGGAGAGCAACCGCACAATAGAGGCGACCTTGGGGAGGCGATCCAGGCGCTGCTCGGACGCCTGGGCGAGGCGCTGCAGGGGCCGGAGGCCCAGCAGGTCAAGTCTGAGCTGGAGGCGACGGCGCGCGACGTTGGCCGGCAGATCGACGACGCGCTCGAAGGGCCGCAAGCGCAGGCGCTCAAGGAGCGCGTGGCTGACCTGCTGCGCGCCATCCAACAACGCTTGCGCTAGCGAGTAGCGCCCTAACACCCATATTGGCTATAGCGCATAGGACCACCGTTCGGTATGCTGACGGGGTAAAGCTTGTTTGCCGGCGCGCTGGAGGACCTTTGGACGGAATGGTATTGGGGTGTAGGGTATGACCGCCGCGACGGTGCATCCATTCCCGTCACGGCAGGAGCCGACGCCGGGCGGCCCGCTGCGGACGCTCAAATATCTGCTGCTGGCGATGCGGCCGAAGCAATGGACGAAGAATGGTGTTGTCTTCATCGCCGTCGTCTTCGCGCACCGCCTCGGCGCCCCGCGCGATGTGCTGCTGGGCCTGCTGGCCGTGCTCGTCTACTGCCTCGTGTCGGGCGTCGTCTACATCGTTAACGACCTCGTTGACCTGGAGAAGGACCGCCAGCACCCGCTCAAACGCAACCGCCCACTGGCCTCAGGGCGGTTATCCCCACGCTTCGCGCTGGTCGCCGCCATTCTGATCTTTCTCGCCATGCTGGTTGTTTCAGCCGCCGCCTCACCGCTGTTCCTGGCGACAGTTGTCGCATATGTGGCGCTCAACGTGGCCTATTCGTTCTATCTGAAGAATATCGTGCTGGTCGACCTGTTCGGCATCGCCGGCGGCTTCCTGCTGCGGGCGGCCGGCGGCGCCGCGATCATCGGGGTCGGCGTTAGCCCCTGGCTCTACCTATGCACGTTGCTGGGCGCGCTCTTCATCGGGCTGGGCAAGCGCCGCCATGAAATACTCGTGCTGGAGGGGATGGCGGCGAGCCACCGCAAGATTCTGGGCGAGTACACGACCGAGTTTCTGGAGCAACTCATCACAATCGTCGCCTCGTCTACGCTCGTCTCCTACGCGCTCTACACGTACTCCAGCTACCCCGACACACACGCCATGATGGCTACGATCCCCTTCGCCGTCTACGGCATCTTCCGCTACCTCTTCCTGGTACACCTCAAGAACGAGGGTGGAGCGCCGGAAGAGATCCTGCTGCGCGACCGCCCGTTGCTCATCGACATTGGCCTGTGGGTCGCTACCGCGGCCATCATTTTGTATGTGTTCAACTTTAAGTAATCAGTAGTCAGTAGTCGGTAGTCAGAAAGTTCTATTTGGCCGTCGACTGGCGACCGTCGGCTACTGACTACTGACTACTGACTACTGACTACTGACTACTAAGTAGGGTACCGCCATCATCACGCCGCAACTACGCCGCCGCTTCCTGCTCTCGCTCTTGTTCGGGTTGCTCGTCGTCACGGCCCTCTCCTTCGTGGCCGACGCTCCGCGCGTGCTCGACGCGGCGCGTCACTTCGCCTGGGCCTACGTGCCGGCGATCCTGGCCCTGACGACGTTCAACTACATTTTGCGCTGGGTCAAATGGCAGTACTACCTGCGTTTGATCGGCGTGCCGGTCGGCCGCGAGGACAGCGCGGCTATCTTCGGTTGTGGCCTCTCCATGGCCATGACGCCCGGCAAAGTCGGCGAACTGCTCAAAGCGTGGCTGCTGCGCGCGCGCGCCGGTACGCCGATGTCGGTCTCCGCCCCCATCATCCTGGCCGAGCGGCTCACTGACGGCGTGGCTATGCTCGTGCTGGCCTCAGTCGGGCTGCTTTTGTACCGGCATGGCTGGCAGGTGTTGCTGCTCATCGCGCTGGTCGCCGTGGCCGCCGTGACCGTGGTGCAGTCGCGCACGCTCTCACTGCGCATCCTGGCGGCGCTGGAGGGCGTCCCCGCGCTCGGCAAGCGCGCGCACAACCTGCGCCAGTTCTATGAGAGCGCCTACGTGCTGCTGGGTCCGCGCCCGCTGCTCACGGCGCTGGCCATCGGCGTCGTCTCATGGTCGGGCGAGTGCGTAGCCTTCTTCCTGGTGCTGGTGGGGCTGGGCTTCCCGCCCTCGGTGGGCCTGCTGATCCGCGCCGCCTTCGTGCTGGCGACAAGCACGCTGGTCGGCTCGGCCTCGCTGCTGCCGGGGGGACTCGGCGCGGCTGAGGCCAGCAGCGCCGGCCTGCTGCGTCTGGTGTTGCCGGGCATCTCGGGACCCAAGGCGGTCGTGGCGACACTGCTGATCCGCTTCTGTACGCTCTGGTTTGGCGTGGCCGTCGGCGTCGCCTCGCTGGCGCTCTTCCGCAAGCGCCTCGGCCTGACCAGCGCGACGCCCACTCCCGACGAGCCAGCGTCCACGCGTGGTGGTGAGCCCTCGGTCACGTCCAACGCCTAAGGGACGCCGAAATACTTATTCATCCCAAGCGCATCCAGGGATGTAGGGGATGTCAACGAACCACTTGTCCAGGTGGGGTAAGCGCGCCAGCCGCGCTTCCACGGCGGCCATGGCGCCCTTGGC
>JAABUM010005191.1_pt1 | contig 13890 bp, 13 predicted proteins | sample 5559161 | NCBI WGS metagenome assembly JAABUM01 (sample SAMN10711868, study PRJNA513369) | rock metagenome | isolation source: Antarctica rocks | place: Antarctica: Victoria Land, Siegfried Peak nord
GTCGCCGCCTGACGCCGCGCGATCCCCCAGAGCCACGCCCCCGGCGCACCCGCCGCGCGATAGCCCCGCGCACCGCGCCAGACCGCGATGAACGTTTCTTGCAACACATCCTCGACCACCGCGGCGGAGAGGGTGCGCCGCAGCCGCGCCGCCAGCCACGGCGCGTGCCGCGTGAAGAGTTCGCGCAGCGCCCCATCGTTGCCAGCGGCCACTGCCGCGATCAGTTGCTCATCGTCCATACGCGCTCGTCCCTCGCGGCCCTCGCGCCGCCGTCCACACGGCAGCTATCTCCTCTGTCGCGCCAGCGGGCGGATCGGTTCAGACGTATCATGCCGTGTTCCTCTCAGCGCCGCGCGAGTCGTAGCGGTATCGCGGCGTAGGGCATCTGACCGTAGAGGCGCTGACGCGCGCTAGTGGGGTCGGGCCGAGGGGGCAAAGTCACGTTCACCGATCGCCTGATCCTGTGTCCCGCGCCAGGCCTGTTGTGGGATCCCCCGGCCAGCATCGCCGCCAGCGCGGTCGCGCGGCGAGCGGCAGGAACTCGCTGCGGATGTGCTGGGGGCCACGGTACCAAGGCTTCCCGCCGTTGACAACGGGTGTCTGAAGCCGGGGCGGTACCACCCCGGCCACCGCGCCCGACTTGGCTGCTGGCCGTCGGATGCCCCTCGCCGTGGTGCTTGTTGCACCATCTCCACCTGACCCGGCCCCGCTCTGTCTGGCGTACGCGAAGCGCCCAGCGCGTCGAAAAAGACCATCCTCACCGCACTCGCGCTTTGATCGCCGCGATCGGCGTAAGGAGGGGTCGGCACCAGTGGCGGACTGCTTGGTGGACGACACTGTCGTCCACCTCAATCACTGTCGCAGAGAGGGCCGTTTGTGAGACGGTCGCGACCGATCTGCTGGCGGGGGCGATTCCCCGGTATAGCACTTCTCAGAAACCGTCTCGTAATCAATGTCTCGCCAGTTGCCCGCAGCACCGACTGCTGGGACACTCCGGCGTGACGGTGGGCCGGGTACATCGCATGCTCAGCCGTGCAACCTGTACCTGACACTACCCGTGAAAGAGCCGCGTTAGTAGAAATACTACTTGTAGCGAATCGTGTTGTATTCGGGAACGAGATCCTTGCGGACGAAAAGGGTGAAGGGATACGTGCCGAGCGGCGCGTCCAGGTCGCGGTAGGCCAGCAGGCGGAAGAGCCTCGCCTGCCCATCGGGTGTGGCAATGGCCATCATTGAGGACCAAATACTGCGCGCAACAGCCCCCAATCCATGCGGCTGATTCTCATTCGTCCAGGCACTTCTCCCAACCGGAAGTTCCGGCGCGATCGCGAAACTGCGATACCCTTCCTCGGGATAGTTCCAGCGCATTTCGTACTCGGTGCCCTGGTAGTTGCTCAGCAGCGTCGCCAGCTCCGGGTGTGCGGTTAGATTGTATTTCCCCACCAGCACGACCGCCACATCGTCGCTGGGCGCATCGGTGAGCGAGCAGGTTCCATTGTCCGTGCAGCCGAAGAACTGCTTGTTGGGGTAATTCCGCAGATACCACTGGAACGGCCAGGAGGTGTTGTCGTCGTACATGATCGACAGCGTCTTGCCGCCGGTCTGCAACTCCGAGAACTCGTCCATCTCGCCCATCACGCGGGTCACGTCCGGCGAGGTCTGGGTATAGACGAGCATGTCCTTCGGCACATCGCCGGTCTGGAAGGCGAGCGCCCAGCCCGCATGGATGTGGAAGAGGAGGGTCGCGGCGGTGAGTCCGAGCAGTGCCACCCGCCCCGCGCGTCTCCACCCGGCGCGCACGCCGTAGACAACCCCCAGGGCCACCAGCAGGACCAGCGGCAGGAGCAAGAGCCACCAGCCACGCTCGCCCGCGCCGGGACCATCGGCGCTCAGCCGCGCGGCCCCCAGGAACCAGCCGATGATCAGCGCAAGCATCATACCGGGCACCGCCCAGGCGGAGCGGACGAACGACGGCACGGCTATGTCGCCGTGCGCGCGGCGCACCTCCGCGAGCAGGCGCTCGATGGCGGTGCCGAGGAGGGCGGCGGTGAAGAGCAGCAGCGGGAGGACGAGGTGGATGTCCATCCAGGGCATCTTCTCCCCGGCCCAGGAGTAGATCGCGATCGTGGCGACCGCCCAGTAGAGCAGCAGGCCGCGCACGAAGGGCACCGGCCCCTCGAAGCGCCCGAAGAAGCGGTGCGCAAAGAGCCGCCACGCGGTCAGCGCCGCTCCGAAGCCGCCCACGATCACCGCGAGGGGGTCGTATTGCGGCATCAGCAACAGGTAGTAGAACCACGGCTGCTCCGCGCGGCGCTCACCCTGCTGCGCCAGCCAGTAGAAGATCGCGCCGAACGAGCCGGTCAGGATCCCGCCGATGTTGGAGAAGAGGCTCGTGTAGAGGGTGATGTAGATCCCCGCCGAGATGATCAGCATCAACCAAAGGGCGCGGCGATTCTTCAGCAGCGCACGCGCGGCGTATTCGGGTGTGCCAGCCGAGAAGCGCCCCAGGAGGCCATCGGCCCAGCGCTGCCCCCCCGCCGCAGCGGAGAGGGTCTGCACCACCAGCACGCCGAAGCCGATCAGCAGCAACAAGCCGCACAGGATGGTGGGGTTGGTGATGAGCGCGGTCGCGTATGCCTGCACGGCGGTATTCGTCGGGTTGTCGAAGGGGATGCGCGGCAGTTCGGGCCAGCCGAGGAGTTTCGGCAAGACCCGCGAGACCATCGCCAGCGCGACGACGAAGCCCGCGCCCAGGTAGAGCACCCGCCGCGCCGCCGACCAGAGGAGCGCGATGGTCAGCGCCGAGCCGAAGATCGCGGTGACGATGAAGAAGTCTTCCTTGTTGGTGAACAGGATCCCCCACGCCGCCGCCCCGGTCAGCGCCCAGGCGAGGCGCGGGCGGGCGACGAAGCGCACGACCGCGATGAAGAAGAGGAGCGTGAAGAAGGCCGAGTAGACATCGTGGCGATGGAAGCGCCCGAAGTAGAGGAAGGACGGCGAGATCAGCAGCAAGACCGACGCCGATAAGGCACCCCAGCGGCCCAACTCGCGCCGCAGGAACCACGGGAGCAGCACCGTCGCCGCGCCGAAGAGGGCCGCGCCGTACCGTGAACTCGCGTCGCTATCGCCGAAGAGGAGATAGGAGAGGGTGGCGATGTGGAAGAGGAACGGGCCGTGCATCAGCGGATCGTGCGTGTAGCCGACCCCGGTGTAGTAGAGCCAGGAGAAGTAGGAGTGCAGGCTCTCGTCGTGGTGCTCCGCCTGCCGCCCCAGATCCCAGAAGCGCGAGAAGACCGCGCCGATACCGATCAGCAGGAAGAGCAGCCCCTCCACGGTGATGTACTCGCGGAGATCGCGGCGTTGTCGTCGCGGGACCGCGCCATGCTCGGCGGGCTGCCGCTCGGTCGAGGGGCGTGCCTGACCCTCGGCAGGCGCGGGCGCGGTGGCGGCGAGTGCCGCGCGCGCTGCGGCGTTGCGGGTCTTCTCGCGCCTCCCGTTCGCGGCAGATCCTTCCGCGCGCCCCTTGCGGATTGGCACATCTCTCGCCACATTGCCCCCACGGTCTCTTGCAATACGTTTTCGGCGTTGATTGTACTTGACGGGTCGAAAGACAACCATCGGTTACACTCTTAGTAACGCTCGACGAACCGGATGGGTTATCGGTCACTGCTCCGCTCCGGAGTTCGCCCTAGCGCAGCGCCTTTCTGTGATGAGATAAGCATGACGCCTGACATGTACGCGCGATCTACCGACGCTAACCTTGTGATTTAATTGCGGTTGTGGGGGAGGCCGTCGGCCAGTAGACTAGCGCCGTGTTGGCACACTTGCGCGCATGGATACGAAGCACATCGCGCTGCGCGACGTTCGGGATAGGCTGCACGCCTGCCACTACCGTCAGGCGGATGCGCTCTTCGCGTTGGCCGATGCCCTGCTGACGGCCGGGAGCCTGCCCTCACCCGTCCATCTGAGCGGCGAACCCGCCCACCGGCGCGGGTGGGCCAGCCGCTACGCCGCGCTCGTGCACGGGCGGATCGACGAGACGGGGCTGCGGGCGCTGCTGGCCTGCCACCCGCTCGACGAAGGCCAGCCCATCTACGCCATCAATCGCAGCGTCTGGCCGCGCTGCGACGCGGTGGCGAGCCCCGAGCGTGGCATCTACTCCCACCCGTCACGCCTCCCACCCGTCACGCCACTCCGCCGGGCAGCCCATCGTCGCCGGGTGGTCGTACCAGTGGCTCGCCCAGATCGGCTTCGCCCGCGAGCGCTGGACCGCGCCGCTCGACGTGCGGCGCATCCATCCCAGCGAGAACGCCAACGCCGTCGCGGTCGCCCAGATCGCCCGATTCCTGGCGCGACTGTCGCCCGCCGGCCCCGTGCCGCTGTGCGTCTTCGATGCGGGCTACGACGCTGTCGCGCTGCAACGAGGGCTGGCCGATGGCCGGGCGGCGCTGCTCGTGCGGCTGCGCGCTGGACGGCGCTCCTGCGGCGCCCCCCCGCCAATAGCCCCACGGCCCCAAGGCGGGCGGCCCTTCCGTCACGGGCACAAGCTCGTGTGCGCCGACCTGGCGACGTGGCCGACCCCGACGGACGAGCGCGTCGTGACCGATAGCCAATACGGCGTGGTGCGCGTGCGTGCCTGGGGCGGGCTGCACCCGAAGTTGCAGGACCGCACCGGGCACGGGACCAAGGGTCCCTCCCTCATCGTGCCGATGACGCTGGTCCTCGTCGGGGTGAGCCGCCGCCCGGGCAGCCGTATCGGCTGCAGGTGCTGTGGCGGTGATGGGACGGGCCGCCGGGCCGCGCCCCCGACATTGATGTCCTCTGGCGCGCGTATGTCCGCCGATTCGACCTGGAGATGGCTTAATCACAACCGGCAAAATCTGCTTCGTGCGGGCCACGCGGCTCACCCTTAATTGGTGGCGGCGACCGCTACGCCTGCGGCAAGGTATGCCCCCGGACGATGGAAACTCCCATCCAGGAGGGACCGATGCAGCGGGAATGGCAGGTAGCGCGGCGGCTGATACCGCGGACCGACGGAGAGCGACGCTGGGACCACGCGTATCAGCATCTGCTGCGGTGGGCGACGAGCGCAACCCCACAGGAGGCCGATGATGCGCGCCGCACTTTACGTCCGGGTCTCGACGAGCCGCCAAGCGCTCGCCCAGACCATCACGGACCAGGGGACCCGATTGCGGGAGTACATCCGCCAGCAGGGCTGGACGCTTGATGCGGCCCACGTGTTTCGCGATGACGGCTACAGCGGGGCCAGCCTGACGCGCCCGGGCCTCGACGCCCTGCGCGACCAAGCGGCGCTCGCCGCATTCGATGTGGTCGTCCTGACCACGCCGGATCGCCTCGCCCGGAAGGACGCCTCGCCGTATGATGTGTGACACCGGCGTGTAGTCAGCGTGGCAGGAAAACCATCCCTCGGGCGGGCGCGAAACGGCTTTCCAGCGCCAAACCTGCCGCTCATACCTGCCAGTTATGCTGCCATCGCAGGTACACGCCAGCGTCACCGATGATGTGGCGAGGCGACCCCGGAAGGACATCCACCAGGTGCTCCTCCTGGACGAACTCGCGGGGCTAAGATGTCAGGTGCTGTTCGTCGACCGTCCGCTGTGTCAGGACCCGCATGATCAACTCCTCCTGCAGATCTGCGGCGCGGTGGCCGAGTACGAGCGCACCCTCATCACCGAGCGGATGCGCCGGGGGTGCCAGGCGACGATCCGCGCGGGGCAGCTCCTGCTCTGGACCCGGCCGCCCTTCGGCTATCGCGCCGACCCCGAACGACCGCGCGCGGCGGCCGCGCTGGCGATCGATCCGGTGGCCGCTGTGGTCGTCCGCCATGTCTTCGCGTGGTACATGGAACCGCAGGCAACGTGGTATGGCGTCGCGGCACGATTGACGGCGGCCGGGATCGCCACCCCGGCCGGGCGCCCATGCTGGGCCGCGGCCAGCGTCCGGCATGTGCTCCGGAATCACGCCTACGTCGGCACGGCGTACACCAATCGCACGCGGATGGCCCCGGCGCGCCGCCGCCGGTCGCCCCTCGCCCCGCTCGGGCAGGGGCAGGGGCAGGTGCTCCGCCCCGAGGCCGAGTGGATCGCCGTCCCCGTGTCGGCACTCGTTTCCGCCGAGGACTTCGCCCTCGTGCAGGAGAAGCTCGGCCAGAATCAGTAGTAGGCGCGTCGTCACAACACGCGCCACGAGTACCTCCTCCGTGCGGTGGTGAGTTGCGGCGCGTGCCTTTGCGTACCGCGCGGAACTTTTCACGTCCCCGGCGGATACCCAGTATTGTGGCGAACGCGCGACGCACGGGAGACGGGGCGACGATGGAGCGGGACTGGATCGCCGGGGCGTGCAACGGGGACGAGGCGGCCTTCCGACGGCTGGTTGAGGCGTATGGCGCGCTGGCCTGGCGCACGGCCAGGGTGCTCTCCCCGGACGCGGCGAGCGCCGAGGACGCGGTGCAGGAGGCGTGGCTGGACGCGTGGCGCGGGCTACCGCGCTTCGACCACGCTCGCCCGTTCCGCCCCTGGCTCTTGACCCTCGTCGCCAACCGTTGCCGCAAGGCGGGGCGGCGTCGCGCCCCGCCCCGCGTCGCGCTCGATGATCCGGGCGCGGCGGCGCTCGCCGCACCCGAGGACGCCCTGGGGGTGCTCCTGCGCCGGGAGGCGGCGGCGGCGGTCCGCGCCGCGGTGGCGGCGCTGCCGCCCGAGCAGCGGCGCGCGCTCGACTTGCGTTACTTCGCCGACCTCGAGCTGGCCGAGATCGCACTGGTGACGGGCGCCCCGCTCGGCACGGTCAAGTCGCGCCTACATCGGGCGCTCGGCGCGCTGCGCGCACAGTGGCCATCGGAGCGCCTCGCGGCGGTCGGCGGCGAGGAGGACTGAGATGGACGACCTGGAACGCACCCTCTGCGACGAGGCCCGCGCCCGCTATGGCCCCCCGCCCGCGGCGACGTGGGCGGCGCTCGCCCCGCGCCTGGCGCCCCGCCCCCGACGCTGGCGGTCGCCGTGGAAGCGCTTGGCGCTGGCCCCGCTCGCCGCGACGCTCGCGGCACTCCTGCTCCTGGTCGGCCTCGGACCCGCCGCGCCGCCGGCCGCCGTCGACGCGGCGACGATCCTCGCCCGGGCGGGGCGCGCGGCCCCCGGCGCCGGACCCGGCAGCGTCGCTGCGTTCCGCGCCACCGTCGTGACCCGGTGGCGCGAGGCCCACGATGCGTACCAGGTGAGCACCTACGACCCGGCCGCCGCCCCCCTGCGGGAGTCGCCCCCCGGCACGCTCTGGTTCGCCGCCCCCGCCAACTGGCGGGAGGAGGGGGCGGACGGATTCGCGATGGTGACCGACGGCGCGACCTGCTGGTTCCACGACCCGGGGCGCCGTCGGGCCGTCCGCGCCAACCCCGCGAACTGCGACCCCGCCGCGTTCCTCGGCCCGGCCGACCTGCGCGGGCTGGTCGCCGTCGACCGCCCGGGCATCGCCGTCGCCCTCGGCCCGGACGGAGAGATCGCTGGGCGGCGCGCCTACAGCGTCGTGCTCACGTTCGATCCGCTGCCGATCCCGGCGCGCGACGTCCCGCCGGCGCTCGCCTACCCGCCGACCGCCACCGGCACCATCGTGCGGACGCTCTGGATCGATCGGGACACCTATCTCCTGCTCGGCCTGGAGGACCGCGACGCGGGGGGCACGGTGCTGGTCGGCTGGGCCTTCACCGCCCTCGACCTCGACCCGGCGCCCGACCCGGCCCGCTTCGCCTACACCCCGCCCGCCGACTACGCCATCATCGACCAGCGCGGCGCGGTCCCCGCACCGTAGGCGGCGACCGGTGCCGCGCCGGTCGTCGGCCCCGCCGGCCGCTGCGCGCGCCCCCGCCCGCCTTGTCTTGCATAGCGCCGACGCGTGTATCGCTACGAGCCGCTCACGCCGATCTGCTATCCTCGACACCGCGAGGCCCGCTCCGGTCCGGTTCGGGCCTATCGATCGCCCGCGAGGTTCGGTATGCCGCACCGGCACTGTCAAGTAAAGTCAGACTGGCCGGTTCGTTGGTGCTTGGAGGCGTGGTGGGAGGTGGGCGACTCGTCGCTCAGGCCATCGTCGGGGTGCCGGTGACCGCCCGCCAGGTGGCGAAGCGTGCGGCGCGGGTCTCGCGATAGGCGGCGACGGTCAGACGGTGGCGGCGCGGGCGGAAGTGGCCGGCGATGAGGCCGTAGGCGGCGAGGAATCGTTGCGCGTGGCCCGGCGACTTGAAGCGTCTCATTCGGCGCTCCCGCTCGCGTGTCGGCTGGTGCGAATTCTCCGCGCGGTTGTTGAGCCGCCTGTGCTGGCGATGCTCGACGCTGGGCAAGACCTCGCGCTTCGCCGCGCCGTAGCTGGGCAACTTGTCGGTGATGACCACGCGCGGCATGTAGGCGAGATCCTTGAGCAGTCGGCGGAAGAACTTCTTCGCCGCTGCCTTGTCCCGGCGGCTTTGCACCAGGATATCGAGGACGTTGCCCTCCTGGTCGACGGCCCGCCAGAGGTAGTGCTGCACGCCGTTGATCCGGAGGAAGACCTCGTCGAGATGCCACTTGTCCCCCGGCCGCGGGCGACGCCGGCGCAGCTCGTTCGCGTATGCCTGGCCGAACTTCTGACACCACTGGCGCACCGTCTCGTACGTGAGCACGATGCGCGCTCGGCGAGCAGCTCCTCCACGTCGCGGTAACTCAGGGCGAAACGGAAGTAGAGCCAGACCGTGTGCGCGCTGATCTCTGGCGGGAAGCGGTGGCGCTTGTAGTTGGGGGCGGAAGTCTGTTCGTTCATGCGCCGGAGTATCGCACACCCGGCCACCCGCCCAGCCCCCAGTTATCCTGACAGTATCTCGGCGCGGCCCCCAACCACCCGTGTCCCGCACCGTTAACAGCGGTACGGTATACTTACCACCTCGCCGTCGAAGTGTCGCGGTCGCACCGCATTAACAACCGCCGCACCGACGCTGTCGGGGCAAACCCACCGCGAGGTGGTGTACGCAAAGCCGTTTGGATCTCGGGCGACCGAGACTGCCTGGCTACCAGCATCCCTCCCTGCCCCCCACGTCAGCGACATGGTTCGCTCGCCCGACACGGGCGAGCGTGAGAGGGAGAAAAGATCATGGGCTGCCAGCATACTGTCCTGCTCCTCAGCTCGGACGCCATCGGCTGGGGCGAGCTACGCCAGATCCTCGCCGAATTGCCCGACATGCGCGTCATCGGCGACACCGCCGACCCGGCCGAGGCGCGTCGCCTCGCCGCCGCGCACACGCCCGCGGCGATCATCGCTGCGGCGACGCTCGGCGGGCGACCGGTCCTGCCCCTCCTCGCCGATCTGCGCCGGACCAGCTGTCCCGCGACGAAGGCGATCCTCGTTGCCGCCGACTACGCGCCGGGCCGACTGCGCTCCCCCGAGGACACCGGGGTTGTCGGCTACCTGCTCTGGTCCGACCTCTCGCCTGCGGTGCTGCGCCACTGCCTGGCCGCCGCGATCGCGGGCGACGTGATCCTTGGCAGCGGTGCGGTCGTCCGGCGGTTCGTCTCAGGGCTGCGCGGGGAGGGGCCGGCCCGCCTCGCCACTATCGGGATCACCGCACGCGAGCGCGCAGTACTCGGCCGACTCGCCGATGGACAGACGCGCGAGGTGATCGCCGCCGCCGAGGGGGTCAGCGCGGCGACGGTGAAGCGCATCATCGCCGAACTAGAGGCGAAACTCGACGTGCCGAACCAATTCGTACTCGCGATCAGGGCGACCCAACTCGGCCTCGTCCGCTGATGACCAGGATGGGTCACCGCCACGACCAAAGTGGCGCAAATCAACGAGCCGAAGAGGTCGTGAGAATGACCCGCTAGGCCGTTGTCAGCCTCCTCACCGTCTGGCATGCTAAGGGAGTCGCGCGACACGGCAAGTGAGACCGAGCAATGGGTAGCACGGGTGGCTGGGACAGAGAACCTACAACCCCTTAAGGCGTGGTCTAGGCCCAATACTCGTGCGCCCGGCGCGTTTATTGTCAGCGGCGACACGAATCTTGGGGGCTGTTGAATAATTCCGTGGCCGCGCGTTAGCTCCCGCCATTACCGGTGGGGCATGTACCTGGAGGCCGTGAGAAGCGGGTTCGCCAGGGGTGCTACTGACGGAGGAGATGGTCATTATCGGTTGCGAGTGGATCGGTACGAAAAGGAGTACTGCAATGAAGCGACGAACCGCGCGACGACGGCGCTATACTGTCTGGTTGATGGCGGTATTTCTCGCGGCCCTGCTCCTGTCCCCGTCGCTCTTCATCGCCGGTCGTGCGAGCGCCGCCGGCGCTCCCCCGAAGAGCCCGCCAAGTACGAGCATCGGGATGAATCTCGACTGCGGCAAGATGGCCAAGGATGCCCAGGACTATGCCAAGAAGAAGTATGGGTTGTGCGATGCCGGGACTGTCCAACCCCAGGATCGGGTCTCGGGCAACTGTGGTTGGTCCGACATCTTCATCTCGCAGGGAAGCAGCAGCGGCTATGCGTCGATCCAGGAGTCGGCCTTCTCGTACCTCGGCCCGATTATCAGCGCGAACTATGGCGTCTACGCGGTGAACTGGACAACCGGGGCGGGGACCGGCCTCGGCGGCACGCAATCGCCCTGGTCCTTCTATTGGAGCCACTACGACAATCTGTACACCGGCGTAGGGACCGTCAACGCCACCCTCAACGGCTCCGCGACGCTCGTCTGGGGCGGGGTCTGCACGTTCGCGTACCCTTCGTCCACGGCCTACATCCCGTAGCGGCGAGTATCCACGATTAGGCGATGTTCCCCGAGCCGCCCCGCCAGTTTGCGCGGCGGCTCGGGGCCTGTACCGGTAGGGTGAATATGTGGTTGCGCTGGTTGGCTGATCCGTGGACACTACGGAGCGACATCGCCGGGGACATCGGCTTCTGTGTCTGGATCCTCCAGATCGACGGCCTGCGGGTCGCGCCATTCGCTCACCATCCCGAGGGCAGCGGGCATCTCCGCGCGCTCGGGATGACGGCGACCGACTGGCGCGCGTGGTATATGGGTGTGCTGGGCGGGTCACCGCCACGGCGACCCGCGCGCCCGTCGCAGACAGTGGTGGCCATCCACAGCGGCCTGCCGTACCGCACCTGGGCCGGCCCCGGGGCGGTCGGCACGGCACTCACCGAGTTGTGGCCGCGCTATCAGCGCGAGCGAGATGTCTGGCGGCAGCAGATCCTCCGACCCCACGGGGCATTGTGGCACACGCCGCGCGAGGGCCGACGGTGGTGGCGACAGCTACGCGCCGCAGGTCGCGCGCTGCCGCCGGTGACGGCGCACCTCATCAACTACCCGGAACCGCTCCTCGCCGCGCACCCGCCGACGGCGCTGGTCGTGGCGGCCCCGTTCGCGACGCTCGACTGGGCGACCTACGCCGGGCGGGTCATCGAGGGGGTACGGCAGCTCGGGGCGGCGACGGGCGGGCACGGGGACATCCCGGGCTGACCGGGATCGTCCGAACGGCGGCATTGTCAAGTAAAGTCGGACCAAGCGACTCGCTGGCGCTTGGAGGCGTGGTGAGGCGGGCGGGCGTCGCTGCTCAGGCCATCGCCGGGGTGCCGGTGGCCTCGCGCCAGGTGGTGAAGGCGTGGTCGCGGTGTTGGCGGTAGGCGGTGGCGGTCAGGCGGTGGCGGCGCGGGCGGCAGTGGCCGGCGATCGGGCCATACTCGGCGAGGAAGCGCTGGGCGTGGCCGGGACCCTTGAATCGCCGCATCCGCCGTTCCCGCTCCCTGGTAGGCTGGTGCGAATTCTCCGCCCGGTTGTTGAGCCGCTTATGCTGCCGATGCTCGACGCTCGGCAGGACCTCGCGCTTGGCCGCCCCGTAACTGGCGAGCCTGTCGGTGATGACCACGCGGGGCACGTACGCGAGATCCTTGAGCAGACGACGGAAGAACTTCTTAGCGGCGACCCGATCCCGGCGGCGCTGCACCAGGAGATCGAGGACGTTGCTGTCCTGATCCACGGCGCGCCACAGGTAGTGCTGCACACCGTGGACGCCGATGAAAACCGCGTCGAGATGCCACGTATCGCCCGGGCGTGGGCGCTGGCGATGCAGCGCGTTGGCGTAGGTCTGGCCGAACTTGCGAGACCACTGCCGCACCGTCTCGTAGGTCACGATCACGCCCCGCTCAGCCAGCAATTCCTCCACGTCGCGATAGCTCAGGGCGAAGCGGAAGTAGCGCCAGACCGCGTGCGCGATGATCTCTGGCGGGAAACGATGCCGCTTATAGCTCGGGATACGTGCTTGTTCTTTCATGCCCTGAGTATCGCACACCCGACTCCCGACGAAACCGCTCAGTTACCCTGACAGTGCCCCCGCGAGGCCGCCCGCCAGCGATCGTGCTGCACCCCGTTGCTGCCGATGCAGACCGCATCGAGGTGCCACGTGTCGCCCGGCCGCGACCTGCGGCGGCGCAATGCGTTGGCATACTGCTGGCCGAACGTGCGACACCACTGGCGCACCGTCTCGTACGTCACGATCACGCCCCGCTCGGCCAGCAACCCCGCGACATCACGGTAGCGCAGGGCGAAACGGCAGTACAGCCACACGGCGTGGGCGATGATCGCGGGCGGGAAGCGGTGACGCTTGTAGTTGGGGGCGGGCGCTTGTTCTTTCATGCGCCGAGTAGCGCACACCAAGCCAACCACGAGGCCGACCAGTTATCTTGACAGTGCCGGCAGCCACGCGCGTGTGATTCCTGGTTCGCTACGGTTTCAGCAGTTCCGTCCGGTACTGCGGGGCGAGCGCCGCGGCTTTCGCCATGAATGCCGCCTGCGCGGCCTCGTCGAGCTTGGGCGGCGGTGTCGTCCGCGTCGCGACGGGCACGCCGACCTCCTTGAAAAACTCCTCCTGCCCGGATGGGGAGCAGATGCACAGCAGTCGGACTGCCTGTGTAGAGGCATTGGTGAAGGAATGTGGCGCGTTGGCCGGGACGTTGACCGTCTCGCCGGCGCGCACGACCGCTTTCGCGCCTCGGAAGGTCGCCTCGATCTCGCCATCGAGGAGGGTGAACGACTCCGCGAAGTCGTGGCGATGCGGCGCCGGGCCGCCGCCGGGCGGGATGTGCATGTCGATCAGGCAGTAGCGCCCGGCGGTGTCCTCTCCCGCCAGCAGGATCGTGTAGGTATCCCCCACCAGCCCGAGATGGGGCAGGCCCTGGTCCGTGTCCGGGCGCGCGACAACGAGTGGCCGCTGCGGATCGTCGGGCGGGAGCGGCACGGTCGCGGGGGCGGGATTCACGCTGTCGTTCATGGTACTCCTCCTTTTGTGCGCGTTCGCTGGTCGGGGCGGTCGAGGGCGTGAGCCGACGTGTCGCGGTTCATCTCAGTCGGCGGATTGCGGCGCGGCGGCGAGTTCCGCGAGGTAGGCGCGCAACGTCCGTGGCTCGCGGCCCAGGATGGCACGGAGGATGAGCGGGTTGCCCGACAGTCCGTGGTGGTCGTACCAGTCGAACATCGGTTGCATCGGCGACGGCTGCGTATCGTCGCCGGAGTCTTCGGGGGAATCTCCAGGCTTGCTCAGGGTGAGCCTGACCGCCTCGATCTTCCTTCCTAACACGTCGCCCATCAGGGCCGTCACGTCGTTGCGGTTGAGGTTGCCCGCGGCGCACAACTCGAACGTCCCGTAGCGCAGCCGGTCCTCCAGCAGCGCGAGCGCGGCGACCTCCGCCACGTCGCGGTAGTCGACCCTGGCGAAGCGCGTCTCGCCCGACCAGGGCTCTCCATAGGTGCCGGTCTTCACCACGGCAGGCCAGCCCTGCGCGAGATTCTGGAAGAACAGTGTCGGATGCAGGAAGGTGTATTCCATGTCCGACGCCAGGATCGCCTCCTCGACCGGTGCCTTGGCCGCAT
>JAABUM010005192.1_pt1 | contig 13888 bp, 18 predicted proteins | sample 5559161 | NCBI WGS metagenome assembly JAABUM01 (sample SAMN10711868, study PRJNA513369) | rock metagenome | isolation source: Antarctica rocks | place: Antarctica: Victoria Land, Siegfried Peak nord
CTGAGGACGCTATGCCTAGGCCAGCGGGACATCAGTAACAGAGAGTTTCAGGTCTTCTGCCTGGGCTCAACATTCCAGCCAGAGCTGAGCGTTCAGAATGTCATCTAGCTGTGCTTTGTCTCACAGCTTTTTGCTAGCACAAATTTTCATCTGGACCTGTACTATAGCAAGGATGTCAGATGCCGCCAAGGTCATGACCTCCTCCCGGCAAGGCAGATACACTCTCATGTTATGACATCGACACGCAAACATCAGCGCCTGAAAATACTTATAAGTATGGAGTCACATTAGTGGCCGTGACTGACAACAAGGTCCTCATGTCCTGCAAGCATATCAGTCTTGGCTGAATGTAGCCACATGCCCAGTGTTCCTGTCAATGCTTAGGTCTGCAATTTCCCCCTATCATGAGGCGGCTGTACTGCTTCAAGCCAGAGAAGTGTCCGCAATAACACATCGCCACAGTCACACCATGTATGCAGGCGTGGAGCTCCAGCTATCATGAGGCAACTGTGGCGCTGCAAGGCAGGGAAGAAGCAGTGGCAGCTCAGGCAGAGGCTATAGAGACAAACCTCACCTTGTTGGGGGCCACAGCTGTGGAGGACCGCCTGCAGGAGGGGGTCTCTCAAGCCATCTCTACTCTGTGTGCTGCTGGCATCAAGGCAACTACTCACATGCTTCTGCATGGGCATGCTTTTGGGATCTTGACAGCCATATGTGAGGAGTGGAGGATGATTGATTGAAGGGTGAGGTGTTGGAAATGTGGGGCGAGGGACGGGGGAAGGCAAGGAATTGGTACCATGCAACTTCTGGTGTGTGGGATTACTAGTTCCTTGACAGTAGAGAACATGCCTTGCCAGAAGACAAAATGCTCGTTCTGGATTTGTCTGTAGCTTGAGATTGTGTGCAAGATTACGATTGCATGATTCTGCATTTGATTGTAGAGTTCTGACAGAATCATAAGTGAGAAAGGCATTTTGCAGGCCTGCTGTGAATGTCAGGCTGCTTGAATGTGCTGATGCACATTCATCTGTATTTGTCTCCATCACCAGCTGCAGATCATGCATTGCTCTGCGTCTGATGATGTTTTGTGTAACCTGAAGGTGTGGGTGCTGACAGGAGATAAGCTGGAAACAGCCATCAGCATTTCCCTGTCATGCCATCTGTTCACGCATGACACTAAGCAGATGATCATCCGGGAAAATGATCTAGCAGATGGCAGGGAAGCTGTGTCAGAAGCTTTACAAATCAAGGCCACAGAAGCCAACAGGATCAACATCGAGGAGCAGCAGCAAGGCCGCAGGGGATTACATCTGCATACCGTATGCTGCCACTCTGCATGTTTCTGGCTCTGAGACCAAAACCATCAGTACGATCTCTTGTATGTCAGCACAACAGGCTTTCAGTCAGGAGTGTGGTCAACACAATAGAGAGAACTTGAGTGCGCAAAGTTTGCCATGCCAGGTTGACTTCTGTACAACTGCTTTCAGGCATGCACCTGGAAAGTGGTGCAAGTCACTGAACATGTGAGAGACTGCAGCATTAGCATGTGTAGCTGTGTCACAAGCTGCACAAGACAAGACGCACATACAGCATCTTTTGCTCAATTCAAGTGTCCATGCCAGCTGACTGATTCAGGATGCAGCAACATGGCTGTGTGGTACAGGCCTAATGTTGGACTGGTGATAGAAGGCGCAGCGCTGGCAACTGCCCTGCTGAGGCACAACGCCCAGGCGTTCTTGAGGCTGTGTCAAGCGTGCCAGGGGGTAGTGTGCTGCCGGGTGACCCCCGTGCAGAAAGCCCAAGTGGTGTCACTGGTCAAGAGAAGTAGTGCCATTACGCTTGGTAATCTCCCTCCAAACCCCTCTCCACCTTCTCCCCCGTCCGCTCATCCCCCTCTCCCCGTCTATTTGTCGTCTCTTTGATAAGATGTAGCATAACAGCTGCAGCATCCAGCTTGTACGCCTGGTGCTGTGCAATGCACTCATCCAAGTGAAATGCAACAGTATTCTGACTTGATTCAATTGCTAGCTAGAGCAATCAATAGTGGTAGCAACTAGCTCGTCAAGCCTTGGCAATACCAGGTCCAAGCGTCAAGTGCCAAAACACTTCAAGTCTTGTAGCAACGTATGCCAGATCAATTGTGGGTATCTGTGCATGCATGTGTCTTTGCCTGCAGCAGAACATGCCAATTGAATGCAGGATATGCATATGTGCAGGTATTGGTGATGGGGCAAATGATGTGGGCATGATACAGGCAGCTCACATCGGGGTCGGAATCAGTGGCAAGGAGGGGCGGGCAGCAGTACTAACCAGTGACTATGCCTTTGCACAGTTTCACTACCTGGCAAAGCTGTTACTAGAGCATGGCCGCTGATCGTACCTCAGAAACAGCGAAGTGGTGGCATATGCCTTCTATAAGAACTTTGCCTACTGCATGCCCAACATCCTCTTTGCTGCTGTGTCAGGTGAGACGCAGTTGTCCTGGAGTGACAAAGCTGCCTGTGTGACATGTACTCAGCTCAATTTTGTTCTTTGCAAGACGCGTGAGTCACACATTGCTCCACACACTAGCTGGTATGTTTGACAGCACAGGCAGAGTTGCAGCACACCATTGCACAACAGACCAACTCCACAAAAGACTGCTTGGCTGCCTTGCTTGCCATGAACCATTCCATACTCCACAACGTTTGCATTGAATTGTGTCTAGCATGCTGCAACATCCAGTCAATGGCATGAGCAGATGTCGTCTGGCAGATAAAATAGGCTCATGCATTTGTGTGTGCAGGGTACTCAGCTCAGCCGTTATATGCCTCATCCCTCATAGCCACATTCAATGTGGTGTGGACCTCCTGGCCCACCATTGGCTTTGCAGTGCTGGAACAGGTAGCCCTCATGTCCCATGAGCTTACGCCACACAACACCTGTCGGGGCTGCCGCCTCAAAAGGCTCCCATCATGATTGCCGTAAAGCAAAGACCTTCTTTTGCCGCTGACTGTGATCACCTGTGAGAAGGACACCAGCATCATGCCTCATTGATGCTTCCTGCAAAAACCCAATTACCAACAGTAATGACAATGACCTACTGTACATTGTGACATTTGCAGGCCATGTCAAGGCTTGCCATATCCACTGTCCTTTTGCTTTTGCTTGTGAGTCGTAGCAATTCCGTGAGTCAAACAATGGCTGATGGACGTTTGATTACTATGACAGGATGTAAAGGCCAGCACAATGATGAGGCATCCTCAACTGTACAGGGAGACCATGAATGTACGGCGCCATGACTTTGTTGCCAGTCTCACCAGGTCTGCTCTTTGCCTCTCACTATCCTTCATAACTGCATTGCCACAGTGCACTCTTCTGCTTAGTGACATATGACTCGGAGACATGCATGTATGAACCTGCTAAGCATACTTGCTGGTTGGCATAGGTTGAGCTGGCTTGCGGAGCATTCAGCAAGTAATAGGTGTTGGTTTGCAAAGCAGCGCACAGCTGATACATTGTAGGTATTTTTGGACTGTTTCAACCAATTGCCGATGGTCTAAAGCATCCTGCTTGCTGCTGTCAGCTGCTGAATGGGAACTGCACACAGCTCAAGGACTGCAAATGCGCCACAACGCAACTGCCAGTCAGGCAACATGAATTCACTGATACTGAGTCACCTGGGCCTGCGTCTCGCTTCATGTGAAGCGTGTGATGTTACCAGGTGGCTGCTGGAGGGCCTGTGGCATGGCATAGTCTGCTTCTTTGTGCCTCTGCTGGCGCTAGGGCAATCCAGGAGGAACGTCACTGTCGATGGTATCTTCTCAGATGGAGTGGCCACGTACACCGCCCTTATCATCATCACTAACCTCAAGGTGACTCCTTTAGTTTATTGAGTGCTGAAATGGATCATTGCAAGCACCTGCCTGCACTGCAGAGACCGTACTAAGATTGCATCCTCGATGCAATGCGATCTGCTGTCTGCAACAGTTCAGCACCTTGCTGCTTGTTGCTGCCTCATTGATGTATGAGTATCAGGTATGGCCAGCAAATGTCTTTGCTAACACTGTTTTGTGTGCTGTGCAGGTAGCTATCAGGACGCACTACTTCACATGGATCAATGTGACCATGATAGGCCTGAGCATAGGCTGCTGGCTACCATCCCTGTATGGCTTCAGTTCTATAGGGCCACTGCAGAGAACCTTGACTGTTATGGTGGAGTTAGGGCCACACCTGTTTAGCACTCCTGCCTTCTGGCTTGGAGTGGTCTTTTGTGCCCCTGTCATGGCACTTCTGCTTGACTCATTCTGAGCAGCTGGCAGCAGCAGCAACATCCCTTAGATAGACAGATCTTTCAGGTATGCTGCAAGCTTGTCTTGCAGAGCAGCAGTGATCAGTGGGGACAGACACTGCGGGTGCTGAAAGCAATGAAAGGGCATGCAGGACTTGTCAATGTACCAGACTCTGGTGTAGTCCATGGAGAGCATGGTGGCGGACAGCTTTTGCTTGGGCAGGCCCTTGTCTGCCTTCACCAGCTGGTCATGGCGGCTGGGCCAGCGCTGGGAGTCCGTGCAGGGCTCGCTGTAGTACTTGCGCTGCACCTTCAGGGCTCTCAGGTGAACCTGGTCCGCCTGCACAGAACCTGTGAGCATATAGGATACTAGCTCTTGAAGCTGTGCCCATATCTGCTCAATTTGAGCACAAAGATGAAACCCATGCAGGTGCAAATCAGCAGATATCTACATGTTGTCTCATACAGGAACAATTGCAGCAGGCTACACATTTATACAAGCTTTACAACGAAAGCAAAGTTGGTCTCATGACAACAGCATCAGCGACTTGTGGATGAGTGCAAGGGGACAGACCTGAGGGACATTTGGCCAGCAGCGCAGCTCATGGGCTAGGGGCTCTTCTTCTTGCTGGCCAGGCTTGCCTTTGCGGTGCACAGTCAACCTATTGGGGTAGGGGCCCTCCCTGTTGCCCCACCTCAGCTCCACTGTCAGCAGATCCTGCCACAGCAGCAACAACAGGCGTCAGCGCTATTGCAACAACACCGTGTTTAGCAACAACTTGCACAGACCCTGTATCAGCCAAACCCTGCTCTTACAACATGTATGCAGACACTGCTGCAGTTTTGGCCCTGCCCAGACAAACTTGCTTGCCAGTTGCAGTGCGGGTCCTGCAGGGGTGTGTTTTGTCAGGCAGCAATGGGGGTGTGACTGCCAGGGGATGGCCCAGCGCACTTCTGCAGGGGGCACCTCCATGAGGCTGGTGGGGGACACGTCATTCTCGGCAATCCTGTGCACTTGGGCAAAGCCCGGAGCCCTGAGCTTCATGATGCACTGATTGGCCAGGATGACCACTTGGTCCTGCATACCCCAATAACACTGAGCAACAGTCACAAAACTGCTTACTGGTACCTGGCTTGTCTGTGTGTCCACGGCTGACAACTTGTATCCCATCTTAGCTTACTTGAAGCTGTAGCATGCACTGATACAATGTACGTCAAGCAGCACTACGTGACAACATCAGCGTTGCTAGGTGACTGTATGGCTTGCAACCTGGGTTTAGGACCAGATATATGATATGGTGCCGCACAGCTGGGCAGCCTATCTTTGAGACAAAATTCAGCAAGCAGCACAGTGCCATGCTGCACTGAGAGCTTGGCAGCCTGCCCGTAGGACACAACGCAGCAAGCAGCACAGCAGAAGGCTCACTTCTGGGAGCAGCATATGCTCTTCATAGGCGTCCATGTGGAAGCGGCTGCGCTTGCCCTTGCGGCGGGTGCCCACCCCACCTGCATCCTGCGTCCTCCTCAGCAGTGCTTGCCCTACCTTCTCCACCCGTGCCTGCACACACAGCAGCCAAAAATCTGAGGGGGAGGCTCTCAGTATTAACAGGTGCATGGCAAAGTGCTCACGCCAGCATGCGGTCAGTCTATTCCATGTGTCTGTGGGTGTGGCATGGTCCTTGTAAGGCTGCCCTACCTCCTTTTCAGTGCCATCACTGCCCAAGAAGGCGGTCACTTTGCCATCTCCACCTATGGCTCTGGGCAGCCTGAGGCGCCGGTTAGTGGTGCCCGCGCTAGGGCGCCCGATCAGCTGATCCTGGGTGGCATCCATGCCCTCAAAGGCTGAGGAAGCAAAGTCCAGGCCGCCGCTGATGGGCTGGGCAATGGGCCCCACCACCCCCTTCCCTACACTGTTGAAGACGCCTGCACCACAATCACCTACCTATTAATGCTGCACTCTCGCTGGTCTGTACAACCCTTGTGACAGCAAGTGGCATGCAGCTGGCTTCTGTGCTTTGTGGATCTTGATGACGATGCAAAATGTGCAGAAATGCAGCTAGTATTCAGAAAACATGCAGCAGGAGTCCAGAAGACATGCTGTGCTTTTTGCACATTCGTGTAGATCTGATTCTTTGCTACAGATGCATACGCATCCTTTGGCCATGGCTGTTGTACATAGAAGCCACTTAACAGCAGGTCATAAGCATGCAAGACATGCAGCAGTACACTCTACAGCACCTCCAAAGCTCTTGCTCTTGGCTCCTTCCACAGGCTTGGTGACCAGGCCAGTGAAGCTGCGGTAGATGCTCATGCCCGGGGCCGCCCCGCCCTCCACCACGCCATCACCCACACCCTCTATACTTCGCTCCTGCACCACACCATATCAGGCTAGACAGACATGCAAGACTGAGCCAGTACTGCGCACGACAACAGCACCCAGAGGACTGCACAGCCTGTCCCCTTGCACAACATATGTGATTCAGGCCATATTGCTATTGGCAATACCAGGGCAGCTGCATGCTGTCATGGTGACCCTAGTACTGCTTGAAAGCCTGGAGGAATGACTCAGGAGAGGCACTTCTTGGAGCTGTCAAACACAAATTACAAATGGCTTGTACCATCTCAAGGCACGGCACACAGCATCCTGGGACAGAATTTTGACAGAAAAAGTGGATTGACCTGCTTCTGCTGAGCTCGCTGCACAGCAAACCTAACATCCAAGGCTGCAGAGGCGACTCCGCCGCTGAGGGCTCCCAGCACACCGCTGGCCCCACTCAGGATGCCAAACCAGTTGCGCAGGAAGCTTAGGGCCACTCCAACCAATTTGTCCCTGCACGGACCACTTGCAGAGTCAAGTCATGCATTGCATTCTGTGCACTGAATTGTGCCTAGATAGGCTTGCTTGAGTATAGCCCGGTAGCTCCAAAGCTGCAAAGTTCTCATGAAGCACCTGAACAGCACAAGGTCTCCACCTGTACACCCAATAAATTGGCTGCATACAGCTACAATGAAGGTGCCTCTGACCGCAGCAGGATGCTCAGCATATTGAAGTCAAAACAAGACAAGAAACAAACCCTCACAAGCAACAGAAAACGACTATAGAGACAGACACAGATTATACCCCAAAATATAGACCATTGGAAGTACCAGGAAAGGCCTAGAATGTCAAATGCTGATCATGCACCTTGATGTTCTGGCCGACTTCAGAGATGAACACGCTCCACAGCATGGTGCTGTTCTCCATCTCAAAGCCAGTCAGCTGGACGGACACATTCTCAAAGTTGCCATGTCCAGGGCCCATGACAGCGTCCTGCCCGCCCACCTGGGCCTGGCTGCCAGGTCACCACGGAAGCTGCACATGCACAACGTTCATTCAAGTCCACAATTGTTTCTGCCTGGCATGATGGTGCTAGCTTGATAACACAGCAACTGCAGCTGATGTACTGGCACCTGAATCTTTCAACCATAGGCAATGAGAAATTGCTCACACTCTTGACTGCTTGCATCTTGCACAGGCTGTTGCTGTTTGAAAACTCAGAAGCAGCATACCTGACTTTGCCAGCTAGGTTGCTGATGGAGACCAGGCTCATCTGCATGGGCACGTCTGTGGCGGCCTCTGTGTGCTCCTCATCCTCTGGAGCAGTCAGGCTGGGGAGGTCCAGCCGCTGCACCATCTCGGCTGCCCTCCATACCAGCGTCTCACTCAGTGAGATCTGCAAATCACGCACCAGGCAGTTGCCAGCGCATTGCAGAACTGCTGACTGGTGCACATTGAAGATGCCGATGTTGAAGAAACTGTACCTCATGTCTGTTTTCACAGCTGCAGTGCCAAACAGATCTTGAGCTGTTGCCATGAAGTCACTGCCTGCTGCTGCTTGCACGCAACAGTTACAAACTTGGCGGGTGCTTCCTAATGTGCAAACAGCAGCTGTGCAGTGCAGATGCCACTGCTCGCAAACCTGCAGAGTTTTGGAAATCTGGAAGGAAATGAGTGGGTAGTAGGTCTGGCAGCGCGCCAAGCCGGGCTGGCTGATGACTGCCAGGGACAGCAGAAGGTGGCACTCCGACGCCTCCTCTGCAATGTCAGCTGGAGACAGCACGACCGAAAATCTGCAGAACACATGTACAGCTCTGTGGGGTTGAAGCTCATGTGCATAACTGGCAGTATTCCGTGCAGAATATCAGAAATCTTCTACCGTTTGGCGGCCTTGCACAGGTGCGGTGCAAGCCAGCTGTGGTGGATGGATTTGACAGCACACGTCAAGCTCCCTTCGCGCTTCAGCCAGTATATGGGCTGTCATTCATGCTTGATACATCACTGTAACCCTCCTGTGCCGTCAGAAATCAAGCACAAGCTACACCAGATGCAGCAGCTGCAGGGAGTCCATGCCGTGCAACCAAATACCTGAACGCTGATAGCTGGTCAATGCTGTCAGGCTGTTTTGCAGAGCACCACTGAGCAGTGGGAACAGCATTTTGCCCAAGGCAGTGCTGCAGTGCAATGGACTTAGGCCACTGCAGACCTGCATGAAGAGCAGATCTTCACAGGTGTGATTGCAGTGGCACCAGCCTGCTGTCAGGCTGATTTGCAGAGCACCACTGAGCAGTGGGAACAGCATTTTGCCCTGAGCTGTGTTGCAATGGCTTGGTGTTGGGTCACTACAGACCTGTATGAATAGCAAATCTTCCTAGGTGTGATTGCGGTGGCACCAACCTGCTGTCAGGCTGTTTTGCAGAGCACCAATGAGCAGTGGGAACAGCATTTTGCCCAAGGCAGTGCTGCAACGCCTTGGTGTTGGGCCACTGCAGACCTGCATGAAGAGCAAATTTTCATAGGTGTGATTGCGATGGCACCAACCTGCTGTCAGGCTGTTTTGCAGAGCACCAATGAGCAGTGGTAACAGCATTTTGCCCTGAGCTGTGTTGCAATACCTTGGTGTTGGGTCACTACAACCTGTATAAATAGCAAATTTCCATAGGTGTGATTGCAGTGGCACCAGCCTGCTGTCAGGCTGTTTTGCATAGTACCACTGAGCAGTGGTAACAGCATTTTGCCCAAGGCAGTGCTGCAGTGCATTGGTGTTGGGTCACTGCAGACCTGCATGAAGAGCAATTCTTCACAGGTGTTATTGCAGAGGCACCAGCCTGCTGTCAGGCTGTTTTGCAGAGCACCACTGAGCAGTGGTAAAGCAATGTGTCACTGTGCAAGGACTCCTGTGCTGTCAGAAGAGACGCACAAGCTGCAATGGATGCAACAGCACACGGGACATTCATGCATCCGATATACCTGGACGCTAATAGCTGGTCACCGATTTGCAGGTTCTGCAGGCTGAGCTGCATGCGCTGGAAGGTGCCTTCAGGGCCAATGCCCATGGCCATGCTGAAGCTGAGCCCCTGAATGGTGACAGCTATTAGCTCCTCTGGCAGGTGGTCCACACAGCTGATGTCCAGGCTGCCAAAGCTGAGGGACACGTACAGGGCATTGCCGCTCTTGTCGGCTGCCGCCGCCAGCCCAAGCACTGCAAGCTCTTCATTTAGGCCCTTCCTGCCTACAGAGCCAAACAAAAGGCTTGTAAAGTTGCTTCCAAATTAGTACTGGTTCTGCATTTGCGAATTTACTGACATGAAGATGATAATCAGGCAGCGCATTGAAAAAGCAAGCCATTTTCCTTGTTGGCACAACAGTAAAGGTTCTTCAGCCAGATGTACAACATAAACACACTTGAATTGCTTCACCAGCGTGATGAAATGCAGGTTGATGCATGCATACCACATTCCCTACCACCAGGCGCCTGATGACACATGCAACTCAATTAAAGATCATGGCCAGGCTTACTTGGCACAATGCGCAGCTCCCTGTCAAGGCCACCTCGCCCCAGCCCTGTCCCTCCTAGGCTCTGGAGCCCGGCTGTTGGCATGCGCTCCTGCTCTCTATCAACAATCTGCACCAGCACAGCCCAGATTGTCAGTCCATCAACATAAAGCCATTTCTCCCCTGATGGCTGTTCTCTTTATCGACAAGTGTTGTTGGACACGATTTTAGCAAAGCATGTCAACCTTGTGTATCTTGCACCACACCTCAGCGCAGACCATGCACTTTTCATCGAGCAATAAAGCACAAGTGGTGATGCACACCTGCACCAGCACCTCTCCAGGCTGCACAGAGAGGGGCAGCCTGGCCAGAGGCCCTCCCATACCCCTGTTGTGGGTACTGGTGTCCTCCCCAGTCAGACTTGGGGTCAGGGGGATCCAGGGGGTACCGCTGTGGGCTCTGCTTGCCATATGCTTCCTGCACCTCCACCTGTGTCCAAAACCCTTGGTCTAAATTAAGGGGCCTGTGGCAATCATGCATATGCTGCATTGTAAGTTTTGATCACGGCAGTCACCTTTGGCAAGGTAGCGCCTGAAATGCTATGAGGGCAGCTTTGTCTTATCTCCCTGGGGTAGGACTTCTCAGTGACCTGCCAGGCAAAGCCCGCCGCTGAGTATGCCAGCAACGGCTGGAATGGTAGATCACCTGAAGAGTCACGGAAGCAACAATCAGTACATTGCTTCCATATATATATATGAAAGCTCACTACAGCCATCCAGCAGCAACTTGTACGCATTGGTGTGCTAGTAATGACAGAATTCAACTAGAAGCAAAAAAACTTGCCAATGAGACCTGGAATGCACCAATACAAGGGAAACAGCCTTTGTATGCCAGATGGAAGGCAGGCTTGGTCTCACCAATGCCAGCTTGTCTATATTGGAAGGGATGGGCAGTTCGGTTCTCCAGGAGGTAGGGGTCTTGGGAGACACGCTCTCCAGCACCAAGTGCAGACAGCCTGGGTTGCAGATGGCCAGGGAGAAGCGCAGGATGACCACCTCTATCCATCGCCTCTGGGCCTTCACCTCCATCGCCACTTTGCCTGCACCAGCAATGCTGTCAAAGACATGCATGTTGGCTGGAACCTAGCAGCCGCAAGATCTGTCAGAATTCCCACAGGTGACAGTGCAGCACAGAGTCAGCAAACATGATGCATGCCTGCCTGGCCATCTGCATGATGGCACCTGGTGCACTGGCGCAGCCTGCGGGCCACTCTGGGCCCATGCAGCTCCCAGGAGGGGCCGGTCCCGGTGAGCAGGGTGGCTACGCTCCTCTCTGAGCTCTGCTGGTCTGCCTCCTCTGCTGAGGACGCATCACCTACGCTGACATGCCAAGCCTAGACACACTGGTACACAATGGCAGCAGCACAATGCATAGCAGAGATTTGACACACAAATGTCTCCAGACTATATTAGGAGGAAATATTGACTGCTGGTACGAGTCTGAAGACTGCCTCATCAGCAGCCAAAAGTACAACATGTCAGCTTGATGAACGTGACAACTTCACAACCTCAAGGGTTCACTGGGCTCCTGCTACAGCACTAAAGGCGTGGATTGCACATGCTGAAGCAAGGTAATCAGGTCACCTGGCCTAGCAGTTTCCAAAGGCTGAGGTGGCTGCACAGGAATGGCCACATGTCGGTCCCACCCCCCCCCCCCCCGGGAAGGAGGCCTCAATGAGGTGGCTCCAGGGGGCGTTCACCCCCGAGCCTGCAGTCTGGGGTCCAAAGCGCAGGCACACTGCCCTTGAGTCTGACCTCATGCTCCAATGCACCGCCACTCCCAGAGCTCCTGCAAGGTCATTCACGTCACAATACATGATTGCCTAAAATACATAAACAGGTTTGGCAGTTGTTTTTGACATACGCATTGCCCCTTTCGGAACAACCATGCTGTGGCGGTTAAGTCAGCACTGTAATCCCTATGTCCCAGCTGGTGCTGTGCTTGCAAACAGCTGCAGTAAGCTTTGCAACAGGGGTGCAATCAAATTGGCTGCATAACATGCCTGTAGGTACATCAATGCATGATGTCCAGTCCTGCTGGGGGTTTGCAACCACTCCCTTCAAACCAGGAGGGGCCCTCTGGGGCTGCTGACCCTCAAGGGTTGGACTCCAGTAGCCTTGCCGCCTAGTTGCTGCACCTTGGCGCCAGTGTTGAAGTGCAAGATCTGAAGACCAGTGCAGTCGGAGATGACGCAGTGAGGCTCAAGCCTGAGAACCTGCAGTCACACCTCATATGGTTGCCAACACAACTCAACTGACGCCTGTGTCTGTTGATGATCTTTGTTTCAACACTGATGTGACAAGAAGTTGACACTTGTCCAGGCACCTTGCCTCAGGTGTGAAAGGTGGTTTTACGCGTGATGGTAGCAAATCATGTAAAGTGTGTTGATTCACCCCATTCCTACTGCCCTTACCATGGTATGCTCAAAGCCAGCGCCAGCCATCTCTACTCTGGCCACCACCTCATGCACGGTGCCCCACTCACTCAGGAATCTGTGCACGCAGCAGCACCGGCTTGGTGTTCATGTCATCTGCCTGGCTGCTGTTGTCGCTGCTCTCCAGAGGCAGTGGCGGCGCCCAGCCGGACTCCCCAATCTGCAACAGTGACAAACAAGTCATGCATACCAAATCAGACTGATAGCCATCCACAGCCAGCACATAGTCACAATGCAATTTAGCGGATCTCTGTCACATGACAATGCATCTGAAACATGTATGGGAAGCCATGACAAGCAGCTCAGGCTCAAACAGATAGAGGCATGGGCTTACCCTGAGGCACAGTCCAAAGAACTGGGGTCGGTCACCCTGCTGATTGAAGGCCGTCATGCGCTGCATGGGGTAGGCCATCATGGTCACAGCCCCTGAGCCCACCTGCCTACAACCCCGGGGGTTCATCAGATTGGGGTCCCTGTAAACCAAAACAAAAGCCAATGCACTGACTCACACGCATGTGTAATCATCTCACGCATCATATTTTGCTTCAGGAGCCAGCATGGCTGACCAAGCTCTCTAGGCCACAGTCTACAAGCACAAATGAACTGAAAGTCCACCTGTGCATTGAAAAGCAAACAAGACTTGACGTGGGTCCCATTGACCCCGTCACAGTGCAGCTGACCTGTACAAGCAAGGCCGCACAATACTCTGATCTAAATGCGGTGAGCTCTGTGATTCAGACTACAACTCACGCTGCTTTAGGCCTTGTCTCCATGATTGGGCTCCTTCTGGGGCTGCGGCTGGGTGGCCACCCCCACCGCCCCAATGGGCAGGTTTGTGGCATTGACCAGCCAGAGAGGCACGAACATGCGCACCAGCAGTGGTGAGCCTCGTGCTGCTGCTGCTCCAGGATCCAGTTGCTGCAGTAGAACATATTATCAAGGTCAGCATACTGCATCTGCTGCTTTGTGAAGCAGCACACGTTTAAGGCCCAGGACCTGCTCCAGTGTGGGCATGTGCTGGCAGACACTCTGACCTTGTGCACCTATAATCTGGCAGTGCTGCAGCAGTACCTTGACTCTCTAGCTCAGCTATCTGTCACAGCAGATCTGGGCTGTCTATAACTTGTCCTGCATCTGCCAGGCCTCCATGTCAATATCTTTATCTAGGAAGATTTCCTGAGGCTTGCTGCCAGCCCTGGCCGCGTGGAACTTTTCAGGCAGCCTCTGCTTGCTCGGGTGCCAGCCCGATGGGAGGAGTAGCCCTCACTCACCAGCACAGGCTGTGGCTCTACCAGGTCATAGCCATCTGGGT
>JAABUM010005193.1_pt1 | contig 13882 bp, 5 predicted proteins | sample 5559161 | NCBI WGS metagenome assembly JAABUM01 (sample SAMN10711868, study PRJNA513369) | rock metagenome | isolation source: Antarctica rocks | place: Antarctica: Victoria Land, Siegfried Peak nord
GTACTGATTTTCGCCGACCAGACCTTGAGCGCCGTGCTCGAGGCAACCCGGGTTCGCGCCGAGCGCGGCCCCAACGTCGCGTGGTACGACGAGTTTTCCCGTTACAGCGGACTGTTCGGCGGCGGTGCGGACGGCTCCATCGCCCGGCGGTTCCCAGTGCTCGTCGTCATCCTGGCGCTGGTGGTGTGCACGGCGGTACTGCTGCGTCGACGCAAGCTCCCTGGTGCGCCGGTCGGGCCCTCGCGTCGGCTCATCGCCACCACTGCTGGATCCTTCGGCGTGCTCGCGGTGACCCCCACCAAGTGGACCCACCACTTCGGCGCCTTCGCCGGGATCGGTGCGGCCCTCGCGGCGCTCACCGCGGTGGCAGTGAGCGCGGCGATGCTGCGCTCCCGCCGCAACCGGGCGCTCTTCCTCGTCGGACTGCTCGGCGTGCTCGCATTCTCCCTAGCCGGCTGGAATGACTGGCTCTACACCTCGGCGTGGGGCATTCCGTGGTTCGAGCGGATTCCCGCATTGCACGGCATCCGCGGGACCGCCGTCGCTCTCACGCTGGCTGTGGGGGCGGCCGGCGTGGCCGTGGTGCTGCACCTGCGCTCGACGGCGGACTCCATCGCGGCCATCGCGCAGCCGGCAGGTAAGCCGTGGCTGCGCGCCTCACCCCTGGCCGTGGTTGCGGGGCTGATGGTGCTGGCGGAAGTGCTCAGCTTCGCCAAGGCCGCGGTCCAGCGCTGGCCGAACTACACCGTCGCCGCAGCCAATGTCGACGCACTCGGTGGTCATCCGTGCGCCCTGGCCGATGACGTCCGGGTGGAGAGCGAGCCGTTCTCCGGGGTGCTGGCGAGCGCAGATGGCGTGGGTACGGGGCTCGACGGTCCGGCAAGTACCGGGTTCTCCTCTCGGGGGCTGCCGCCCGAACTGGACCCGCTGACCGCCGAGCAGGGCGAAGGCCCCATCAAGGGCGCCTCCGCGCTGCCCGCAGGCCTCGAGCCCGGCCGCACGCCCCTGGCCGGGAGCTGGAGCGCTGGGGCGCAGCGGGCCGCCGAGCTCACGACCTCCTGGTATCGACTGCCGGCCAGCACGGTGGAGGCACCGCTGCTCGTGGTGTCGGCGGCGGGGTGGATCGCCGGCACCGACTCAGCGGGCGTGCACCACGACGGGGTGAGCATGACTGTGCAGTTCGGTCGATCCACCGGTCCCGCCGTGCAGCCGCTCGGACAGGCGGAGCTGCTCGACCCCGGCCCGGGCCCGCGTTGGCGCAATCTTCGTGTTCCGCTGAGCGCCGCGCCTGCCAGTGCCGACCGCGTGCGACTGGAGGTTCGCGACGACAAGCTCGACCAGCAGACCTGGGCGGCGCTCACCCAGCCCCGGGTGCCGAAGTTGACGTCGCTGCAGTCCGCTCTGGCTACCTCTGCCGCGCTGGTCGACTGGCCGGTGGGTCTGGAGTTCCCCTGCCTACGGCCGTTCACCGTGCACGACGGCGTCGCTGAGCTGCCCGTCGCCCGGGTGTCACCGCAGAACGGGCAACTCAGGGTTGCGTCCGACAACTGGCAGGACGCCTACGGCGGCGGACCGCTCGGGTGGCTCAACCTCGTGGCCACCCAGCACACCGTCCCGAGCTATCTTGCCGGGGACTGGGGCCGCGACTGGGGGTCGCTGGAGCGCTTCGTCCCCTACCGATCCGCGACGCATCCAGCCGTCATCGACACCGGCACGCGGACGGTATGGGGACTGGCACACCGCGAGTCCATGCTCGGTCTGCACTAGCCGAACAGCCGAGGCGGCGGGTACACCCGGCGCCACTTCGATACCTGCCAGCACCGGTGGAACCCCGGCACCATGCCCAGGACGCACGAAGGGCCCGCTGCGGGCAGCGGGCCCTTCGTGTTCGGGTCAGGCGTTCAGACGTGCTCCCCTACTAGTTGTAGGTGATCACCGCTGGGTGGTTGGCAGGCCCTGCCCAGGTGTAGATGATGTGTCCGCCCTGGAAGTTCTGCTGCACGGCCGCACCGTTGTTGATCGGGAACTCCTCAGACGTCGGGTAGCGCAACCGGCCGGTCTCCCAGCCCTGGGTGCCCCACGCTGCGAAGATGGCGCCCTTGACGACCTGTGCGCCGGTGGCACCGCTCCAGTAGATGTGCCCACCCTCGAAGTCGCTGAACGCACCTCCCGGCAAGCTGATCTCGTTATTGGTCGGCAGCCCAAGGAACGACGCGGGTCCACCCAGGGCCTGGTAGCGGCCGTCGATGATGCCCTGCACGAAGTAGATCGTCTGCTGCTGTCCACGAACGCCGGGGAAGGCGTAGTAGACGTGCCCGTTGGCGAACTGCTGGACCAGCATTCCGGGGTGGCCGGCAAGCGGCGTCTCGTTGGTGATGCAGGGGCCGAGCTGGTTCGGCGTGTTGCGAACGAACTCGCCGATGGCGCCGCCGACGGTGCAGCCGGTCGGACCTCCGATGGCACCGGCAAGCTGCGGCCAGGAGTTCACCAGCTGGTCGTGCCAGTAGCCCCAGGCGTGGATGCCCGGGTGCGTCAGATCCTCGGTGACAGGCAGGTTGGTCACCTTGGCCTTCTGCGAGAAGCTCTGGCTGGAATAGTTCGCGATGACCTCGAGGATCGCGCCCGTGTAGTTGTCACTCAATCCGGCGAATCCGAGCGGGGTGTCGTGCGCCCCGCTGAGGCCGGTTCCGGCGGACATGTACAGGCTCTTGCCCTTGAGCTTGTCGATCTGCACGGCGGGGTTGTTGGCGGGCCATGGCGCGGCGTCCACGGGACCCCACATGTTGTCCGGGTTGCTGGCTCCGACCTGGGCGGACAGCACGTACTGCAGGAACTGCGGAAGGCCGAACACCTGCGTGTCCGGGTAGCCGCTGTAGGAAGCCGCCGCCTTGTACAACTCCGGGTGCTTGGCCGTGAGGTTGAACGCGGAGAAGCCGCCCATCGACAGTCCGGCGACGGCGCGATTGCCGTTGCCGCCGATCTGCGGGCTGTCGATGATTCCGGGGAGCTCGCCGGTCAGGAAGGTCTCCCAGCCCAACTTGGTGTTGGGCGTGCCGTCGGTGGCCAGCAGACCCGGGTCGTTGTTCAGCCAGTTCTGGAAGAAGCTGCCGCCGCCGCCGACGGACATGACGACCAAGACGTTCTTGTCGCGGAAGAAGTCAGCCGCGCCGCCCTGGTTCACCCAGTCCGAGCTGGTGTTCGGCGCGCGGAGACCATCGAGTAGGTGCAGCTCCGGGTAACGGGCGCCCGAGCCCGGGTTGTATCCGGGCGGCAGCAGCAGGTCCACCTGCACCTCGCGGCCCATGGCCGGGGAGTTGATGAACAGGCTCTGCCGGCCCGCCCCCGTTGGGACGATGCGGTTGATGGTCGCGCCACCTGTGCTCGTCACCACCGCGGTCGGGGCGATGGCTGCGGTGGCGGCCGCGGGCTTTGCCGATGAGGCTGCCGCACTGGCGCTACCGGCACTGACGGCCAGAGGCAGGACGAGCGCCGCGGCGCAGGCGCCAACAACGCGCCGACGCCATGAGGTGGTGAGGTGCATGTGTGAGAATCTCCTTAACACTGCGGTGCCCGCCCCCCAACGGCGGAGCTGACTGCATGGTTTCCGACGGGTAAAGCTCGTGCGGTTTGAGAGAGTGTAGCGGGTACCTGCGGGTTTGCTATTCGGGCAAAGCCCGATGGCGCTTATAACGGCATCGTGTTGTGCTTTCGTGGCGGTGGATTCTCTTCCTTCGTGCGCAAGGCGCGCAATGCGGCAGCTACCTGCTGCCGAGTCGTGGACGGCGGAATCACCGCGTCGATGAAACCTCGCTCCGCCGCACCATAAGGCGTGGCGACGTGTTCGTTATAGGCGTCGATGTACTTCTTCCGCAGCACCGCGGCGCCGTCGCCGGCAGCGGCAAGTTCCCTGCGGCGCAACAGGGTAACCGCGCCCTCGGCGCCCATCACCGCAATGCGCGCGGTCGGCCACGCGAGGTTCACATCGGCGCCGAAGTGCTTGGAACCCATCACCGCATAACCGCCGCCGTAAGCCTTGCGCACCACGACGGTGACCTTGGAAACGGTGGCCTCCGAGTAGGCGAAGATCAATTTCGCTCCGCGGCGAATGATGCCGCCCCGCTCCTGTGCGACCCCGGGCAGGTAACCGGGCACATCGACCACCGTCACGATGGGAATCCCGAACGCGTCACAGAAGCGAACGAATCGTGCGCCCTTCTCGGAGGCATCGATGTCCAGGGCGCCGGTCAGGTTCATCGGCTGGTTGGCGACCACACCCACGGTGCGCCCCTCCACCCGTCCGAAGCCGGTGATGAGGTTCGGGGCGAAGATCGGGGAGATCTCCAGCAGGTCCCCGTCGTCGATGATCCGGGCGAGGACCTCCTGCATGTCATAGCCCGAGTTGTCGGCATCGGGCATCAGCTCGTCCAGCTCGAGATCCCGGGCGGTGAGCTCATCCGCGCGCTCGGCCGCCAAGACGGGCGCGGTGGCGTTGAAGTTGCTCGGCAGCACGTCGAGCAGGTCGCGGACCCATTCCACGGCGTCGGCATCGTCGGCGGCGACGTGGTGGACGTTGCCGCCGACACCCTGAGCGTGGGCGCCGCCGAGTTCTTCGAGGGTGACGTCTTCGCCGGTGACCGAACGCAGGACGTCGGGGCCGGTGACGAACATGTACGAGGTGTCCTGGACAGCGACGACGAAGTCGGTCATGGCCGGGCCGTACACCGAACCGCCGGCGCACGCGCCCATGATCATCGAGATCTGCGGGATGGCACCCGAAGCGCGGACGATCATGTGCCCCAGCTCGGCGAAGAAGGCAAGAGAGGCGACGCCCTCCTGCACCCGCGCGCCGCCGCCGTCGTTGATCCCGACGACCGGGCAGCCCACGCGCAGGGCGAGGTCGTAGATATCGGTGATCTTGCGGCCGAAGACCTCGCCCAGGCTGCCGCCGAAGATGGTGGCGTCGTGGGAGTAGGCGCACACCGGTCGCCCGTGCACCGTGCCGTATCCGGTGACCACACCGTCCCCGAGCGGGTTGTCGGCACCGGATTTGCGGGCCAGCTCACCCGTCTCGACAAAGCTGCCCGGATCGAACAGCAGGTCGATGCGCTGCCGTGCGTTGAGCTGACCCGATTCCGCCCGTGCGGCGATGGCACGCGGGGACCCCTGGGCCGCCTTGGCCTCCCGCATCGCGTGCAGCCCGGCCAGCTTGTCCGCCGTGCTGCTTGCCCGTGCGGCCTCGGCCGTACTGTCCTGCACCGCGGTCATCGGGACGGGTCTCCGCTCAGTACGCGTGGGCTGAGGGCGGCGGAGAGGTGTTCGGCCACCTTGGAGACGATCGGCTCGTCGATGATGGCCAGGTGGTCGCCACCGACGTTGACCAGCTCGAGCTGCGGACAGGCCTGCGCCCATCCGCCGTCCGGCTCGACGTGCGTGAAGCGCGGCTCCATCTCGATGGCGCCTTCATGCATCCGGTCGGCGCGGTACAGCACCACCTTGCCGTCATAGGGTTTGGGATTCAGTTGCTCCAAGGCCCTCGTGTCAACCCAGGAGGTCCGCTGGTGCTCCAGCACGCCTGCGCTGATCCCACCGGCACCCGCTTGCACCGCAGCCTTTTGGAGCAGATCCAGCACGATGGCCATCTGCTCGTCATCGTCGGCCCCCAGCAGCTCGCGCTCGGGCAGCGGAACCGACTGGCCATAGGTTCGTTCCACGTAGGCCGCAAACCGTTGCCATCGGGCCAGCGACTCCTCCGCGCTGGCCGGCACGCGCTCGGAGGGATACACCATGTCCAACATGGCGATCAGCTCGACCTCGTTGCCCTCTAGGCTCAACTGCCTGCCCACCTCGAACGCCAGCGCACCGCCGAAGGACCAGCCGGCCAGGCGGTATGGACCGCTACCACCGTGCTTGCGGATGAGCGGTAGGTACGTGGCGATGCGCTCGGCCATCGGCGCCTCCACCCGCTCCACGCCGTACACCGGCTGGTCGTCGGGCAGCAGGCGAATCAGCGGCTCGTAGACCGAGCACGATCCCCCGGCCGGATGGAACAGGAACAGCGGCGGCGCCTCTTCCGCACCCGGCGCGACCACCGGGGTCTTCAGTACGTGCACCACGCCGTGTCCGGTGGCGTCCATCAACGGCCGCACCTCGTCGGCGAGCTCGGCGATGGTGCCGGCAGTGGCGACCGCACCATGATCGACCCCCGCATCCCACCGACCGCCGAGGGCGGTCGCCAAGTCGAGGCTCTGCCCCGGCGTCATCTCAGGCAACGCTGTGGTGACACCGGCCAGCGGGATACCCATGACGGCGTTCCACTGCGCCAGGGCCCAGCGTTCCGCGGCGTCGCGGGGTGCCACGGCGTGCACCGGCATGGCGCCCTGCATCTGTCCAGCGAATCCGGCCGGACTGCCCCCGGAGATCAGGTCGTCCAGCTGCGACTGCAGATCCCCCAGGCTCACCCCCCGCAGCGACTCCAAGGCCACCGGCGGAGTGCCCAGCTCGTGCTCCACCCGGTTCTTGATCCGCACGGCCATCAACGAGTCCAGCCCGAGCTCGGTCAGCGGGACGTCGGAGGGCAGCTTGTTGGACGCATAGCCCAGCACCTCCGCGATGATGCGCCGCAGGGTCTCCACCGGTGGGGCCGTCTCCGGCGGAGCCGCATCGACCGGGATCACCCCACCGCGCTGCGCCACGGCCTGCGCCGCGCCTGCACGGGACTCGCCGACGGGGGCAGCCACGACCGCTTCGGCCAGCAGCACCCAGAACGGCGGGGTCGGCAGTCCCTCCGGGGTCTCCACGCCGGAGTCGAGCCGAGCGTGCACCTGAACCGCACCACCGCCGGGGTGCGGCAGCAGGATGGTGGTCACCGGCGTACCGGCCGCCGGCGCGAGCTGGTGAATGACCAGGTTGTGCACCGTGGCACCCGTCCCCAGCACCTGCGCGGCGGCAGCGGCCACCAGGACCTCGGTCGCGGCGCCCGCCGTCGACTGCCATACGTGCCGACCGTCGGGCAGCGCCGCATACACCCCGGGCGGACCCGGATCGTGTGGACGGGCGCCGTTGCCCGCGGCCGCGCGCCCCCGGGAGGGCCGGGACTGGGTCCAGTGCCTGGTGTGCTGCCACGCGGTGCGCGGAACGTCCGCGAGTGGCCCCTCGCCGTTCAGCGTCCGCAGGTCCACATCGTGGCCGTGCACGTGCAGTTCGGCGACGGCCCCGCGCAGGGCGCTGACGCCGTCGGTCTTGCGCCGCTGCGTGGGCACCAGCAACGGATCGGTGACGCCCTCGGCGGCCACGGTCGCGGCGACCGAGGCGAGGGTGACCGGATGCGGGGACAGCTCGACGAAGGTGGTGAAACCCGCGTGCACCGCCGCGGCCGCCGCCTCGGCGAACAGCACGGGCTGGCGCACTCCCGTGGTCCAGTAGTCCGCGGTGTGCACGGGGTCCATCCCGGGACCGGCGGCCTGTGCGCCGCTGACCGAGGAGAACACCGGGACACTGCAGCGATCCGCCGCCATGCCGGCGAGCTCGGCGGTCAGTTCCCCGAGCATCGGGTCGACCGCCGCCGTGTGTCCGGCACCGCCGACGTCGATGAGCCGGGCCAGCCGGCCCAGCGACTCCGCATGTGCCACCACCTCGCGCACCTCGTCGCGGTCGCCGGCGATGGTCGTCTGGGCGGGAGCGGCGTGCACCGCGGCCGTTACCGACGGCCAGCGCTCGCCGAGCTCGGCGAGTTCCGCGGTGGACATGCCGACCATGCCCATGGCGCCGACGCCGAGCTGCTCGATCTCGGCCAGCAGCGTGGAACGCGCAACGATGACCCGAACAGCCGTCTCCAGCTCGAGTCCGCCGGCCACCACCGCGGCCGCCACCTCGCCCATCGAGTGGCCGAGCACCGCAGCCGGGCGGGCGCCGTGGGTGCGCAGCACCGCCGCGAGTCCCACCTGGACGGCAAACAGCACGATCTGCACCCGGTCCAGGCCGGTCACCGGTTCTTCGCCGGACACCGCCTCCCGGAGGGAGAAACCCGCCTCGTGCTCGATCAGCGGCTCCAGCTCGTCCCAGGCCTTGGCGAAGGACGGCTCACCGGCAAGCAGGTCGCGGGCCATGCCGTGCCACTGCGAGCCGTAGCCGGAGAAGACCCAGACCGCGCCACTGACGTCGGTGGCGACGCCGGTGTGCACGCCAGGGCCCGGTGAGCCATCGGCGACCGCGCGGGCCGCCTGCACGGCCTCGTCGTGCTTCTGCACCACCAGCGCCGCGCGGTAGCGGCCCTGGGAGCGACGGGCCAGCGCGCGACCAACCGAGGCGATCGAGTCTTCCCGCTCCGTCGGGTCCACCAGCCAGTCGGCCAGCTCGGCGGCGGCGGCATGCAGGCGCTGCCTGGTCGGCGCGGACAAGGCGAGCACCCCCGTGCTCGCACCGTTACCGGAGTCATGACCGGCGGATTCCCGAGTCGGGGCTTCCCGCACGACCAGGTGTGCGTTGGTACCGCCGAAGCCGAAACCGGAGACGCCGGCCACGGCCGCGCCGCTGTGCCGGGGCCAGCTGCGCGGTTCGGTGACCACTTCCAGGCGGGCAGCCTCGAACGGGATGTGCGGATTGGGCGTCCGGAAATGCAGGCTCGGCGGCAGCGCATCGTGCCGCATGGCCAGTACGACCTTGATCAGGCCGGTGATGCCGGCCGCCGCTTCCAGGTGGCCGAAGTTCGTCTTGGCGGACCCGAGCAGCAGCGGCTTCTCGGCCTCGCGGCCCGTTCCGAGCACCGCCCCGAGCGCGCGAGCCTCGATGGGGTCGCCAAGCAACGTCCCCGTGCCGTGCGCCTCCACGTAGTCCACCTGGTTCGGGTGCACCCCCGCGTCGCGGTAGGCGAGCCGGAGCAGGTCCGCCTGGGCAGCCGGATTCGGCGCCATCAGTCCGTTCGAGCGCCCGTCGGAGTTGACCGCGGAACCGGCGATCACCGCGAGCACCTCGTCGCCGTCGCGCTCGGCATCGCTCAGCCGCTTGAGCACCACCACCCCGGCGCCCTCGCCGCGGGCGATGCCGTCGGCAGAAGCGTCGAAGGCCTTGCACCGGCCGTCCGGAGCCAGCGCGCCACCCTGGTCGAAGACCACGGTGGTGGTGGGGGCCAGCACCATGTTCACGCCGCCGGCAAGTGCGGCGTCGACCTCACCCGAGCGCAGGCTGCGTACCGCCTGGTGCACGGCGAGCAATGACGACGAGCACGCCGAGTCCAGCGCCATGCTGGGACCCCGCAGGTCGAGCAGGTAGGACAGCCGGTTCGCGATGATGCTGCCCGCGGCGCCGGTGGCGGTCCAGACGTCCATCTCGCCGAGGTCGGTGGTGGTGATCAGGCCGTAGTCGTGGGTCGACACCCCGACGTACACCCCGGTCGCCGAACCCTGGAGCTGGTCGGGGTTGATCCCGGCGTGCTCCAGCGCCTCCCATGCCACCTCCAGCACCAGCCGCTGTTGGGGGTCCATCTCCGCGGCCTCGCGGGGGGCAATCCCGAAGAACTCGGCGTCGAAGCCTTCCACGTCGTCGAGAAAGCCCCCGTGCACGTTGGTCCGGCTCAGCACGGCAGCCTGCTCGGGGTCGGCGGCAAAGGCGGCCCACCGGCTCGGCTGCACCGCACTGATGGTGTCGACGCCCTGGCAGAGCACCTCCCACAACCGCCGCGGTGAGCGCACCCCGCCGGGAAGCCTGGCGGCCAACCCGACAACGGCGATGTCCCCGTCGTAGGCGGCGTTCTCCGACCGTGCCTCCACACCCTCGTAGTAGGTGCTGTCGGGCTCTACCGCCGGCGGCTCACCCTCGATCAGGCGTGTGGCCAGGGTGGCAATGGTGGGATATTCCCAGACCAGGGTGGCCGAGAGGCTCTCGCCGAGCATCTCCTCGAGCTCGCCGGAGAGCGCGACGGTGTCCCGGGAAGCGAGACCGAACTCCTCCAGCGGGCGGTCGTCGTGCACCTGCGAACGAGGCAGCCCGGTTGCAGCGGCCACCCAATCACCGAGCCAGGTGCGAAGGGCGGCGACAGTCATGGGCGGCTGCGTCACTGGTGCACCATTCATGCGGTCACCTGTGTCTCATTCTCCTGCGTCACATCAGTCCCTAGAGACTCGTGCGCCTCATCATGCACGTCCGGGAAGGCGCCGGGAAGGGGCGCGCCGCGCAAGGTGCCGTCGAGATACTGCTGGCGACAGGCCCGACGGGCGATCTTGCCGCTGGAGGTTCGCGGTATGGAGCCACCCGGAACGAGCAGCACCTCACGGGCGCTGAGGCCGTGCCGCTGGGCGAGAGCGGCCCGCACGGCGGCCACGACGGGCTCCGGATCGGCCTTGCCCTGGCCGGATGCGCGTTCGGCCACCACGACCAGCTGCTCCGCGGAACCGACGGCGCCATCCAGCGCCGGCACCGCGAAGGCGGCCACGAAACCGGAGCGCAACACCTTGCTCGCCTCGGTGGCGGAGAACTCCACGTCCTGCGGGTAGTGGTTCCGACCGCCGATGATGATCATGTCCTTGGCCCGGCCGGTGATGTAGAGCTGGCCGTCGAGCGAGACTCCAAGGTCGCCGGTGCGCAGCCAGCGCTTGTCGCCGTCCGCGCCCGCCACCACCGCGTGAAACGTCTGCTCGGTCTCCTCCGGGCGTCCGTAGTACCCCGCGCCCATGTTCGCCCCGTGCAGCCAGATCTCCCCCACCGCACCGCCGGGCAGCACCGCACACGTCTCGGGGTCCACGATGAGTGCCTCCTGCTGCACGGCGACCTCCCCGACAGCCACGTACATCGACGCCAGCGGCGAGTCGGCTGGCACCTCGACGGCCTGGCCGGCGGCGAGCTCGTCGCGGTCGAAGTGGCCGACCTTCGGCGCCGCGCCTGCCGTGCTGGCCGCCACGAACAGGGTGGCCTCCGCCATTCCGTAGGAGGGGCGCTGGGCGTACGGGGACAGCCCGAACGGACCGAAGGCCTCCTGGAACTGCTGCAAGGAGGAGGGCCGCACGGGCTCACTTCCGTTGATCAGGGCGGCGACACCGCTGAGATCGATCTCGCTGTCCGCAGGCGGCTTGCCCCGGCGGGCGGCGTGCTCGTAGGCGAAGTCGGGCGCCGCGGCAATCACCCCCGGCGCTTCGGCGAGCAGCTTGATCCAGCGCAACGGACGCTGCACGAACGCGCGCGGCGACATGACCGCGCACGGTCGGCCGATCACCGCCGGGATGATCACCACGAGCAGGCCCATGTCGTGGAACAGGGGCAGCCAGCTCACCCCGCGCCCCGTCTCCACCGGCACCTGGTATGCGGTCAGCATCTGCATGACGTTGGTGAGCACACCGCCGTGGGTGATCTCCACCCCGGCGGGCACCCGGGTGGAGCCCGAGGTGTACTGCAGGTAGGCGACGTCGTCGCGGCTGCCCCGCGGCGCGGTCCAGGAGTCCGCGAGAGAATCGGGAACGGCGTCGACGGCCAGGATGCGCGGGCGCTGCGCGGCGGGACGGCCCTTGAAGAACTCGCGCACGCCGGCGGCCGCCGAGGTCGCGGTGAGCACCACGGTGGGGGCGCAGTCGCCGAGTACCGCGGTCAGCCGGTCGGTGTGGCCCGGCTCCTCGGGATCGAACAGCGGCACAGCCACCAGACCCGCGTGCACGGCGGCGAAGAAGCCGACGATGTACTCCATGCCCTGCGGCGCCAGGATTGCCACCCTCGAGCCGGGCTCGGAGACCTGTTGCAAACGGGCGGCCACGGCGCGCACCCGGACGCCGAGCTCGGCGTAGGTCAGTGTGGTGCGGGCGCCTTCGCTGTCGGTGGCGTAGTCGACGGTGGTGAAGGAGGGAGCGTCGCCGCGGGTGCGCGTCATCGTCTCGAGGTGGTCGACGACCGTTCCCTGGGCAAGCTCGGCAACGAAGTCGCGGGAATCCGTTTCCCGGGAAACAACTTCCACTTCTTCCGCGGCAATCTGCCCAGTCATGGAACCTCCTCGTAAAGCGCTAGAAACCGTCGACGCGTGACGCCGGAGGCCGTTTCATCGACCCTCCGCCGTATTTCCGCACCCGGCGGTGCTGCACCAACATCCCCAGCGTTGGCCACTCTCTGTCTGCAATGCCCCGCGGTATGTTACAGCCGCGTGCTGCCCGCGCCCTTCGGCGCGCCACGCAGCTGCACCGGCCATGCTGATCCGAACCCCACCGACAGTACCCTTTTGGACTCTGGTGTCAATAATTCTGTCAACCCTTTGGCGCCTTCTCGACCTTGTCACCCAACCAGCGGGCCAGCCACTGGGTCGCGGACTGACCAGCATCGACCTTGTACGTGGCATAGGAGGCGTGCACGCCGCTCTGCATGTACTGCCCGACCAGGGCCAGCGTTGCCGGCAGGTTGGCGAGATTCGCCGCGCCGGGGGGCGTCGCGCAGATCAGGTCACCCGGTGCACAGAAGGTGACCACGCGACCGCCCACCGCACCGAAGTCCTTGGGACGGGGTCCACCGAGGCCGGCCCCGCCCACCTCCGGACCGACGAGCGCCTCGGTGGCCGGGCTGCGGTTGGGGTCGGAGACCAGGCCGACGCCGATGAGCTTCTCCGGGGCGATCACGCCGCCGCCCTGGCCGATCATCGTCGCCAGATCGCCTGCCGATGCCGCGCCCTGGGAAAACCCCACCAGGCCGAACACCGCGTCGGGACACCGCTTGCTCGTGGCTGCCATCGCCGCCGAGGCAGCACGCACGCCATCCTGCTCGCTCTGGAAGTAGGGCGTCGGGTTGTTGAACTGCGCCAGGTACGGCACGAAGTAGTTGCTCAGGCGCCCCGGCCGGTCGCGAAACCGGTTGGCCAACGGGTCGGCGACCGCCTTGAGGAGACCGACCGCCACCGTGGGATCTGCCGCCGGGGTGATCTCGTACGTTCCCGGCACGTAGATCACCTGCACGTCGGGGCAGTCGGCAGGCTTGCGCGGTGCTGGCGGCGAGGTGCTCGTTTCCGGTCCCTGGCCCAGGGGCGGCGGCTTGGGCCCGTTCTGCAGGATCCCCACCACACTCAGCAGCAGCGCGATGCCGACGAGCACCACGAGCCCGAGGACCCAGCGACGCTTGCGAGGCGGGTGTGCGCGCGTCATCCGCTGGCGCCTCACAGGTAGACCGAGATGCCGATGGTGACCACCCAGGCCAGGGCCAGTACCTGCAGCACCCGGTCCTTGAGCGCAATCTCCTCCGGCTCGCCGGCCACGCCGCCGTCCACGTCCACCGCATATCGCAGCACCGCAATGGTGAAGGGCACCATGGAGATCACCGACCACACCGATTGGCTGCGCTCGTTGAGCTGGAAGGCCCAGAGGCCGTAGGACAGGATCACGGCCGTGGCCGACATCGTCCAGACGAACCGCAAGTAGGTGGAGGTGTAGCTCTCCAGCGCCTTGCGGATCTTCGCGCCGGTCTGCTCGGCGACGCGCATCTCGGCGTAGCGCTTGCCCGACACCATGAACAGCGAGCCGAAGGCGGCAACCAGCAGGAACCACTGCGACAGCGGCAGCCCGGCGGCCAGACCGCCGGCCATGGCCCGCAACAGGAAGCCGGAGGCCACGATGCAGATGTCCAGTACCGGCTGATGCTTCAGCCCGACGCAGTACGCCAGCTGCACAGCGATGTACACCGCGATGACGACCAGCAGCTGCCACGAGGCGAGCAGGGACAGCGCCAGGGCGGCGACCAGCAGGACGACGGCCAGCGCATAGGCCAGCCCGAGGGGCACGACTCCGGCCGCGATCGGCCGGAAGCGCTTGCGCGGGTGTGCCCGGTCGGCATCGACGTCGAGTGCGTCATTGACCAGGTAGATGCCCGACGCCGCGAGGCAGAACACCACGAAGGCCACGGCCGCGTCGCCGAGTACTCCCAGCTCGCC
>JAABUM010005194.1_pt1 | contig 13881 bp, 17 predicted proteins | sample 5559161 | NCBI WGS metagenome assembly JAABUM01 (sample SAMN10711868, study PRJNA513369) | rock metagenome | isolation source: Antarctica rocks | place: Antarctica: Victoria Land, Siegfried Peak nord
GACGCACATCTCAATCAGCAGCCAGGGCGCCCCGGAGGGTCGGACGGCCAATCCACCGGAGCCACCAAGGGCGATCAAGGCTCAGCCACATCCGACCCTCCCGGGCCACCCACCAACTTACGGATCAGGGCTCAGGTGAAGGGCCCCGGCCCCACCGTAGACAAACCTTTGACAGTCATTGAACATAACGACCTCGGAGCCCCCATGCAACCCGGCTCAGCCGACGACGTCGTCCCCCGGGGGACGCCGGACCTCGATGGCGGTGATCCCGCTGAACCCCAACCAGGTGCGGCCTTCGGCCTCGACCACCGTAACCAGCGTCGCGTCGCATCCCGCGCATCGCACGACGCTGCCGGCGGCGCTGCGGTAGACCATGGCGGTCGCCAGGGCCGCGACCGCACCGCATCCGGCGCACCGGGCGCGGGCCGCCGTCACGTCGAACGCCAGCAGGTCGGCGAACGCACCGGCCACGGCATTGCCGTCGACATGGGTCATCACGTGCCTCCGAATCGTTCGGTACGGATCGCGCCCGGGCCGGTGGCCCAGCTCGACGAGCCACTGCGCGACCGCCTCGACGAACGCGGTCGGTCCACCAACGAACACGTCCGGCTCCTCGGCGGCGCTCACCACCAGCTGCTCGAAGGCGCTGTGTGTCAGCCGCCCCGGCTCGCGCGGCCAGTCGTCGGGCGCCTCGCGCGTGTAGACGAGGTCGAGCCGGAAGCCGTCAGAACGCGCCTGCTCCAGCTCGGCGCGGAAAAAGACGTCGGCGGGGGTGCGCACCGAGTACAGCAGCCGGAAGGGCGTCGCGTCGCCGGCATCGGTATGCGCGCGAGCCATGGCCAGCAGCGGCACCACCCCGGACCCGCCCGCGACGAGCTGCACCGGACGCGGCTCCGACGCCTCAGCCACCGGCCCCGACGTCGGCGGCGTCCACACGAAGAACGCCCCCAGCGGCCCGTGGATCTCGACCGCGTCGCCGACGGTGGATGTCGATGGTGATGTCCTCGACGCGGACCGCGTGCAGCTCGTCCCCCGACCAGCGGTGGACGGTGCCGTCCTCGGTGGTGATGGTGAAGGCCCAGTCAGCCGTGTCGATGCGCGGTGTGGGTCCGGCCGACAGCACTGGCCAGTCGTCGACCAGCGTCTGGCCGGGCGGCAGCCGGGGATCGTGGCCCCGGCGACGACCGGAGAACCCGCGGGTGACGAAGGACATGACCCCTCCCTACGGCTCACGGCGAGCCTAGTGCGCCCTCGCTAACCCCGACCGGACTCACGGGTTTGTTGGTTTTCTGGGTCTGACGACGCTGAAATTGACAAACCCGTGAGTCCGGTCGGGGGTTGAGGAGGAGCGGGGGCGGGGGCGGGGGCGGGAGCGGGAGCGGGAGCGGGAGCGGGAGCGGGGAGAGCGGGAGGCCACGGCTCAGACCGGGAACCAGGAGGGCAGCTCGACACCGAGCAGCTGCACCACGACAAGCGCAGCGAAGAGCAGGCAGATGCCACCGCCGACCCGGCGGATCACCGCCAGCCGCAGCCGTTTCAGCAGGGCTCGTCCGATCACTGCGCCGAGTGCAGAGACGAGCGCCAGTGCCGCGAACGCCCCGATCCCCACGCTGAGCGCGTTACCGCCGCGGGCGACGAAGCCGGCCGTGGCGAGCTGACTCAGGTCACCCCACTCGGCCAGGAAGAGGATGAGGAAGCTGGCCGAGACGGCCTTCAGGCCGGATGCGTCGACGGCCGCCTTGCCCGCGAACTCCTCCTCGGTCGCGGCCTCCTCCGAGTCGGCCTTGGCCGCGCCCCGGATGAGCAGGATGCCGGCGACGAGGAACAGCGCCGCGACGAGGAGGTGCACCGGGGTCTCGGGCAGCCGGCTGATGAGCCCGCCGAACAGCACGGCGACGACGGTTTGCACGAGGAACGCGCTGGCCACACCAATCCACACCAGCAGTGGGCGGTATCGGGTCGCCAGCACCAGGGTCGCGATGAAGGTCTTGTCGGGCAGCTCCACTACGAAGATCGTGACGAAGACGGTGGCGGCGAGCGCGAGATCCATGGCCGCAACAGCCTAGGCGCTCCCTCGGGTCCAGAATTCCGACGAAACGGCTGTAACCGCCTTATTACGGCGGTACTTTCGCATATCACCGCCGCTCCGAGACAGGTCGAGCCATGATCCGCGTTGCTGCCATCTCCGCCAGGACGCACCTGGCTCGCCGTGCCACCGTCGCCCTGGTCGCGAGCATGCTGCTGGTCGTCGGAGGTGCCGTCAGCGCGACGGCCGACGGCGGAGGCACGGGAACGGGAACCGGTTCCACGGGCGTCGCGGATCCGGTGCCGACCACGACCCACATCACCCGTGAATCACCCCAGACCTTCACGGGGAAGGCCCTCACGCCGTGCACGGCTACCGTCACCGCGAAGGACGGCTCAAAGACCTGGACCGTCCCGGTGAACTACCAGGACAACGTCAACGCGGGCACCGCCCACGTCAGCGCGGGCCTGGCCGACGTGGCGGGATACCAGGGCAGCAACGCGTTCAGCACGTTCACGATCAACAAGGCGCCCACGTCCACTCGGATCAGCTGTCCAAGCGTCGTCCCCTACACGGCCAGCCGGTGGAGCCCTGTAGCGCCGCGCTGTTGATGGGCACCCAGCTGGGTGAGCTGAGCGTCCGCTACCGCGACAACACCGGGCCGGGCATCGCCTACGCAACCGCCATGTTCCCTGGGGACAGCAACTACACCGCCTCAGGGGCCGACCAGACCTTCCTTATCGGGGGCCCCACCACCGTCACAGTGACCTGCGCGTCGGGGTCGACCTACACGGGTTCAGCACTCACACCGTGCACCGCCACCGCCAAGGCCGACGACGGGTTCTCCTCCACCCCCCTCATCGTTACCTACGGCAACAACGTCAACGCCGGCACGGCCACGGCCACCGCGACGTATGCCGGTGATGGCGCCGGGCACCTCGGGAGCACCGGCACGGCGACCTTCACGATCGCCAAGGCCCCGAGCGTCGTCACCGTGGAGTGTGCGCCGGCGTCGGTGGTCTACACCGGTGCAGCGTTCAGGCCGTCCACCTCGACGGTGACCGATACGGGCAGCCTCGCGGCTGCCGACGCCCCGGTGACCTACAGCAGCAACACCGGCGCCGGCACGGCTACCGCCGCCGCGACGTATGCCGGTGACAGCAACCACCTCGGAGCCACCGGCAGCACCACCTTCACCATCGAGAAGGCCCCCGTCGTCGTCTCGCTCACCTGCCCGGCCTCCGCCGACTTCACCGGCGCGACGCTCACCCCCTGCACCGCCACCGCCACCGGACCCGGCGGACTGACCACCACCGTCCCGGTCACCCACACCAGCAACACCTACCCCGGCACCGCCACCGCTACCGCCACCTTCGCCGGTGATGCCAACCACCTCAGCGGCACCGCCACCGCCACCTTCAAGGTCATCGGGTTCACCCTCAAGGGCTACTACCCACCCGTGCGGACCTTCGACACCGCCACCTTCTGGAACGTCGCCCGGGCCGGCTCGACCGTCCCGCTGAAGTTCGAAGCCTTCCTGCCCAACGGCACCGAAATCACCAACCCGACAACCCTGGGCGCCACCTTCACCACGACCCGCGTCCCCTGCACCGCCACCCCACCCACCTTCCCGAACACCGGACCGGCCACCTCAGGCGACGCCACCATCAGTTACGACACCCGCAGCGGACAGTTCACCGAGAGGTGGAAGACCGCCAAAGGCGTCACCGGCTGCTTCCGCGTCACCACCACGAGCGCCGACCACTCCCAGCTGACCGCGTACTTCATCCTGCTCTGACCCACGACGAGGGATCCACGTCGGGGAACGAATCCCCCGAGAGCACAACCGGCCCGAAACGGCGGCAACAGCCTGTCAGAGTCGAGCGCGGTAACCCACCCCGGACGCCGGCCGTCACCTATCCTGGTGCGCTGGACCAAGGGGCGGGGGGCACCGCAGACCGCGACGAAGGACCGGCACCACCACCATGAACACTCGCCTGCACACGCCCTCGGGCCCGGCACGATGAGCTTCGGCGGAGACGAGCACGAGACCCGGCGCAACGTGCTCCTTGCTGCCACGTTGAGCGTCGTGGCCGTGGTGATCGTGGGCGGCATGTTCTGGGTCATGAGCTCGCTGTCGCGGCCCCCGGCCGTCACCAGCGCCGCCGCCAAGGCGACGAGCACCACCACCCAGGCCGACACACCGGGGCCTCCGGCTCCGTCGAGCACCACGACCTACGTGCCCCCGTCGGCCTCGTGGACGGCGACAAGCACCGTCACTCTGCCGCCGCCCGAGCTGCCCACCATGACCGCCCCGGTGGCCAACGCGGCGACCGCCGCCCCCACGACGTCCGCGGCTGCACCGATCACGGCCAAGCCCACGCCGACGACCTCGCCGGCGACGAGGACCTCGCCGGGGACGACGACCACGGCTCCGGCACCCCCGCCACCCCCGCCACCCCCGCCACCCCCGGCGCCCTCCTCCTCGCCCCCGGCACCGCCGGCCCCGCCGGCCCCGCCGGCCCCGCCGGCGCCCAGCGTCACGAACGTGAGCCTCACCTGCCGGAAGGACAGCGGCAAGAAGACCACGGGCACGCTGACGTTCACGACGACGACGAAGGTCGACGCGCTCCTCAGCGCCGGCGGCTCGATCCAGCGCCAGCAGGCCAGCCCCGGGAACGCCTCGATCACGGCGAGCGGCCGCGGCGCGGAGGTCTGCATCGCCCAGGTCGCCGGTCAGACGGTCGGCCCCATCGCCGCGAGCTAGCCCGCGTTCCGCCGTTCCCCCGTCGGTCTCGCGGTCGTTCTCGCGGTCGGTCGACGGAACGAATCGTCCCCCCCGCGTGTCCTGACCTACGGGAGAGTTGCTTCTGGCATACCGCCCGCGACGCGTCCGGGACTCGGCCGGTATGCCGCGGTCGGGCACCGGATGGCGGGAAGGGGGTGGGCGTGCCGACGAGCAGGGACGCCGAGTTCATGGCTTTCGTCCGCGAGCGCTCCCTCGCCCTGCGCCGCACGGCATACCTGCTGTGCGGCGACTGGTCCAACGGCGACGACCTCGTGCAGGAGGCGCTGGCCAAGGTCTACGTCGCCTGGCCGCGGATCGGTGCCCATCAGGCGGCCTTCAGCTACACCCGCACGACCATGCTGCGGATCTACCTCAACGAGAAGCGGAAGTGGCGGCGCGAGGTCACCCTCGACGAGGTGCCCGAGCACCCGACCGACGACCGCGACACCGCGCTGACCGTCACCCTGTCAGGGCTGCTGCGCGAGCTGCCCAGCAAGCAGCGCGCGGTGCTGGTGCTCCGCTTCTACCAGGACCTCAGCGTCCCCCAGATCGCGCAGGAGCTCGGCCTCCCCGAGGGCACGGTCAAGAGCCAGATCTCCCGCGGCCTGGCCGCGATGCGCACCCAGCTGAGCGACGACGACGAGAAGGACGTGATCGCGTGACCCCCAGCAGCGAGGACCTCCTGCGGGCCCGGCTGCACGAGGTCGACGACCTCCAGCCTCCCGACGACGGTTTCGAGCTCAACGCGCTGCGCGCTGGCCGGGAGCGCCTCAAGCGCCGCCAGGCGTGGACGCGAGGGCTGGTGGCAGCTGCGGCCGCGGTGGCCGTCGGGGTGGTGGCTCTGCCGCCGCTCACACGCCTGGGTGGGGCGGGCGGGGTCTCCGGGGCGAGCTCAGCCGCCTCGCAGGTCGCCGCGCCGCAGGGGGCGAAGGCCGCAGCGCCCAGTGCCGCCGCCGACTCGGCCGCGCCCGGGATCCAGGCGGCCATCGTCGGGCTCCGCGCGACCCTGGCCCGGGACTACCCGCAGTCCTTCACTTCCCTGGTGGCCGACCCGTCGACCCCGGGCCGGGTCGTGCTGCACCTGACCGCTGACACACCCGCCGCCGAGGCAGCGGTGCGCGCGGCGTTCCCTCCCGGCACCGACGTCGTCACGGAGCGGTCCGCCTTCACCGCCACCCAGTGCGCAGCCACGCTCGCCCGCGTCGCCGCCGACCGCGACACCCTCACGAGACAGGGGTATGCGGTGGGCTCGACGAGATGCAACGCCGACGGCCGGGTCGAGGTGGAGGTCACCAACCTCGTGACCGCGGAGCAGATCACGATGCTCGTCGTGCGCTACGCCGACGCCGTCACGGTCCTCCAGGTGGCCGGCGTCCCGTAGCCCGCGTCCCTCCTTGGCCCGGGCGTCGGAGCGTGGTGCCAGACTGACGCCGTGCTTCTCGTCCCACCGCTGACGGCCCCGGTCACACCGATCGACGCCCTGCGCCGCATCGCGTTCCTCCTTGAGCGCTCCCGTGCCGGCACCTACCGCGTCGAGGCGTTCCGCAACGCCGCCAAGACCGTCGCCGCACTCCCCCCTGAGGAGGTCGAGCAGCGCGCGGAGTCCAAGTCCCTCAAAGACTTGCCGGGGGTCGGCGACTCGACCGCCGCGGTGATCACGCAGGCCACGATGGGCGAGCTGCCGGCATACCTGGGGTTCTTGCAGGAGAAGGAGTCTGAGCCGCTGGTGCGCGGTGGCGAGGAGCTGTATGCCGCGGTCATCGGTGACCTCCACAGCCACTCCGAGTGGAGCGACGGCGGGTCACCGATCCAGGAGATGGTGCTGGCCGCCGCCGAGCTCGGCCAGGAGTGGCTGGCCCTCACCGACCACTCCCCGCGGCTGCGCATCGCCAACGGGCTGTCGGCCGAGCGGCTCACCAAGCAGCTGGCCGTCGTCGACGCGATCAACGCCTCGCTGGGCGACCGGTTCCGGCTGCTCAAGGGCATTGAGGTCGACATCCTCGACGACGGCGCCCTCGACCAGACCGACGAGATGCTCGACCGGCTCGACATCGTCACCGCGTCGGTGCACTCCAAGCTGGCGATGAACGAGGCGCCGATGACCCGGCGGATGGTCGCCGCCGTGCGCAACCCCCGGGTCAACGTCCTCGGTCACTGCACCGGGCGCCTCGTCACCGGTGGGCGCGGCAAGCGGGCGCAGTCGAGCTTCGACGCGCAGGCGGTGTTCGAGGCCTGCCTCGAGGGCAACACGGCGGTGGAGATCAACTCCCGCCCCGAACGCGAGGACCCGCCCGACGAGCTCATCGAGGTGGCCCGCGACATCGGCTGCACGTTCACCATCGACTCCGACGCGCACGCCCCGGGCCAGCTCGACATGAAGGCCTACGGCTGCGAGCGGGCCGAGCGCCTCGGCATACCGGCCGAGCGGATCGTCACGACGTGGCCGGTCGAGCGGGTGCTGGAGTGGGCGTCCGAGCGGCCGTGACGGGCGCATCGCCGCTCGCCGCCGCGTTTCGTGGCCTTTCCGCCACGAACTGTGCCCGCCGGGGTTCTGACGGCCCAGGACGTGGCGAATCCGCCACATCCCGGGCCGCCGGCAGCGATTTGGCCGCCTGTGGCCCCTCCCCGTATGCTTCCTGACGTCCTCGAACGGATCCGGGTCCCCATCGTCTAGCGGCCTAGGACTCCGCCCTTTCACGGCGGCAGCACGGGTTCGAATCCCGTTGGGGATACGCACGACCAGCACGACCAGCACGACAGCACCACCCACGGTCTGATCCAGACCTTGGCCCCGTAGCGCAGTTGGTTAGCGCGCCGCCCTGTCACGGCGGAGGTCGCCGGTTCGAGCCCGGTCGGGGTCGCCCTCCCTATTCACCGCTGGTCCCCTTCGCGGGTCAGCCCCGGCGCAGCAGGTGCCACAGCTCCAGGGCGGCGAGCAGCGTGACCTGGGCCGACAGCAGCGCGGCGTGCACCCCGGTCGGCCAGTGGGGTGCAACCCGGCCCGCCGAGCGGATCCGGTAGTGACGCCGCTGCACGAGAAAGATGACCCCGGCGTGCGCCAGCCCGCTCAGCGCCGCGAAGAGCGCGACGACCCCCGCGGTCTCGAGGGTCAGCCGGGCCAGCACCACTGACGCACCGGCCAGGGCCAGCCCCGACCGCTGCCAGGCCAGCGCCGTACGTTCCGGCTGCAGACCCGGGTCGCGCGGGAGCGGTGCGACGCTCACCGGGGTAGGACGATAACCACGAGCACGACGAGGCCCACGAGCACCAGGCCGCCCACGGTGACCCCCATGAGCACGGAGCCCGGCAACGGATCGGCCCGCCGCATCGCCCGCTCGGTGCGCGCCCAGCGGTACCACCCCGTGACCGACGCGCCGAGGGCCAGCGCGATGAGTAGCACCGAGACGACCTGGCGAGCGACACCCGGGAATGAGGTGCCCAGCGCCTCCAGGGCGACACCGCCGGCGAGTAGGGCCAGTGCGGTGCGCACCCAGGCGAGGAAGGTCCGCTCGTTGGCCAGGGAGAAACGGGCGTCGGGCTCCTCACCCTCGTCGTAGACCCAGCCGGGCCACCGCTTTCCCACGGCAGCGAGTATGCCGGGTCGCCGGCGCCGGGCGCCGCGGCCGAGCCGTCTTGGGTGCGGAACGCGATGCGTGCGATTTCGCACCCCCTCCAGGGGGAGCCATCCTTCACGCGTCGGGGCCGATGTCGGTGGGTCAGGGCACGATGACTTTCGACGGTGGCGGTGGTCTCACCCTTGACCCCCCAGGACGAGCAGTGGCAGAGATGGAGACACGGTGATCCACGCCCGAGGGCTGGTCCAGACCTTCGAGACGAAGCAGGGACGGCAGAAGAGCGAGGTGCGCGCCGTCGACGGCGTCGACATCGACGTGGCCGAGGGCGAGGTCGTCGGCTTCCTCGGGCCCAACGGCGCCGGCAAGACGACGACGCTGCGGATGCTGACGACGCTGCTCAAGCCCACCGCGGGCACGGCGACCGTGGCCGGCTACGACGTCGTCACGGAGGCGGAGCAGGTGCGGCGCAGCATCGGCTACGTGTCGCAGAGCGGGTCCACGGGCAGCACGGCCCGGGCCGGCGATGAGGTGATGGACCACGGGATGCTCTACGGGCTGACCACGGCGCAGGCCAAGAAGCGGGGCGAGGAGCTGTTCGCCCAGCTCGAGCTCGACGGCCTGTGGACGCGTCAGCCGAAGACCCTCTCGGGTGGCCAGCGGCGCCGGCTCGACATCGCCATGGGGCTCATCCACGAGCCCACGCTCGTCTTCCTCGACGAGCCGACCACCGGTCTCGACCCGCAGGCCCGGGCCAACCTGTGGACCCACATCGCCGACCTGCGCGCCCGGCGCGGCGCGACCGTGTTCCTCACGACGCACTACCTCGACGAGGCCGACCAGCTGAGCGACCGGATCATCGTCATCGACCACGGGAAGATCGTGGCCAGCGACACCCCGGACAACCTCAAGGCCCAGGTGTCCGGCGACCTCGTCGACCTCGAGATCGCCGACCCTGACCAGGTCTCGACGGCTGCAGAGAAGCTCGCGGCGGTCGTGGGCGGCGACTCGTCCGAGGTCGAGGTCGTCGAGGGCCACGTCCGGGGCCGGGTCCAGCGGGCCGGCATCGTCATCCCGGGGCTGCTGCGCGACCTCGACCAGGCCGGCATCACGTTGACCTCCATCGAGGTCCGCCGCCCCACCCTCGACGACGTCTTCCTCACCCTCACCGGGCGCTCGCTGCGCGACGGCGCCTGACCCCTTCTCGACACCCCCCAAGGAGCGAGCATGACCTTCCTGCGTGAGAGCTACATCGTCTTCCGCCGCCAGATGCGGATGAACCTGCGCAACCCCGCGTGGGTGATCATCGGCATGCTGCAGCCGGTGCTCTACTTGTTCCTCTTCGGTCCGCTGCTGCGGCCGCTGGCCGACCAGCTGGGCGCTGAGAACGCGTACACGTTCTTCGTGCCGGGCCTGCTGGTGCAGCTCGGCATCTTCGGCGCGTTCTTCGCCGGCTTCAGCCTCATCTCGGAGTGGCGTGACGGGGTGATCGAGGCCGAGCGGGTGACGCCCGCCAGCCGCACCGCGCTGCTTGTGGGCCGGCTGGCGCGCGACGTGCTGCAGCTGTTCGTGCAGGCGCTGATCCTCGTGGGGCTCGGATACGTCGTCGGTATGCGTGCGCCGGCCCGCGGGGTGGTGCTCGGGGTGGCCCTCACCCTGCTGCTCGGCGCTGCCTGTGCGGCGGGGTCCAACGCGCTCGCGCTGGCGACGAAGAGCGAGGACGTCATGGCACCGGTCATCAACATGGTGATGATGCCGGTGCTGTTGCTCTCGGGGATCCTGCTGCCGATGACCATCGGGCCCGCGTGGCTGCTGCGGGCCAGCGACTTCATGCCGACGCGGTGGGTGGTGGACGCGGTGCGGGGGGCGTTCAGCGGCTCCTTCGCCACGTCGTCGATGGCCTGGGGGATCGGCTGGACGCTGTTCCTCTTCGCCGTCGCGGTGTGGTGGGGCACGAGCACGTTCCGCAAGGAGAACAGCTGACGGCGGTTCGAGCCGCGCGGGGCAGCTCGAATCGCGGTCGGTGGCGGCGCCCAGTCGCCTCGGTGTGTGGAATTTCGGTCCCCTCAGAGGGGGATCGAAGTTCCACACACCGGCGGGGCTCAGGCCGCGGCGACGACCCCGAGCGCGCGGCCGGCCCGGCGGGCGGCGTCGCGTGCGGCGGCGTGCATCTGCGCGCCCATGTGCTTGAACTCGTCGAGCTCCGGTTTGACGCCGACGAAGGTGAACTCTCGCTCGCTGACGGTGAGGTCGGCCCGCCAGACGTCGCGCAGGATGCGCTCGAGGTAGCCGGTGGAGTGGTCCCACCCGTGGCGCGGCGGGCCGGGCCCGTATGCGCCGCCCCGCACGGGCCCGGCTGACGGACGCGGGCTACGACCTGGTCGTCGCCGCCCCGGGTCACGTGGAGGCAGTGCGCCACTACGTCATCGACCCGCTCACCGCTTCGCAGCAGCGTGTGCTGACCGAGGTGGCCGACCGGCTCCAGCGGCGGCGGGTCAGCGACGGCGGTGGAGGCCCTGAGCTCTTCAAGCCAGAGGGTCAGGAGTAGTCGTAAAACCCGCGGCCGCTCTTGCGGCCGAGCAGCCCGGCGTCGACCATCCGGTTGAGGAGGGGCGGCGCGGCATACAACGGCTCCTTGAACTCCTCGTAGAGCGAGTCGGCGATGGCGCGCGTCGTGTCGAGGCCGATGAGGTCCGCGAGCGCCAGCGGACCCTGCGGGTGGGCGGCGCCGCGGACCATGCCCTCGTCGATGTCCTCGGCCGAGGCGAAGCCGGACTCCAGCATACGAATCGCACTGAGGATGAATGGGATCAGTAGCGCGTTGACGACGAAGCCGGACCGGTCGGGGGCCTCGATGGCGTGCTTGCCGAGGGTGTCCTGCACGAAGGTGCGGGCGCGGTCAGTGGTCCTGGCGTCGGTGAGCAGGCACGGCACCAGCTCGACGAGCGAGAGCACCGGCACGGGGTTGAAGAAGTGGATGCCGAGCACCGAGCCCGGCCGCGTCGTGGCGCGGGCGATCTTCATGATCGGGATGGACGAGGTGTTGGTGGCGAGGATCGCGTCGGGGCTGGTGACGATCTCGTCGAGCTGCTGGAACAGGGCGACTTTGACCTGCTCATCCTCGACGATGGCCTCGACGACGAGCTCACGGTCGGCGAGGTCGTGCAGATTGGTCGTGATGTGGATCCGGTCGAGCACGGCCTGGGCATCGTCGAGCTTGCCCCGCTCCTGGGCCCGGGTGAGCGAGCGAGTGAGGCGCACGCGGCCGGCCTCAACGGCCTCGTCGGACGACTCGGCGACGACGACGTCGAGCCCGGCTCGCGCGCATACCTCGGCGATGCCGGCACCCATCAGGCCACACCCGACGACGCCGACTCGCTGCATGCTCGGGAAGTGTAGGGAACCCGATCCCAGGTCAAGACCTGAGCCGCGCCGGGCCGGGTGATGGTGAGGCGCAGCCAGTCCTTGTTGTTGCTGGAGCCGTCGACCGTGATGCGCTGGAGGTTGTTCGCCGAGCCGGTGACGCCGTAGGTGGTGAGCCACTTCGTGCCGGCCGCGAGTGGCTGGTCGCTGTTGTACTGGGGCGGTCCGGGAGTGGACGGTGGGCGGACGCCGGGTCAAGGCTCCGTATGCCGGGTGTTTCGACCATGTGGGCTGCTGGGGGGAATGCCCGGGCCGGCCCTCGTGGTTGCCGCCCTCATGACGCAGAAGACATGGTTCATTACCGGCACGTCGCGAGGCTTCGGCCGCGAGTGGACGGAGGCCGCGCTCGACCGCGGCGACCGCGTGGCCGCGACGGCCCGGGACGTCTCGACGCTGGACGATCTGGTGGAGAAGTACGGCGAGGCGATCCTGCCGCTGGAGCTGGACGTGACGTCGCGGGACGACGCGTTCGCGGCGGTGCAGGGGGCGGTCAAGGTGTTCGGGCAGCTCGACGTGGTCGTCAACAACGCGGGCTACGGGCACTTCGGCTTCATCGAGGAGCTGACCGAGGACGAGATCCGCGCGCAGATGGAGACCAACCTCTTCGGGGCGTTGTGGGTGACCCAGGCGGCGCTGCCGTTCCTGCGCGAGCAGGGCTCGGGCCACATCATCCAGGTGTCGTCGATCGGCGGGATCACGGCGTTCCCTGGCATCGGGGCCTACCACGCGTCGAAGTGGGCGCTGGAGGGCTTCAGCCAGGCGCTGGCCGGCGAGGTCGCCTCGTTCGGCATCAAGGTCACGATCGTCGAACCCGGCGGGTTCGCCACCGACTGGGCGGGCCCGTCGTCCAAGCGCTCCGAGGCGCTGCCGGCGTATGCCGAGGCGCGGGACGCCGTGGACCGCGAGCGCAAGGCGCGGGCCGGCGCTGGTGGGCCTGGTGACCCAAAGGCTTCTTCGGCCGCTCTTTTGCGCATCGTCTACGCGGAGGAGCCGCCCCTGCGCGTGTTCTTCGGCACAACGCCGATCGACGTCGCCAAGGCCGACTACAAGTCCCGCATCGAGAAGTGGGAGAAGTGGGACGACGTGTCGAAGCTGGCGCAGGGCTGAGCTGCAGCAGCCGTCTGGATTGCTCGCTGGCGCCGGCTGGCCGCCCCGGGTTCGGGGTGGTCGGCGGCCACTTCTGCTTGGGTATAGTTGGCGCTCGCCGGAGCCATCCGGCGGTTGTCTGTCCGAGGTCTCGCCACCTAGGTCAGACCCGGCCAGGTAGCTCAGTTGGTACGAGCGTCCGACTGAAAATCGGAAGGTCGGCGGTTCGACCCCGCCCCTGGCCACTGATAAACCCGCAGGTCAACGCGTTGCTTCACCATATGGAGCCTCCCGCTACTGGGCCCGTTGCTAACAGATTGCTAACAGGCGACGGTCAGGAACGTCAAGAGCGCCGGCGTACGCAGACGTGTTCAGGCGTTCGTGGTTTGTGACGGCAACCCTAGGTCGAGCGTGTAGCGAGGACCTCGCGGCGGCGGCGGCAGCTGAATGCGTCGTCCTCAAAGGTCTGGGATCTTCGCTCAGGGCCTGGGCGAAGATCCCGCCTGTTGAGGGTCGCGCCTCGCCATTGGGGTTTGATCTTGAGGTCGGAGGCTTGGGATTGCGGGCAGGCGCTCTTGGGTCCTCGGTTGGATCCATCGAGTGCGGTTGCGCATTCTGCTAGCGCTGGTCGACCCCGTGGTCAGGCGCTGATGGAGGATGGTTGGGTCGGGGACTGACGCGGTCGCGTTCCGTTTCCAGCCCCCGCCCGTCGAACCGTGCATGCGGTTCTCCGGCACACGGCTCACCGACGCCCTTCACCGGCGGTGTTCGGTGGAGCCCGCCAGGCCCGGTTGGGTCTGGGTGCGACGACGATTCCGTTGAGGGAGATCAGGCCGAGCGAATCGGGTGATCGGTAGATCCGGGCGAAACCCCAGGACCGGCCACGTTGATGTCGCTTGCCGAGGAACAGCGCCAGACGCAGCAGCGCGTAGTTCCTGATCTTGTCGAAGGCGCGGGCGGAGTTCCCGAAGCGGAAGTATCCCGCC
>JAABUM010005196.1_pt1 | contig 13879 bp, 13 predicted proteins | sample 5559161 | NCBI WGS metagenome assembly JAABUM01 (sample SAMN10711868, study PRJNA513369) | rock metagenome | isolation source: Antarctica rocks | place: Antarctica: Victoria Land, Siegfried Peak nord
CTACCGTGATCGGCGTAACGGCGTCCCGACCCGGCGGGGACTGCAAAGCACGGCAGAAGCGCCCAAAGCGGGCCTTCGGGGTGTTGTGCTGATGGACGGCCGCCGCCAGCACAATCGCGGTGACGGCCAGCAGAGCGATGAGCGCCTTCAGCCAGCGCGACGGCGACGACACGTCAGAGATGCACCGGTCCTCATTCTCGCACCGATCGGGACTGTGCAGGTCGCTCACAAATGTAGTCATGGGCCGGCGACCGGCTCGGGTCCGGTGACGTGGGGCGCCTGCTTGTCGGACAACGTCGACGAACTCGCTGAGCCCGGGGAACGACCACGCCACGCTCGGCGGTCGGCCAGACGGGGCCGTACCTCAGGACGAAGCGCGTCGCACCCGTCACCTCATTACGGGGGGCTCGTTAAGAGTTGCGTGACGAGGCGACGCACGTTCCGTATGGCTGTCTGCACCGCTTCCGCCGCAGCCGTCGCCGCCACTGGGGCCTTGGCTGCTGTACCTGCGAGCGCTGCGACCCCGGCTCCGTTCACCAAGACCACCTTGCACTTCACAGTGAGCGTCGGCCCGAGCAGCGGCCCGAAGTATCAGTGCGACGTGGTCGGGGACCTCTACAAGCCGGCCGGGGCGAGCGCCGCCCAGCCGGTGCCGGCGGTGCTGACCACGAACGGCTTCGGCGGAACCAAGGACGACCAGGCAACGCTGGCCGGGTCTTTGGCCGGCCGGGGATACGGCGTGCTGTCCTACTCCGGGCTGGGCTTTGGCGGTAGTGGCTGCAACATCGAGCTCGACGACCCGGACTGGGATGGGCAGGCCGCCAGCCAGCTGGTGACCTTCCTGGGCGGCGGCAGCAGCGCGGTCGATAGCACGAACGTCGACTGGGTCAGCAGGGACGCCACCGCCTCGAACGGCACGTCCTACCCGAACGACCCACGGGTCGGCATGATCGGCGGCTCCTACGGCGGCCAGGTGCAGTTCGCCGCCGCCGGGATCGACCCCCGCATCGACACGATCATCCCGATCATCACCTGGAACGACCTGTCGTACTCGCTGGCGCCCAACAACACCTCCTTCCAGCGCGGCGTCACCTACCAGACTCCCGGGGTGCTGAAGAAGGAATGGACCTCGTTCTTCTTCGCCGAGGGCATGGCCGACACCGCCGCCAGCCCGCCGGTCCTCGCGACGGACCCGCCGACGACGTGCCCCAACTTCGACACCCGCGCCTGCCCAGCGATCGCCCAGATGCAGGCCCTGGGCTACCCGCAGCCGGACACGCTGGCGCTGGCCCGCCATGCCAGCGTCGAGTCCTACGCCAGCGCGATCCACATCCCGACCCTGCTGGCCCAGGGCCAGGCCGACACCCTGTTCAACCTGCAGGAGTCGGTCGCCACCTACTCCACGCTGAAGAGGCAGGGCACGCCGGTGCAGCTCATCTGGCAGTCCTGGGGTCACTCGAAGTCCACCCCCGCGCCGGGGGAGTACGACCAGGCCAACCTGACCTCCTCCTACGAGGGACAGGCGTTCCTGGGCTGGTTCGACCACTACCTAAAGAGCAGCGGTCCGGCGCCGGCACTGAACTTCTCCTACTTCCGCGACTGGGTTCCCTACACCGGCAACGCCGCCCCCGCATACGCCGCGGCCGCCAGCTACCCGGTCGGCAACGTCCAGCGCCTCTACCTCGGGACCGGTCTAAGCGCCAAGGCACCGAGCACCGCTCAGAGCCAGAGCTTCGTCGCTGCGACAGCGCCGACCAACTACTCCGAGACGTCAGCGATCGACTCCGAGCTTGGTGCGGCGTCGGCTCCGACGGATGCGCCGGGCAGCTACGCGAGCTGGTCAAGCGCGCCCTTGGCGACCAACGTCGACGTCGTCGGGGTGCCCCGCATGACGGTGACAGTCACCGACCCGGTCGCCACGGCCCCGGGAGTCGCGTTGTTCGCCAAGCTCTACGACGTCGACGAGGCCGGCACCATCACCTTGGTGCACAAGCTGATCAGTCCGCTGCGGGTCGACCCTTCACAACTGGGCCACCCCATCTCTGTCAAGCTGCCGGGAGTCGTGCACCGCTTCGCCAAGGGACACACCCTCAAGCTGGTCGTGGCTGGCACCGACGCCGCGTACAGCACCAACACCGTCGCCCAGCCGGTCACGGTCACCAGCACACCGGCCGCGCCCGGGACGCTGACGCTGCCCGTCATCGCGGGCCGCGTCTAGGCCAGTAGGCCGGACGGCTGCCCCCTGCGGCCCTTGCCGCAGGGGGTGCCGCTCGTCCTAGGCCGCCAAGACGTTCTGCAGGGGCCGCCAGGTGCTGCGGTCGAGCCGGCCGAACTCGCCAGTGATCGTCTTCAGACCGTTGCGCTCGGCCCGGCTGCCGCCCCGCACGACGCCCTCGTGGGTGTCGTAGGTGTTGACGGCCTGCAGCACACCGTGGGCGTTCCCGGCCCATGGCGCGACCCGAGGGTCGTGCCGGTAGAGGCCGTCGAGCGCCGCACGCTTGTTCTCCGCCAGCGTCAGCGCCCGTCCTGCCAGGGCCGCTCCTGTCCGGGCGTCGGTTCGGGGCACCTGGATGTCCAGAAAGCGCCCCCACTGTGGTGCCGTCACTGTCATCGCGCAGAGTTGAGCGACTTCGGCGGCGAACTCGCCAGCAAGAGTGTGGACCATCGCCAGCGCCTGCCGAGCGGGGGCGAGCTGGAGCCGGGAGTTCCGGCTGTGCTTGATCTTCAGCTCCTGACCCGCCTCCGACAGGGCCAGCTCCCTGGTGTTGTCGCAGACCGTGTCGGTGACGGTCCTTTTGTAGGTGGTCGAGATGGATCCGTCGAAGGACGTCGTGGCCAGCAGGTTGGGCCTAAACGCCACTCCTTCGGGTGTCGTGATGGTCTCGGGCATCGACACCTCGACCCAGGCGATCGCCCCGCCGCGGAGCAGGCCGGCGCTGCTGATCGCCAGGTCGTCGTCGAGCAGGTCAGCCACGGTGGTCAGCAGCCACTCGCCGTACTGGTGACGGGTGTAGCCGGGGCCGAAGATGCCCATCACCGCACCTGTGGTGTCATCAGAGCGGCAGATGGCCTGCCGGTCCGCGACCGGCGCCCAGCGGACCGGGGTGCCGTCGTCGGACAGGTGGGTCATGGACTGCAGGTCGGCTGGGACCTCAACGGCGAGCTGGCGGCTGTCAGCGGTCCAACGGAACAGCCGGTCCTGGACGTTGACGAGCGGGATGGCACCGGTGTAGTGATTGGACGCCTCGCCCTGCTCCTCGGCGCGCCAGTGCCAGGCGGTGCCGCGCTTGGCGGTGAAGCCGATCAGCGTGTTGGTGTTGAGCCAGTTCAAGTTCTCTCGGGACATGGTCTTCTCCTTCTGGACATGAAAGAAGCCCGACCCCCGGACGGGATCGGGCTGAGCGACGGTCGTGCGGTGGAAGTGGCCGAGCGGTCCTCTCAGGCGCTCCCGGGAAGTAGGGGCGGTGGATGGTCGGCGCAGGCGGTAGGTCGCTACCTGCTGCTCGTGGGTATGGACAGGGCCCGGTAGACCGAGGCGCGGCTGACACCCAGCACCCGGGCGATCGCGGCGACGTCGTGCTGGCCAGCGGCGTGCATCTGCCGGGCCGTCACGAGCTTCTCGGCGGTCCACACGGTCGGCCGACCCCCGACCCGTCCCCGGGCACGTGCGGCAGCGAGGCCGGCCATTGTCCGTTCGCGGATGAGCGCGTGCTCGAACTCGGCTAGTGCACCGAACAGGTGGAACACCAACTTGCCGCCGGGGGTGCTGGTGTCGATCTGCTCGGTCAGGCTGGCGAAGCCGACCCCGCGCTGCTCGAGGTCGGCAACGGTCTCCAGCAGGTGCCGGAGCGACCGGCCGAGACGGTCCAGGCGCCACACGACGACGGTGTCGCCGGGCCGGAGCTGGCCGAGCAGAGCGTCGAGCGCCGGCCGGTGCTCGAGCTTGCCGCTGGCCTTGTCGGTGAAGATCCTGGCGCAGCCTGCGGCGGTGAGCGCGTCGTGCTGCAGGGCCTCGTCCTGGTCGAGCGTTGACACGCGGGCGTAGCCGATCTTGTAGCCGGACATGCGGTACCTCCTGTGCTTCGGGAGTGGGCTTTGGGGACACAGCTGTACGAAGCACCGCTGCGGCGTCGCTGAACCGTCGGTGTATGACTTGCCGGTGGATCCTGTGACGCTCGTACGAGCGGCGGCGCTCGCCTACCGGGGCTACGGCCTCGCGGCTGGCTGGTACGAGAAGTCGAAGTGGCGAGACTTGACTTTCACCGAGGCCGAGAACGTACGGGCGCTCTGCGAGTCGTTGACGCGGGAAATGGAGGGCCTTTCAGTTGATGTCTGGCCCGATCGGCAAGGACACGCCTACGTGTCCGTGACAGACCGACGCGGCGCCGGCTGGAAGACCATGGGAGTCGCCTGGGATCGGTGGGTTGATCGACGCCTCGACTCCTGGGGAGTGCTGTTGAAGCCTCTTTCCATGCAGGGCTACAAGGTTGACTTCGAGGGGCTCCACGGGTTCACGGTGACAAGCAAGAGGGTCTGAGGTCGGCGCCGGCTTCTCCTGCCGCAGGTCGCCACACACAACTCGTCAGTGTCGTTGGGGTTGAGACGAACAAGAGGACAGGAGTTCTGGACAGCCACAAGAGCCCGGATCCTGCATCCGCTGCTCTCTCGCAAAACCCCTCGGTTCTGACGTCAGAGTCGGCAGCGTGGCTGCTTGAGAGGCCGCGCTGAGAGCTTGGATGCGTGGCACTGGGCCAAGCTCAGGCTGAGATCGCGGGTCAGGGTAGCTGGAAACAATGCATGGGTACTGCCAGTCGGCTCGGCGTAGAGCCCAAGAGGAGCGACCTGGGCGTCGTCTCGTCGTGAGTAGGGCCCCTTTGCCAAAGACCTGACGCCGGGCATGACGAGGCCTACCCTTCGGGCTACGGAGCGTCACGTTCTCTGCGCCCACCACGTTGTCCCGGAAGGGCTGTAGTGGTTCGTGGGGGGGCGAGGTATGGCACGACGTCGGTCGAAGGGCACCCGTAAGCGGACCGCGAGGCCGTTGGGGCTGGTGTGGCGGTGGGTCTTGGCGGTGGCTGTCAGTTCCCTGCTGGTCGGCGGCAGCCTGACAGCGATCAATCTGACGCCGATCGCAGCGGTGGATCTCAGCGGAACCGACTTCCCATCGGGGGCGACCGCGGCGCCGGCCCGTCCGACTGTGGTGGGGTCGGCGCTGGTGCTCTTCGACGGCTCCGGCGAGTACGCCCCGCTGGCCAAGGTGTACGCGACGATCGCGGGCAACCTCGTCTCACACTTCGCCACCCCGGCAATCCGGCCGGTGAGCAGCTACCACGCAGGGGATGCCGGTAGGTATCGGGCGGTCATCTACGTCGGCGTTGTCGAGGGGGAGCGGCTGCCCATGTCTTTCCTGCAGGACGCCGTCACGGCGCACACCCCACTCCTGTGGCTCGGAGCCGACGCCCGGCAGCTGGAAGGTGCGGCAGCGCGCTACCACGTGGACCTTGGCTGGCGGTCCGACGACAAGGACATGACCGGGTGGACCGGGGTCGACTACAAGGGGATCCGTCTGTCGCGCAATGCCGTCGACGCGGGCTCCCTGGAGCACATCTACGGTGTGGACCCGAGCCGGGTTCGGGTCCTTGCGATGGCGACGGCGACGGGGCACGCGAGGGAGCCCTGGGCGGTCAGCTCGGGGCACCTGACCTACGTGGCCGAGGTGCCCCTGGATGCCGAGGACGTCTCGGACGACCGCTACCTCGCGGTGACCGACATGTTGTTCGACCTGTTCGGGGATCGGGCCCCTTCCCGGCACCAGGCTCTGCTCCGGTTCGAGGACGTCGGCCCGAACAGCGATCCGGTCGAGCTCCAGCAGATGGCGTCCTTTCTCGACGCCCATCACGTCCCGTACAGCTTTGCGCTGTACCCGGTGTACGTCGACCCGGTGGCCGCCCACCCCCGACGCACCATCCGCCTCGCCGAGCGACCGGAGATCGTTCGGGTCGTCGCCTACATGCTGACCCACGGCGGCACGATGGTCCTCCACGGGCTGACCCACCAGTTCGGCGACCTCATCAATCCCCTGAGCGGTGCCAGCGCCGCGGACTTCGAGTTCTTCCGCGTCCACACGGGCGCGGACGGCGTGCTCGTGTACGACGGGCCCGTCCCGCCGGACTCAGAGGCGTGGGCGACCCAGCGGATGCAGGCAGCGATCAACGAGGTCACACGCACCGGCCTGCCGCGGCCGCAGATCTGGGAGTTCCCGCACTACGGCGCCTCGGTTGCTGACTACGCCGCCGCCCGTTTCCTGTTCGGGGCGCGCTACGACCGCGCCCAGTACTTCTCCACGGCCTACCGCACCGGGCCGATGTCGCCGTACATGTTCGAGCAGTTCACGCCTTACCTGGTGCACGACGCCTATGGCAGCACGGTCGTGCCGGAGAACCTCGGGTACGTCGAGGGTCCTCCCGTCCCCCAGCAAGGTGTGGGTTCGCTCGACGCGATCGTCGCCGGTGCCCGAGCCAACCTCGTCGTCCGTGACGGGCTGGCCAGCTTCTTCTTCCACCCCTACCTCGGGACCGACAGGCTGGGTTCGCTCGTCGGCCAGCTCCGTTCGCTGGGCTACACGTTCGTGTCCCCGGGGAGCATCTGATGCGCGCGTCCACCGTGGCAGCGCCCTCCCGCCGTGAGGCGCCATCGTGTACGTGATGGCGGCCCCCGGCGTCGGGGCGCTCGGACTGGGCCTCGTCGTCCCGGGCGGCAGCCTGCCGTTCGTGATCGCCCGTTGGTCGTTGCTGACGGCCGGCGCGCTGTTCCTGGTGTACGTGGTGGTGCTAGGGCTCCTGGTCGCTGCCAGCTCCGCTGTCTGTCGCCGCTCGGCGTCGGACTCTGCGTCGAGACCACGGTGAGCACGGTCCTGGTCCTCGCGGCCACGCTCGCCGTCGTCGCCGGCTTCGCCTACGCCCTTGGGATGTACCTCGAGCGAGGCCTCATGGCCGACGAGCCGCCGGGAACCTCGAGCCCGCGGTTGCTCTTCGTCTACCTCGTGCCGTGCCTCAACGAAGCGAAGGTGATCAGCCAGACCCTGGCCCGGCTGACGGACCTACCTGACGCCAGCGAGATGATCGTCCTCGTTATCGACGACGCGTCCGGCGACGAGACACTTGCCATCGCCCGTGGCCACCCAGACGAGCGGGTGCATGTCATGCATCGTTTCCTGCCCGAGGCGCAGCGCGGCAAGGGAGATGCGCTGAACGCCGCCGTCGCCCACCTACTGGGCTCTGGGCTTCTTGAGGGCTGGCAGGCCGACGCCATCGTCGTCGGCCTGCTCGACGCGGACGGCAGGCTCGACCCGTTCACCCCGACTCGGGTTGCGCCCCTGTTCGCCGATCCCTCGGTGGGAGCCGTGCAGATCTCGGTCCGGATTAACAACCGGCTCGCGGGCCTGCTCACCCGGCTACAGGACATGGAGTTCGTAATCTTCACGGCCGTGTTCCAGGTGGCGAGGACCCGGCTCGGGATCGCCGGGCTCGGCGGCAACGGACAGTTCACGAGGCTCTCGGCACTGCTCGACCTGGGTCCTGCGCCCTGGTCCGACGTTCTCACCGAGGACCTGGACCTCGGCGTTCGCATGCAGCTGTGCGGCTGGTCGACGGTTCACTGCGTCAGTGCCGAGGTGCACCAGCAAGGCCTGCTGAGCCTGCGGCGTCTGGTGCGCCAGCGGTCGCGCTGGTTCCAGGGGCACCTGCAGTGCTGGCGGCTGGTGCCCAGCGTCGTACGCGGTGCCCGAGGCCGGATCGCGGCGGAGATGCTTCACACGCTGCTCATGCCGTGCCTGGTGCTGCTGAGCTCGTTCATGACGCTGTCGTTCGTCGCGACTGTGGTCGGTGTGGCGCTCACGCCGGCTGCCCGCGCGCAGATCTTGAGCCCGGCTCCGCTGCTTGCCTGGTACCTGCTCACGTTCGCGCCAGGCCAGCTGTTCGGCTACGTCTACGCCCGTTCCGTACGAGAGGTCGGCGTCCTTCGGGGGATGCTGCTCGGGCACGCGTTCGTGCTCTACGGCTTGGTCTGGATGGCCGCCGGCTGGTGGGCAGTGGGGCGCATGCTCACCGGGCACCGCTCGTGGCTGAAGACCGCCCGTGACGACGAGGCACAGCACCTGGACCGGGGAGAAGCGCCGGCCGGACGGGCCTCGGCCCCGCCGACCGCGGGCGACGCGTCTGCGCGCGCACCGGCCGGTCAACGGTGACGCATCGACAACGCCTGCTGATGGTGACAGCTGCCCTCGTCGTGATCGTCGCCGCGAGCGCCGTGGGCGTGGCCCCACGGCTCATCAGGTCATCGACGGCCGACCCGTGCGTGGAGTGGCAGCAGGGATCGACCTGCCAGGGCTTCGAGCTGGTCTACTCCGGCTTCGGCAAGGCGAGCGCGGAACGCGGCGGGTTCGACCTCCTTCCAGCCGGCGCCACCGCCCCCGCGGACACGCACGCAGCACTGGCGGTCCGGCAAGTCCCGCCGGGGAGCGTGGACGTGTCAGCCGACATCAGAACGACGGCGCAGCTCCGTCACCCGGCCCCAAACCCGTGGGAGGTGGGATGGCTTGTATGGCGCTACGTCGACGACGCGCACTTCTACGCCGTCGCCCTAAAGCCGAACGGCTGGGAGATCAGCAAGGAGGACCCCGCCTACCCGGGGGCGCAGCGCTTCCTGGCAACGGGCACCCGCCCGACCTTCCCCGTCGGGGCCACCTACCGGGTGCGAGTCCGGCAGGACGGCCCTCTGATCACCGTGGACATGCCCGGCAAGTCTGTGACGGTCCGCGACCACGAGCGGACCTACCGGGCCGGCGCCGTGGGCCTGTACACCGAGGACGCCGAGGTGCAGTACTCGGCCGTGACGCTTGTGCCGGCGGCCGCTGGATGACAGCACCCGAGGGAGCAGCACCGGGGGGTCGGCGAGGACACAGGGAGTGGGGAACAGCCATGATCGACGGAGGGCCGGCACGCCGAGTGATGGTCGTCTACGGGACCAGGCCCGAGGCGGTGAAGCTGGCGCCGGTGGTTCGGGCGCTACGCGCGGACCCGCTGATCGAGCCGCTGGTCGTCGTCACAGGCCAGCACCGGTCCATGCTGGACCAGGTCAACGAGCAGTTCGGGATCTACCCGGACCACGACCTCGACATCATCAGCAGCCAGCAGTCCTTGGAGGAGATCACGGTCCGGACGCTTGCCGGGCTCCGCCCGCTGCTGCTCAACGAGCTGCCGCACGCCCTGCTCGTTCAGGGCGACACGACGACGACGTTCGCCAGCGCGCTCGCGGCGTTCTACCACCAGGTGCCCGTGGTCCATCTCGAGGCCGGTCTGCGGACCGGGGACGTCACCTCGCCCTTCCCGGAGGAGATGAACCGGAGGATGGTTACGCGCCTCGCCGCCCTCCATCTCGCTCCCACGGCGACGAGCCAGGCCAACCTCCTGGACGAGGGCGTCGACCCGACCACTGTCGTGGTCACCGGAAACACCGTGATCGACGCCTTGCTGTCGGTCGCGGCGGCCGACAGGCCGTTCGAGGACCCGCTGTTGCGCGGCATCGACGTCGACCCTCGCCGGGTCGTGCTCGTGACCACGCATCGCCGCGAGTCGTGGGGGGCTCCGATGGCCGGCGTGGGGCAGGCCCTTGCCCGGGTGGCTCGCCGGCATCCCGACGTCCTGGTCGTGCTACCTCTGCACCGCAACCCCCGCGTGCGCCAGGCTCTGCTGCCAGCCCTCGAGAGCGTGGACAACGTCCTCGTGGTCGAACCGGCCTCCTACCCGGACTTCGTCCGTCTGATGGCACGCTCAACGATCGTCGTGACGGACAGTGGCGGAGTCCAGGAGGAAGCGCCGAGCCTCGGCTCCCCGGTGCTCGTGCTGCGCGATAACACCGAGCGGCCGGAGGCCGTCGCCGCCGGCACCGCCTGCCTCGTGGGGACCGACCCGGCCCGGGTCGAGGCAGCGATCGAACGGTTGCTAACAGACCCGGCAGCGCACGCCGCGATGGCACGAGCGTCCAACCCCTACGGCGACGGTCAGGCCGCGGCCCGCACCGTGCAGGCGATCCGACACCTTTTCGGCTACGGGCCGCTCCCGATGCCCTTCGAGGCCGGAGCACCACCCTGGCTCGCACAGCCCCTCGCCGTGCTCGGGTCCTAGGGAGTGAGGGGGACGCTGACGGTCACATCGTCGTGGTGCACGAGTGCGTCCTCCGTGTAGAGGCCGATGCTCCCGGCGCTGTACGGGCGCTCCTTGTCCGTCACGGTTGCGAGCAGATGGCCGTCGCCCCAGGCAGTGATCTGCGACCCGACCTGCCGGACGCGGACGGTGTGCCAGGGGCCGACCGCGAACGTGGGGGACGAGCCCGTCGCGAGGTAGCGCTGGGCGCCGGGGTAGGCCGGGTCCTCCTTGCCCAGCTCCCAGCCGTTGGGCTTGAGCACCACCGAGTAGAAGTGGTTGTCGTCGGTGTAGTTCCACAGCACCCACGGGACCTCCCAAGGGTTAGGCGTCGGGGTCCGGAGCTGCTTCACGGTCCGCTGCCTGACAGTCAGGTCCAAGTCGCCGAACTGCCGCGTCGTCAACGCCAGCGCGGCATGCGTCTCGGCCGGCCGACTGCTGGACTGCGGGGCCTGCGCGAGGACGGCGCTCCCGTCGGTGACGACGTTCGTCGAGCCGTAACCGTTGTAGGCGTCGGTCCAGGCGCCGTGGACGCTGGCGTCCGACCAGGTGATGCCTTGCGGCAGCGTGCTGAACGGCTCCGAGAAGACGGGAAGCGCCGGGGAGGACGCGCTGGGCTGGGGGGCTGGCTGACATCCCATGAGTCCGAGCATGGCCACAACGGCCGATACCGACGACGCCACGCCCGTGCGGCGCGCACGGCGGGATCGACAGCCTCGGACGCTACTCGGTCCAGCCAGCCCGGCGGCAGATGGGGCACGCATCTCGGGGGACTCCGCTCCGAGATTCCGGCGGCGCCCCGGGAGGGGCTTCTCCGACGCCGGAAGGCTCCCCACCGGGATCGACCACAGGCGTCCGCCGACTTGAGGTTGCACCGGGTGGCTCTCGCGACCCGCCCAGATGGCCTCGCGCGCGCTGGTCGTGCATCGCCGCACCCAGTGCAGTCACGGTTTACCTTCGGCGGATGGCGAACGACAATTCTTCGCGCTCGAGGGCGAGACGGAGGTCGGCGACGGGTGAGCGGCGCTCACGCCGACCTGGTCGAGCCAGAAGGTGTAGCGCCGGCGGCGACCCGTCTGCCTTCGCGGCATGCACGTCACTCGCCGTGGCGCTGCTCGGACGAGTCACCGGGTGGAGTCGGGTGCACACCTAAGCTCATGGACCGGTGACCTTGGCCTGGGCGCGGTCTGCTCCCGCGGCCGCATCTGGCTCGGCGAGCGCGGCGAGCAGGGACCGTGCCTCCGTCCGCAAGCGGCGAGCCGGACCGCGATCACGATCATCACGGCCGCAGGGCCACCGGTGCCCGCTAGGACGACCCCTCCCGTTTCGCCTCCGGCAACAACACCCATCAGTACGACGGCCAGGTACAGGACGACGAGCGCGGCGCTGAACACGCACACGAGCCGATAGTGGGCGTAGGGGTGCAGGAGCTCATGGGCCCAGGCGCGGGCAGCGCGCACACGCTTGGCGTCGAGGGCGCTCCTGCCCGAGCGGCGCGCATCAACTCGAGCCGCTCGTGCCGGCGCCGGCCGGTCTCGGAGCTGGACGGCAGCCACCGCTCGTCGAGCCGGCGAAGTGCCGAGGTCCAGTCGCTTACGCCGCACATTGTTCCGCCCGTCGGCGCTCGTCGCACCCACAGGGCGGCGGTGTTGGCGAAGGAGGGGCGGCAGCCAGGCTCGGCTGCCGCCCCTCAACCGCTACTCGAGTCGGACCGGCTGTTCGAAAGCCCAGTCCGCCAGCCGCTTGGCCCCGGCGGCTGCGTCGCGAAGGGCAAGCGCGGTGTCCTGGGCGCGGACAACGAGCACGATGTCGCCGAGGTGGACGACGATCTGCGCCTTGCCGGGTCCGGCGAGGGGTCGGGCGGCGTGGACCTGTAGCTGCTGGCCGCTCACCTCGTTGACGACCTGCCTGCCGTCGGGGTGCGTCGGGTGGTCGTCTCAAGTCAGTAGCCGACCGGATCCCACTCCCCTTCGTTGTCGTTCTCCGCTTGGTGGAGGCTGGCGGCGCGGGGGCGGCCATCTGGGCTTTGGGACAGGACGTGCAGGACGTCGGCGGCAAGGACGACGACTCGGGCGAGTGCGGTGATGGCGTGCCCACTGAGCCGGACGACTGTCTCGGCCTGGTACACGGCAGCTGGCTGCAGCCGACGCAGACGCAGCATGGCCCAGGTCAGCGTCGCCGCGCCGGCGGCGAGGGCAATGGTGAGCAGCAAGACGCCTCCTGTTCGACGAGGATTTGGGCCGGTTGCCGGTGGGGCCGCAGGATGAGTGCGGCCCCACCGGCGGGGATTGTCAGGTCGTGGCTACCGCCGGGGTGGGCTGACGCTTGGCGGGCTGGTGCTTGGTCTGGCGCCGCGTCTGGTTGGTCGCGGCGCGACGAGCTGCGCGGTTCGGTGCAGTCGACGTACTTGGGTCCTCCTTGGCCCGGGTCTCGAGGGCGTCCAGTTGTGGTGTCACCTTGGCCAGCAGCGTGCCGGCGTCGACGGCGAGCGAGGCTTCGGCGGCCGAGTGCGGCTCCTTGCCGCGCAGCTCGCCCACGAGCTCGGCCAGGTGGCTGACCTGCTGCCGGCACTCGGCCAGCAGACCGTCCGCGTGCAGCCGCACCGCCGGATCGACGCTGTCCGCAGCCGCGGTCAGCATGGCAGTGATCTCGGGCAGCGCCAACTCCAAGGTCAGCATCGCCTCATACACCCCGGCGATCTCGGTCGGGCTCAGCCCGTCGACGGCCTCCGCCACAGCCAGCTCATCCCGAAGGTGTGCGGACTCCGCTGCTGATGTCCGGGAGGCTGTCCACCGTGTCCCCAATGCCAGGCCGGAGACGGCCAGCAGGGCGAGTCCGATGAGGACATTTGACGGGGCGAGTGCACTTACTGCGAGCACCGCCAGCGTCCTCGCGACACGGGTACCCGCGACAGCGCGCGAGACCTGCACCGCGATTGCCGTCCGGGTCGCCAGCGGCGCAACGAACCGCCGAACCGCGGCGTTGAGGGCGCGTCCGGTACCAGCCACTTCCGCCACTACCCGCCGGGCCATCTGCGCGGTCAGACCCACCGCCGCCTCGGCGGCCTGCTGAGGCGGCCCTGGTCGCCAGCTGCGTGCTTGATTTTGTTGCGGCAGCGGGCTGCTCGTCGTCGTCATCGACCCAGCACCACGCCGCGGCGCCGGTAGTCACTACCGATGACCAGGGCAGCAACCCCCAGACGTGGATGGCCCACCAGACCCGGGCATGTCCGACAGCCCGCTATCAGGCCGGTGCTACTGCGGTCAGCGATCTCGAGCTTCCCATGCTCGCCGGCTACACCGCCCAACAATGACAAGCCCTACTGCGACGGGCAGCCCCACACTGCAACGGACCGCGCCTGGCTCACCCTCTAGGTTCCGACGGCGCCGACCCGGCCTACGTGCACCGGCAACTGGGCTAGCCACCCTGGCGAGGCGGCGAGGCCGCGTCGCCGCCTTGGGCAAGCGCCCCCTCCGGAGCTCGCGTGAACCGTCTCGCGAGCGGGCCTGCTGGTAGGCGGTGTACCGCTGGATACGGGAGGGGGCTAGCTGGGGCACCGGGGCTTAACCCGCCAGGCGGGACTTGAGCATCGCCTTGCCTGCGTCGGCGCCCTTCTTGCTTTCGGCCTGGGCCTTGCGGAAGAAGTCGGCGAGTTCGCTGTCGCCTTCCCTGTCGGC
>JAABUM010005199.1_pt1 | contig 13874 bp, 13 predicted proteins | sample 5559161 | NCBI WGS metagenome assembly JAABUM01 (sample SAMN10711868, study PRJNA513369) | rock metagenome | isolation source: Antarctica rocks | place: Antarctica: Victoria Land, Siegfried Peak nord
GACTGTGAACAAGACAAGGGATACAAATGCCCACATTATTGGGTGTGACTCCAAGACCACCCGGCGCGCGCACAGCGTAGCAAGTGCCGACGATGCCTTGCATCTGCGCCTTGGACAAGCGCGTGAGCGACACCCTTTGCGTGCCAAGGGGCGAAACAGCCACCTTCCGGCCCTGAGGCCAGTTGGCGAGCCACACCGCTTTTTGCAGCGCCTGAACTTGCACCGGCTTTTCGAGCATCAGCCCTGTGCCGGACGATTCTTTGTCCAGTTGCGCTGAGGTGAGCAGCGCCCGCGCCCCGTCCTGCGGGTTGAACACGCTCCACCGTTTCGCCTTAGCGTCATAGCCACGCACCACAACAAAGTGCGCGTAATCTTCCAATGAACGAACCGGCGCGCCCTTCACTTTGGCGTTCTTGAGTCGCCGCGCCGTCGTCGGAGCAACCTGACGGGCCGCGTAGTGCAGGACGAGTGGAAGAGGCGCGCCCACCATCTGAGCCGCGCGCGCCCGAAAGCCCACCAGTTGCACACCGCGTTTGGCGCCCATGCTTTGCAGGTCGGCGAGCGAAAAGCCGCGCGTGTTGTTTGGTTTGAGCGCGGCCACTTCGCGCGCCGCGTGCGAGCGGCCCGTGTCCACCAGCAGCGTGGCCAGCGCCTTGGAGCCACAGTCCAGATAGGGGTAACTTGTAGTTAGATATAAAACAAAAAACACATGCATCAATCGACAGTCTTTTGCCCATCACATATAGCCATAAACTTACAAAATCTACACAGCGCAATCAAAGACGCCGCAGACATGAACTTTATCTTGAAAAAGTCCTCCTTGGCAGTAAATATCCTTAAATGGGATTCTTATCTATCGTCAGCTAGAAACTACCAATCTCATCTTCAATAAGAGATAGTCTATCAACTATGTAATCTATATGATGCTGAATAGTATCATCAGACGACAGATGTGAAGAATCCAATCCCCATACACTGCTGGGACGCCTCCATTCTTGACTTGACAAGTAGAAGATTCCTCCTTTCAACCCACCAAAATCAGGTTTAGTCGAGGGGAGGAACCCATCCGTCTCTTGAGAAACAGACACCAAATAGAATCTAACTTTCATGTTGTTGCTTCGCACGGATCACAGATGAGGTTGTCATCAATGATCCGTGCAATGAGTTAGGCAATATCGCTACAGCCCAGTTGATTGAACAGTAGCATGATGGTATCTTTTCTCTCGCCAAGATCTGGCGACGCTGCTGCCGCATCCTCCCGCTTGGTCTCGACGTGGGTGAGCTTGACGACTGGCCCGGCGCGCGTGACGATGGAAGTTCCAATTCCCAGTTCGCCAGCGGGAGTGAAGCCCTTGTGCTCGACGTAGAAGGGATGCTCCTTGGTGCATTCGATCTTCTCCCCGTTCGAGAACGAGAGAACCAAAGTCGCTTCGATTTGGCGCTTGAACAGACGCTTGATCGTCTTCGCCTCCGTCTTGCCGATGCTTCCATCATATCTTCACTTACTCAGTGTTTTTTTGTTCATTGCCTTTGTTGTCGGCAAGAACTTGTGCCACGAATGCTCGCAGATGATTCTCATCGTATTCCAACTCTGAGCTTGTTGGAATATCTCTCATTTGAGAATCAGCTACAAAGACATCGCATGCTGAAAATATTTTATCAGTCATCTCTACAAAAGAAATGTCTTCTTCATACTCCCATAGCTCAGACCATCTCTTGCTGAACTCGCTCTTTGTAATCTCACCACTCGCCAGCCCTGTCATTAACTGCTGGTCGAGAGGTTCTGACCAGCAGTGCTTCTTGGCGTAAGCGTCATCGCGGTCACGCTTCCACAAAGCACAAAACTGCGCGGTAAAATCTACTCCATCGATTCGTGATTCTAAGAACCGGTGGATGATGCACATATATTGCGCTTTATTGGAAAGATAGCTCATTGAATATTTCCGTGGGATAAAAGATTAGTCGCTTGATTAGGACTTAGCTTCCATCCTGCCACGAAGTTATTGGATGTGTCCACAGCCGCCCATAAGCCAGTGCCAGAATCGTAATGATGAGTCACAGCAATACTCCCTCTGTAAGTCCCAGGCGTTCCTATCGTGTTTGCAATATGATCTTCGATTGCTGCCATGAACGCCTCCCCGTTTGCTTTGTTCCAATTCCCCAAAATGCCGAAGTCTAGAGCGTGCTTGAAATGGTGTGGGAGCTTTTTCAGATCGAACTTGCATTGGTTATGCACCCACAGCCCGTCATGTCCAACGAAGTAGGAGTGGAAGTCTTCAACCTCGAAGTTGTAGACGGTGGCGGTTTCCCGCTTGGTCTGGACATGGGTGAGTTTGGCACTTGGCCCCGCTCTGGTGACGATAGAGGTTCCGATGCCGAGTTCGCCAGCGGGAGTGAAGCCCTTGTGTTCGACGTAGAAGGGATGCTCCTTGGTGCACTCGATCTTGTCGCCGTTCGAGAACGAGAGAACAAGCGTGGCCTCGACTTGGCGCTTGAACAGGCGCTTGACCGTCTTCGCCTCGGTCTTGCCTGTGGCCTCATCGCGCGGCTGGCCAAGCATCTCCTGTGGTTGAAACGAGGTAGCGCACGTCCTCCTCCACTTCCAAAAGAGATTGAGCTATTTCCGAAAGGTTTATCTGCTTCTCGCCTTTAAGAACAATCTGTTCTTGGTCTATACGCCCTTGCATCCAGTGCGCGAGAAAGGACACGGAAAAGCAGCCTTCGTTCTCCAGAAGTCGCTGTATGCCTGAAACAAGAATTGCCGTATGATCGTTGTTATGCGTTCTTCTTAAACCTCCCTTACCTATGAGCGACGCGGAACTCGAACCGACCTGTAGCAGAACTGGCATCCAAGAATGCTTCCGCCCCCGTGTCGCTTTTCCAATTGGAAAGCTGGACGCATCCGTTAGATGAACACGTTTATCGAATGCAGAAGCTAATTGAGCCTGCGCTTCTTGCGGAACTGCCAAACAAAGAAAAAAAGACATAACAACCTCCTTACGGGTAGAAGATGTGCGACCCAGTGCGCGGATCAGGATGGAAATGCCAGAAGTAGCCATCATTTACGCCACCATGTATCTCTGGGCCATTGAAGCTACCATTGCCTGATGCTGTTTTGGCAAGGCTTTTAGCTTCACTTCTGCTATCTGTGATTACGTCCAACCCGCGCCTGATACGATCAAGAGCCTGCTTAAAGGTCAGAAAGTTTCCCGGCTTCACACCGCCATCTTCACCTGGCGTTAGGTGAGCCGCCCAGCACTTGTTATGCACCCACAGCCCGCCGTCGTGGATTCCAACGAAATAGGAGTGGAAATCCTCGACCTCGAAGTTGTAGACGGTGGCTTGAGCGTCTTTGACTTCAACGTGGGCGAGTTTGGCGCTCGGCCCAGCGCGCGTGACGATGGAAGTTCCGATGCCGAGTTCGCCAGCAGGTGTGAAGCCCTTGTGCTCGACGTAGAAGGGATGCTCCTTGGTGCACTCGATCTTCTCGCCGTTCGAGAACGAGAGCACAAGCGTCGCTTCCACCTGACGCTTGACCTGCGTAAAACTCAAGCATCCCTTTATTAAGTTGTAAGAGCTTTATATCCTGCTTCTGTCAATATAATAGAGGTAGCGTACTCTCCAGTGGAATCCGTATCCCAATTCCACATCTTCTCTTGGCCATTCCAGAAGACCATCACAGGAAGACGCAGATAAGATTCCACTTTTGCCCCCTCTATAGGAACGCTTTTTAATCCTGGGATTTTACTATCTATCGAGAGTCCTATTAGTCCTCTTTCGATCAGATTTCTCATGCTCTGTGACATAGTTATAAGGAAATCTGCCTTACTCATCTTTGGAAACCTGGGGAAAAATGTGTTCAGCATAGTGACAATGCATTCTTCGCCAGCCTCTTCCAATTCACGGATAAGCATACCCTCGATGGGTGACAATCTAATGTTCTTCATTTTGTGGAGAAATATCGCAAGTGTAGATTGAATTTGCACCTGCGATATTCAATAACGCAATGATTTAATAAATCATTTGTCTGGTATCGTAGTATGTGTCCCCCAAGCACCTTTGTTGGGGCCTGAATACCGGTAATAGAACCGGTTCAAGTATTTCTCTATGGGGGCACTTCTAGAAGGAGTTCCGCCCGGCCTTGGCATAATTCTGAGTCTGTCTCCAAGTGGCCCCTCCCACATAAAACCGCCTCCCTCCCTGGAAGGCCCCAACAACTTCCAGCCCCGATCATACAGATCTTTGATGATTCGATTTCTTCCCCATGTCGGCTTGATGAAGGGGCAAGTGTTATGGACCCACAGCCCTGAGTTTCCAACGAAGTAGGAGTGGAAATCTTCGACCTCGAAGTTGTAGACGGTGGCTGGCTGGCTGTTGACTTCGACCTGTTCAAGTTTGACACTTGGCCCAGCACGGGTGACGATGGAAGTTCCGATGCCCAGTTCGCCAGCGGGGGTGAAGCCCTTGTGCTCGACGTAGAAGGGATGCTCCTTGGTGCACTCGATCTTGTCGCCATTGGAGAAGGAGAGAACAAGCGTCGCTTCGACTTGGCGCTTGAACAGGCGCTTGATCGTCTTCGCTTCGGTCTTGCCGGTTGCTTCATCGCGCGCCAACACCTTGTCGCCGACCTTGAGTTGCTCGATGGCTCTGGTTGCGCCATTAGCTAACACAACCGGCCATTACCAAACGGGCAATTTCCAACTACCCATTTTCCTCCACTTCACCCTTGATACAAGTTCAAATACCTGCTCATCAACAACCATCTGGTGAATTTGGCTTTCGTAGATGGACGATCCTATAAGATCATTTGATAGAATATGCCTTTTCCCAATTGGATGATACAATTGACGATTACACACCCCACATTGTCTGAATGATGACCTACTATCGCCTCTAATAAACAGGAGGTTTCTTGATCGAAAAGTTATATATTCTGGAATCTCAGATCCTTCGGGATCGAATACTTTTCCGAAACTGAATTGGTCAGTCAGCATATTCATTTTTATATGCTGAACAAACCGCAGCTGCGCGTATCCGATCCCGACCCCTGAGATGATATTCAGCGGAACATCATCAGGGGGATAGGCTAAATAGGCATCTAAAGCATCTATAGACGGTTTAGGGTTAGAACATCCAGAGCAGAGCCAAGTCCGCTTAGCCTCCTCATACCAGTCTTTTACTGGATACCCAGGAGTTTTACTCAATGAAGTTAATTCGTAATAACTTGTCATTTTCACGGGTGAGATGTGAATCGGCCATTCATGATATTTGCCCACATATGCTGGACGATTTCGGTTCCATGTTGAGCATCAGTGATTCTTGCTGCATCAAATGCTGAATCAAGAGCTTGACCCTGTGCTCCAGGATTAACTTGCATAAAGTTACCCCAGTCAGCAGTGCTGTTGCCCCTACCACCATAACCACCTAACAGCCCTTTGCTTTTGAGTAGGCGGTGCAATAGCTGATGATACTGCCTATGAATCGGCGCCTCTAAATCAATCAGAGGTTGTTGTGGATCGCCACCTAAAAACTTAGGAATTGAGTGATGACCACAACCGTTATGCACCCACAGCCCGCTGTCGTGGTTTCCAACGAAGTAAGAGTGGAAGTCCTCGACCTCGAAGTTGTAAACGGTGGCGGTTTCGCGCTTAGTCTCGACGTGGGTAAGCTGAACGGCTGGCCCGGCTCTGGTAACAATAGAGGTTCCGATGCCGAGTTCGCCAGCCGGAGTGAAGCCCTTGTGCTCGACGTAGAACGGGTGTTCTTTGGTGCATTCGATCTTGTCGCCGTTCGAGAACGATAGAACCAATGTCGCTTTGACCTGACGCTTGAACAGGCGCTTGACCGTCTTCGCCTCGGTCTTGCCTGTGGCTTCATCCCGCGACACCAGAGGTAATCATATTTTAATGAGATAGTAACAGATTTGTAGAAAACCCAAAACTCATGTAACCTTCCATCGTATAGCACAGACACCACGAGGAATCTATGGGTATTATATAAGTATGTTGAGGCATACTAACAATATACAATAGAATTTTACTCAATGTATCCTTATGAGACTGCAAAGAGAAGTTCATAGAACTATCTCCTACAACCACAAGAACATCAGACTCGTCTACACCAGCCTTATGTGTGATGTTTATGAAGAAACTCACTATCGATTCTTCGTAATCCTTTTTGTCTATCTCTAATTCTATGGATTCAGGAACTTTTGACCATGCTATTTTAGACCCTGTAAAGGGGAAGTTTTTCCATATCTTGTCAAACCACTGATCAAAATCATCGGAGACGATAATATTTCCGCATTCAATATCCGAGCTCAAATCCTGCAGAAGTTCCTGTCCTGGCGTGTCCTGATTTAACATAGTTCTTTGATTATCAGAGTTTCTCACCATTATACGATGAAAGACTCCGATGCTCAAGTGTTTGTCAACGGCTAAACCGCTTGACTATCTGTATGACGGTTTTCATAGTGCCATCGAACTGGAAGTGAGGCCCCTTATCTTTACCTGACCATACGTTGATATGAGCGCCGCTTCTTTCATCGAACTCCACTCTGAAGCCCGTTTTGCCGTCGCTTGTCATCATTCCATTCGGTGGCCCAGGATTATTACGCGGGAATCTGGCCAGAGAAGGGATGTCCGCTTGGAAGCCTCTTTGTTCAAGCCACTCTAACGCTTGGTTTCGTGCTTGATCGTAGCCCACGCACTTGTTATGCACCCACAGCCCGGATTGACCGACGAAGTAGGAGTGAAGATCTTCGACCTCGAAGTTGTAGACGGTGGCGGTTTCCCGCTTGACCTCGACTTGAGTGAGTTTGACGCTCGGCCCAGCGCGCGTGACGATGGAGGTGCCGATTCCGAGTTCGCCAGCGGGGGTGAAGCCCTTGTGTTCGACGTAGAACGGATGCTCCTTGGTGCACTCGATCTTCTCCCCGTTCGAGAACGACAACACAAGCGTCGCTTCCACCTGATGCTTGAACAGCCGCTTGACTCGCTTCGCCTCCGTCTTGCCTGTGGCCTCATCGCGCGCCAACACCTTGTCGCCGACCTTGAGTTGCTCGATGGCTCTGGTTGCGCCGTTAGCTAACACAACTGGTGTGCCCGCCGTGAAGCACAGCCAATCGGCAGCCGAAACACCCCCGGTGAATCCGCCGATACCGGCAGAAAAGACCGTTTGCTTCCAATCGTAGCAATCGCGCCAGCCCAGTTCGATTTCTGCGCCTTGACCGGCCACATCGCCTACGGCACCGCCGACCGCACCGCCTGCGGCCCCGCCCCAGAATCCGCCGCCGATGGCGCCTTCCACCGCGCCACCTGCGAAACCACCTGTCAAACCAGCAATGCCTCCGATCACTGCGCCCTTACCGGCTGCCTGAAGAATGCCTTTTCTGTCTTTGCCTTGATACCACGCCACACCACCACCAATGATGGCCCCCGCACCGGCTCCGATGGCAGCAGTGACCAGGAGCGGGCAAGCGCCGTCCGGATCAACGTAATTCGTCGGGGAATCGTTGTTGAAACAGTAGAAGTTTAGCCCACCTAATTCTCCCAAGGGATCTTGGTTGATCCAGCGCCCCATGCCCGGAGAGTAGAAGCGGTAGCCGTAGTAGTAGAACCCGGCGAGTTGCTCCTTCCCGAAATATCGGTAAGGATTCTCCTGCGCTTTGGCACCCGATGAAGAGGTGGTGTTGCCCCAGGCATCGTAGGTGTAGGAGCCAACGGTGGCTCCCGTCCCATCCGTCAGGGTCGTGACGTTGCCCGAGCCATCGTAGCCGTAGAACACGGTTCCGGTGGCCGTCGAACGCGCCATCAGCCCGCCAGAATAGGAAGCAACGACGTTGTTGTTAGCATCGCGTTCTTGGACGACATCCATGCCCAGATACACGCGCCTCTTCTCGGAGCCAGGCACTAAAGCGCCGGTTTTGTCAAATTGGCGCGAGACGCGGAGGCGGCTCATCCCGTCGTAGACGAACTGCCACTTGGAGCCATCTGGAGCCGTGATGCCGATGAGCCGGGAGGCATCATCGTAGGCGTAGCTCGTCTGACCCGTGGTTGTGCCACTCGCATCTTTGGTGGCGACGGCGTTCATGTTGCCGTCGCCATCGTAGCCAAAGGCACTCGAACCTGTTGCCACCGCCTGACCGGATGAAGTGTCGTAGTTCGTCGTTGAAACTAACTGGTTCAGGTTGTTGTGGGTCGAGGTCGTCTGCGTCTTGGCAACGGCATCCACGTAGCCCGTGCGGTTACCCATTGGATCGAAGGCATACGTCTTCGACAACGCTGGAGTGGAAACGCCACCTTGTGTCGCACCTTCACCCTGGAGCATCGAGGTCGGGCCGTAGCCATAGCTCACCGTTTGCGCCGCTTCCGCTCCATAGGCGCGGGTCTGGCTCGTGCGGTTGTCGGCAAAGCCGTTCTGCGTGCTCGGCGCATCATAGCCGTAACCAAAGGCGGCGATGTTGGCGCCGCTCGCGCTGTTGATGTCTTGCACCCCGACGAGCCGGTGCAAGGCGTTCGGGTTCTGCAAGTTTTCGTAGGAGAGGACAGTGCTTGTGCCGTTGGGTTTGTCCAGTCGCGCCAAGATGTCGGTGTTGCCGACATACGAGTAGTTGAACGTGCCCACGTTGCCAAAGGCGCCCGTGTTCGCCGTCAGGCTCGCCAAGCGTCCCAAACCATCAAAACCAAAGGACTGCGTGTCAGCAGTCGTGGCATCCCTGCCAACGCTTAGGTTTGTCAAGCGGTCGAGACTGTCATAGCCGTAGCTGATACCATCGTTGCCGAACGGCCCGCTCTCGCCGATTAAGTGCCCGGCGCTGTCGTAGCTCCAAGTTGTCGTGCCGATGCCGTCAGTCATGCTGGCCCCACGCCCCAAGGCGTCATAGGAAAGCGAGACGTTCGGTGTAGCCGTCGTGGGGTAGGTGACGTTGGTCAACTGGCCAAAGCCGGAGTAGCCAAAGGTCGTCTTGGCGTTGCGTCCGTTACTAACAGAATTGAGCAAGCCGTCGTTCGTGTAGTCCCAGCTTTCGCCTGAGCCATCAGCATATTGCTTGGCCGTGACGCGATGATTCCCATCATAAGCCCACTTGGTCTTGACGCCGTTGGCATCCATCGAGGAAAGGCAGTCACCATCAGCGTTGTAAGTGAGTTGAAGCGTCTGCCCGTCCGCGTCCTGAACGCGCACTGGGCGCTTCAATTGGTCGTAGTCATAGTAAGAGCGCCGCCCGCTGCGGTCGGTCACCATTCCCGGCAAAGCGCAACAGCTGTAGTCGGTTAATTGGCTTGAGCCGTCGGGATAATACACCCCAAGCGGTGTATCGAGAGCACTGAAGCGAAAGACCGTCGTGAGGCCAGTCGCGTCAGTAGCTGTGTGAACTCGACCGCTCGCATCGTAGGTGTAGGTCACGTGCGTCACGCCGTCCTGCACCACAGCCACCATGCGGTTGAACTCGTTCGTGCCTTGGGTCTGGCCATAGACGTATTGCGTGATATGAGCCACGTTGCCCTCATGCACAGTCACACTGAGCGGCGCGCCCCAGCTCGTATAGGATGTCTCGGTCTGATGACCCTGGGCATCCACAACCGAGAGCGGCTGGTGCATCCCGTTGTAACTCGCGTTTTGCAGTAGCACCAAGCTTTGCGTCTGGGTGGTGGCAGGATTGGTCGAGGTGTTGGTGACGGAACCGGATACGCTTGCGCCGACCACATCCAAACCGTTGGCGGAATCGTAGGTGAGCTGCGTGGTGCGGTTGTTCCCTGAAGAGCCGTAGTAGCCCGCAGAGGTCTGCGATTGCAGCAATTGCCCTTGCCCATTGTAAGAAAGAGCGGTCGTCGTGCGCCCGTTGGACACGGTTAAAGGGGCCGTTAGGCGCGAACCCGATGTCGTGTCATACGAGTAGGAAATGCTACTGCCCACAGGTGGTGACGTCCCCGAGATGACGCTGAGGGGGTTGGGGTCGTAGGAGGGGTTCAGCGTGGTGACGGAGAAGTTAGTTTGGTTACCCGTGTGGTCGGTGAAGTAGTAGTGGCCGGGGTTGTGGTAGCCATCATCGGTGGTGAAGACAAAGGATTGCGGGTGGCTTTGCGTGGGGTCGGTGATGAGGGTCTTGAAGTTGCGATACACCGGCTGGCCCCCACCAGGCATACCGGAATACGTCGTGCCATTCCCGGTGGCTCCCACAGAAAACGTCCACGATCCCTGAGAGGTGTTGAGCTGCGTCACCGTGTTGACGCTGGGGGCCGAAGCCACCGGGTTATCTACGGCCATCGGGCCATAGGCGTATTGAAAGGCCTGTCCCGCCGCGTCCACGCACTGGATCAGGTTGCCGTTTGGGTCATACGAAAAGCTGGCCTGCCTCTCGTCGGGCGTCTGGGCGTAGATGAGACGCCCGTTGCCATCGTATTGAAAGCGCGTCAGCTTGCCATCGGCATCGGTCAAGGTGAAGGGCACGATCTTGCCGCCAACGGTTCCGTATTGCAAGGTGAGCGACTGGCCCCACCGGTCGGCTTGAGAAAGCAGCATTGGCACCATGCCCGCTGTGCCGCCTGGAATCCCATAAGTCCACTGCTCGCCGCCTTGAAAGGAAAGAGTGAAAGTGCCTTCCGCTGTTTTGGTCAGCTTCGAGAGCACGCCGCGCGGCGCGGTATACGTCGTGGTTGTGCCCGAAGAGACGGGCGAGGTGTAAACGTCCTGCGCGCCGTCAGGCATAAAGACGCTGACCTGGTTGGGCATCTCAGCAACATGGGAGGTGAAACCAAATGTCCACCCGTTGCCTGTCGGCGAGTCGTAGTTCGAAGCGTCCTGCGAGTTGTAGGAAACCGACACCTCAACTGATGGCCCCTTCGCTGGTTCATACCAGACGGGCGTGTCCTGCATCAAGATGTTTTGACTAATAGAATCAACTGAAACCGCAGGCTCTCCCCGATGTTCGGCCATAGCCCTATCAAGCCCAAGGCTGTGAGCGAGGCAAGGAATACAAACGCCCACATCATTGGGCGTTACTCCCAGTCCTCCCGGCGCACGCACGGCGTAGCAAGTGCCGACGATGCCTTGCATCTGCGCCTTGGACAAGCGCGCGAGCGACACCGTTTGCGCGCCAACAGGCGAAGCAACCACCTTCCGGCCCTGGGGCCAGTTGGCGAGCCACACAGCCTTTTGCGGCGCATTGACGGGCGCCGCCTTCGCCAGCATCAGCCCGGTGCTGGACGATTCTTTGTCGAGTTGCGCGCAGGTGAGCAGCGCCCGCGCCCCGTCCTGCGGGTTGAACACGCTCCACCTTTTCGCCTTGGCGTCGTAGCCACGCACCACCACGAAGTGCGCGTAATCTTCCAATGAACGAACCGGAGCGCCCTTCAGCTTCGCGTTCTTGAGGTGCCGAGAGGTAGTTGGTGCGACCTGACGGGCCGCGTAGTGCAGCACGAGTGGCAGAGGCGCGCCCACCATCTGAGCCGCGCGCGCCCGAAAGCCCACCAGTTGCACGCCGCGTTTGGCGCCCATGAGTTGCAAGTCGGCGAGCGAAAAACCCCGTTTGTTGTTCGGAGCCAGCGCCGCCACTTCGCGCCCGGCGCGCGCATGACCCAGATCGTCGGCCAAGCGGTCACCAACCCAGGTCAAGGCATTGCCCCAGCCCAAAGGTTGACACGGACGGTAGGTGATGATGTCGTGACCAGCATAAACGATGACAAGAACAGCACCAGTGCCTGTCGCGGCACCAGCGACATCCTTGGAGAACTATCGCCCTTCGCGCTCTGCAATGTATTGCTTCCAATACTCATAGCTTTTGACCACATATGGCATTGTGACTTTGGCAATCTCTCTTGCAGCCTGCTCGTGATCGCCCATCATCCAGTAGCACTCTGCAATAGACGACAACAAAAGGTCACTTGCCTCAACTGAATGAGCTTTCTTGTATTGATATATAGCTTCAGCATATCGCTTCATCTTGCGATATGTATCACCTTTCAGTAATATCAATGTTGATGTGTATCGCACCGGCGACTGGTCTTGTTGAGATTTGATGGTAGCATTAAGCAAGTCTAATGCCTCATCGAAAAGACCATTACGAACCAGGTCTTTCCACTTGGCATACAACCACACGAATTCAATCATAGGTAACTTCTCTTCCATGTGGGATATCTTTTCTAAGTGAGTGTTAGCTCCACTTTTTGGCCTGGCGTAAATTCCAGTGGTGGATGAACCAATAAAGAATCTCCGCCGCTCGCGGCGGAGTATTCGAAGGCGGAGTGTAGCTGTGGTGTCAAGGTGTGGACGGAGTATGGATGTGGAGTTGTCGGTAGTTTTGGTGCTGCCCTTGCTGTTGCACATAGCGCCGCACGGTTTCTTCGCTCTCGTGTTGTCCAACCGAGGCAATGAAGTAGCCGTTTCTTCTCCCGCTCGCTCGTGTGGTTCGAGGCGCTGACTCTTTCCAGTGCTACGCGTTCTTGGGCGCTCAGGCGGATGTAATGGACTTTGGCCGGCATCTCCTCGTCAACCACATCCGCAGATACTCCTTGGTTAGACCACTAGACCAACCATGGCCCTCAGCTTACCACTTCACATTCGCTCAGAAATACTCCCCATCTCCGTATATCTTGGTGCACCTCATCAGACAAGCAAAATGCTCGTCTTCAATCTTCTGATATTCCTCCGCCAACTTCTCAGGATCTGTTTCGTTTAACCACGCATCCCGCAAGGCCTCCTCGCGTATGCCATCACAGTCCTTTTGACAATCCTGAAGCGGGTCAGTAGCCTTTGGGCATCCGCAAGGCCGCTGTCCATACAGGTCGTCGGCCAAGCGGTCACCAACCCAGGTCAAGGCATTGCCCCAGCCCAAAGGTTGACACGGACGGTAGATGATGATGTCGTGACCGGTATGAATGCCTGTCCTACTGTCAGTCAGTCATTCTGAAGGAGTATCAGCGTGAAGCTTCGCGGTCTGCCATGTGTTGCTTCCAATACTCGTAGCTTTTGACCACGTATGGCATTGTGACTCTGGCAATCTCCTTTTCAGCCTGCTCAGAATCACCCATCATCCAGTAGCACTCTGCGATATGCGACAGCAAAACGTCACTTTCTTCAACAGAGTGAGCTTGCTTGTATTGATTGATCGCTTCATCATATCGCTTCATCTTGCGATAAGTATCGCCTTTCAGCGATATTAACGTTGATAGGTATCGAACTGACGGCTGGTCTTGATCTTGATGGAATTTGATGGTCGCATCCAGCAAGTCTAATGCCTCATTAAAAAGACCAGAAATAGCTAGATCTCTCCACTTGGCATGCAACCACACAAATTCAGTTAAGGGTAATTTATTGGAATCCATGTCGTTCTCTGCACTCAGTCACACATGCAATAAGCTCTTCCTTGTTTCTCCAAAGTGCATAGGCCAACTCATCAGGATCGGATGTGATGAGCCGTATGAGCCGTTCGTTCTCCTCGAAATTATTCTCACATGTCGAGAGACAATCGTCAAAAGGGTCAGTAGCCTTTGGGCATCCGCAAGGCCGCGCTCCATAGAGATCGTCCGCCAGTCGGTCACCAATCCACGTCAAGGCATTGCCCCAGCCTAAAGGTTGACACGGCTTGTAGGTGAGGATGTCGTGACCGGCATAGACGATGACAAGAACAGCACCGGCGCCTGTCGCGGCACCAGCGGCGCCGCCACCAACAGCCGCACCACCACCACCGAGTTCGCCACCGCCAACAGCACCCGCACCGCCACCGCCAATGGCGCCTCCACCTCCGCCACCAGGCGCAGTAGGAGGCCAAATTTGGGGAAGGTTTGGCAGTGGCGGGTCCGGGATAATCTCACCAGGGCCAAGAGGAGTGATACCTGGAGGCATTGAGGGAGCCATAGGAATAGAGGGAGGTGCAA
>JAABUM010005201.1_pt1 | contig 13869 bp, 22 predicted proteins | sample 5559161 | NCBI WGS metagenome assembly JAABUM01 (sample SAMN10711868, study PRJNA513369) | rock metagenome | isolation source: Antarctica rocks | place: Antarctica: Victoria Land, Siegfried Peak nord
CGCCGTAGTCCAGCGCAAAGCCGCCAGCGCGCAGCGCCGTCTGGCAGCCGTGTGCAGAGTAGGAGCAGTGAAGCTCCTGGGACCACTCCAGCGGCCACCGGCCCTTCAGCCTGCCCCAGCTGTCTGCCGTCGCGCTGCGCAGCACCCGCTGATCGCCAGGCCGCCCCGCTGCCGGCTTGAAGGCCGCCGGCAGCACGGCTGCCGCCACCGGCGGCGCCGCCGCCAGGCACTCCAGGATCCAAACCAGCAGCTGGCCCGTCACTGTGGTGAGCAGGAGCTGGCCGTCGTCGGCCAGCTGCGCCAGCCTGAGCGCCAGCTCCGGGCGGACAAACATGCTGAACCCGCCGTCGCACTGCCGCAGCCTCCTGACGTCCGCCAGGGCTCCGACTGCAGTCGTGACGCGACAGCGCCATGACCCACGCTCCAAATGGATCGCAGCGTTGTGAGAGCCAGAACACGCTGCCCAGCAGCGCCAGACAGGCAGGCATGCCAGACAGGCAGGCATGACTCCGCACCGCGGGAGGGGCCTCACCGGTGCGCAGCCACCCATGGATCTTGCAAGTCCATCTACGCACGCGCTGCTTTGCGCTGCATGCCGTGAGCGCCGGCCAAATCGTACCGTGGGCTCTCTGGCTGACAAGTGCAGGTGTACTTGCAGCGCCGGAACACGGCGGAAGCCTGACAGAGGCACCTCAGAGACATCGAGAGCGCACAACCTCTGTACGCGGGCAGGTCCACGACGATTCGCTCGCAGCCCGACGCGCGAGCGCCGGTGGCCTGCAGGCAACTCGGCGCCGCAGGGGCCGACGCCGGCTGCTGGCCGTCCATGTCGCAGGCGCACGCCCTCGAATAGTCTTGGGTACCGAGCTCAACGAGCGTCGCGGCCTGCGGCGCCTGCAGCGCCATACATTGCAGTACATTCGGCCAGAAGGCGACACATTTCCGCGGGACGGCACATTTCCGCGGCAGATGATGACGTGTCGCCCCGGGCTCAGATGGAAATCCGGGCTCCTGAGAGCCTTCCATGAACTCTGAGATTGATCACGTAAATTTGCTGGCCTGCTCGAGACGTTTGGGGTCATACCCCGTTTGAGCCAGGCGTTGCTTTGACATGCATTGCATTTCAAATGAGCGACGCATCAGTGGCTGCAGGCAGTGAGCCCTGCGCATGTTATTGCCGCCGCATGCGCAGCACATGCACCCAGCTATTTGGGCGGTGGACCAGCCAAAGCGCAGAGCATGCACACCGGTACAACGACGCCAAGGATCAGGAGGCTACCAGCTTGCTGCTCGGTCTGTGCTCCTGGTCGGCTCGAAAGCACTCTTGATTGCTCAATGCCGCCCTCAGATGTACTTGTGTGTGCCTCAGTTGTACTCGTATGTGCGCCGGCCGCCGTCAGTGATATCCTGGCATGCAACACGAAAGTGAAACACACGTATATGTGTGACATCAAACCGTGGCACGACATATCTGCATGTAAGCAATCTGTTCCATGCTGCCATTGCCGACTCCATTCCGCCAGGTCCAATCGTTTCGGCGGGGAATTGATATGAAAGCATTGGCCTGTCAGGCAGTCCATGGCCGCATACACTTGCAGCACAGTCGCTGTTGCGCCATGTCGGCCTCCGACCTCGAACATTCTCATATAGCTGCTCTACGTGAGGGGCTGATCTGCTGAGGTGCAGCGGGTTCGCGGATTCAAACGCGACGAACCCGTTCGCTAGGTTGGGCTTTTGCGCAGGAAGCGCTGACACGACCAAGCATTCAGGTGGGTCTCGGTGTCGCTGTCGTGCAATACCCACGAGTGCTGATTTGGCTGAACAGTTCAAGAAAGGCTCGCACACCCGTGCAGGTGAACTCTGAGCCGATCGCCAACCACACCGTCGTGGTCAGGCGCCCAGGGCGCACATGAGGGAGCGATGCTGACGCGAAAGCGCAGGCTGCGATCCGGCTCGCTGGGTGCGACCGGGTCGGAGGCCTATTCCACGCGCAATCTCAGGCGGCCATCACCGAGCGTCTCCACTGCCACCAGGCGAGTGGCTCATGATTTCGCAATGCTCTTCGCCTCTGAGGCTAACATGAGACCGATCACAAAGTCAAGCCCGTATCTAGCCGCCGCCATGTGCCTGCTCCTTGTGCACCTTGTGCACCTGCTGCGGATCACTACGGTCACCGCAGTTCGAATGCACAACCTCTCCTAATGTGCACGGCTCCATGCGCAGCTACCTGGGCAGCTTGAACACCAGTCGCAGCAGCAGCCTATGCGGCGAGGAGCCAGACCTAGCCGCGCTCGGCTCTGGCGGCGTGGACGCTAACGCGCTCGATGCCGCAATTGCCGCTGCTCAGGCGAGTATGTGTGGCATCTGAAGCTCGGGCTCGACTCGCAATATCTCGCCGGTGCTGTTTGCTGTCGTAACTCGTCGATCAGAGATGTTCGCATACGTCACTGTTCTGCTCCACTTCCTGTCTGAGCACCAGCAGCCAGCAGGAGATACCCGGCATATCCTCTGCACTTCGAATATTATCGGACCATGTTGCAGGTGAACCTGGATACACGACACAGCCCGGATTCCCCGCAGTATCGCCCCGGCCGGCCGGCCGTCAGCCCCACGGCGGCGGCGCAGCGGCACAGCTTTGTCGCGCCGTCGACGCTTGGCGGCGCCACAGACACCGCCAGCCTGCACTCGATCTCTGAGGTGCCTGCTTCACCTTCATCGAATCTGTGAACATGCATCATCGCATGCTCTGGCAGTTCATCTTGCTTGCGGCCACACAGCACTACTGGCACCTGAGGTCATGCGGTCGTTTCCTCCCGTCTCTAGCTTGAGTCCGCTGTGTGATTTCTGACCCACCAGCAGTGCAGCTTTTGGCGGCTCTGCATGTCCAGATACTGCGAAGCTTCCAGGGCCAAGAGCGCCACCACCGCTCAATCCTTCTGTGCACTCACATTTTCGGCATCCCTTTTGAGCCCCTGCCACACAGCATGTGCAGGTGCGCAGCTTCCAGGAATTAGCCGAGAGCGCCGCTGCAGCGCTCTGTGGAGAGCAGCGCAGCGTGGAACCTCATCTGCAGCAGATACTGAACATTCGGCAAACGTACGTGTGCAGATGCGCAGCCCTCAGGACCTGGCCGAGAGCGCCGCCGCCTCACAGTTTTCCTATGCACCCTCATCAGCGCGACATCGTTGAACGCCTGTCACTCTGCGTGAGCAGGTGCGCAGCTTCCAGGACCTGGCCGACAGCGCCGCCGCATCGCACTTTTTCTCGGTGGACGGCGCCGCGGAGGTGTGCGGCATGAGCGCCCGCTCCTCGCGGCACCGCCGCCCAGAGGCCTCGCCGCCGTCGCCGGTGACTGCTTCCTCCGCCAACGGGAACGTGCACGGCGGCGGCGACGGCGTGGCGACGCGAGCCAGGGTCGGAGGGAGCGGGCAAACAGGAAACCGGGCGGCGGCGGCATCGGGGACCGGCGCGGCGCCGGACCTGACCTCCTACGACACGCTGAACAGCCCCTTCTTGGACCTGCAGAGCCCCTTCACCTGTTGGTGCGCGATCAGTGCCGGCAGCTTGCTATTGTGGGGCGTGGAGCTGCCCACGGTTCCTGGTGGGCAGCTCCAGCGCAAGAGGGTGACTCGGGCCAGAGCCAGTTCGGTAGTCATCTGCCGCGCCAGGAGTAGGATGCAGTGGGACGCATGCCGCAAAAGACCTGACATTCAGACATTGTGCTGCAGGGAGGCAGTGAAGATGGCGCTGCTGCTGCCGCTGCTGCTGCCACGGATGCTGCTGGTGCTGCTGGCGGTCGTGTGCCTCGCCACTTGCAGCTACATCGCCGTGCTCGGCTGGTGCGAGCCTCAGCGAACAAACCCCCAGTGAACAAACCCCCAGTGAACAAACCTCAGTGAACAAACCTCGGTAAACAAACCCCCAGTGAACAAACACGCATTGTATGGAACGGGTCAGTTTTGGCAGGGCTGGCGGCCAAGTAGCGCATTTCCTAGAAGTTGCTGCAGCAGGCTGCACCACGCCTTCCCATCGTGTCACTGCATCACCATCTGACTGCGACCAGAATGGGAAACACGAAGTGGTTCCAAACATCCAGCCCTTGAATCGCCAGCCGCCGCCGCCCTGGCGTTGGCACATTTTGCTGTTCAGCAGCCAGGCGTCTTGCAGTCGGACAGACATATGAGCACAAACCTGATTGTCGGCAACTTTATCACGCAGCCGCTGCCGCCGTTGCGGCAGCGCATTGTGGTCGCAGGCATCCAGGTTTCACATCCTCTGTGATGCAGCGCACAAGTGAGCGCAAATCTGTTAATTTCTCTACCGACCCTTCACGCAGGGACATCACGCAGCCGCTGCCGCCCTGGCGGCGGCGCATCGTGGTATTGCGCAGCCAGGCTTGATCTCACAGTCATCGATGACCTGCTGACCAGCCTGGTTTTGCGCAGGGACATAACGCAGCCGCTGCCGCCCTGGCGGCGACGCGTTGTGCTCTTGGGCAGCCAGGCGACGCGTGTCATCCTGCCGCTACTTGGCTTCTGGGTGCGCGTGCGAGGCTGGGACAATGTGGAGAAAGGGCGGCAGCTGCACGCGGTCGTGCTCTTCAACCACGTGTCCTTCGTGAGCGCTCCTGCACCCCCTTTACAATCTCGGAGCTGAATGAACGACGCTTCGGAATGAAACTTGACGATGGGGCCAGGGGCGGCGGATGCACGCGGTTGTGCTACCCAACCATGTGGCTTTGGTGAGGTTCCTGTGCCCGTCCTGCTCTACTCAGGAGCTAGAGTCGACCATCTGCAGTGCCTGCCGACGCTGCAGCTGCATGCAGCCGTGCCAGGTGTCCATCGTGAGTGTGCCGCGCCACTGAATGTGCTAGGGTGCATGGTTCCTGAACCCTTCAAATGCCGTCTTGCTCCGTCTGCAAGGCTCGCTCTGTGCAGCGAAAGCATGCATGCTGCGCAAGTGCTTCGGCAGCAGATTGACCGGCACAAATGGCAGCGTGCGTATTGGACTGCACGATCCTTTGATTTTGGCAGACGACTGCGCCAGATGCGGCGGGCAGGCTCCGACACGTGTTTCCCAACCCTGTGCAGGTGGACTCGGTGGTGATGATGCGGTTGTTTGCGCCGTCGGGCGTTGCCAAGGCCAGCCTCGCCAGCTGGCCCCTCGTCGGCACTTGCATCTCCGCTTTCCAGGTGCCATTCTTTGATCCCGCAAGTGGATCCTCTCCTTCAAAAGCCCTCAAGAAGGCCAGCCTTGCCAGCTGGCCCCTAGCACCTGCATCTCGGCATTCCAGGTGCGCCGCTCATGCCGTATGATTTCAAAACTCCCGTTGTTTTGCGAGACCTATCTATTCCCGGAGGCTGAGCCGCCAAGGCCAGCCTCGCCATCTGGCCCCTCGTCGAACACCTGCATCTCCGCGCGCGCCAGCTGTGCTATGCTTCTTAGACGCTGCGCCCCTGTCTGAGTCGGAGCCGCAGATGTCAGTGCACGTCGAAAACACGTCACACAGTAATCGTGTCAGGACGCATAGGCAACTGCAGAATTTTCCGCCACAGGGAGGCTCTGCTCATTCGCATTTTGCTATGGGTGCTGGCCCTGATTCACGGCAATGTCCACCGCTCTCCTGCGGCCGCAGCTGGATGCACGAGCAGGTATTTCCACCAGTACAGAGCCTACAAGCCTGAACTACAAGCTTGTCGTCCTGGACCGCAGAACATCTACGTGGCGCGAGATGAGGTCGACAAGGGGGTGTCGGGCGGCAATGCCGCCAAAGCGGCGCCTTCCTCGCCGCAGGCGCTCGCGGCAGCGCACCAACAGCAGCCGCAGGATCAGCCCGCCGCCAGCAAGGCCACCTCGGTGGCGCATATGATCACAGAAAGGTGCACCGAGTCCTACGTGGGCCATTGTTGAGTTGAAGCTGATGGCAAAGCAGCGCTGCATGCGTCTGCATGTCTTGTGCGATGCAGCTGCTGACCATGTGCAGAGCAAGGACGCAAGGATGGCCGTTGCCACAAGGCTATGCACGACGGCGGTGCTATCGCCGCCGTCGCCCGTGCCCTGTGTCAGCGCGCACCTGCTCGAGAGCTGCCTCGCGCCCTCATGCCTGCCCGATGTAGGCTCCCGCATGCTTTACAGATGCACTGTGCAGCACAGCAAACACTCAAGCCCTGTATCTCGGTGGCTAATCCGTAGGGCGCGTGACCGCCGCTTCCCGCAGCTGTGCATGGCGCCAGAGGGCACCTGCTCTGACGGGCGCTGCCTCCTGCAGGTAGTCCACCCTGCCTGTGCATCCGGGAAGCGCATCGTAGCGTCTGATGTGAGCATTCCGTGAGCACGGGCGGAGCTTTGCCGACTCGGCCCGGCGACATCACATTAACATCAAATTAAAATCAAAATAACATCACATCGACATCACATTAACATCACATTAACATCCCTTTTCTGCAGTTCCGCAAGGGCGCCTTCATTCCCGGCGTGCCAGTACTGCCGGTGCTCCTGCGCTACCGCTGGCGGCGCGTCGACCCTGCCTGGACCCTCACCAACGAGGCCCTGCATGTGGTGAGCGCTCCTGCATGCCACCTTGTTGGCCCAGCGCTGCGAATTCGTGCTGCGGGACGCCGCTCTGGCGGCATCGCGCTGACCGCCTGCAGCTGGCGGCGCTGTCCTTAAGTGCTGTGGGCTGCCCACCTGAGCCCCTCTGGGAGCAGGTTCGAAGTAAGATTGTCGAGCCAAGGCACCTGCTACGCCTGCATGTGGATGTGATTCCGTGCCCATACTGCACATCTACACTCGTTGCAGATGCTAGTTTTGCCCACATCTCCAGCTCAACTTGAAAACACACCTTCCACTCCTGTATCTCGCACACAATATTTCGTCAGATGCGGTTGAGGTGCCAGTTCGCCAGCATGCTGCACATATGAGAGCTGCGCCGCATGCGCCTCTCCCATTCCTTCAATGTTGTATCTAGTCCGGCCTATCGCCTGTCTGCATGCAGTCGCGGCTGATGTGCCAGTTGGTCAACATGCACATATGGCTGCCGCCGCATACGCCTTTCCCACCCCTCTAATGGTATATCTAGTCCGACCGATCACCTGTCTGCACGCAGGTGCAGCTGCTGTGCAGGTTCAGGTTCGCCAAAATGCTGGACGTGGAGGCGCTGCCGCCGCGTGCACCTTCAGTTTTGGGATCTGATCAACCAGTTTGAAACCTTTCTCTGCCGCAGGCGGGGCTAAAGTGCCAGTTGGTCAACGTGCTGGACGTGGAGGTGCTGCCAATGTACGTGCCGAGTGCCGCGGAGCGGATTTCAGCCCCTCAGTTTTGCTTTTTCGCATGTGATCAGACAATCTCTATTTGCCGCAGGTGCGGCTTGCTGAGCCAGTTCGTCAACGTGCTGGACGTGAAGGTGCTGCCGCCGCATGCGCCTTTCGTACCCATGTGTTTTGTTTCCGACGCAACCGACCTCTGTGCGCCGCAGGTGCGGTTGGAGTGCCAGATAGTCTGCGTGCCGGACGTGGAGGTGCTGCCGCGCTCTCCACTAGGAGTGCAGAACTGGTACGACCCCCCTTACCGACTTTCGACCTCACTGCCCGCAGGTGCGGCTGATGTGCCAGTTCGTCAACGTGCTGGACGTTGAGGTGCTGCCGCCGCACGTGCCGAGCGCAGCGGAGCAGGCGGACCCAGCGCTGTATGCCGCAAACGTGCGGGAGGAGTACCGCACCGCCTCCGGGCTGCCGCTGGTGGAGCAGTCGCAGACCGAGTTCATCGCGCTGTGCAAGGTGCAAAACAGTCGAAAACCGCAGCAGAATGTCTGGAAGAAACCTGCCAAGACCTGCCAAAAGCTGTGCGCCGCAAAACGCGCGTGAGGCGTACTGCGCTGAGTCGTGGCTGCCGCTGGTGGAGCAGTTGCAGACCGAATCCATCGCGCTGTGCAAGGTGCAAAACAGTCGAGTAATGAAGCAGAATGTCTGGAAGAAACCTGCCAAGACCTGCCAAAAGCTGTGCGCCGCAAAACGCGCGTGAGGCGTACTGCGCTGAGTCGTGGCTGCCGCTGGTGGAGCAGTTGCAGACCGATTTCATCACGCTGTGCAAGGTGAGCCTCAGAGGCTTCAAAGGGCTATTGCGCTCTGATGCATGGAGTAACTGAGTGTTCGCAGCGCTGGTTAGGCCGCACCCACTGCAACACACGCACTGCAATGTACTGCACCTGGACACAGAATCGTTGATGAAAGGCAGGATCTCTCCAGGACAGCCTGCCACTGCTGGCACCACACCCGCAAGCTGTCTGGCTGCGGCGCAGTTGCGCGTGCTGGGCCCCTCTGCCTCCTAGGGTTTAGGGTTTAGGGCGCGGCCCTCACATCTCACCTTCCGGGTCCACCGCTGCCCTGTAGCGGCTGCTGAAGCCACCCCTGCTTTGGATCCCGCAGGCGGGCGTCAGCATCAGCTGGGACCGCCGGCAACCGAGTTCTTTTCTTTGTTTTGTATCTAAAAAGTCACGGCGCCGCCCAGCATTGTGGGCGATGCAAAAAACTCGGTTCCTCGTCCATTCACCCTTGCGCTTACTGCTGACTTTGCGTCGCTCAGGCGGGCATCAGCGTCAGCTGGGACGGGCGGCGGGTTACGGCGCCGCCCGGGGTCGTGAATGCGGAAGGCCGCATGGACCTGTCGAAGTGGGTCAAGCCTGCAAAGAAGGACTGACTGCGAGGCGACGCCGGTCGCGGCTGCTGCCAGAGCCAGACAGCTGGCATGGTCGGGTGAATGGGGCAGCTGATGCGAGAGGGGCTGGGTGGGCGGCTGCCGCACGCTTGCGGTATGCACAGACTGGCCGCAGCAGCAAGCGTGGTACGAAAGCCTTTGCATGCGGCTGGGCGCCGGGCGGATCTCTGCGACCTGAGAAATCGCGCGGCGGCACTTCTGATCGGCAGCGCCGCATGTTCGCGGCCACAAGCGTGATTATGTCAGCCACATAGCTTCGGCTTCAGCACCGTGGTCTTCGCTGCTCTTGAGAGGCAGACCAAGTAGATCTTCATTAGGTATCTGACCTTGAGTCTTTTCCATGTGGAGTGCAAATAGGTTCAGCTTGTCGTCGTGTGGATATGCCTTTGATAAAGACGGAAGGCAACGCTGGACGCCGCACATCATCTGCAAATTGACTCTGATTTGCACTGCACCTACTGCCACGATCAGCCTGTGCAATTTCGCGGCATGCCAACTGGGTTGCATCATTGATGTGAACACATCAGGCGTTGAGGGCAGCTGCAGCCTATTCATCAACCCATCAACCCATCACAGGGATGAGTCGGCTGCCTATGGAAGAGTGGGAAGTCAGCTGAGCCCATTACTCTGATGGGCAAACTGGAGCAGCCATGCCCCAGCCGGTATAAACTCCATATTGAAGCAGCCTCCCAACACGCAAACATGGGCAAGACACGCGGCCACGGCACACGCAAGGGAGGTGCGAGCAGCGGACGCGCCCGCGGTGGCAGGGGCTGGCGACCAGCCAATGATGCTGCAGCATCCGACGACTCTGGCAGTGAGTCGGAGGAGGAGCGCGTGACCAAAGTCAAAGTCAAACGGGATGGTGAGTCGCGCCTTGCGCGCGAAGAGCCTTCGGCACCGCTTTCCAATGGTTTTCCTGCATGTCAAACCTGCAGCATCAAGGTCACCGCGAAACTTACCAACAGCCCAAGTGAGATCTCGTGATATGTCTAGACGGCTCATCTGTTTCCGAATGACTCGTGCCACCGATGCGCATGTTTGCACAGTGCGTGGCCAAGGTTGCACTTTCACACGGGGATGGCAGTCGAAACCTCCGAAACGGCACTGTGAGCGCATAGTGCCGCCAACCTGCATGAGAGAGGAGGAAAGCAAGGCACAGTAAGCAAGCACGCATAAATGTTGGGGGCCTGTAGGCGAGCAGCTCTGTCCTGGCTCTTCTTCTTGCAGCGACATACCGCAAATTTGTGCCGGGACATGCATCATTCCCTTTCACTGCTGCAGTGGGCCAGCCGGCGACGGCGGGCATGATGCCGCCGTCGGACAGCGAGGACGAGTACTCAGCCGAGGAGGAGACGCCAGCGGAGGACGCCAAGCCAGCAGCGGAGGCAGCCGCAGCGGCTGCTGCTCCGGCGGCGCAGGTACACATGCTGCACTGCATCGTGTGGGCATGCAAGCTGTTGATTGGGCATGCTCTGAAACGCTGCTGTGGCTGTATATGACGTTGGTCGCAGCAGTATCGGCAGACCGTGCACCACCCCTAGTGACGGCGCAACCGTCGGCACCGGAGCAGGAGCCGAGGGACACCAAGGAGAGGAAACTGACAGCGAGGCCGAAACGGAGTCGGAAGCGGAGTGACGAGGACACCCGCCCTTCTGCAAAGCAACTTCCATATTGTTGCTGGCGCAGCCAAAGGCGGCCGGGGCGCAGCCGAGCGACTCAGAGGAGACGGATTCGGAGGAGGAGGAGACGGAGACGGAGTCGGAGAGCGACGAGGACACGTCGGCGGCGGACATCGCACGCAAGCTGGCGCAGCAGCAGCGGTCCAAGCCGCCGCCGGGGCCTAGCTTGCCTGCTGCAAAGTGAGAAGCTCGCGCATCCAAGCAATTGTATTGATCACCCAAATGCGACATCGCATGCAAGCTGACGCAGCAGCAGCGGCCCAGCCTGCCGGCGCTATCAGTCCATCTGTTGACCGCACGAAGTTGAATTCGCGTGCAAGCAGCAGCAGCAGCAGCCCTCCAAGCCGCCGCCAGGCGAGAGCCGGCTTCGTATTGGAGCCTGCGGCTTGCATGGGTGATGTGCAGCTGCACCGCCTGCATCGGCTTCTGCTGTCGCTCGGCAGCTGGAGGCGTGATGAGGCCGTCTGCCTGATGCGAACAGCTGGCAGTTGCAAGTCTGGCTTGTTGCGCAAGCAAGTTCATGCTTGCGAGTGATCACACCGTTACGCAGGCTGACACGCCATTCAGAAGTGCTTGAACAGCAACCGTGCAGCAGTATGGGAAGCAACGTGTGCAGGCTGAAAGGTGCAGGGTATGCTGGGAACGCTTGTGCGGACTCTGTACCGCTGGTCCAACTCTGTACCGCTGGTCCGACTCTGCAAGAATGCATTGGAGACATAGGACCAGACGCCGGCACAACCGGACGGGGACGGCGACCACAGCCGGCACTGGGATTGTCTGGAGGGCACATCCGCTGCAAATGTTTACCGCCTTTGTCACACTGCAGGAGCGCCGTGGAGACAGAGGACCAGGAGCGGGCGCGACTAGACATGGAGCGTCTCGCGCTAATCCGGCAGAAGCGGTGCGCCGCTTTTTTAAATTTTTTCCCTTGGGCATCTTGTCCAATGTACGCATGCTGCCGTCCTGGCCGCAGCCCTGCGCAGCCCCCTCCGTTTGGCAGGGAGGCTGATGAAGCCGCCGAGAAGCAACTGCGTGGGCAGAAGGCTGTGCGACGACAGTTGCCTCGAACGGCGGCCCGAGCTCTGTCCTAAACCCTGTAAATCACATGGTGCATGTGCCATCCGCGGCCCTCACGGCTCGTGCCATCCAGGCAGGGCAGCGCTGCTGGGGGTGCTACTGTTGCTGGGTTGTCACTGCAAGTACAGCTTCTTGAGGCCTGTGGCACTGAACGTGGTGCACTTACAAGTCCTCAAGCCTGTTGCGGCGCTGCCGGGAGCAGCAGCACCTGGAGTGCGTCGCGAAGGAGGGTTCTAATTGCATTTCGCTCGCGGAATCAGCAATTTGCTGTGCTTCTTCGTTCAAAGAGACAAGCAAGAAGAAGGCGAGAGAAGGAAGCGAAAGGCTCTGAACTGGAATGCACGTGGTGCTGCAGGGAGCAGCAGCGGCTGGAGCGCGTTGCGAAGGAGGGCTTCGACCGCTTCTCGCCCACCGCCGCCAGCAAAACCTCGTCATAGGGAGCCTCCGGGCCTGCGGCCGCCGCCGAGTCCCCACCGAGGCTGACGGCCGCCGCCTGAGCGGACGGCAGGCACGCTCAGAGCGGTGCGCCGCTGCGACAAGTTCCCCGCGGCGCGGTGTCCCCGCGTGGTATAGGGTTTAGGGCCGCTGCGGGCTTGGGACTGTGGGCGTGGGACTGCAGCCTGGGATTGCTGCAGCCAGGACTGTGCGGCACCCACGTGTGAACGCCAGCGACCGTGGCAGTGGCTCCTCTCCGGCTGCGCTGCACTAGTGGCGTCCAGGAAACACAACAGCAGCTGCTCGACAAGGCGTCAGATCTGAGCTTGGAACTAGGATTCGACTAGGATGATCCACTGTGAAAACACAGATGGATTGCACCGCCAATACCCGTCCTTCGCCAGGAGCCATGCTGCATTTGTCCGGCAACAATTGCTGCATGCACTCGGATCGAGGCAGCCAACCGGCCGGATGATCCGCATTCCGCTTGCAAGATGAGAGCTCATCAGCGGCACTGCAGTTTGCAGTGACCAAAACGAGCAGCAGCCCCAAGCAATGGCCTTGCCCACCCCATGCAGCATCCTTGAAAAAGGCTGAACCCCAACAAGATCCTCCGCATACTGGGTGTAGCTTGATGATGTGTCAGCAGCGTTTGGTAGAATCCGAGCGCTGCCAATGTTGGAGTGACCGGAGTGTCAGTTGAGAGACAGCGCCCCCGCCCTCTACGGCGATCGGAGCAGCATGCGCTGGAGCTGCTGCCGCCGCAGCCGCCGCCGCTGCTCCCCGTCCTCCTTGAGCTCGTTCAAATCATCCTCCTCCTTTCCGTCCTTGTCTTTCTTGGCCTTTTCCTCCTTGACCTTCTCCTCGGCTTTCTTTTCCTCCTCATCCGATTTATTTTTCTCCTGCTCCTCCTTTTTCTTCGCCTCCTCCTTCCGCTGCGCCTCCTCTTTAGCTTTTTCCTCCTCCTTTTGTTTCTCCTCCGCCGTCCTCTTTTCCGCCTCCGCCTTTTCCTCCGCTTTTTTCTTTTCCGCCTCCGCCTTCTCCTCCACCGCCCGCCGCTTATCTGCTGCCGCCTTGGCGTTGGACGCCGCCTTGGCGCGCGCAGCGGCAGCCGCCCTGCGCTCGGCCCGCGCGGCAGCGCGGCGCTCGGCAGGCGCCCCCGGGACACCCAGCCCAAACGCCTGCATAAAGTGGACATGTAATGCCGCCATCAGTGGTAAACAGGACCCGTAGATTCACAAGACCATGAAAGGAGTGCCCACCACAGCCTTGCACGCAGATCTCGCGATGCCGCTCTGCCTGCGGATCCGGCGTGCTCTAAACCCTAAACCCTAAACCGCCCGCCGAAGGTGCGCGCATGAAAGCTTTGCAGCGCTGCACGAGATGCGGTGGAACGTGCAGACGAGTGCTCGTGGCTGCCTGTGTGCCAGAGGCGAGTGTCACGACGCGGCGGGCTGGACAGGCTGCGGCGCCGGCGACAGCGTGGCCTTTCGGACTTTGGGCTGTCTTGCTTTCGCTTCATTCTGTTCCATCCGAATCTCACCTCGCAGACGGTGCAGTTGCGGGCCTCGGTCACGTCTATAGGCAGCTCGCCAAAGGCTTCGCCGCGCTGCAGGCTCTGTTCCAGCGGCAGAGCGTCAGCATGCGGCTCTTTGATCTCCCATTTTTGCAGCTCCGACTGCTGCTTAAACACCTGCACAACACCAAATAACGGACTATGTTATCACTACAGTGGCGCTGCGGGCACCTCACATCGCACCTTAGATTCTGTCTCAATCCGACGAATAAAATGGATAGTCGCCGTCCTATTCGTGCCGCGCTGCAGGCTCTGATCCAGCGGCAGAGCATCGGCACGTGGGTCCTTGATATCCCATTTTGGAGCTATCAGTGCTGTTTGAACATCTTTTCGGCAGGCAGGACAGACAGCGCGCGCGGCAAATTTTATTCCGTGAACACTCAGATG
>JAABUM010005202.1_pt1 | contig 13867 bp, 9 predicted proteins | sample 5559161 | NCBI WGS metagenome assembly JAABUM01 (sample SAMN10711868, study PRJNA513369) | rock metagenome | isolation source: Antarctica rocks | place: Antarctica: Victoria Land, Siegfried Peak nord
TTCTTCTACAATGTCATACTCGGATCAAATGCCTTGTTCTGGCATGACTTGAATGGCGCTCTAGCACACGCTAGCCACCACAGCGTTCTAACCATGATCAGGTCGGCCCCAGATGCGTACGTAATCTAGGGGAGGAATGAGAGCTGTACTGGGCGCGTGGTTCATCGGGGCACGTTCAGGCTACTGTGATGCAAGATGTGCGCTCGGATCGTGCAGAGATCGGAGTCGCTTTGTGGCCCTCATGGATAGAACGAGAACGGGGAACCTGGGTGAATATTCATGCATCGCGGTGGATAGGCATACAGCCAGCGACAGATGCATGATCCTGCACTATTGATGCTCGCGATGCGCTGATAGCACTCGTGTCTCTGCTGCTTCTGAACAGAGAGTTGGATGACCCAAAGCCCTGAGATAGGCCTGGATGAGCCAAACAGCCAGCACAGGGGCGGCTACCAGGGGTCACGCGGGGCCGGCACGGGCTATGTGGGAGAGATGACAGGGGGACTAAGCTGGGGTTGTGGCGGTCGGGTCACCGCTGATAAGCGCTACGGTGTGAGGACTGACCACCCGGTCGGTGGTCATCTGTGGAAAGGAGGTCGTACGGCGACGGAAACACACTTAACAGGTGATCCGGAGAGCCGTCTTCCCGCGCGAAGGTGTTGAACATGACGATGGTGCACTGGTCAAGAAGTCGCGTTTGCTGGGGCACGGCCTGGTGGTCATTGCTGCCCCATGTTTCTGTTTACCGTAGGCTGCCTGCGAGATGGCCTTCGTGAGAATAACCAGCCCGCATTGCCGAGGCATGACAGTGCCGGCTAACGCCAATGTAAGGAGTGATGCAAGCAATGAAACGGATCATAGCACTGGCCCTGATCGTCCTCAGTCTGGTTCCAGCGCTGCAGACGCGCGCCGCCGCTGGAGGGAGTTCTGTCCATGCAGCGGTGCCCCCCGAACTGACAGTCCTGGTCGGTCTGGGGCAGCTTGAAGTCTCGCAGGGCTCGCAGCTCAGCTATGCCCCTAAGTACCTCGACGTTACCGTGGGTGATACGGTGGCCTGGCGCGCAATCGATCAACTTGAGCCGCACACCGTGTCCTTCGGCCCCATGGCTATGCTGAAGGATCTGTCCCGCAAGGACCAATTCATCCCGATCCCCCAGAAGGCCGGACCGCCCATGCTGCAGCTCAATCCGAAGGTCGCCTTCCCTACACCTGGGACGACCTATGACGGCACGGGCTTTGCCAGCTCGGGCATCTTGGGGCTAGGCAAGACCTGGACCCTGACCTTCACAACGCTGGGCACATACCAGTATATCTGCCTGATCCATGGTGTCGTCATGAACGGCTATGTGGTCGTCCATCCCGCGCCGCCAGCGGGTTCGATGCATATCATCCAGGCCGGTGATGGCCCCCAGGCCAGCAACGACCGCACCAATTCGACGACCAGCGACGCGTTCTCACCCTATGCCTTGACCATCCATGTGGGTGACACGGTGCAGTGGATCGGCGGCTTCCATACGATCAGCTTTGGTCCCGAGGCGCTGCTCAAACAACTGCAGAAGAACCTCTTTGTGCCGATGCCGCAGACGAACGGCCCGCCCCTGCTCGTGCTCAACGCCAAGGTCGCCTGGCCCAGTGGCGGCTCAACGTACGATGGGACGGGCTACGTCAACTCGGGCATCCTGCCTCTCAACGCTCCACCAAACGCCAAAGCGCCCCCGTCATATAAACTGACCTTCACCAAGGCGGGCACGTACAAGTATTACTGCCTGGTCCATCCAGGCATGGACGCCACGATCACAGTCATGCCCTAGGAGCCTGTCTGCATATTAACAATTGGCTGCTTTACTCCCCACTGAGGCACTGATTGAAGTGTCATAGTGGGGTTCATCCCCCACTATGACACCGGAAACAGGCTCTAGTTGCTAGGATCTCCCCACTTTGAACATTAACCAGACAGGCTCCTAGTGGCCCGACCGTTCTGACACGATGGGTTGCGCCCTCTGGACACAACCCCTCATCTCAGGCTTCATGTCCCACTAGCGGGGCGCCGGCTCTTCCTCGGTCACGTGCTGTCCGACGCCCCGCTGTTCACGGTGAGGGTCTGTCATGCCGCAACAACCTGCCCCGCGCTTCGCTCGGCGGGGGCGCACGGCGCCCGCCGTCGGTATCATGTTGCTGCTCCTGCTCGGCCTGACCCTGTTGGCGCTCCGGAATGGCGCCGTGGGCAACAACTCTGCTGTCCCCGCCGTGTCGCCAACTCCCACCATCGATCCCCGCCTGATTCTCCACCCACACACGGTGGCTATCGCTGCTGCTCTGACCCATGGCCTGCGCCTGCACGGCACACTGGCTCCAGACCTGCCGGGGATCAACGCGCTTGACCTGGCCCTCTCTAGTTCTCAAACACGCCTGGCGCATGGCTCAGGACTTCGCCTGGAAGCCACCATGCCGGGGATGCCGATGTTGCCCGTTCACGCGACCCTGCCCAGCAGTTCGGGGCGTTACAGCGGACCGATCAGCCTGCCCATGTTTGGCACGTATCGTGTCGCCGTCGAGGTGTCCACCACGAACGGGATGGTCACCGGCGTGCTGACCGTGACCATCCCGTTGCCGGGTCTCTAAACCGACGGATCCGCGCATCTGCCTCGACAGCCAGGGCCATCGCGCGGGACCACACGCGCCCACCACCACCTCCTCGGCCAGGTGCAACCCGCAGATGTCGCACAGTACCACCATGGGTTGGCTAGGCCAGGACGGTCACCCGTCCCCGCCCGCCTGCAAAACCGGACGTGAGGTAGGGTAGGCAGCTAGCGAGGTCCCGCGATGAACGGGCCTTTTCCAACTGCCCCCCTCCGAACGTCGCATGCACCTTTCAGCGCACGACGCTCTCCAGTGTCTCAGGCCAGACGCTGCTGCCGGGTTGGACGTCCGGCGTGGATGTCCTCGTGGCAGGTGCGGCAGACGATCAGGGTCTTGCGTCGGCGGGTGGCCATGCGGCGAGCCGTGCTCATCCGCTCATCCCGGAGCAGAAACTGCAGAACGCCACCCTCGCGCGCATCCGCATCGTGGTGGAGAACACGCTGGCCGAGATGAAGCGCTTCCGCATCCTTGCTGATGTCTTTCGCCACCCTGTCCACCTCTATGACGCGATCTTTGTCACGATTGCCGGCTTCGTCACGCACCGTGCCGATCAACGCCTTGTCGACGTCGCGGTGGCGGCGGAAGCCGGGGTGTGCTTATTCTGCAACGAGTCTACTGATCGCCCAGTCCGCCTCGTCTATCGTTACTCCTCCTCGCTGGTCTCTGTCCCTATCTTCCCCACTACCACGCCTCAGAACCCTTTGCGAGGTGTGGGCAACGATGAGAGCACAGGGTCTCGCCGTCCGCTTGACACGGTCAACGGGTGGTGCTATTGTGACGTCACAGGTAGCGGCAGAATCCCACCTCGATAACATGTTCTGCAACGCCGTGCTGCAATGGAGGGCACGTGTAGATGGCTGACATGGCCGCCGGGCAAACCCAGACGCGGCGTGCGGCGACCCCGCGGATAGCACGCGTCGAAGAACGCTGGTTTTATCTGTTCATTTCACCCTGGATCGTGGGGTTCCTCGTCTTTACGGCCGGTCCGATGCTGGCCTCTCTCTTCTTCACATTTACACGCTACGATATCGTACATACGCCAAAATGGACTGGTCTGGACAATCTCACGACGATGATCCATACCGATCTCTTTTGGCAGTCCCTCAAGGTGACGACGTACTTCACAGTGGGCAGCGTGCCCACCAGCATCGTCCTATCTCTGGCCATCGCTCTGCTGCTCAATCAGAAGGTACGCGGCATGGCCGTGTTTCGCACCATCTTCTACACTCCAGCGGTGGTCTCAGGAGTGGCCGTTTCGTTGCTGTGGTTGTTCCTGTTCGATCCCCAGTTCGGACCGATCAACTGGGCGCTCTCGCTGGTCGGTATTCAGGGGCCGCAGTGGTTGCTCGACGAGGCCTGGGTGATACCGGCTCTGGTCATTATGAGCCTATGGGGCATAGGTGGCGGCATCGTGATCTATTTGGCTGGCCTGCAAGGTATCCCATCCGAACTCTACGAGGCAGCGGCGATTGACGGGGCAGGTGGCTGGCGCAAGTTCCTGAGCGTCACGTTGCCGATGATGAGCGGGGTCATCTTCTTTAATCTGATTATCAACGTCATCGCCTCGTTCCAGGTGTTTACCCAAGCCTATGTGATGACCCAGGGTGGACCCCATTACGCGTCCAACTTTTACCTGTTGTATCTGTACCAGAACGCGTTTCAATATTTTAACATGGGCTATGCGTCGGCCCTAGCCTGGGTGCTCTTCCTGATCATCCTGGCCATTACGGCTGCCTTTTTCAAGAGTTCGCCGCTGTGGGTCTATTATGAAGGCGCGCGCAAGTAAGGTGGGGGAAACGTGGTTCGTGTCGTCGATGTAAAGGCGCGTCCTCGGGCGCGGCAGGCGGTGTGGTGGCAGCACACTGGGCGGCGCCTCTCCCGCGTGGCAGTTGTCTATGTCCTGCTGATCAGCATTAGCATCGTCATCCTCGCTCCCCTGGCCTGGATGCTGTCGACGGCCCTCAAAAGCCTGGATCAGATCGGTGTCTTCCCCCCACAGTGGATCCCTGATCCCATCATATGGGACAACTTCTACCAGGCGTTGACTTTCCTGCCGTTTGATGTGTACTTCCGCAACACGATCGAGATTACCTTGCTCTCGATTATCGGCCAGGTCATCTCATGTTCGCTTGTCGCCTATGGTTTTGCACGCCTGCGCGCCCGCGGTCGCGATGTCCTTTTCCTGCTCGTGCTGGCGACCATGATGCTGCCGACGCAGGTGACGATGATCCCGCAGTATGTGCTGTTTGCAAAGTTGCACTGGATCGATACGTTCTTGCCGTTGATCGTGCCCAACTGGTTGGGCGGGGCCTTTTTCATCTTTCTGCTGCGTCAGTTCATCATGAGCATCCCTCTAGAGATGGATGAGGCAGCGCGGATCGACGGGGCCAACTACCCGAGCATCTTCTTGCGCATTATCCTGCCGCTGATTAAACCGGCTCTGGCAACCGTGGCCATCTTTACGTTCACCGGTACCTGGAACGACTTTCTTTACCCGCTTATCTACCTGAACAGCGATCAGAACCTGACGGTTGCTATCGCCCTGAGCAAGTTCACCGGCATGTATGGCTCCACAGCCTGGAATCTGCTGATGGCTGCATCACTGGTGGCGATCGTGCCCTGCTTGGCGCTGTTCTTTGTGGCACAACGCTACTTTATCCAAGGCATCGTGGTCTCTGGCGTGAAGGGGTAAATCCGCAAAACCTCCTCAGTGGAGTTAATCATGGATGTGGTGGTAACAGGAAAGGAGGCCATCCCAAGCATCCAACTGTACATGTTTCCCTCTCATGAGTCCACCTTATAGACATGGTCGACGCACCTTATGAAGGAGAATACGAATGGCTCGACGAGCGATCCTGGCGTCTTGTATCCTGCTCGCGCTACTATCAATGTCCGCTGTGGTCCCGGCAGCCAACGCGGCGCGGTCCCGCGAGGCAGTGACCCTGACCATGTTGTGGCGCACCAGTCCCACCGAGGTACCGGCGTTGCGCCGCGTTTTTGCCGCATTCCACGCCCAGAACCCGAACATCATGATCAATCCGATCATCGTGACGCAAGATCAGTATGAGCCTAAGCTGTCGTCGCTCATCGCCGCCAATACGGCCCCCGACCTGTTCTCATCGGTGGGTGCCAGCGGCTTCGTGGACTATGCTATCCGGGGTCTCGGCCTGAACCAGGAGCCTTTTATCAAGGCCGATCACTATGACCTGTCCGATTTCTACCCGGCGGCAATCAAGGCGTTGCAGTGGAAGGGCCAGCAGTTGGCCCTCCCCCTGGGTGGCGGGCCTTCGCTGATGTTCTATAATGTCAACGCGCTCAAAAAGGCTGGCTTGACCGCGCCTCCCACAGACTGGAACGACAAGACGTGGACGTGGGCCAAGATGCTTGAGTATGCCAAAAAACTGACCCTCGACAACAAGGGCCGCAACGCCAACGCCCCGAACTTTGACTACAAGCATACCGTGCAGTGGGGCATCAACCCTGGTCTGTGGCCGGTCAACTCCTACGCCTGGCTGTGGGGCTGTGACTGGTTCACCATCCAGACAGGCTTACCGACCAAGAGCACCTTCAACAACTCGTGCGTGGTGAACAGCCTGCAGAACGTGGCCGATCTGTCTGTCAAGTACCACGTCGCTCCTAACCAGCTGCAGCAACAGCAGTTCAAGTTGTTTAACGATCCGTTCTCCAGCGGTAAGATCGCCATGGGCATGACGGGTATCTGGTTCATGGAGAACAATACGGTGGGCATCAAGAATCGCTTCCCTTGGGCTGTTTCCACCCTGCCCATGGGCGCGATGCGCAAGGACGTGCTGTTCACCGATCCGCTGATGATTTCCAAGAGCAGCAAGCACCCCCGCGAGGCCTGGGCATTCGTCAAATATCTAACGGGCAAGTCAGGCCAGCAGAACTTTATGAATGGTTACGTGGGCATCTCCCTGCGCCAGTCGCTGCTCTCCACACTCGATATCAAGTCGCCATCGCCGAGCGTGCAGTCCAAGGAAGCCGTGCATCAGGCTGTGCTGGGCGCTTTTGCCCACGCCCAGGAGTCCTCAAACCATAATATCGCCCAGTGGGCAGCCATCGGCAACTTGACCGACGCGGAACTTGGCCCGCTGTGGGCCGGCAAGAAGACCGCCGCACAGGTGGCGCAGGTGATTCAGCCCAAGCTGGATACGCTGCTGCAACAGAATCTCACGCGATTCGGCAGCGGCCAATAGAAGTTACTGGGCCAGCATGGTGGTTTCCACCATGCTGGCCCGCTGTGCTGGCTGGTTAGCTCGTCTGAGCCTCCACTCGGCGCGGATGAGCTAACCAGCCAGCACAGTGTCTGGCAGCCTGGGCACAAGGGCTCACCAAGGGAACCGCAGGGCGGGCCCCGCAGTCAGGGAGGCCCCAAACGTGTGCTGTGCGCCCGTCCCTCGCGCACACCGTCGCGTGGGTAGAGGTGAAGCCCCGGGTGAGGACTCTCTGCGCCATGGTGCGCGGCCTCGGCGTGTCCTGCAGCCGCCCCGGCACGACGAGCACGGCGCCAGCAGGGGGCACCCGCTGATGCTTGACGGGCGTGCCGGCGCGCTCGTTGCGGCCACAGCACCGCCTGCTGGTGGCCGGGTCGAGGGCCAGGAGGGAATCCTCCAGACTGCACCGGTGAGCGGGAGAGCGCAGGAGCGCCGCTGTGTCGTGGGGTGCGGCGGCGCTCCTGCGCCCCACTCTCAGCCGAGCGAGGCGCGGAGGCACGCTACAGCGTCACACGGCGCCAGCTCTGGTGTGGTCCCTGCTGTCTGTCGGGACGCATACCTGCCGTACGACGTCTTCGGGGCGCACCTCACCACCCGCAGCACGATAGGCATCAAGGGCACGCTGGGTGTAGCGCGTGTTCCACTGGATGAGACGCTGCTGCGTACGCCATGACCATAGCTCTGCCACGTCATGACGCCCGTGCCTGCCCTCCTCGTTCCACCGCCCCCGTGTCGGGATCGACGAGCCAGTAGCGCTCGTGCCGCCGCAGCACCTGCACCGTCGCGCTCAACAACGCCATAGAGACCAAGGGGACCAGGATGCCAATATCCACGGCGGGATGATACGCCTGCGCCGGATCGATCCAGGGCAGGGCGGTCGCGCCTTGAAAGAAGTAGTTCAGGGCCAGCACGGCGGCACCCACCAGGGCAAGGCAGGCCCCCCACGCCACCAGGGCCGTGATGCGCGTCTTGGGCTGGATCAGCCAAAGCACCGCACTGAGCAGCAGCGTGGCACCGATGGCCGTCTCCGCCCACTTCACGGCCACAGCGAACAACGTATGGTTGGGCAGCACAACCTGCTGGATGAACGCGGTGTACCACTGATACGGGTTGTCTTTGAGGCCTTTGCGCAGCTCGCCCGGCAGGTCTGCATCGAAGCCGGGATTGAGCAGCTTGTCGTAGCCGGAGAGGAGCCACTCGTAGGCGAGGATCAGTTGGAGCGCACACAACCAGACGGGCAGACGGACCAGGCCCGTGGTCGCCGCCGTGCGGGAGGTGCTACCGGTCGGTAGTGCCCTGTTTTCTGGTGCCATGGTCGACCTCCTCCGTGCCCCCACTTCTTCCGTGCGCGTCCCGCCCGGCAGCAGGACGCGAGCTACCACATGCCTCCGGGTGGAGACCGTGTCCTGGACTGAGCGGATGCTCCACGTCGTGGGACCCTACATATGGCTCGTGCTACCGGACATGACCTGGCCGGTGATGATGGGGCAGTTGAGCACCACGCCCGTCTTCTTGAGCGTGAGCTTGCCGCCTTTGGCCAGAGCAGTGATCTGGTTGTCGCTGCCCAGGGCCACCGCCGTGCTGGGATCCTTCCAGGTGACCATCACCTCCTGCCATAGGGGCGTGTAGTCGTCCTTGCCGGGGGCAGAGCCGAAGACAGCGCCGCGGCTGGCAAAGGCCCCGTTTGTGATGAAGTAGATCTCGCTGGCGCTAGAGAGCGATTTGGCCAGGGCCGCGGAGTAGTTGATGTGATGGGCCATGGCGTCGGCCTTGCCCGACGTATCGGTCCCGATGTAGAGCACCTTCTTGCCGTCGTAATAGCCCGTCCAGGCCGCCAGCTTGGCCGTGCTCATCGGTCCCATCATCGAGTCCATCGACGAGCTGCTGCTGCCGGAGCCCGCCGTGGCCCCCGCCTGCACGATAATCGTCCCCTTCATGTAGGGGTGGGGCGAGCAGTGATATTTGTAGGTGCCGGCCTTGGTCAAGGTCAGGGAGAACGTCTCGTTCTGCTTGAGCAGGGCGGATTGCGTCCAGGCACCTGTGTCACTGGCCACCGTGTGGCCCGTGGTATCCTTCTGCGTCCAGACGACCGTGGTGCCCGGGGCCACGGTGATCGAGGCAGGTGAGAAGGCGAAGTTCTGGATCACCACGTGGACGGTTGCGCCGGCCGCCGTATGATGGGCGGGCACCGAGGCGGATACCGCGCGCGCAAAGCTCTGGCCGCCGATGATGAGCACCAGCGCGAGTGCCGCCAGACCTGCCCACCGCGCGCGCAAGGGAAGCTGTGCCATGTCTGAGTCCTTTCTCCTACTGTGACTATCTCCACACTGGTGCGCACTGAGTCATGCACCATCTGTCAGGAGATACGCCCGGGGGTTACACTTTGATCCTCACCAGGGGCACACCAGGTCGCTCGCCCCCGCTGAACACCGTACTCCAGACGGCGTCCGTACCCCGCGTGGGGACACGAGACAGCACAGACGGCGTGCCACCTCGCCCTGCCGCTCATGGAGTGCCTGGGAGGCGTGGACCTGAGCAGCCGGGCCAGCGCCCTGGTCGCGCAGCGCCACATCTGGGCGACGCTAGCTCCGGCACGACAGGCGGCGATCCGCGGGCTCTTCTCCGTTTCGCACTCCCTTCCCCACCCCAGATGTGGGGATCCGCCGCTTCCCAAAAATGTAACCTGTCATCTGATCAAGTCCACTGCGCTACGTTAGGGCACAGACGGTGGGGCAGGCGCCGGAGAAGGTGACCACCGATGGGCATGACTCCTATTCCCGCGCGGTGCGCGAGACGCTCGGGCCGGACGTGTCCATCGCACCAGTCGCTCTATGAACAACCGGATCGAGCAAGACCATCGAGGGATCAAGCAGCGCTACTACCCCATGCGGGGATTCGGTTCCTTCGACTCCGCCGCCCGCTTCTGTACGGCCCACGACGAACTCCGTGACCATCTGCGCCCGCGTACCTGCTTTAATGAGGCAGTCTCTCTGGCCGAGCACGTCGCCTCTTCGGGGGAGTGCTGGGGAGAGGTGTGCGTGTTGCTCCAGGCTGCCTAACCACCCCGGCCCCCGGTCTCCCCCGGCCACTGCCGCCTGACGCCCCCGTGCGGTCTGAGACCTGACGCTTCCCTTGCGCGCGCTAAGCAAGATAGCGACCAGCATAAGGGCTGGTGTGGCTGCGCTGAAGCCTGGCGCTGCAGGCCGGAGACCGCCGGCTATGTCAGCGCCTCCGCTATGACCTGCTCCAGCGGCAGCGCCTGCCCCGCCGCCCATGCGGCGCCGAACGCGGCGTCACCCAGCGCCTCACGCGTCGCCGCCACCAGGCGCTCGTTTGCCGCGCGGTCGGCCACCGGCAGCGGCACCCGCAGGGTGGCGCGCAGCGCCGCCGTGGCCCCGAGCAGGCGCGCCGCGCGCTGGGCCAGGCCCTGGGCACCGGCCACGCCGGCCAGGCCCTCCAGGCACTCCCCCACATCCGCATCGTTGCCCATCTCGCGGTACAGGGTGAGGCTCTGCGTGTACAGGGCGGTCGCCCGTTCCAGGTCGCCCTGGTAGCGCGCCACATCGCCCAGGTTGTTCAGCGCCAGGGGTATCGTCCAGCGGTCTTCCTGTTCCCGCAGGAGGGCTAGGCTCTCCTCGATCACCGCCGCCGCGCGCGGATAGTCACACTGGTCCAGGGCCACCTCGCCCAGGTTGAGCAGGGCAAGGGCGATGCCGTGCTTATCACCCAGCGCCCGTTTGAGGGTCAGGCTCTCCGTAAACAGGTCTGCCGCCCGCGGGGAGTCATCCTGATGACGGGCCACGATGGCCAGGTTGTTGAGCAGGATGGCCATGCCGCGCGTGTCGCCCAGGTCCCGGCGCACGTCGAGGCACTCCTGATAGAGCGCCGTCGCGCTGGGGTAGTCGGCCCGACGCATGGCCACCGTGCCCAGGACACCCAGCGCGCTGACCACCCCGACTTTGTCCCCCAGATCCCGGTAGATCTGGGCGCCCCGCTCCGACAGCGCCACCGCGCGGTCGTAGTCGCCCTGCTCCGACGCCAGTACGGCGGCAGCGGTGAGGGCTCTGGCCCGGAGCGCGGAGTCGGGCGTCCCGCCGCCCGCGTCTCCAGCCGGACCGCCAGGGGGGACATGGGCGGCCAGCAGCGTCTCCAGCCACTCGCGCCCCTCGCTCAGATAGCCATGCGCCCACCAAAACCGCCATAACGCCCCGGCTAGGCGCAACCCGGGGGCGATCTGCTGGGTCTGCCTGGCCCACCGCAGCGCTGCCCGCAGATTATCATGCTCGTCTTCCAGCCGCTGTAGCCAGGCCTTCTGCTCGGCTCCCTGGAGTTCCGACGCGGCCTGCTCAGCCAACTCCAGGCACCACTCCAGGTGGCGCCCGCGTACGGTGTCCGTCTCTCCGGCGGCCTGCAGCCGCTCCCCCGCATACTGGCGCACCGTCTCCAGCAGCCGGTAGCGGCCCAGGCCGCCCTGATCCTCCAGCCCCACCAGCGACTTGGCCACCAGGCCGCCCAGCAGGTCCACCACGGCGGGCGCCTCATGCGGCGGACTCTCCCCGCTCGTGATGGGCCGCTCACAGCTGGCCACGTGTTCGGCCGCCTCCAGAGTGCAGCCGCCGGCGAACACGGACAGCCGCGGCAGCAGGCGCTGCTCCCCCTCGGTGAGCAGCCCGAAGCTCCACTCCATGGTGGCCCGCAGCGTCTGTTGGCGGGGCAGAGCGGTCCGGCTGCCCCCGGTGAGCAGCCCAAAGCAGTCGTCCAGACGGGCGGCCACGGCGGCCACGGAGAGTATGGCCAGCCGCGCCGCCGCCAGTTCGAGGGCCAGGGGCAGGCCATCCAGGCGCCGGCACACCTGCATCACCGCGCCGGCGGTGTCTTCGGTGAGCGTGAACGCCGGCTGGCGGGAGCGGGCCCGCTCGACGAAGAGCCGCACCGCTTCGTAGCGCAGCAAGGTCTCCGGCGCCGCTGGCGTCCCCGACGGCGGAACGGCCAGCGGGGGCACCCGCCAGAGGGTTTCGCCCGTGATGCCCAGCGCCTCACGGCTGGTGGCCAGCACCCGCAGGTGGGGGCAGGCGGACAACAGGGCCGTGACCAGGGCGGCGCAAGCGCCGCCCACGTGCTCACAGTTGTCCAGCGTCAACAGCAGATGGCGGGGCCGCAGAAACGTGGTCAGGGTATCCTGCGCGGTGTAGCCCGCCTGCTCCTTAACCCCCAGGGCGGCGGCGACCGCCCGTGGGACCAGCGCCGCGTCGCCCAGCGCGGCCAGCTCGACCAGCCACACCCCATCGGGCGAGGCGTCGGCCTGGCCGCGGGCCACCTCCAGGGCCAGGCGGGTTTTGCCGCACCCCCCCGGCCCGGTCAGCGTGAGCAAGCGGGTGGCGCTCAGCAGCCCGGCAACCTCCCGCTGCTCCCAGCTCCGCCCCACAAAGCTGGTCAGCGACGCGGGCAGGTTGCCGGGGGCCGCCACGGGGTCCCCCCGTGGTGGCTGGGCTGTCGCCAGGGGCAGCGCTTCCTGGGCCAGCAGCCGGGCGCGCAGCACCTCGATCTCGCCGTCCGGGGCCAGGCCCAGCTCCAGCTCCAGAGCCGTGGCCAGGGCCTGATACACCCGCAGCGCATCGGTGCGCCGGCCCTGGGCAGCCAGCAAGCCCATCAGGGGACCCGCCGCGTCCTCCTGGCAGGAATCACCGGCCAGCGCCGCGCGCAGGCAGCGCTCGGCCTCGTCCGGGTCACCGGCGACGCCGCTCAGGCGGGCCAGGTGCAGCAGGAGGGCCTGGTGCTGTTGGCGCAACTCCTCGCGACGGGAGACGACCCAGTCGTCATAGAGATCGTCGGGCAGATAGTCGCCGCTATAGAGCACGAGCGCGGTCCGGCAGGCCGCCTGATCCACGCCCCCCAGCGCCGCGCTGGCCGCATGGGCGAACCCGGCGGCATCCAGCCAGGCTACCGCCGGCGCCGCCCCACCTCCTGGCTGCAACTCCAGCACGTCGCCGTCCAGGCGCACCGTGCTGCTGGCGGCGCCCGGCCCATCCAGCACCGCGCGCAGGAGGTGCAGGGTGGCGTGCAGGTTGCGCGTAGCCACGGCAGGCCTGGCCTCCGGCCAGAGCCACTCGCCCACCTGTTCGCGGTGGACCCGGAGCTCCGGCATGCTGAGCAGGCAGGTGAACAGGGCAAGTACTTTGCGCCGTCGCCAGGTCGCCGCCGGAATGGGCTGGTCACCTTGCCAGGCGGCGAAGCCGCCGAGCGTACGCACACGCAGCGCTGAGTGGCCACCGGACCGAGCGCCCGAAGGGGCTGCCGTGCCGTCCGGCGACTCACCCGGGGCACGCCCCGCGGGGGCCTGCTTGCCCAGGTAGCGCGACCGCAGCCGGCCCCCCTCGCGCCAGTAGGCATACCAATAGGGGCCATGCCCAGGCCCGCCGGCTGCACAGGAGGGGCAATCCGGCTTACCGCACCGGCGGTACTGCTGACTGTAGGTGAGATGGACATCCACGGGCGGTGGTCCGGCCGACATAGGCGCCTCTCTCAGTGCTGTATCGCCACTCTCCACCAGCGTAGCACATCGGGGCATCGCCCGCTTGTTGCACAGGGAACGCGCCGCGCGTTGCACAAGGGCTGGACCGGCTACCAGAGGTGGCGCCCCGTCCACCCGCGCTATGTGGGACGGATGACACACGCCGTATGCTGGAGTTGTCGCGGTGTGGTCGCCGCGACATGTGGCCTGCCTGGTAGCGGTGGTCGGCGACGCGACGACAGGGGGCTCACCTCGGGAGCGCTCCCGCATGATGCCGCTAGCGGTGGGCGACGCGCCCACGAAAGGAGATTCTCTGTGATCTGCTCGAACTGTGGTCAGCACGTGGCCCCAGGGACGACGTTCTGTGGGAACTAGTTCATCTTCGGAATAAGAGGAGGGGGCTGGTGCCCCTCCCCGGGCACCCCGGTTAAGCCAGGCGGCGCTGATCACGACGGCCCGGGCGGCAGCGCCGGGCGCGCAG
>JAABUM010005203.1_pt1 | contig 13856 bp, 11 predicted proteins | sample 5559161 | NCBI WGS metagenome assembly JAABUM01 (sample SAMN10711868, study PRJNA513369) | rock metagenome | isolation source: Antarctica rocks | place: Antarctica: Victoria Land, Siegfried Peak nord
AGCCGGTCATCGACCAGTCGCCGCGGCGGGGAAGAAACCCGCGTCGACATGACCCGAGACGATCAGCTACAGCCGCTTCAACCAGCTGCAGCGACACGCGGCAAGGTTCTGAGACCAGGTCTTAGCTATGAACCGTGAGGAACTGCTGGTTGACGACGCCGTCGTAGTAGAACATCGCCCGGCCCATCTCGGCCTCGGTCCACGTGATCGGCTCGGCGTCGGGGTCGACCCAATAGCCACCGGTGAACATCTCGTTGCGGTTGCCGACCGGGTCGAAGAAGTACAGGCACTGGCCGCGGGTCGCGCCGTGCCGGGTGGGGTTCGTCTCGACGCCGACGCCGTGGTAGACGCACACGTCGGCCGCGCTGCGCAGGTCGTTCCAGCCGTCCACCCAGTACGCAAAGTGGTGCAGGCCGCGGTTCGGGCCGGTGATGAACGCGATGTCGTGCGAGCGGTGCGACACCTCGAGCCAGCTGGCGATCTGGAAGCCGTCGTCGCCGAGGACCTGCTCGGTGAGTCGGAAATCGAGGTGCTCGCACAGGAAGCGGGTGTTGGTGTCGACCTCCTCGGCGGTGAGGAACGCGTGGTCGATCCGGGGCGGTGAGATGCCGACAAGCCCCATGGGGCGCGGCGGCGGGTTGGTCTGCGGCAGCAGGTTGCCGACCTGCTGCATCCCGTGGACGAGTTCCATCTCGTGGCCGCTCGGCAGCTCGAAGCGGATCGATGTGCCGTGGGAGGGGGCCCACTCGCCGGCGGCGTAACGGCGCACCGTCACGCCTGCGGCCTCGAGCCGTCCCTGGTAGTGGTCGAGATCTCCGGCGTCCGTGACCTTGAACCCGAGATGATTCAGGCCGTGAGTGGGCTCCAGGGTGAGCACGACGCTGTGGTGCTGATGCTCGTCCCAGCACTTCAGGAAGACGCGGAAGGCATCCCTTCCCGTTTCGATCATCCCGATGACCTCGGAGTAGTACGCCGCCGCGAGCTCGAGGTCGGGGACCCTGATCTCGACGTGGGACAGCCGCAGGATGGTCATCAGGTGTGAACCCGCATGAAGCGCTGGTTGAGCTCGCCCTCGTAGTAGAAGATGGCGCGCCCGATATTGTCCTCGGTCCAGGTCAACGTCGGGAAGTCGGGGTCCGGGCGGTAGCCGCCGGTGAAGACCTCGTTGCGGGTGCCCAGCGGGTCGAAGAAGTAGATGGTCGAGCCGCGGGTGATGCCGTGCCGGGTCGGGCCGACGTCGAGCTGGATGCCGTTGTAGGCCAGCACGTCCGCCGCGTCCCGCACGTGGTCCCAGTCGTCGAGCCAGTAGGCGAAGTGGTGCAGGCCGCCGTTGGGACCCTGCACGATGGCCAGGTCGTGCGGCGAGTGCGAGCGCTCCATCCAGGTGCCGAGCTGGTGGCCGTTGCCGTCGAGCAGCTGCTCGGTGATCCGGAATCCCAGCACGTCCATGTAGAACTGCGTCGAGTCACCGACCTCCTCGGCGGTGATCAGCATGTGGTCCACCCGCGGCGGCGCGATCCGGTCGCGCGGCTGAGGCTCGGCCCCGATCGACGAGGTGTGCTGGCGGGGACGCGAGCTGCCGACCTTCTCGACCTCGGCGACGAGCTCCATGATGTGACCGCTCGGCGTCGAGAACCGGATCGACTCGCCCTGCCCGAGCGACTCGCCCCTGCTCATCCGTTCCACCGGAAAGCCAAACCGCGAGACGCGCTGCTCCAGATCTGCGAGGTCGTCCTCGTGGTGGACCTTGTACGACATCAGGTCCATGCCGACCCGCGGGGCGTACCGCAGCCGCAGCGAGTGGTGGTCCTCCTCGTCCCAGCACTTGAGGTAGACCGAGTCCTCGGCCAGGGCGCTGATCTCCATGCCCATGACCTCGGTGTAGTAGGCCGTCGCGAGATCGAGGTCGGTCACCGTCACGTCGACGTGGCCCAGCCGCAGGATGCCGCGCGGCGGTCCGGCGACCGTGCTCGGCGTGGCCTGCCGGGAATCGGACGGATCGACGCGCGCTCGGTCCGGCGGCGCATCCGGCATCCTCACCCTGCGGGTGCCTGTCGGGGTGCCCTCTGCCAGGTCCCCCTGGGCTATGACGCGGTTCACATCCTGCATGCCGGTTACGTTAGGAGCGGACAGGTCGCCGCGGAGCCCCCGTTCCGCTATAGCGAACACGAGGTGTCGGTGCGACACGGACGGGTCACGCTGAAGTCGTGAGCGAGCACGCCGCGTCGACCGGGCCGGAGGCGATGCGCGCGGCCGTGCAGGACTACGTCCGGATCGTCCACGCGACGTACTTCGACCACGTCCGGCACCTGCCGCCGGCCGAGCGCGGATCCCTGCCGCTGCTCGCGGCGGCCGAGATCACCGTGGTCGCGGCCGCGGCCCGCCGGCTGCACCTGATCGCCACCACCGATGCGTTGCCCGCGACGGTCGGACCCGAGGTGGAACTGGCCGACGTGCACCTGGACAGGCAGTGGACGGTGCGCTTCTACGACGCGTCCGTGCTGCCCGACCTGGGCATCCTCGGCGAGGACACCCCGCAGCAGGTCCGAGGCGTACTCGGCGTGCGCGACACCCTCTACCACCTGACCGTCGAGCCGGGCGGCGGCCTCACCGCTCACCACGCCCAGTACTCGGGCGTGGCACTCGCCAATCTGCACGCCAAGACCCTGCGTGATCTCGACCGCGTTCGAACGGCACTGCCCCAACGGCGGGAGACCGTCGACGAGTTCGGCGTCTGCGTGCGGCTCGGACTCGGCCGTGCCGCTGCCCTGCTCGCCACCGACATCACCGCAGGGCGCGTCGCCCCGCCGCCGGGAACCTCGGCCGACGCCTGCCTCGACGCCGTCCTGACCGATCTGACTGCCCGTTGACCACGGGGGTGCCGCGACAGGCCGAGCGACTGTCGAGCGTGGCTGCGGCCGCGCGGATCCTGCGTGAGTTCGACAAGCACAGCACGCAGCTCGGTGTCAGCCAGCTCGCCCGCCGGGTCGCAGTCGGCAAGAGCACGGCCCACCGGATCATCTGGACGCTCGTCGCGGAGGGGCTGCTCGAGAAGGTCGACGAGACCGGGCTGTTCCGCCTCACCACCACGATGCGCTCCCTCGGCGCAAGCGCCGAGACTGCGCAGCTCCTGCATCAGGCCGCGACCGGTCCACTCGACCAGCTGCGCACGCGCACGACCGGCACCCTGCACATTGCCATTCTGGACGGACCCGACGTTCTTTACGTCGAGCGACGCGAAGGACCCGGCTCGATCCCCGTCTTCCGCTCGATCGGCGCCCGCCTGGCCGCGCACGCAACGTCGAGCGGAAAGGTCCTGCTTGCCTTCCTGCCGCCCGACCAGCAGAAACGCCAGCTCGACGACCTGCGCATGACTCCGCGGACTCCCCGGACCATCACCTCGCGGGCCGAGTTCTTCGCCGAGCTAGCGCGCGTCCGTCGCCAAGGCTTCGCCGAGAACCGCGGCGAGTCCGAGCAGGACATGTGCTCGATCGCCGCGCCGGTGCGCGACCCGCTCGGGCGCGTCGTCGCATCGGTGTCCGTGGCCCTGCGCGTCGACGACGTGGACGCGGGGCTGCGACATCTGGCTCGGCCCGTCCTCGAGACGGCGACACGTATCTCGGCCGGACTCGGGTGGACCCCGTGACCAGCTCCTGGGAGCGCGTGTGCCGGGTCGACGACGTCCGACCCGGCCGAGCCGTCGGCCGTGACGTCGGCGACTCGGGGCAGGACCGCGACCGGGTCTGCGTGGTCGCGGGGGACGACGGCGTCTACGTCGCGCTGCTTGACCGCTGCCCGCACCGCGACATCAAGCTGTCCGGCGGCATCGTGCGCGACGGGATACTGATCTGCCCGGGCCACTTCTGGCGGTTCGACCTTCGAACGGGCCTTCGGACCGACTCGCCGGACAAGGCCGCCACCGTCTACTCCACCCGGGTCGTCGACGGCTGGGTCGAGGCGCTGCTGCCGCCCCCTGCCCCTCGGCGTTCGATGCGTGAGTGGCTACTGGCCGAAGCCCGACAAAGGAGCACTTCGATGGAGGATGTGACCACACCCGAGATCGGCGAGTCGATCGACGTGGACGGAGTGCGCACCAACTACCACGACGTTGGAGCCGGTTCGCCGGTCGTCCTTGTCCACGGCTCTGGGCCGGGGGTCAGCGCCTGGGCCAATTGGCGGCCCACGCTGCCCGTCCTGTCGCAGCGCTGCCGCGTGCTCGCGCCTGACGTCCTCGGTTTTGGCTACACCGAGCGTCCCGCGGGTGTCCGGTACAACCTGGGCACGTGGACCGACCACCTGGTCGGCTTCCTGGACGCGCTCGGGCTCGAGCGAGTGTCAATGGTCGGCAACAGCTTCGGAGGTGCGCTGGCGCTGAGCCTCGTCACGAGGTTCCCGAACCGCGTCGACAAGCTCGTGCTCATGGGAAGCGCAGGCGTTCCGTTCGAGCTCACGCCCGGCCTGGATGCCGTCTGGGGTTTCGAGCCGTCGCTCGCCGAGATGCGATCCCTGCTCGACGTCTTCGCGCACGACCGCTCGCTCATCACCGACGACCTCGCCCGCCTGCGCCTGGCGGCCGCGACGCGTCCTGGCGTGCACGAGGCGTTCGGTTCCATGTTTCCCACGCCACGGCAGGCCGCGGTGGACGCCTTGACGGTCGATGAGTCCCTGCTTTGCGGGATCGAGCAGCGGACGCTTCTGGTGCACGGCCGCGACGACAGGGTGATTCCGCTGGCCAACTCCCTGCACCTGCTCAAGCTGATCGACCGTGCGGAGCTACACGTGTTCGGGCAGTGCGGGCACTGGGTCCAGATCGAGAAGGCCACCGCGTTCAACCGGCTGGTCGCTGAGTTCCTCGGTTGAGCGCCGGGCAGCACGTGGCCTCAGGTCGGCTGTTGGGGGTGTCGAGCGGCACGCCGTTGGGCTTGCCCAGCTTTCGCTGCACACCTCGGCGACTTGGGACAAGGCGGTTGGCGGCCCGCTCGTTGCAGCACTGTCGAGGCCGCGCGGCCGGAGCACAGCCGGCACGCCGCCTGCGTCGGGAGGCGGTCGCCACGGAGGAACCTGGGAACCTGGAATACGACTGTTGTGCCACCAAACCCGCTGTGTATGGCATCTGCTGCCCGATCCGCACCCCTCCGGCTGCCCTTGCGGGGACGACGTCAGCCCGTTCTCGGCTGCGGCCCAGGCCTTCTATCGAGCACGTCGAGCAGCTGTTTGTTGGCGGCAACCCAGGCCTGCAGCCCGGGGTCGACCGCGCCGGCGACCAGGAGCGCGTCGGCATACCGGGCCGGCAGCGGCTCGGCGATCAGCGGCTCGTGGTGGGCGACCCGGTTGCGCAGCAGATGCAGCCGGGCCACCGGTTCCTCCATCCCCCGGCGGTCGGCGCTGGGAAGGTAGGCAAAGGCAGGCCGCAGCGCCGGCCACAGGCTTGCGGTGTAGCGACGGGCGAGCAGGAAGCGCCAGAACCCGAACGACAGCTCGGCGATCACCTTGCCGGGGAGCACCGGCGCCCCGGCGCGGCGCAGGCGTCGTACCGCCTTCGCCACGTCGTCGCGGGCGTGCTGCTCAAGCTCGCCGGCGGGGTCGTCGTACCACTCCCCTACCCGCGAGAGCCGCTGGTGGCGCTGCGTCAGGGCGTCGTGCAACGCATTGCGCAACACCACCTCGACGTGACCGAGCACCTCCCACAGCGCTCCGGCGACGGCAGCGTTCCACTGGTAGAGCTGCACGCCGGCGTCGAGGCTCCCGCTGGCCCGCACGTAGGTCGCCAGCCGCGACGCCGATAGGTGACGCTGCACGAGCAGCGCCTCAGGGCCGGCCGCGACAGCAGTCTGCTCCCCGTCTGATCCTGGGATGCTGGACACGCCCTCACCCTGCCAGTAGCGTCATAGATGAAGACCCCGGAACGATCCCTGGCCCTGGCCACATCGCCGGGGTTTCGCTTTGTTGCCTCTGGTCTGGTCTGGGCCGGTCGCCGGCCCCGCTCCCGGTAAGGCGCCCAGCTCGGGTCGTCGGGCCCATCGAGCAGCCCGCCGAGGTGTCCCAGGGGAAGTTGTGCCACAGCCTGCGGCGCAACTTCGAGGCAGGCAGCGGCGAGTGCCCGCATGTACTGCAGGTTGCGGCGGCCCGGTCCTGGGCGCCGGGGAAAAGCGAAGTGAACGTCAGGCGGCGAGGCGTTCGATGACGGGCCCAGCCCTCGCCTGGCTGCCGGCCGAGAACGCGGTGGCCGAACCCAGTACATCGACCGGCTCGCCGTTTGAGGCGCGCTGCCCGTAGCCGGGCCCGAGCGATCTCCCGCTTGACCGCCTCCGGCAGCGGTTCGTAACCAACGGGCTGCACGTCATCGGGCATCAGCGCAAGCCCCACCACGCACTCGGGACCACGGCGTTGTCGAGCGGGTCGTTGCGGTACAACGCCCAGCTCACAAGACGGGATTCGTGCATCATCCCGTCCGATACGACACCCGCCTTGGGCGGGACGCGGCTACCGCGGCAGCGACGACGACCAGGCGCTGCGCAAGCGGGTCGCTTGATGCGTCCCGGCCGGCGGTCCGCTGCGCCGACGGCGGGGCTGACTCAGAGGGCGGTGCCCGCCGGCTGAGACGGTGGTCCGGGCAACGAAGCGGTCGGCGGGCATGTCGGCGTCGACGACCACCAGTTCTAGAGAGCTCTCCGAGCGGCTTGAGTGAGTTGGCAGCCTCCCGGCGTTCGGGCGTCGTGGCGCGACGTCTATTGCGCCAACCGGCAGTTCAAAGCGCTGCTCTGGCTCTCCAGCTGGTCGGCGTCGCAGTGAGAGCTCGGTCTGCGCTGCTTGCCTGCCACTGCCCACATGCCACAGTCTCTTGACGTACAGCAGCAGGATGTAGAGCATCTCGGGAGTGACGCCCACCACCACGACGGACGCCGTTGCAGGCGGGGCGATGAGCCGCACCTACGAGACCGGCCGGTACAGCGGGGGCGACCGGCTCGCCTTCTGGACCGAGACGGTCTGCTCGCAGATCCTGCCGGTGCACATCGACCCGCGGCATGACGCGCACCTGAGCCACAGCGCCATGCGGTCCACGAGCCTCGGGGACCTCCAGCTCCGGGAGGTCGTCGGCGGCGAGCACCTCTACGAGCGCAGCAGCAGCGACATCCGGCAGGGCGACCCGATGACCTTGCAGGTCGGGCTCCAGGTCTCGGGCAGCTCACTGCTGGTGCAGGACGGGCGCGAGGCCGTCCTGGGCGCAGGCGACCTCGTCCTGTATGACAGCAGCCGGCCGTTCTCCCTCGTCATGGACGCGCGCTTCTCGTGGCAGGTCTTCCTGCTCCCCAAGGACAAGCTGCGCCGCTCGGACCGCGAGATCTCCGGCCTGACCGCGACGACGATCGACGCGTCCAGCGGTGTCGCCGGCCTGGTCGTCCGGTTCCTGCAGGACCTGGCCGCGCGGGCCGAAGGACCCGGCGCCGCCGGCCCGGAGCTGGCCGAGAACGCGGCGGACCTCGTGGCGACGCTGGTCCGCTCCCAGTTCGGTCACTCCTGGACCGTCGGTGACCCGCAACGGCTGCTCCTCGACCGGGCCATGACGTACGTGACCGCGAACCTTCGCGAGCCGCAGCTGGGCCCGGAGCGCATCGCCCACGCGATCGGCGTGTCCGTCCGCAGTCTGCACTCCCTGTTCGCGACCACCGGTCGGACCGTGGGCGAGCACGTCCGGCAGGAGCGGCTGACCGCGGTGCGGCGCGACCTCGCGGACCCGCGGCTGTCCGGTCTGTCGATCGGACGCCTGGCAGCAAAGCACGGCTTGTCGAACGCGTCCCTGTTCTCCAAGCAGTTCCGGCTGGCGGAGGGCTGCACGCCGCGCGAATTCCGGGAGCGGGCACTGCGCCAGGCGCTCTGACCGACGGCGGGGGTCAGTGCAGGCTCGGTCGCGGTCGCGCCCGGAAGCGCGTGGCAGGTTGTGTCCGGCGGTCGTTCGTGCCACATCCGTGCAGAGACCTGTTCCCGGAGCGCACATCTGTGCCGGGCCCCTACTGCTCCGACTGCTCCCGTGCGGTGATGTGGATCACACCGCGCCAGCAGGAAGGGGCACGCTCCTTGTTCAACATCGACATCGACACCGGCGGGACCATGACCGACGGCCTCGTCTCGGGCGAGGGTCAGGTCGTCTCGCTCAAGGTCGAGACCACGCCGCACGACGTCACCATCGCCTTCGTCGACATCCTCGAGGCGGCCAGGGAAGCGCTCGGCCTGGCAGACCTGCGGGCCCTGCTCGAGCAGGTCGAGGTCATCCGCTGGTCGTCCACCATCACGTCCAACGTCCTCGCGCAGCGCGTCGGACCGCAGCTCGGACTGCTGGTCACCGCCGGCCACGAGACCGACCTCTACAACCCGGAGGCCGCGGCCACGGTCCTCGGGACGCTCGTGTCCGCGCAGGACATCACCGGCATCGCTCCGGACGCGGACGAGGCCACCGTGCGCCACGCCATCAAGGCGCTGCTCGACAAGGGCATCCGCCGCATCAACGTGAGCCTCGCCGGCGCGTTCCCCGACGGGAGCGCCGAGGAGCGCATCGTCGAGATGATCGGCTCGGACTACCCCGACCACTTCCTCGGCTCGATTCCGGCGCTGGCCGGCAGCGAGGTCGTGCTGCGACCGGACGACTCCACCCGTACGATCGCCAGCCTCATCAACGCCTATGTCCACCCGGCTCTGGCCACCACGCTGTACCGCGCGGAGGAGATCTGCCGCGAGCAGCACGGCTGGCAGGGCAACGTCCTCATCGGGCACATCAACGGCGGCGTCGCCCGCATCGGCAAGACCAAGGCGTTCGACACGATCGAGTCCGGCCCGCTGTTCGGCACCTACGCCTGCGCGGCGGCCGCCGCTGAAGCCGGCGACGCGAGAGTGATCGCGATCGACGTCGGTGGCACGACCGCCAAGGTCAGCGCGGTGGAGGACGGCAAGGTCGTCCTGAAGTCCTCGGGCGAGCTGTTCGACATCCCCATCCAGATCGACATGCCGCTCCTGCGCTCGATCGCCCTCGGCGGCGGCTCGGTCGCCCGGGTCACCGACGGCGCGGTCCCCTGGGCCCCGACAGCATGGGCGCGGCGCCCGGCCCCGCCTGCTACGGCCTCGGCGGCCGCAACGCCACCATCACCGACGCGTTCGTCGTCGCCGGCTTCGTCTCGCCTACCGCATTCCTCGGCGGCAAGCGCACGCTCGACCTGGACCGGGCCAGGAAGGCGCTCGACAGGCACGTGGGTGGCCCGCTCGGGGTCGACGCCGACGGTGCAGCGCGGGCCGTCGTGGAGGCAGCCTGGGACGCCGTCGCCGAGCTCGCGCGCGACGCGGCGCAGGAGGCCGGCTAGCAGCCGTCGGACTGCACCATCTACGCCTACGGCGGCAACGGCCCCCTGTTCGTGACCGCCGTCGCGCAGCGGCTCGGCGCGACGAGCGCGCGCTTCTTCCGGTTCGGCAGCGTCTACTCGGCGTACGGCTCCGCGATCTCCGACGTGGTGCACGTATACGAGTCGGCGGTCGTCGCCGGCACCCCCCTCGAGCAGGTCACCGACCGGCTCGGGAGCGAGGCGCGCCGCGACCTGCGCGGCGAGGGCTTCGACCCGGCCTACGCCTCCCTGGACTGGGAAGTGAGGTCCGAGGCCGGTTCGGTCACCGGCGTCCAGGACGAGCCGGCGGGACTGGTCGCAACGCTTCAGGGCGACCCGACACTGGTGCGCCTCACCGCGCGCTACCCACTTCCCCGGCTGCAGCAGCCGGCGCTGGACAAGGCGGGATCTGCCGCGCCGACCGGCTCGCGCGCCTCCGCGTACGGCCGTGACGGCGTGCTGCCCACCTACGAGGCGGCAGGGCTTGTCGACTCCGAGCTCGCCGGCCCCCTGCTCGTCGACGGCGGCTCCTACACCTGGCTCGTGACACAGAGCTGGTCCCTGACCACCGACGGGCGCGGCGACGCGCAACTCACCCAGAAGGGCGCCCAGCGATGACCACCGACACCACCGGCACGGCTCCGACAGCCCGGCTGCACGTCGGGGAGTACCTCGACCTTGACCTGCAGAGCGAGCGCTGGCACTGCCACGACTGCGGACAGGACTTCGGCCCGGCCCGCGAGGACTACAAGCGCGGGCTGCTCATCGGCGAGCGTGACCCCTCCGAGATCCACCCCGCGGGCTTCGAGGGCGACTACACCTTCTCGCCCAAGGGCGACTGGGTGCGGATCCTCGAGTTCTACTGCCCCGGCTGCGCTCGCCAGGTCGAGAGCGAGTACCTCCCGCCAGGCCACCCCCTCACCCGCGACACCGAGATCGACATCGACGCAGTGAAGGCACGGCTCGCCGCCGGCGAGGTCCGGATCAACGACAACGGGAAGCTCGAGGCGGCGCGATGAAGGCCATCGACATCGACGTGGGCGGCACGTTCACCGACCTCGTCCTCACCTGGGACACCACCCGCGTCGTCGCCAAGTCGCCCACCACGCCCTACGACCTGTCCGTCGGATTCCTCAACGTCCTCAACGAGGGCGCCGCCCAGCTCGGCCAACCACTCGCCGATGTCCTGCCGCAGGTCGAGATCGTCCGGTACTCCACCACCGTGGCGATGAACCGGCTCATCGAGCGCAGGGGACCCAAGCTCGGCCTCATCACCACCGAGGGCCACGAGGACGCCATCCTCATCGGCCGGGGGGCGCAGTGGACCGACGGCACCCGCATCGGTGAGCGCCGCAACCTCGCGGTGCAGCGCAAGCCAGTGCCGCTGGTCGAGCGCGACATGATCGTCGGTGTGGCCGAGCGCGTCGACAGCTCCGGGACCGTCCTGCGCCACCTCGACGAGGACGACGTCCGCGCCAAGCTGCGACACCTCGTCGACAACGGCGCCCGCGCGATCGCGGTGTCGCTGCTGTGGTCGTTCGCCAACCCAGTCCACGAGCGGCTCGTCCGCAAGGTCATCCGCGAGGAGTACAAGGGCTTCCACGTCGGCTACCTGCCCGTCGTGCTCAGCCACGAGGTCGTCGGCAAGGTCGGCGAGTACGAGCGGACCATGACGGCCATCCTCGACGCCTACCTGCAGACCTCGATCAAGTTCGAGCTCGAGACGACCTGGGACCAGCTGCGGGCCAACGGGTACCGCGGGACGTTCCTGCTCACCCAAAACACCGGCGGCAGCGGCGAGATCTTCAAGACCACCGCGAGCCGGACCTTCAACGGCGGTCCGGTGTCCGGGCTGATGGGCAGCTTCCACATCGGGCAGGCGCTCGGCTACCGCAACGTGATCGCCTCCGACGTCGGCGGCACCAGCTTTGACGTCGGCATGGTCGTCGACGCCAGCGTCCGCTCGTACGAGTTCCGTCCCATCATCGACCGGTGGATGGTCGGGATCTCGATGCTGCAGACCACGACGATGGGTGCCGGAGGCGGCTCGATCGCCTGGATCAACGACCTGCTCGGCGGGCGCCTGGAGGTCGGTCCCAAGTCCGCCGGCTCCTACCCCGGCCCGGTCTGCTACGACCTGGGTGGGACCGACCCGACCGTCACCGACGCCGACGTCGCGCTCGGCTACATCGCGCCCGACGGCTACTTCGGGGGGAAGATGCCGCTGAACAAGGACAAAGCCGTCGAGGCGATCCGCACCCGGATCGCCGAGCCGCTGGGCGTGAGCGTCGACGAGGCCGCGGCGCTCATCCGGCGCATCGTGGAACAGGGCATGGCGTCGGCGATCAAGCGCGAGGTCCACCTGCGCGGCTACCACCCGGAGGACTTCGCTCTGTTCGCCTTCGGCGGCGGCGGCCCCACCCACGTCGCCGGCTACCGCGCCGACGTGCCAACCGCGGTGATCTTCCCGCAGGCGCCGGTGTTCTCGGCCCTCGGCAGCTCGGTCATGGACATCATGCACGTGTACGAGCAGAGCCGGCGCCTGCAGTACATGGCCCCCATGACCGAGCAGATCGTGCTGGACCGGGACCAGTTCAACGAGATCGTCGACGGTCTGGTGACCAAGGCCCGGGTCGACCTTGATGCCGAGGGCCTCGGCGCCGACAACGCCGTGTTCAGTGTCGAGCTCGACATGCTCTACGGCGGCCAGGTGCAGGTGAAGCGGGTCAGCTCACCGCTCGTCCGCATCGAGGACGACGCCGACGCGCAGCTCGTCTACGACGCGTTCGAAAAGGAGTTCTCCGAGGCGTTCAGCCCGCACGTCGTGAACAAGCCCGGCGGGGTGTACCTCGACGGCATCGTCGTCAAGGCAACCGTCGTGACCGAGAAGATGGAGCTGCCCGTCTTCCCGCTGCAGGCCGAGGACCCGTCCGCTGCGCGCACGACGAGCCGGTCGGCGTACTGGCCCGAGCTCGGCGGCCGGGTGGACACGGCGGTCTTCTCCTTCGACGCACTCCAGCCCGGGAACCGGGTCGAGGGCCCCGGGATCGTCCAGATGGAGTTCTCGACCATCGTCGTCCCGCCCGGCCAGCAGCTGCGGATCGACCAGCACGGGCTCGGCATCCTGGAGGACGCCGGCCTCGAGGATGCGGGCACCCACCCCGGCACCCCGACGGCAGACCACACCGACGACGCGAACGGAGAGCAGGCATGAGCTACCCGAGCCTGGAGGAGAAGCTCGCGGCGCTGAAGGTCACGCCGCCGAGCGAGGACGAGCGGCGCTGCGCGGACGGCCTGCGCGCGGGCGACTACGAGATCGGGGTGCAGCGCACCGCGGACGTCCTCGACGAGGGCTACGAGATCTTCATGCGGTCGTCCCGGTCGTCGATGGGCGTCGCCGGCGACTCGATCGTCGCGATGTTCACCGCTGCGGGCGACCTCGTGAACGCAAGCGCCGGCACGTACCTGCACGCGGTCATCCCGCCGATCGTCATCAAGTACATCCTGTCCCGGCACAGCGACAACCCGGGTATCAACGACGGCGACATCTGGTACACGAACGACGCGCTGTACGGCGGTATCCACAACCCCGACCAGGTCGCGATCATGCCGGTGTTCTTCCAGGGAGAGCTCGTCGCCTGGACCGCCGCGCTGTCGCACACGACCGAGACCGGGGCGATCGAACCCGGCGGCATGCCGCTGTCCGCGACGGCGCGGTTCCAGGAAGGCATGAACCTGCCGCCCATGCGGGTGGGGCAGGACTTCACGCTCAACACCGACATCATTGAGATGTTCGCCGCGTTCGGCCTGCGCGCCGAGTCCAACGTCACCGTCGACATGCGGGCACGTGCCACCACCGCAGACCGGGTGCGCGTGCGGCTGCTGGAGATGTTCGAGCGCGAAGGCAAGGACTTTGTGATCGGCCTGTTCCGCCGGATGCTTGACGAGGCCGAGGCCGGCGCCCGCAAGCGGATCGCGCAGTGGGCCGACGGCACCTACCGCTGCGTCACCTTCAGCGACGCCGCCGGGCTGTCCGAGAGCCTCATGCGCAACTGCTCGATGACCATGGTCAAGAAGGGCGACCACCTGCTGTTCGACTTCGCCGGGACCAGCCCAGAGAACCCCTCGAGCTACAACGCCCACCCCCAGGCCGTCATCGGGCACATGGCCAACTACATCTACGAGTACGTCTTCCACGACCTGCCGATCAGCTCGGCGACGTTCCAGCCGATCGACTTCGTCTTCCCGAAGAACTCTATGCTCTCGCCCGACGTGCGCGCCGCGACGTCCTGCTCGGTCATGGCCGCCACCGGTGCCATGAGCGCGGTCGCGAACTGCGTGAGCCGGGCCCGGTACGGCTCCGAGGAGTGGGAGCAGGTCGCGGCGAGCCAGGGCAACGGTGGCAACGCAGTCGTCCTCGCCGGCGTCAGTCAGTGGGGCGCCAACTTCGCGGACATGATCGCCTACCCGATCAACACCGAGGGGCAG
>JAABUM010005204.1_pt1 | contig 13855 bp, 11 predicted proteins | sample 5559161 | NCBI WGS metagenome assembly JAABUM01 (sample SAMN10711868, study PRJNA513369) | rock metagenome | isolation source: Antarctica rocks | place: Antarctica: Victoria Land, Siegfried Peak nord
CCCGCGCGGTACTGCACGAGGCAGCTGCGGAGCTCGATGCCGGTCGCGTGAGCATGGAGTTGGCACTTCGCGTACGCGCCACGGTGGCAGACGCGGTCACCGAGGTTGCCCGTCGCGTAGGGCGCGCTCTCGGTCCTCAGCCTTATGCGTCGGACCAGGCTCATGCCCGCCGCCTTGCCGACCTGGAAGTCTACGTTCGGCAGGACCACGCCGAGCGGGACCTGGCCGTCCTCGGCGCGGGAGTGGCGGAGTTGTCGTGGGAGCTGTGAAGAACCTGCAGGGCCGAGGTACTCCGGAGCTGGTGTGGGCGCAAGCCGGTCTGCCCGAACACCTCCCGTGCCTGGACCTCGACGTGTTCGCTCCCCCTGGAGCGGGTGTCGTCGTCGTGGTCCCGCACCCCGACGACGAGGTCCTGGGCGTGGGTGGCCTGCTTCGGCAGCTCGCAGAGCGAGACGTTGGCGTGCTGATCCTGGCCGTCACCGATGGCGAAGCCAGCCACCCGGGCCGCGCTGACGAGTTGCGGGTGCGCCGAGCCGACGAACGCCGAGGGGCGCTGGGTGTACTCGGCTCTGATGCCCGTGTCGTCCGCCTGGGTCATCCTGACGGCCACGTGGACCAGGCCCTGCTGCGGCGGCAGATCAGCGCGCACGTCGGACCGACCGACGTGCTGCTCGGCCCCTGGGAGCGAGATGGCCATCCTGACCACGATGCCTGCGGACATGCCGCCCGCGGTCTTTCGAGCCGCGCCTGGAGCTACCTGGTCTGGGCCTGGCACTGGGCGCAGCCGTGCCACCTCCCAACCGACCGGATGGTGCAGGTGCCGATGTCTGTCGACCAGCTCCAGGCCAAGCACCTGGCGGTGCAGGAGTACGTGTCGCAGCTCGAAGGCGTTGACCCGATCCTGCCTGAGCACGTCCGTGTCCGGCTTACGCGCTCCGCTGAGGTGCTGCTGGCCGGGTCCTGCTGATGCTGCCGCCGACCTACTTCGACGCGTTGTACGACAGTTCCGCTGACCCCTGGGGGTTCAGGGACCGCTGGTACGAGCAGCGCAAGCGTGCCCTCACCCTGGCGTTGCTGCCGGCGCCGCACTACAGGCGCGTCTTCGAGCCGGGCTGCTCGATCGGGGTCCTGACGCGCGAGCTGGCGCCGCGCTGTGACAGCCTCCTCGCCACCGACGTCGCCCAGTCCGCCGTCGCCGCAACAAAGCAGCGATGCGCCGACCTGCCCCATGTGCAGGTCGAACGGGCAGCGCTGCCGGAGGCGTGGCCCGAGGGCGACGTCGACCTCGTCGTGCTCTCAGAAGTCGTGTACTACCTGTCTTGCGACGAAGCCACGGCCTTAGCGCAAAAGGTGTTCGCCAGCGCCCACACGGCGGTGGCCGTCCATTGGCGGCACGAGGTGCCCGATTACCCGCTGTCCGGCGACGAGGTGCACGGGCTTCTCGACGGCGAGGCCGAACGCGCAGGGCTCACCCGACTGGCGCTGCACGTCGAGCCGGACCTGATTGCCGCGGTCTGGTCACGTGATTCCCGATCCGTGGCCGAACGGGAGGGGCTCACGTGAGGGCCGTTGCTGTGGTCGTCCCCGCCCACGACGAGCAGGAGCTCCTCGGTGCGTGCCTCGACGCCCTCGCCCTCGCCGCCACCCACGTCGCCGTGCCAGTGCACGTCCTGGTCGTACTGGACTGCTGCCGTGACGCCAGCGCGGACGTCTGTGCCGTTAGAGGGATTCCTGTGCTGGCCGTCGACGCGCGCAGCGCCGGCCGCGCACGAGCACTCGGAATGGCTGCACTGGTCGACCAGCTCGGTGCCGAGGCCCTCTGGCTCGCCACCACTGATGCCGACAGCCGCGTGGCACCGGAGTGGATCGCTGAGCAGTTGCTGTGCGCAGCCGCCGGAGCCGACGCGGTCTTCGGGGTCGTTGACGTCGATGACTGGAGCGGGCACGGGATCCGCGTCCCTCACCGCTTCCGCGCGCTTTACACCGGAACAGGCCCCGACGGGACTGGGCCGCACTCACATCGTCACGGCGCGAACCTGGGGCTGCGGGCGGACCGGTATTTGGAGGTCGGTGGCATGCCGGAGCTCGCTGTCGGCGAGGACCAAGCGCTTGCGAGCCTGCTTGAGCAGGTAGCGGGGGTACGCCTCGTCGCTACCACGGCTGTCCGGGTCACGACGAGTGCCCGACGTCGCTCGCGCGTCGTCGGCGGCTTTGCATCTTTTCTCACGTCACTGGCGTGATAGCCGAGCCTGGATAATGCACTATCGCTTGCCGGCGAACGATGTGGCGCCGTACGTCATGGCCCCGCTCCTAGCGACGGAGCCGCGTCCTGGATCTAGGCTTCGCCTTACTTTCGGCTCTGCCGTCAGTAGTCAGGCGATGTGCCGCAGTTCGAGCCGCCTGAGGTCGGGTCAATGGCGATGTCCGCGAATTCCCGTCCTAGGAGTGTTCGCAGGAAAGGCTCGGGCGGGTGCTCCGGGCTACGGTACCGGGCATGACTTCGACGCCTGCTGCCACACCTGCCTCCCGGGGCGCGCGCGGTGAGAGGCATCCGTTCCTGGTGCTCGCCATCGTGCTTACGGCCGTATTCGTCCAGCTGCTGGACGTGTCGATCGTCAACGTGGCGGTGCCCTCGATCCAGCGGGACATCGGCGCGTCCTTCGCGTCCATCCAACTGGTCATCGCCGGCTACCAGCTGGCGTTCGCCTGCCTTCTGATCACCGGCGCCCGCCTGGGCGACATCTACGGTCGCAAGAAGCTATTTATGATCGGGATGGTCACGTTTACCGCTGCCAGTGCCCTGTGCGGCCTGGCGCCCAACGCCACGACGCTCGTGCTCTCTCGTATTCTGCAAGGCCTCGGCAGCGGGCTAATGTTCCCCCAGGTGCTCGCAGTGATCCAGGTTACGATCCCGCCCAAGGACCGGGGGAAGGCCTTTGGCATCTTCGGCGCCACCATCGGTATCGCCACGATTCTGGGTCCGCTTTTGGGCGGGATCCTCATCACCGCCAACCTGTTCGGCACCGACTGGCGGATGATCTTCCTGGTCAACATTCCGGTCGGGGTCCTGGCCGTGGTGGCAGCGTTCGTCGAGCTGCCCGACAGCAAGGCGCCGGACGCCGTCAAGCTCGACCTCCCGGGCGCCCTACTCGTCGGCGCCGGGCTCTTCCTACTGGTCTACCCGCTGACGGAGGGGCGCGAGAAGGGCTGGCCGCTCTACCTCTACGTCATGCTCGCTGCATCAGTGCCGCTGCTGGTGGCCTTCGTTGCGCTGCAGCGGCGCAAGACCCGCCAGGACTCAGGGCCGCTTCTGTTGATGACCCTGTTCTCCAACAAGAGTTTCCGGGGCGGCCTGGTGCTGTCCTTTGTGTTCTTCGCCGGCATCCCGGCGTTCTTCTTCACCTTCTCGCTGTACCTGCAGGTCGGCTTGGGCTACTCCCCGCTGCGCTCGGGCCTGACGACCCTGCCGTTCGCCTTCGGCTCGGCGATCGCCTCAGCCCGCTCCGACGGGATCGCCAAGCGGATCGGGCGGGACGTGCTGGCCGTCGGCGCCGGCCTGCTCGCGCTGTCAATGGTCGTGCTTATTGCCGTCCTGCACGCCAGCGGCACCGACCTGCATGCCTACAACGTCGGTCCGGTGCTGTTCGTCTCCGGCCTCGGGTTGGGCTGCTTCATCGCCCCGCTCACCAACCTGGTCCTCGCGGGCATTAGCGGCCGGGAGGCCGGCTCCGCATCGGGGGTCCTGTCGACCACCCAGCAGATCGGCGGCGCGATCGGTGTCGCCCTGATCGGCCTGGTGCTGTTTGGCCTGCTCGGGACGCACGCGGCGGCCAGCGCAAAGAACCAGCAGGCGGTGCTCACTCGGGGCCTGACCGCTGCCGGGGCGACGCCGGCGCAGGTCCAGCCCGCCGTCGCCACCTTCAGCCGCTGCTTCGTGACCCGGTCCAAAGCGCCGGACCCCTCGGTGACTCCCGCTGGCTGCGCACCCACCCCCGGCACGCCCGCCGCCGCACAGCGGGCTTTCGCAGCCGCGAGTCGCCAGGCCAACAAGACCAACTACCTGCACGCCATCGAGCGGACCCTGCTCTTCGAGGTACTCGTGTTCGGGCTGGCCTTCGGCCTCATACGCCTGCTGCCTAAGATTGAACCCGGGCAGCTGAACCACCGCGCGCCCAGCGAGGCCTAACCCGGTCTACCCGGTACCCCAAACGTGCCCTTCTGGTGCGAAGAAGCGATCTTCTCTAGGGAAAGATTCACCCGCGCAGAAGGGCATCCAGTAGATGCGAGTCTGTCACGCCCCCACAGTGGTCTTCGATGACCCCAACCCCGTGTCGTGCGCCGGGTTGGCGCCCGTCCTGGAGCTCGCTGAACGCGCCGGCCCGCTGGACCTAGTCGCCGGGCACGTCCGGATCGAGTTGCGCTGCTATCCCCAACCAACCGAACAGCCGTGGTCGGTGATGCTTGAACTCCTGAGAACGCCGATGTGCTGCTTGGTGTTTGGCGAGGTAGTTGCGGGTGGGTTGGTCGCAGCCGAGGCGGACCATCGCGATGCGCCAGAGCGCGGCGTTGGCTTGGCGGTGCCCGCCGCGGGAAGGACCAGACCGGAAGTCCTGTGGACGACTACCGGTACGCCGCGGCCTGGATCGCGTACAGCTCGGAGTACGGCCCGCCCGCGTCCACCAGCTCATGGTGCGTCCCGACCTCGGCGACCTTGTTGCCCGACAACACGACGACGAGGTCCGCCATCCGCACGGTGGAGAACCGGTGCGACACGAGCACGGTGATGCGGCCGTCGTCCGTGGCGGTGCGAGCCTGCTCGGCGAACCGCTCGAACAAGGCGTGCTCGGTCTCCGCGTCCAGCGCCGACGTCGGCTCGTCTAGGACGACCAACAACGGGTGCTCCCGGACCAGTCCGCGGGCGAGCGCGAGCTTCTGCCACTGCCCGCCGGAGAGGTCGACGCCACCGGGCCACGCGGGACCGAGCTGGGTGTCGAGCCCGTCGGGCAGCCGATCGACGACGTCCGAGGCACCGGCCCGCCGGACGGCCGACTCCACCGCGGGCCGGTCGTCAAAGAACGGCAGGTCGCCCACGCCGACACTGTTCTGTGCTGGCAGCTCGAACTTCACGAAGTCCTGGAACGCGCCGCTCATCCGTGCGCGCCAGCGGACCGCGTCGAGCGTCGCGAGGTCAACGCCGTCAACCAGGATGTGACCGGCCGTCGGCTCATACATTTTTGCGAGCAGCTTCACCAGTGTGGACTTGCCGGCGCCGTTCTCGCCGACGACGGCGACGACGGCTCCCGCGGGCAGGCTCAGCTCGACGTCGTCCAGGACCAGTTCAGCCGAGCCCGGGTACGCGAACGACACACTGCGCAAGGTGATCCCGCTCCGCAGGCGGGACGGTGGCGTGCCGTCCGCGTCGGCGTTCCGCCGGTGGACGAGCTCCTCCAGCCACAGCAGCCGCTGCGACCCCTGGATGAAGAAGCCCCAGGTGTCGACCTCGACGGCCGCCTGTCCGATGTAGGCGGTGAGCCGGGCCCCTGCGGCGATGACGACGAGCGTGTCCCCGGCTGCAGCGGGCCCGGAACCCTGCGACGCCAGCGCAACGGCGACCACGAACGCCGTGGCAAAGACGCCCCAGCCTGCTGTCTGGACGAGGCCGGAACGGATGCGCACACTCCGGAGCGGGGCGATGAACTCCGCCCAGGCGCGGGCCCGGGCGTCGGCAACCACGTCCACGGCCCCGGCCACGCGCAGCTCCTTCGCCGGGGCCGCGTCCGTACCGAGCACAAGCAGGTGCCGGGACAACCGACGCCGGCTCGCGGACGCCTCCCAGACCTTCGACTCGACCCGCCCGCGCCGCGCCGTCGCCACCACCGGTGGCCCGGCGGCCACCCCGAGCAGCGCGAGGGCCGGGTTGACCGAGGCCAGCACCCCCATGACGACGACGAGCCGGACGACGATCCCCAGCGACCCGAAGACCGATAGGAAGACGTGGTCCAGGGTGAACACTTGGTCGCGGAGCAGCGCCAGCCGGTCCAGGACCTCGGGCCGCTCATGCTGCTCGATGCCCGCGGTGGTTGCCTGCAGCATGGCGACGTGCGTCTCGAGCGCGACGGCGAGGCGCTGACGGAACCGCTGCTGGACCCGGTCGCCCCCCGCGCGCAGGACCCAGCCGCCGATGCAGGAGAAGGCGAGGCCGCAGCCGGCCACGACGAGGAGGGTCTGGTCGGGGGACGCCGGCACCCGCAGCGCCCGGGCGAACAGCCCGAGCCACACTGCGAAGAGGGCATCCGGCAGCGCGGAGACAACCGTCACCGCCAGCGACACCCACAGCAGGGCCGGCTGGAAGCGCATTCCGAGCCGCAGTATGTGGGCGAGGGCTGCGCGCTGGCTTGGCAGCGCCGGGAGGTCGCTCATGCGTCGACCTCCTCGTCGAGACCGAACCGCGCCGCCTGCAGCTCGAACATCGTCTTGTACGGCCCACCGACGGCCATCAGCTCGTCGTGGCTCCCCTGCTCGACGACCCTGCCCTCCTCCACGACGATGATCCGGTCCGCCCTCCGGACGGTGGAGAAGCGGTGGGAGATGAGGATCGTCGTGCACCCGGCCGTCGCCTCCAGCAGCCGCTCGAAGATCTCTGCCTCACCCCGGACGTCGAGCTGGGCCGTCGGCTCGTCCAGGATCACCAGGCCAGCGCCGAGCCGCACCGCCGCCAGGGTCCGAGCAAGCGCGACGCGCTGCCACTGTCCACTGGAGAGGTCCGTGCCGCCGGGGTACGCCTTGGACAATGGCTGGTCGAGGTCGGCGAGGCCGTCGGCGCCGGCGACGCGCAGGACCTCGAGAAGCTCATCGTCACTCAGGGGTCCACCGCCGGGAACCAGGTTCGTCCGCAGCGGCAGTTCGAGCCGAACGAAGTCCTGGAACACGACGGTCAGGCGCTCCCGCCAGGCGGCGACGTCGAAGGTCCGCAGGTCCTGGCCGTCGACCAGGATCGAGCCGGTCGTCGGGTCGTAGAGCCTGCAGAGCAGCTTGACCAGCGTCGTCTTCCCCGCCCCGTTCCGCCCGACAACGGCGAGGCTCTGCCCGGCCGGGATCGTCAGGTCGAGGTGCTCGTAGACAGGAGTGCCGCCGCCGTGTGGATAGGTGAACCCGACGTCGACCAGTCGGATCTCACGGGCGGGCAGACCGGCTGGCGACGCGGAAACGCGAACGTCGTCTAGGGCGCCCTCAGGGGCCATCCGGGCCTCCAGCCGTTCCACCATAAGTACCGGCTGGGCCGCGCTCTCGAGCGCCCACGCGAAGCCTCCAACGGCGAGCGCGCTAGCCCCGAGCAGCGCCTGCGCGGCCACCACAAGATGCGCGAGCGTCAGGTGCCCGTCCACGGCCCGGGTGACCAGCGGCACGAGCACGACGGCGTGCGCCACGCACAGGACCACGAGGACGGTGACCAGGGACCGCTGCTTGAGCCGCATCGCCTGCCACTGCAGGTCGAGCAGGCGGCTGCGGCGACCCGCGAACCGCTCGACGGTCCAGCCACCCAGACCAAAGACCCGCAGCTCCTTCGCCGGCCCGGCCTCGACCGCCAACCGGTACGCGTAGTCGGCGTGGCGCTGCTCGAGCATCACCTCCGGGTCGGTCCGGTTCGACCAGAACGAGCTCTCCCGCAGCAACCAGTGAGTCGAGAGCCAGGCTCCGCCGATGACGAACGGTGCCCACCACAGGACGGTCCCCAGCACCACGACCTGCCCCGTCCCGCCGGCCAGCTCGACCATCCCGGACGCGATGAACCCGACCGCGACCGACAGCGGGGGGCCGGTGATGCCCTGGTCGAAGTCCCGGGCCATGACCAGCTCCGCGGCGAGCCCGGGCCGCTCCAGGTGGTGGATGCCCGCCGGACCGTTCACCGCGCGCGTCAGCTGCGCCTGGAGGGCCCCGGACGTGGCGTCGCCCAGGACCGCCCCCAGCTGGGAGTGCAGAGGTGACGCGACGCAGGACAGGGCGAACGCCGCCCCGACGACCACCAGCGGCACCGTAACGTCGTGGGCTCCGCCGACCGCGGTCACGAGAGCACCGAGGCCGAGGGTGAGGACGGCAGGGAGCAGGCCGCGCAGCAGGACAATCCCCCACCAGGCAACGGCCAGGCCACGGTCGGCCCGCCACATGGCGCGGGCCAGCGCCAAGGGGGCCCAGCCGCGGAGGGACGCCGTCATGCCGTGAGTATGGGGTCTTCGGAGGCGGCTCCTGCTAGCTGTTCTGGCGAAGCGCCACCTAGCCAGGCGGAGCCTGTAGCCGCTTCCGCAGCAGGGACACGAAGTCAGACGCGCACCGAACCGCGACCGGTGCCACGACCAGCGCCCAGAAGGCAAGCGAGAGGAGCGCGTGCCTCCACATGTCATCGATCAGCACGGGACACAGCCACCACGACGATGACGGCGACGACGGCCACGATCCCCAGAGGGGTCTCAGAGCGCGCTCGCGCGCACTGGTTGTGGGATGGCCCAGCACCGGCGGAGAGGAATCGACAGGCGCCGATGAGCGCGAGCCCCGCTGAACGTGACCATCGTGTGAGGACGGCCATGCAGCGGAACCAACGGGCGAGGACATTCCCTTCGTCTTGGCCGAGTCGGCGTTCTCAGGAGTTTGCCCAGCCGACGTCGGACTGGGCTCCACCGTCGCACCGGGAGCGCGAGTACGCCACGATCGTGGCGGTCGGCGTCAGCGGCATCGCGGGTCTGGCGGGCGGCGAGGCGCGGTCGGCGTCTGCGACGGTGCGGCGGGTGATGGAGGGCGGCTTCGAGCCGGGATGACTGTCGCTATGGCGACCAACCGGCGACGTCACAGGCAGCCTGTTCGTGCAGCTCGACGCAGCGATCTATGCAGACAAGGGCTGTCGTTCGGGTAGGCCTGGTTCGGTGCCGGCGACGGCTGATGGCTGAACGCGCAGGACCTTGGCGAGCCGGTTGGGGAGCCACCAGTTCCACCTGCCGAACAGGCTGACGAGCGCGGGGACCAGCAGCGCCCTTACCAGGGTGGCGTCGATGAGGATCCCGACGCCGAGGGCGGTCCCGAGCACCTTGATGTCGGTGCCTGGAGAGGAGGCCAGTGCTGCGAAGGAGAAAAACAGGATCAGTGCTGCGGACGTCACCAGCCGCCCGGTGCGGCCCAAGCCGGTGACGACGGCTTGTGCGGTGGAACCGCTCGCGTCGTACTCCTCGCGCATCCGGGCCAGGATGAACACCTCGTAGTCCATCGACAACCCGAACAGGAACGCGAAGATGATCACGGGGAGCCAGAACGTTATCGCGCCGGTCGGGGAGACGCCGAACACCGCGTTCGAACCGTGGCCGTGTTGCCAGAAGAACACGACGGCGCCGAAGACCGCGGCCAATGACACCAGGTTCAGCAGCACTGCCTTGATCGGGAGGAGCACCGAACGGAACGTGCGGACGAGCAGGACGAAGGTGATCACGGCGATCAGGGCCAGCACGTAGGGGAAGTTGTCGTAGACGGCACGGAAGTAGTCCTGGACGACCGCCCCGGTGCCCGCGACCCCGACGCCGCTCCCGGTTGCCTGCTCGACCGCGCTGCGGACACCGTCAACGACCTGGTTGCTGGCGCTGTCAACGGTCTCGCGGGTCGGCAGGACATCCACGACCGCCTGGCCGTTCCGGATCCCACCGATCGCCGCTGTCCGCACCCCGGGCACGGCCCGGGCCGCCCGCACCGCCGGGCCTGCCTGGGCCTGCGGTACCAGGACCTCGACCGGGGTCAAGACCCCGTTCCCGACGCCGTCGGCATTTAACTGCCGCAGGACGTCGTACGCAGGGCCGCTGCGGGCCAGCGAACCGGTCCCGGACTGGCCGATCTTGAGCCCGAACACCGGCGCGATGACCAAGCCAAGGGCGAGCAGGGCGGCGCCGGCTGCCAAGCCTCGACGGCGCACAATCAGCCGCGCCCAGGCTGACCAGCCGCGGGCGGCAACGTCGTCGTGCCGGATCCGCGGCCAGTCGACCCGCGGGCCGATCTTTGACAGCAGCGCCGGCAGCAGCGTCAGGACGACCCCGACGCTCACCAGCGGGATCAGCATGCCGCCCAACCCCATGCTGCGCAGGAACGGCACCGGAACGACCACCAACGCGAGCAGGCTGACCGCGACCGTGACGCCGGAGGCGAGCACCGCGTGCCCGGCGGTCCGCACCGCGAGTACCACCGCCTCGTCGTTGCTATGTCCGTGGGCCCGCTCCTCCCGCCACCGGGACACCAACAGCAGGGAGTAGTCGATGGCCACACCCAGCCCGACCAGGGCGATGAGGAATTGCACCACGAAGCTCACGTCGGTGAGGTAGGTCAACCCGAGCACGAGCAGGAACGTCGTCAGGATGGACACCGCAGCGATCAGCAGCGGTACCAGCGCAAGGAAAGACGCGAACACGAACACCAGCACCGCCAGGGCACCCAACGCCCCGAAAAGCGTCTCGACGAGCACGCTGGGGCCCTGGGTGTTCCCGCCGCGGCCAACAGCTGGTAGGACGTGATCCCGTACTGCAGCCCTGCCTCCCGCGCGGCGGCCTGAAGGACCGGACGCAATGCCGGTTCCAGCCCGGGCCCGAAGCCCTTCGGCCGCGGACCCTGCACCAAAGCGAACGTGCTTTTGCCGTTGTCAGTGATAAATCGGGCGTCGCCGGTGCTCGCCAGGTCCACCACCCGCGTCTGCGGGAACCGGCTCCGGACGGCGTCGAACACCGTCGCGATATCCCCGGCGCGCTGCGCCACGGTGCTGCCCGCAGGCACGGTCAGCACCGGCACCAGCGTGTCGTCGCTGCTGGCCCCGAACGTCTGGACCAGCCGCTGCTCAGCCTGGAACCCCGGCTGCCCAGGCAACGAGAAGTCAAAGCTCAACCGACCCGCCGCCGGCCCAGCAGCCACCCCACCGGCCAGAAACAACACCAGCCACGCCACCCTGAACCGCCCCGGGTTTCGTGGAGGGCGTGTTCTCCCGGCTTTGTGCCGTGAGGTCATCGTCGTGGGCGTTGAGCAGTTCGTCAACGACCACAGGTTCCTCGCAGCTGGTGCAGAGCCCACCGAGCCCGACGCGGACGCAGGGACGGACGCAGTCGTCACACCATTGCTGGCCGAGGTAGCGCTGATCGCATTCGGTGCACTCGTAGACAGTGTGCTTGCGCCGGGTTCCTGTCGGCAGCGCTGCCGGCTGGGCGGCGGCGAGGTCGGTGGTGTTGTTACGGGCGCGCCAGGCGGCTTGCCGGCACGCCGGGGTGTCGTAGCGCTGCCGGCGGACCGGCACGAACGTGGCGTGGCAGACCGGGCAGGTCGATGTCGTCTCGATGTCGTTACGCGACGCCTTCACGACGCCTTCACGACGCCAGCCGTTCGGTCACGCCGGCGTAGTAGCCGGCCTCGTACTCGACCGGCGGGACGTGGCCGATGCTGCCATGCAGCCGGCTCTCGTTGAACCACAGCACCCAGCCAGCGGTGGCCAGCTCGAGGTCATGGACGCCTCGCCATGGACCTTCGTGCCAGACCAGCTCGGCTTTATACAGACCTATCAGCGTCTCGGCCTGCGCATTGTCATAGCTATCCCCGACGGTCCCGATGGAGGCGACCGCGCCGGCGTCGAGGAGCCGGTTGGTATAGCGGATTGAGGTGTACTGCTTGGGCTCAAGGGGTCGACGCAACACCGGCTTGTGTGAGCGATCGTAGGTGCTCGTCCAGGGCCTCGGCTGGGGTCTTCCAGCCAAGGGTCTTGCGGGGTCGGGTGTTGAGGGCGTGGGCGACAGCCTGGAGCTCCTCGGCGGACCATCTTGCGAGGTCGGTGCCCTTCGGGAAGTACTGGCGCAGCAGGCCGTTGGTGTTCTCATTTGTGCCGCGTTGCCAGGGGCTCTGCGGGTCGGCGAAGAAGACCGGGACGCCGGTCTCGATGCGGAACTGGGCGTGCGCGCTCATCTCTTTCCCGCGGTCCCATGTCACCGATCGCCGGAGCTGCTCGGGCAAGGTCGTGATCGTCGCGGCGAGGGCGTTTTTCATCGTGACCGCGCCGTAGCCGGCGAGTGCTGGGCCGTTCTTGACCGTCTGCTTGTGCCGGTAGCCCTGTTCGCGGGGAAGGTGGATGAGCATCGTGAACCGGGTGCTGCGTTCGACGAGGGTGCCGATCGCGGACCGCTCCAACCCGATGATCAGATCGCCTTCCCAGTGCCCGGGAACGGCCCGGTCCTCGGCCTCGCTGGGCCGTTCGCTGATCAGGGCGTCTGCGGTGACATGGGCCCACGCTTGCCGACGCGAGCGTTCCCGCGGCAGGCGCAGCGCCCTTCCGGTGCGCAGGCACGCGACCAGTTCGCGCTTGAGGGCGCCGCGGCTCTGCACGAAAAGGCTTTGGTAGATCGCCTCATGACTGATCCGCATCGACCCATCGTGCGGGTAGTCGACCTTCAACCGGTGGGAGATCTGCTCAGGGCTCCACCCCTGCGCCCACCGCCGGTCGCCTCGGTGCGGCTTGTTCAGCCCCTTCCAGACTGTGCTCGGGCCGGGGACCGCGGTGCCGTCGGGTCTGCGGACCTGCCCTGCCAGTCGTTCCTGCACGTACTCCCGCAGCCGCTCGTTCTCGACCAGCTTCGCGGTCTTGGGCCGCCGCGCGACCAGGTCGGCCTTCCACTGCGCGACCGACGCTCGGTAGTCCAGCTTCCCGCCTCGGGTCGCAGCGTTGCGGCGCAGCTCCCGGGACACCGTCGATGATGCCCGGTGAGCTCGACCGACGGCATCCCGCCACCGTGGCGAAACCAGCGGCTCCCGACCGGCTGCGACACGCCCACCGCCGCCGCAGCCTCCCGTGGTAGCAAGCCCTTGCGGATCTCGCGCCAGAACTCCCGCTCGAGCTCACGCCGCCAGCTCGGTGCTCCCGGCGACTTCATCGGCGACCGCCCGGTCAACCCCGTCATCCACCCTGCAGGCCTGCCCATCGGCACCTCCGAGATCGAGGTGTTGCGACGACCACTTGAATCCGCCCTGGCTGCCCGCATCGCTGTGGTGCACCAGCCCGCCTACGTCCTCGCCGGTCCGAGCGCGGGTCCACAACGCCATCTCCAGGGCGTCCAGCGGCAGCTGGGTGGGCATGCTGGCGGCGGTGCGCCATCCCACGATCCGGCGGCTGAACGCGTCGCAGACGAACGCCGTGAACGCCATCCCCGCCCACGTCGGGACATACGTAAAGTCGACCAGCCACAGCGCGTTGGGCCGGTCCGCGCCGAAGTCGCGCTTCACCAGGTCCGGCGGCCGGATCGCCGTCACATCTGGCCTGGTCGTGACGAACCGCTTACCGCGCCGGATCCCGCGCAGCCCGGCGGTTCTCATCAGCCGCTCGACCTGGCAGCGCGGCACGCCGACGCCCTCACGCAGCAGCTGATGCCAGACCTTACGAACCCATACAGGCCACGGCCGATCTTCGGGTCGGCGTGCACCCTCAAGATCTCGGGCAACAGCTCCGCGTCGCGCACCGCCCGTGCCGAAGGCGGCCGCACCCGGCCCGCGTAGTACGTGCTCGGGGCGATCTTGCAGCCATGCTCGGTGAGCACGCCGCAGATCGGCTCGACCCCGAACCGCTCCTTGTGAACGTCGATGAACGCCACTACCAAGGCAGTCGCGGGTCTAGCTCCCGCGCGAAAAAAGACGACGCCGCCAGCAGGATCTCATTCGCCCGCTTGAGCTCACGGTTCTTGGAGTTGACCCGCTTCGGTGGACACCCTGATCTTGGGCACTTCGCCCGAGGAAGGGGTCCTGATGGGCCGTCCCAGCAAGTACAGCCCGGAGTTCCGGGAGCAGGCCGTGGAGCTCGTCCGAGCGA
>JAABUM010005206.1_pt1 | contig 13854 bp, 12 predicted proteins | sample 5559161 | NCBI WGS metagenome assembly JAABUM01 (sample SAMN10711868, study PRJNA513369) | rock metagenome | isolation source: Antarctica rocks | place: Antarctica: Victoria Land, Siegfried Peak nord
CCAAGGCCAGCGTGCGTGCTCGGCGGAAAAGGGCCGCTTGGAACGACAGCTACATGCTCAAGCTCCTGGCTGGATAGCCAATGGGCCGGTGCGATGTCGAGACGAGATTTCATGCGTAGCCCCTGGGCCCGCACGGCGATGGGGTTTCAGTTCCAGTCGGTCGCCTCCACGGCGCCGCTTCTGATCGCCGAACTGCATCTTGGCTACGCCGCGATCGGCACGCTGATCGGGCTCTACATGCTGCCCGGTATCCTGATCGCCTTTCCCGGCGGGCTGCTCAGCCGGTCCTTCGGCGACAAGGCGGTGTGCGCGGCGGGGCTGGTGCTGATGATCGTCGGCGGTCTGTTGCTTGGCAGCGCACCGACGCCGACTTGGGTGTTCGCCGGCCGGCTGGTCAGCGGCACCGGGGCGGTACTGTTTAACCTGGTGCTGACCAAGATGACGACCGACTGGTTCGCCGGCCGCGAGATCGTGCTGGCGATGGGCGTGGTGCTGGCCAGTTAGCCGTTCGGCATCGCCGCCGGGCTGCTGATGCAGCCGGCGCTGGCGGCGGCGCAGGGCTGGCGCGCGGTGATGGGTCTGACCGCCGCCGTGTGCGGCCTCGCGCTGCTGCTGATCGCCGCCGTGTATCGCGCGACGCCGCGTGCAGCTTCACCCCCGGCCACCTCGGCGAGTGGCACGCCCAGCGCGGTGCCGGCGCTGCCGCCATGGCGGCAGATGCTGCCGACGATCGTGGCCGGGGTGATGTGGGGCAACCTCAATCTGGCGCTGGTGCTGTTCTTCAGCTTCGGGCCGGCGGCGCTGACCGCGCTGGGCGTGGCGCCCGCCGCGGCGGCGGCATGGACGGGGGCGGCGCTGTGGGTGGTGATGGTCTCCGTGCCGCTGGGCGGGCTGGCGGTACAGCGGAGCGGGCGGCCCGATGCCGCCATCGTCGTCTTCTGTCTGCTCGGCGGCGGGGCGCTGGCGCTGCTACCTGCCAGCGTCCTGCCGCTAGCAATGAGGGTGGTGTTCGGCATCGCCATCGGCCCGCCGGCGGGGGCCATCATGTCGCTGCCAGCGCGGGTGCTCGCCCCCGAGCATCGCGCCGGCGGCCTTGGCGTGTTCCTGACTTGCTACTACGCTATCCTAAGCGCCGGGCCGGCGCTGGCCGGGATGCTGCGCGCACTGGGGCAGCGCCGCCGCAGTGCTGTTCGCCGCCGCCCTGCTGGCCGCCGTCGCGCCGCTGTTGTGGCTGTTCGGCTGGCTCGCCCATCGGATGTGGTACGCCGGCGGGTAGGCGCATCCCACAAACAAAATTGGCGCGTTGCCGAAATTGGCGTCCGGTTGGTGTCCCCAGGACCGCCGCCTAGACAGCCAATGGGCGTGGTTCAAAACGTGCGGTTTATAGGTTATACCAAGACTCGTTGATTAGAACTCATGAGCCCAGTCGCGCAATCCGAGAGACATGATGGTCCAGGGCGCATCGACGAGCCTGTTCCAGGCGGCGCAGCAATGGTCGAGCAGGTTGTCGTAGGAGGTGAACACCCGGTTTGACAGCCAGTTGTCGCGCATGAACTGCCAGACGTTCTCTTGCGGGTTCAGCTCCGGGCACTTGGCCGGCAGGGGCACAATGGTGATGTTTTCTGGGACCAGGAGCTTGGCCGAAACATGCCATCCAGCCTGGTCGAGCAGGAGGGCTGCATGCCGGCCCGGTTCGATCTTCTGCGAGATGGCTGCCAAGTGCAGCGCCATCGCCTCGATGTTGCACCAGGGCAGCACGAGGCCGGCACCTTTGTCCTCCTTGGGACAGATGGCACCAAAGATGTAGGTCGACGCCGTGCGCTGGTCGAGCGGGGCAGACGGTCGGGTGCCGCGACGGGCCCAGCGCCGGGTGAGCTTATTCTTCTGGCCGATGCGGGCTTCATCACCGAACCAAACCTCCAGATCGGCAAGATCAACGCCCTTCGCGCGTGCGATCGCCGTCAAACAGCCGGCGAACCCCTTTTAAAAAGCTCGATGGCTCCCTCCGCCTGGGTGTGGTGACGTGGGCGGGCAGAAAGCTTGCGGTAGTTCATGGCGCGCAACTCGCGGCCCAGCGTCTGTTTGGCGACAGTGACCTGGTGCTCGTCCCACAACCACTGGCAGAGATCGATCAGCCGCCAGCGCACCACGCCATGAATGGCCGGTGTCGGACCGCTCTCGATCTTGGCTGCCACCGCCGCCCGGTGCACGTCGTTAAGCCTTGTCGGCCGGCCTGGCGCTTTGTGGTCCACCAGCCCCTCGGGACCGTGGGTGTTGAACCTCATCACCCAGTCGCGCACGATCTGCAGCGTCACCCCGCCGATCCGGGCGGCCTCGCCGCGTGTGCCACCGTCGTAGATCGCGGCCAGGGCCAACAAGCGCCGCACTTGCGGCCCGTCTTTCGTGGCCTTGGCTGCCGCCCGCACCTGCGAGGCATCAAAGTCAGTCCGAAGCAGAATGGGCATCGCGAACCTCAACCGTTCGCCACGTTGAATCAGATCACCGCCGCTTTGAAAACCTTAGGAGTCAGACTTTCAAGAACTTGGTATTACACCGAAAATGGCTAGAGCCGCGCCAACCAAGAAATTCCACGTTTTGCATGTAACCCGGATCTGAACCACGCCGCCTGTCCGGACCGTCTTGCCAGGCCCGGCGTGGCGGCAAGCGACGCCTTCGTATAGATAGGCCCGCTGAGCCGCAGGTAGCCTGATCCGCCCCATGACCGCCGTCCGCAAACCCCCATCCGAAGCCGATCTCTGGCACCGCTACGCATGCCTGCCTGCTGGACCCAAACAGGTTTTGCGCCTCAAAAGCCTGGTGTTCCTGCCGACCAACAAGACGGCGTTCCTGGACTGCCTGACCCGGTCCGGGCTGCGCGCACCCGACGGCAAGGCGTGGTCGTCGCGTTCCGTCAACGTTGTTCTTGAGGAACTGCTGGGCCAGGGCCTGCTGACCGAGGACCTGGCCTGCCCTCCAGCGCTGCTGCATCCCGTGGCGGTCGACGCTGCCGCTTCTGCAGATGGCGAACTGCTGGTGGCCGCGGTCCTCCGGGCGTTTCCGGCACGGCGCAGCATGTCCTACTACTCGTCTGGCGAGCAGCTCGACTGCGACGCGGTGCGGCGTTTGATCCGCTTGGCGATCTACGCGAACGATGCGGACGGGTTCAGCACGAACCGGGACCTCCACCACAAGAAATGCGACGCATCGCGTGCGGCCGACCTGCTGGGCCAGCTGTTTGCCATGGTGCCGCTCGCGCCCGGCTGGCTAGCCAGCCGGCGCCCGGTGATCCAGCTCGCCCTGTTCGACGCCAAGCTGTCCGCCTTCCTGCGCACCGGCGTGCCCGGCCCCGACCTGCCGGCGCTGCTCGACCATTACCGGGCACAGCAGGACAAGGAGGGCTTCGCCCCCGTCCGGCCGGCGCTGCTGCTGTTTGACCTGCTCGCCGGCAAGCTGGACGACGTGCAACGCGGGATCGCAGCGGTCGAGGACCCTGTCGGCATCATCCGGCAAGCGCTTGAAGGCACGGTCGCGTTCCTCCGCGGCCGCAACGAGGCGGCGCTGCAGCACTACCGGGACGCCCTGAAGCTGCACCGGAAGCACGTCGGCAAGCGCAAGGTGTTCCTGGACGGGGTGCACGGCCTGTTCTTCCTGATGGCTTTGCTGCGCGCCAACGACGCCGCGCTGCAAGCGGAGGCGCAGGCCGGGCTTGATGCCGCCTTGTCCAGCTCGTCCGCATATTCCGGCGGGCTGGCCGCGCTGCAGGCGCTGCTTTGGTTGGCCCAGGGTCTCGAGCCGAAAGCGCGCGCGCTGCTGGAGGGGCTGCGTGCGGCGATGCCGGCCGAGCCGCTTTCCGCCGCTTGCGTGGCGCTTGCTGAGCACGCCGTGGACGTGGACCTCACCCATGCCCACCGTGCGGACCTCGACGCCCGCTTCGAGCACCTGAAGCACCAGTTGCCGCTAATCGCACGCATCTATGCCGAGATCCTGGCCGGCGTGGCCGTGTCGCCCGGGCCGTATAAGGCCTACCTCGCCGACGTAGACCAGGGCGTAGCGGTTGCGTTCACCCAACTGGTCCAGGTGCGCCAGCCCTGGGAGCGGGCGTTGGAGAGCCTGGATGCCTTTCTTGGCGCCGGAGCATCGAAGACCACCGCAGGGCCGGGACCGCGCAAGACCAAGCGCCTGGCCTGGTTCCTGGATCCGGAAACACGGACGATCGAGGTGGCCGAGCAATCGACGAAGGGCAAGGACGGCTGGACCGACGGCCGCGCAGTCGCGATGAAGCGGCTGCACGAGCGCGACCCGAGGCTCGACTACCTAACGGAACAGGATCGCACGGCGCTGCGCTCGATCCGCAAAGAGACGTCGGGCTGGTATGGCGATGAAAGCTACTATTTCGACACGCCCCGCACCATTCCGGCGCTGGTTGGGCACCCGGCGGTGTTCGATGCCCGCCACCGGTCACAGCCGATCGAGCTGGTGCGCTACCCCTTGGAGCTGGTGGTCACCGAGCGACGGGGCGGCTACCACGTCGTGCTGTCGCACACCGCCACCGCGCCGACCGTGTTCCTGGAAGCCGAGACGCCGACGCGCTATCGTGTGGTCGAGTTTCCGGAGCGGATGCTGGCGGTGCAGGAGATTCTGGGCCGCCGCGGGCTGACGGTGCCACACAGCGCGCGGGACCAGCTGGTCGCCCTCATACGCCGCGACAACCCGGCGCTGCCGGTCCGCGACGAGATCGGGGCGACCGAGCAGTCGGCGCTGCCGGGGCAGTCCACACCCGTGATCCAGTTGGTGCCGCACGACGATGGGCTCCGCCTCAGCTTGGTCGTGCGGCCATTCGGCGCCGAGGGGCCGGCGTATATCGCCGGGCTCGGCGGCCGGTCGGTGCTGGCAAGCGTCGGTGGCCAGCAGCTTCGGGCCAACCGCGACCTGCCGCGCGAGCTGGCCGAGCGGAACGCCCTGGTCGAGGCCTGTCCGACCCTGCGCGACCGCGGCGGCGCGGACGTGCATGAGGTGGCGATCGACGACCTGGAGGGCTGCCTCGACTTGCTGCTGGAATTGCAGGCCTACGCCGGCCCGGTCTCGGTGGAGTGGCCGGAAGGGCAGACCCTGCGGGTGAGCCCGGTGACACCGGACAAGCTGCGGCTGCGGGTCAGCCAGGATCGCGACTGGTTCAGCGTGGACGGCACGGTCGCGGTCGACGAGGACCAAGTGCTCGACATGCGCTTCCTGCTCGATCGCCTGGATCGCGCCCAGGGTCGGTTCGTGCCGCTGGGCGACGGCCGCTTCGTCGCGCTGACGCGTCAGTTGCAGGCCCAGCTGGGCCGTCTCGCGGCGGTGTCGGAGCCGCACCGGGCCGGGCGCCGCGTGCACGCGCTTGGCGGAGCCGCGCTGGATGCGGTGCTGGAGGAGGCCGGCGACGTCAAGGCGGATGCGGCCTGGACCCGGCACGTTGCCCGTATCCGCGCGGCTGAAGGCTGGATGCCGAAGCTGCCCCCAACCCTGCAGGCGGAGCTGCGCGACTACCAGGTCGAGGGCTTCGCGTGGATGTCGCGCCTGGCGCGCTGGGGTGCGGGTGCCTGCCTGGCCGACGACATGGGCCTGGGCAAGACGGTGCAGGCGATCGCGGTGATGCTGGACCGCGCAGAGGAGGGACCATGCCTCGTGGTGGCGCCAACCTCGGTGGGCCCGAACTGGCAGGCGGAGATCGCGCGCTTCGCGCCGACGCTCGCCACGCATCGCCTGTCCGCCGCGAGCGACCGCGCCGCGCTGGTCGCTGCCCTCGGCCCCCACGACGTGCTGGTGTGCAGCTATGGCCTGCTGCACCAGGAGGCCGAGCTGTTGGGCGGGCGGGCCTGGCAAATGGCAGTGCTGGACGAGGCGCAGGCCATCAAGAACGCCGGAACCAAGCGGGCGCAGGCGAGCCTGGCGCTGCAGGCCGGGTTCCGCCTGGCATTGAGCGGCACGCCGGTGGAGAACGACCTCGACGAGCTTTGGAGCCTGTTCAACTTCGTGAACCCTGGCCTGCTCGGTTCGCGTGACGGGTTCCAGAAGCGCTTCGCCGTGCCGATCGAGCGGGACCGCGACGCCCAGGCCCGGCAGGCGCTGCGCGCCCTGGTGCGGCCGTTCCTGCTGCGACGGACCAAGGCGGCCGTGCTGAGCGAGCTGCCGCCGCGCACCGAGCAGACCATGCAGGTGGAGATGGGCGAGGCGGAGCGCGCCTTCTACGAGGCCATGCGGCAGCGGGCGCTGGAGAACATCGCGGCGCTCGACGCGCCTCAGGGCAAGCGCAAGATCCACATCCTGGCCGAGATCACCCGGCTGCGGCGGGCCTGCTGCAACCCCGCCTTGATCGACCCCGCAGCCGGGGTGCCGAGCGGCAAGCTGGATGCCCTCCTCGATCTCGTGGACGACCTGGTCCGCAACCGGCACCGGGCGCTCGTGTTCAGCCAGTTCGTCGGCCACCTCGGGCTGGTGCGGGCGGCGCTGGACGCGCGCGGCATCCGCTACGAATACCTCGACGGCAGCACGCCATCGGCTGAGCGCGAGCGCCGGGTCGCGGCGTTCCAGGCCGGTGGGGCGGAGCTGTTCCTCATCAGCCTGCGCGCGGGCGGCACCGGGCTGAACCTGACCGCGGCGGACTACGTGGTCCATCTCGATCCTTGGTGGAACCCGGCAGTCGAGGACCAGGCGTCGGACCGGGCGCACCGGATCGGCCAGGAGCGGCCGGTCACGATCTATCGCCTCATCATGCAGGACAGCATCGAGGAGCGCATCGCGCGCCTGCACCGCGATAAGCGTGACCTGGCATCCGATCTGCTGGAAGGGGCGGAAACCAGCGCCCGCTTGAGCGAGGAGGAACTGCTCGACCTGATCCGGAGCTGAATGTGCTGCACGAAAAACGCTGCTCCGATCTGCATGGGAAGAGGTCGCGACTTGGGCTCAAGGCCGGGCATTCTCGATTAGCTTGAGGTCGAGGATGCCCTTCTTGCCCCAGCCCGCGGCGCCGGCGGGCACCTCCGGCCGGAAGCGCTCGTAGAGCCGGAAGCCGATCCGGTTCAGCTCCTCGGGCGGCAGCGAGTCTGCCAGCGCCTCCATCGCCTTGCGCACGGCCGGCAGGTGCTCGCCGAACGCCTTTTCCACATAGGCGCGGGCCGGACGCGGAGAGGCCGGCTTGTCGTGGTCGAGCGCGTATGGACTGCCGTTCCGCTCAACCACGGGCAGGTCGCGGCCGAGCAGGTGCACCGTTTGCCGCGGGGCAGGCTTGCCCCCTCCCGCACGCCACCGTCCTCGCGCTTCTCCTCCAGCCCGATCGCGTGGGCCTTGACCCGGGCGCTCGACCCGGCGACGGCGCGGCCCAGCGTGATCGCCGCGTCCGCGTCGTGCCCCAGGCGCTCGGCCACGATCGCCGCCCACAGCGTCAGCACCGGGGCACGTTTGACCCGGATCACGCCGCCGTTTTGTGCCATTTGTTCGCCTCCGCTCGTCCCAGCACTCTGCACAACGCCGATGACAGCATCTCAGTGCCAGGCGGCATGTTCGAAGAGCGTGGGTCTTTCCCCACACGTTGCTCCGCACCATCTCCTTGTGCACACCTCCGCGCCAGCGTTCTGTCCTGGCCCGCTGGCCCCATTTCGTTCCAGAATATGAGCACCTCGTTGATGACTTCGATGACCAATGCCCCGTCTTCGCCGCGGGCGGCGTGGCAGGACGGTGCCGTTCTTTGGCAGCACGGGGCCTTTTGCCGATTGGCTCTGCCATCATCGACACCAAAGTACAGCCTGTGGTCCCGTGAGGCAGGCGGGGTCAGCATCACCATGGGAACCGCAAGCGCCGCCGAGGCTGGCGAGGGCCTGCCGTTGCCGGGAGACTCCACTTTGCGTCTGCTCCTGCTGCACGTCTTCACCGCGGCCCTGCAAGGCGGGAGTGCTGCCGTCGAGGTCGGGGGTGACGCGGCAGCCCTCGCGTCGAGCCTTGGGCTGGCCGCGACGCCACGGCGGCTGAAGGAGCTGGCCGAGCAATCCGAGGGGTTGGTCAAGGCGAGGCTGCGTATGGCCGAGGGCAAGGGAGCGACACTTTCGGTGCTGGACGCGCGTCGGTCAGGCACCCGGGGCGGGCCGTCCGGCTGGCGCCCGGTGCTGCACCTGACCGAGCGCTTCTTCGCCAGCCTGCAACAAGGTGCGGTGGCTCTGGATCGCGGCGTGGTCGCCGCCCTGGCCAGGTCGGCCCCGGCGCTCGATGTCTATGCCTGGCTCGCAGCCACCGTGCTGGAAGCCAGCGCGGACCGACCCGTACTGACCACCTGGCCGGAGCTGCAGGAGCGCTTCGGCGAGGGCGGACCATCCAACGCCGTCGCATTCAGGAGGGCGTTCTCCAGGAGCTTGGCTACGGTCAGAGCGGCGTGCCCCATGCTGCGGTTCACGGTCGGCCGGGCCGGGGTGGAGCTGCAAGGCGCCGCCGTGTCGCCGGCGGCCTCGACTCTCGATCCGGCACCGCCGAAGCTTCCAGCGCCGGAGCCGGACACGCTGCCGCCCGAGGTCCTGCCCTTGCCCGTGACGGTGCCGACCCTCATGGACCGAGATGCCCCGAAGCGCGATGCGGCCCTGGCGTCGGTGCCCGCGGTCCCAAGCGCAGACGTGACGGACGCTGCCACTGCTGAGCTGGACCAACGACCCCAGCCCAACGTGGTCCAGGCGAGCACGCGCCATGCGACAGCCGAAGCGACGCCCAACCCCGAGCCGCAACGCAACGGAGGCCGGATCAGGCTGGCGCCGCGGCTGACCGGCCTCGGGCAATCGGTGTGGCTGCGCCGCGGCGGGGATCCGTCGAACGCCACGTTCGAGGTGACGCTGGGCGGCGACTACAATCCGGCACGGCGCTCGCTGCTCATCCTCGAGCCCATGGTCCTGCAGGTGCAAGGCTTCCTGCAATCCCGCGAGCTGGAGCAGATCGCGGCCTGGGCCGCGGCCAACGCCGGGCTGATCCAGGATTACTGGGACGGCTCGGTTGTTTCGGCGTCCGCGATTGTCGGGCGGGTCAAGCCGGTGACGGCGTCGTGCTGGTAAGCCCGCCCACAGCACCAGGCTCGAACCGGACGAAGGGCACCAAGGGCCTGAGCGTGCACGGACCCAAGCCGAAGTGAACTCTGAACCTGGCGCGGCGTGGTCGCCGCCCACTATGGTTCGGCAGATCATCTGTGCCCCTGCCGCCATCCGCACTCAGGGGCATTCACATCTCTCACGGAGGCCCTTTTCTTCGAATAAGGCAAGCCTCTCCTAAGGCTGGTAAACACAGTTCCGCCTTCGCGGACAGCTGCGCCCGCCCCGCCCGCGCGCTCGCGTTCCCGCCCCAATCACCTCCGGTAATGGGTTTTTCCGGACACAGAAGCGGGAACCTAGCCGTGAACAAAGAAGGCCGCAACTTGGGGCGGCGCGGGCAGCAGCCCCCTGCCCCGGCCGCCGCTCCGTCAAGCCTGCAGAGCACCGTTTGGCCTCCTGACGGGCTGAGCTCGTCCTACTTTCCTGAGAAATCAGTACAGCCCGGATGGCCCGAGCCGGCCTGCAAAGGACCAACTTCGGTCTCTCGAAGCTTGCAAAACCAGGCTGGACGACACAAAATCCTTGCAAAATTGGTGGTTTTGCACCTAGCTATGCAAGTCGATCTCATTGACTTTGCCAGTTTTCTTTCCAAACTTTCGCAAGGTATATTATGCAAGGTGGGATGTATGCCGTCCATGGTTGTTCTGAGCACTGAGGCAGGTGCCTTGGATGTGCTGGGCAGCCGTTGCGCCCTTCCCTGCCCCACCGTCAATCGCTGCGGCCCTGGGCCGAGTATGGCGGCGTTGGGCGCCGCTGCGCCGTGCTGATCGGCTATCTGCGGGTCTCCCAAAGCGACGATGCCGATCGCGCCGCTCTACGCCAGGCCCTTGCCGAAGCAGGATGCGAGCAGGTCGTGGAGGAACAGCTTGATGTGGACGATAGCGGCCAGCAGCTCGAACTGCATGGTCTGCTCGCCCGCCTCCACATGGGCGACGTCGTCGTCGTCCCGCAGCTGGACAGCCTGGGCCGTTCCCTGCCCGACGTGGTACGGTGGGTGCAGCGCCTTGCTGGCGCGGGGGTAGATTTGCACAGTTTGACCGAGGCGCTTGAAGCCGTTGCACCCCAGGGCAAAGCAGCAGCGGCGAATCTGGGCAGCGTGGCAGTACACAACAGTCAGCCTGCTCCGCAGCGGCCCGGTGCTGGACGCCCTGCAACGTCGGACACCCGGCGACGGGCAGGCGGGCGACCGCCGAAACTCTCGTTTGAGCGACGGACGGAGATTGCCGAGGAGGTCCTGTGTGGCCGAGGCACCGCCGCCGACATGGCCCGGCGCCATAACGTCAGCGAGGCCACGATCAGCCGCCTGCTGGCTGCCAGCCGGGCGGGCGATCTGGTGCCTTCGGGGAGCGGGCAGGCGGGGAAGGACACGGCCCATGCGGACCGGATCGCGGGCGTGCTGCCCGCCTCCGCGCTGGACGAACGCCTGGCCATCGTGGGCACATCCGGGTCGGGCAAAACCTACGCCGCCAAGGGCCTGCTCGAACGGGTGATGGACGACGGTGGCCGCGTGTGCGTGGTGGACCCGCTCGGGGTATGGTGGGGGCTGGGCAAGGGCGCAGACGGCGCGGCCCCGCCCTTCCCCGTCGTGGTGTTCGGCGGTTCTCATGCCGATGCGCCGCTCGCCCCCGGCATGGCCGCCGCGCTCGGCCGCCTGGTCGGCACGCAGCCGATCGCCTGCGTCGTGGACGTGTCCGACCTCGGCAGCCCCGCCGCCCGGCGCTCCTTCATGACGGCGTTCACCGCGGCGCTATATGAGGCGAACACCGAGCCGCTGCACCTGGTGCTGGACGAGGCGGACCTGTGGGCGCCGCAGCGGGTGCAGCCGGACGGGCTGGACCTGCTGGGCCGGGTCGAGGAGATCGTGCGCCGCGGCCGCGTGCGGGGCTTCGTGCCGTGGCTGATCACCCAGCGCCCGGCGGTGCTGCACAAGGACGTGCTGAGCCAGGCCGACATCCTGGTGTCCATGAAGCTCACGTCGAGCCAGGATCGGGAGGCCATCGGCCGCTGGATTAACGGCCAGGCTGAGCGCGCCGAGGGCCGGCGTATCCTGGGCGCCCTGCCCCGGCTTGCGCGTGGCGAGGGCTGGGTGTGGGCGCCCGGGAACGAGGTACTGGCGCGGGTGTCCTTCCCAAGCATCCGCACCCTCGACAGCTCGCAAACACCGCGGCGGGAGGTGCTGGCTGGCACGCCGCGCCTGCTCGCGCCGCTGGACCTGTCCGCCATCAGGGAGATGCTGGCCGGGACGGCTGCGGACGCGCCCGAGGAGTAGGCGGCCTCTGCCCCGGCTGGCCACGATCAAGCATTGGAAGTGCAGCAGAGGCCTGGTCGGCAGGTGTCGGGCTCCACAACCGTTGCAGCGGTGAGTTCGACTCTGGTCTTCCTTCCAGCGTGGGCCTGTGTTCAAGCGAAGCGATCTTACGGTCCACCGGCCCAAACGGCCTCTCTTCGGTATCGGGCGACGAGGCTACGCGCCGCACACCTTTGGTTAGTCAGACGGCGCCGAGACCCTTGCGACGGAAACGCGTTTGGGGGCCAGTCGCCGATTTCGGTGGCGAGAGACGCCCGAATGCAATAAGTAATACCTCTGTTCAAGCGGTAATACCAGAGGCAAGCATGTCCACGACCGTCACCAGCAAGGGCCAAGTGACCATTCCCAAGCTGGTGCGCGATCGGCTTGGCATCGGGCCCGGCAGTGCCGTGTCCTTCGAACTCGCCCCCGACGGGCGTGTCATGCTGGTGCATGAAGGTGCCAAACCCCCGGCGCGCAGCTTCAGTCGCCTGCGCGGCATGGCGGGTGCCGGCATGAGCACCGACGAGATCATGGCGCTCACCCGCGGCGATGGCTGACGGAACACTGATCGACACCAACGTCCTTCTTGACGTTGTGACGGACGATCCCGTCTGGGCGGCTTGGTCGATCGTACAGCTCGACGCCGCCTCTCTGCGCGGCAGGTTGCTCATCAACGACATCGTCTATGCCGAGCTATCGGTCCGCTTTGCCCGGATTGAAGACCTCGAAACCATGGTACGCGAGGCTCTGCTTGAGCTGGCACCGATTCCCCCGCCGGCATTGTTCCTGGGCGCCAAGGCGTTCCAACGCTACAGGGCTGCCGGCGGGCCCAGAACCGGTGTGCTGCCGGACTTCCTGATCGGCGCCCATGCAGCCGTCGCCAACCTGCCCTTGCTGACCCGTGACGTTGCCCGCTATCGCAGCTATTTCCCAACCGTAACACTGATCTCGCCCGAGACCTGAGACGCTGCCCGTCAGGGGAGGCAAAGCGGCAGGCCTCCGATGTCCTTAACCGCATGTTGCGGCGAACGGAGATTATCGATCGGTAAGATCAACAGTCATCCCGAACCTCATTCGATACTCCTGCGGCGTGGTCGCCAGGAGCCGGGCGAAGCTACGCCGCAGTGTCTCATCCGATCCAAACCCACAGCGCATCGCGATCCGTTTGGCCGGCAACTGCGTCCGGGCCAGAAGATCGCGCGCCGCCTCGACCCGCAATCGCTCAACCGCTCGCGCCGGCGTCATACCCGTCGCTTCGAGGTAGCGCCGGCTGAAGCTCCGCTCGCTCATACCGGCCTTGCTGGCCAACACGGGCACGGAGAGATCCCGTTCGAGATGGTCGCGCATCCAGGCGTGCAGATCGGCAAACTGCGCATCGGCCGCCTGCAACTCTAGCGCAGTGCTGAACTGTGCTTGGCCCCCCGGCCGCTTGAGGAAAACGACCAAGTGGCGCGCGACCGCAAGCGCCAGCTCGCTTCCTTGGTCCCGCTCGACCAAAGCGAGGCAGAGATCAATCCCAGCCGTGATCCCCGCCGAGGTCCAAACTGAGCCGTCGGCGATGAAAATCGGGTCTGTCTCGACATGGGCTGACGGATAGCGCCGGGTCAACTCGGCGCACCGCGTCCAATGCGTCACCACGCGCTTGCCGTCGAGAAGACCAGCCTCGCCAAGCAGGAACGCCCCCGTGCAGACCGACGCGACACGGCGCGCCCGCTTCGCTCTGGTTCGAACCCATCCCACGACCGCCTGATCCGCCGACGCAGCGTGGACGCCGTAGCCGCCGGCGATCACCAGGGTATCGATCGGCACGTCGGGCGACGAAAGCGGGAGGGCGGAGAGGCTCAATCCCGACGACGTCGTGATGTGTTGCTGCGCAGCGACGACGCGCGGCTCATAAGGGCGCCGTTCAAGGACGCCCGCGGCAAGCTCGTTCGCCGTCGCGAACACCTGCAACGGCCCCGCCACATCCAGCAGTTGAACGTCCGGAAACGCCAGGACTTCGATCCGCAGCGGGCGAGTTGGCTGGATCCAAGGGTCATTTGGCATGTCAGCCGCTGGTTACCTCTGTGGCTCTTGTCGGGTTCCGGGGTGGTGGATGTGGGTGGTGCCGTTGGAGGGTATCTGGTGTGATGGCTGAAGTGCGAGCAGCCAACCGGCTCACGCGAGGAGTCTCCGCCATCATGCCTGCATCCGACTTGGTCAACCTCTCCGGGCTGATGGACGACGCCAAGTGCTTCGCGCTCGTGCGCCAGCATCGCTGGCCCGAGGGCGTATGCTGCCCCGGATGCGACAGTTCCTCGGTGGTCCGGGACGGGTGCGACGACACGCAGCCGCATCGACAGCGCTACCGGTGCAAGGCGTGTGCGGGCCGTTTCGACGACCTCACCGGCACGGTGCTGGCCGGGCACCACCAGCCGCTGCGGGTGTGGGTGCTGTGTCTCTACTTCATGGGGTTGAACCTTTCCA